>Ga0335070_10000641_pt1 | contig 39472 bp, 37 predicted proteins | sample Lox_Sample_13_FD_206722 | JGI IMG/M metagenome (GOLD analysis project Ga0335070, IMG submission 206722) | Soil microbial communities from Loxahatchee National Wildlife Refuge, Florida, United States - Lox_Sample_1.3 | ecosystem: Environmental > Terrestrial > Soil > Wetlands | place: USA... | reverse complement strand
ATCCGAAGTCCTAAAGATCTTTGGATATGCAGTAAAGGACGGTTGGATCTTACAAAATTCAAAGCTGTAAACCAGCCATTATCAACCATTTGTGCCCTGTTGTCAGCTTAGATCTCCGAAAGTCCTGACCAATAATAGGGAGCACATCTGTAAATATTATTTTGAGACTGTTAATAACAAGGACGACACAACGCTTAACAAAAAAATCCAGCGGTCGCGGAATAGCCGCTCATTGATTTTCGAAAATGCTTTCTCTGCGCCGGATGATTTTTGTCGTTCCCGCCGCGCTGCGCGCGTCGGGAACGACCCCGCTGAGCAGAGTCTCTCGCCACTGCACAGTTCAGACATTAGACTGCGACAATTACCTATCCGACCTCAAGTCCACAGGTCTTGATGAGCCGGATATCATCCTCATAGGTAATGCCCGTTGTCGTGAGATAGTTTCCCGTAAGCACTGAATCGGCGCCTGCCATGAAGACCATCGGACTGAACTCACCGAGGGTCTGTCTCCTGCCCCCGCAGACCCTCACCTCCTTCTCCGGCAGGATCAGGCGGTAGAGACTTATGACCTTGAGGGCCTCAAGGGGATGGAGAGGCTCTCTCTGTTCCATCGGCGTCCCCTTTACGGCGATCAGGAAATTTATCGGAATGGAGTCGACGTCGAGATCTCTCAGGGCGAAAGCCATCTCCACCCTATCCTGCCACGACTCACCAAGGCCGAAGATACCTCCCGAGCAGAGGGAGAGGCCGACTGACTTCGCGGCCTCGATGGTTTTCATCTTTTCGGAATAGGAATGGGTGGAACAAACTTCTGAAAAAAATCGCTCTGATGTTTCGAGATTGTGGTGGTATCTCTCGAGACCGCTCTCCATGAGAAGAGACAGTTCATCCCTGTCCAAGAGTCCAAGGGTGGCGCAGGGGAGCAGGCCTGTCTGCCTCACCTTCTTGACAGTTGCCGCTATCGCCTTCAGTTCCTTCTCCCCTGCCTTCTTTCCGCTCGTAACAATACAGAATCGTTTGACTCCGGCCTCCTTCGCCTCAAGGGCCTTCTCGATCACGGCCTCTTCAGAGACAAGGGGATAGACGGGGATCTTAGCATTGCTCTTTGCCGATTGTGCGCAATAGGAACAGTCTTCAGAACATGCGCCGGATTTGGCATTCGTGATGGAACAGAGGTCTATCCTCTTTCCTCTGAAGTGTTCGCGGACCCTGGCTGCAGCGAAGAAGAGCCGGTGGAGTTCTGCGTCAGTGGTCCTGACTGAGGCTAGGGAAAAGGCTTCCCTCTGAGAAAGTTGAAAGCCGGACAAAACCTTTTCTTCGAGGCCCGTTATCATTCCTTCGCTCGCAGAGACTCAACAATCATCGCTCTGTCCGAAACTTCCCTCACCTTGACGGACCCCATCTTCTCGGGAAGGGCAAATTTCAGCTCGCCCCTCACCGCTTTCTTGTCAAGCTCCATAGACGATATGATCTTATCAATGTCTATGCCCGAAGGCATCTTTGTCGGCAGGCCATAGGATTCGATAAGACTGCCGATCCTCTCTCCGTCCCCGCTATCGAGAAGCCCGAGGAGGCAGGAGAGCCGAGCCTCCCGAAGCATCCCGATGGCAACGGCTTCTCCATGAAGATACGCAGTATATCCGGTGGCAGTCTCTATAGCGTGGCCGATGGTATGGCCGTAATTCAGGATCGCCCTCGGTCCGGCCTCTCTCTCATCCTTTGAGACGACCTCTGCCTTGATCTCACAGGAGCGTTTGATGATGGATGATACGGCACTGTCGTCGAGTCCGAGAATCCTCTCCCTCTTCTCTTCGAGAAACCGGATGAACTCCTCGTCCCATATCACGCCGTACTTAACGACCTCGGCAATTCCCGCGAGGAACTCCCGTCTCGGCAAGGTCTTCAACGTATTCACATCGGTCCAGACAAGTCTCGGCTGGTAAAAAGTGCCGATCATGTTTTTCCCGAGGGGATGGTTGACGCCGGTCTTCCCGCCCACGGAACTATCGACCTGGGCGAGGAGCGTCGTAGGTATCTGAATGAAGGAGATGCCCCTCATATAGGTTGAGGCCACAAACCCCGTTATGTCGCCGATGACGCCGCCGCCGAGGGCGATGAGTGCCGATGACCTGTCGAGCCTGCGCTTGAGGAGTTCCCCATGAATGTAATACGTCCAGAGGAGGTCCTTGTATTCCTCTCCGTCTGGGACAATAACCACATCGACCGTATTCCCGAGGTTCCTGAGGGTATTCGTAAGTGGCTCGCCATACAAGCCGTAGACCGTGGGATTGCTGATTATGGCAATCCGACTGAAATGAAGGTCCCCGATCAGCCGCCCGCATTTCGTCAGGATGTCAGACCCTATCCATATGTCATAGCTTCTCTCACCCAAGTCTACGCGTACCTGTTCTATCTTCTTGCCTTCATCCTTCATCCCTTATCCTTCACCCTTGATTCTTTTCACTATCTCCTCGGCTATCTGACGCGGGGTCCCGGACTCGGTGTCGATCATGATATCGGCCTTTTCGTAATAGGGTCTCCTGAAGTCAAGAAGTTCCCTGATCTTCTGGTACGGATCCTCAACCTGGAGGAGAGGTCTCTCCCTGTTAGCGCTCGTCCTTTTCAGTATCGTGTCGGGCCTTGCCGAGAGGCCGACGATCGTGCCGCTCTTTCGGAGGATCTCCATATTTTCCTGCCTGAGCACAGCCCCTCCACCCGTCGAGATGATAATATTTTCTTTCGCTGCGATCTCCCGTATCATCTCCGTCTCGATATCACGGAATAGGGGCTCTCCAAAGAGGCTGAAGATCTCGTTGATGCTCATACCCTTTGCCTTTACGATCTCTTCATCAACATCGACGAGTTTCCAGCCGAGGATATTCGAAAGCTCCCTGCCGACGGCAGTCTTCCCCACACCCATGAAACCCGTAAGGATGATATTTCTCATCTGGAGATCCATTTTTTTTCTAAGGACATACCGGCGAGCAGGTATCCTGTGAGACCCTTCAGCACGATACTTGGAGCCCGCCTACGAGTTACGCTTCACATCTCAGAATTGCTTCAGATACTCCAGGTATCCCTCAAAGTTCCTCTTAACCTCCTCCATGCTGTCACCGCCGATCTTTTCGAGGAAGGCGTCGGCTACGGTGAGAGCCGTCATCGCTTCTCCTACCACTGAGGCAGCAGCTACAGCACAGACATCGGACCGTTCGTAGGCAGCCTCAAAGGGCCTCTTGGTGAGAATGTCAACGGAATTGAGGGGCTTTCTGAGCGTGGGTATCGGCTTCATCGCTGCCCTGACCACCACCGGCATTCCATTGGTCATGCCACCCTCGATGCCGCCGGCGTTATTCGTCTTTCGATAAAAGCCCCCCTTCGGCCCCTGTCCCCCTTCCCCCTGCACGCCGTAAAATATCTCATCCATGGTGTCAGAGCCGAAGCGCCCTGCCATTTCAAACCCCGCTCCAACCTCGACTCCCTTAATGGCCTGGATGGACATCAACGCCTGCGCAAGCCTCCCATCCATCCTGCGGTCCCACTGGACATGGCTTCCGAGGCCCACGGGAAGACCTGTCACAAAGACCTCAAAGATACCGCCGAGAGAGTTTCCCTCCTTCATTGCCTTCTCTATAACCTCAACCATCCCTTTTGCCGATGCCTCATCAGGACACCTGACTGGCGATGCCTCGGCCTTCGTGAAGAGAAACAACAATTCCTCTTCGTCGGACTTCAGACTTCTGACCTCTGTTCCCTGATCTCCTATCTGTATTACAAAGCTCCCGACCCTGACCCTAAATTCGGCAAGAAATCTCTTTGCAACTGCGCCGAGGGCTACCCTCATTGCGGTCTCCCGTGCGCTTGAGCGTTCGAGGATGTTCCTGATGTCATGCTGGTCGTACTTCAGGGCCCCTGCCAAGTCAGCGTGTCCCGGCCTCGGCCTCGTAACGGCAGGGATAGAGTCTTTCGCGGCGCTGTCAGATGACATCCCTTCAAGCCAGTTCTTATGGTCCCTGTTTTCTATGAGAAGGGTTATCGGAGAGCCGATGGTCTTTCCCCACCGCACGCCCGAAAGTATCTCGGCACGATCGGCCTCTATCTTCATCCTTCCGCCCCTGCCGAAACCCGACTGCCTTCTCTTCAACTCGCAGTCGATATCGGCCGGGGAGAGCAAGAGATTTGCAGGAATTCCCTCAATAATCCCGCTGAGGGCCTTACCGTGTGACTCTCCTGATGTTAGAAATCTGAGGCCCGGCATGCTCAAGTATATCATAAAAGGCCGACGAACAGAGTATTTGCAGCAGCGTGGAAAATGGTTGATGGAATGACATTGGATGTCCACATGTAGAGAAAACCCATGACAAGGGAAGGGAAAAAGGTCAAGATGGCGTAAGGGTCGCCATAGAAGATAAGCTGGGGCAGGTGCATGATAGAAAAAAGGAGGCTCACAACCAAAAGCCCTCTGACATTGTTCCCGACCTGCTCCTGAAGGAAACCCCTGAAATAAACCTCCTCAGGAAAGGCAGCGCCAAGGACCTGGAAAAGCATGGTGCTCACGGAGGGAGAGGGAAGAGATCTTCCGGGTTGAGAAAGGAGGAACCAGAACGGCAGGAGGACTATGGCAGAAACAGCGACACCGGCAACGATATCCTTCGTGTCAAACCTAAGATTCACCCTTTCCCGCAGCACGTAAGGGATCATGACGAGAACAAGGGGAATCAGGTATCTCAAGGCCGAAAACGGAAAGGCATGATACAGAAACACCAGGCAGAATACTGCCGGATATGTAGCGATTGCCTTTCTGATCTTCAGCCTATAGGTGTTGTCTCTCGATTATCTCTTCCGCCTCATAAGTGCGACGTATACCAGGGGTAACAGGATGAGAGCGGCATCGGCCATCGTCGTCGGCATGTTCTGTCTCGCACCAATGGAACAGCCCCCTCCTCCTCCGCCTCCTTGGTCGGCTGATGCAGACAGCGTAGTGGCGGATGTCTCATTCGAGTACGAGGAGTCCGCAGGGATCGTGTTGTATGCCCTAACCCGGTAGGTATAGCCGGTGGAAGGAGTGAGACCGGAATCAGTAAAAGTCGTGGAATTCGGTCCGAGCACAGCTATCTGGACGAACGTTCCGTCCGCACCTTTTCTTTCTACCTTGTATCCGTCCTCACCAGTGGCATTGTCTGTCCAGGACAACGATATGCTCGATGGAGTTGTTCCTGTTGCCTGAAGATTTGTCGGCGTCAACAACGACGAAAGCGCCTTATAAGCGTTGATCCTTCCCCCTGTCTCGACCCATCCTGTGAGGTCAGGGAGAACATCGACATACCTGAGGATCGTTGAACGTGCCTGGATATAGGTAAAATTCGTATAGTAACTCAAGAGGAGCCCGGCAAGCCCAGAGACATGGGGAGCGGCCATGGAGGTTCCGCTGCAGATATCATATCCGGGGAAGGGTGCACCAGTGCAGAGGGAAAAGGTTAAACCCGGAGTGATCGTACTTAGAATATAGACACCGGGCGCTGCGACATGAACGGATTGTAGACCGAAATTAGCAAAGGAGGCCCTCCTGTCGTTCTGGTCAGTGGCACTGACAGAGATGATATTGGGAAGGCTGTAACTGGCAGGGTATTCCGGCGCAAGGTCGTTGTTTGTGCCGCTATTACCGGAAGAAGCAACAAAAAGGACACCTGCAGCATTCGCCGATGCTATGGCAGAGAGCTCAGTATTACAGAAATCAGGCCCGCCAAAACTGGCATTGATAACCTTTGCACCGTTCGCAGTAGAATACTCGATGGCTGCAACTTCGTCGGCTATAAAACCTGATGGCCCTCCACATTGGGTATCTTCCACCTGACCCGTTGCATCGAAGATCTTCAGTGGCATGAGCTTCACATTCCACATTACGCCGCTAATGCCTGTCCCATTATTGCCGACGGCGCCGATGATCCCCGCCACATGCGTCCCGTGTCCATTGTCATCTATCGGGTCATTGTCGCCATTCACAAAATCCCATCCCTTGCAGTCATTGACAAAGCCGTTTCCATCGTGATCTATGCCGTCCGAGCATGTCTCTCCGGGATTCGTCCATATGTTATTCACTAAATCGGGATGGCCGTAGTCTATTCCTGTGTCCAGGACAGCGATAATGAGATTCCCGTTTCCCGTTGTAATGTCCCACGAGATAGGCATCTTGATATCCGCGCCTGCTGTACCGTTGGCGTAGGTGCCGGTATTATTGAGGGCCCACTGCTGCGGATTAAAATAAAGGTCATTAGGAACGGTAGAGCTGAGACATTTTGTATAGTTCGGCTCTGCATATTCCACACTAGGATCGGCCATGTAACGGCTGATCGCTTCTTTCACCGAGAGCCCCTTCGGAAGTTTCACGTGCTCAAGGTTCTCGACGATGCTGTATCTCCTCACGACAGTCGCACCGGATGACCGATGGGCACTCAAGGCAGATCGAGACGATACGCCGGACTTGAACTTGACGAGGAGTTCACCCTCTTTGTATCTTCCCTTCTCAGCCTGGGACAGGACCGACTCCATCGTTACCGGGGGCAGGACTGCCTGTTTTGAAACGCTGGTCTCACTTCGGGTCTCTGTAGTGACACCGGAAATCTTGGAATTTCCGCATGATACAAGAAACAGTGCCATAAAGATAGAGACAATCCTTTTTGTCATCTATTTTTCCCTCCCTCATAAATATAGAAAGCTTTCTTCATACTATCTTACATTCAATCATATTAATTCTTTATTGTCAAGTAATTTTAAGATTTTGTTAGAGTTATCCCTTAAGATTCATGAAGCATTTTTCATTCGGGGTAGGAGTGTCTGAACAGAAATTGTGTTGATCCATAAGGTTGCAAGTGAGAAGCGAGCATCTTCCTTATATAAACCATAGGGAAAGCAGTGCTATCAGTAATTCAAAATTTCAATGAGGTCATCTATGTCCCTTTCTTCATTTCCTTTTGCGAACAGCCTTCTCTCCCTTATCTCTTTGCGAAACTTCTCCGTATCCCCCTTATAGTCGGGATCAAGCCCAATCGCCATCTTAAGGGCTGCCGCAGCGTCATCATACCTTCCGAGGGCGTTGTAGGAGAGGGCAAGGCCATAATAGGGAAGAGGAAAATCAGAGGACCTCCTTATCGATTCCTTATAGGCGTCTGCGGCTTCATCGTACTTCCTGATCCTGTAGTAGGCCCTGCCGAGATTGTTGAAGGCCTTTTGCGCATTCTTGTAAAAAGGGTTTGAGAGGGCATCCTTGTATGATTCGATAGCCTCCTGGAACCTTTCCTCCCGTTCGTATGCGAAGCCGAGATTATTTGAGGCCTCAGAAAAGTTCTTGTCCTCATTCAAGGCCCTTTTGAAATATTCTACTGCCTTGGGATAGTCTTCAAACTTCAGGAGATGGATAACACCGAGGGCGTTCAGGACCTCCTTATCATGAGGATTGAGGTCCAATGCCTTCTGGAGTTCTACATAGGCCGGCTGGACATTGTTGTCATTGAGATATGATATCCCTAACTGATAATGGGCAGTGGACCGTTTTATCTTCTCATCACTGCTCATGCTTGCGCAACCCGTAATGAGCGTCAGGATGATAATGATGGCCTGCAATGCCATGCTGATTCCTTTGGACCTCTTCATATCCATTGTAAAATTATCAGAAAGCTCCGGAGAAGTAAAGGGAAATCGCGGACTGATCACGTCAATCCCTTCATCACGTCAAACAAGACCGTCATGTTCCTGCGGTCTTTCGAGCCGCCTTTCAAGGAGATCTCAAAACCGTCACGGTGGACCCGAAGACCGCCGAAGGTCTTCTGGAGACCAAATATCTTCTCCGGCAGAACAGGCGTTTCGTCGGAAAATACCAATCTCACCTTCCCGTCGGTCTCGGATAGGTTCGTGACTGACATTCCTCTTGCCATGATCTTCAGTCTCATGATGTCGAGAAGTCTCCCGACCTCATCAGGCAGCGATCCGAAGCGGTCTTCCATTTCCGACTCGATCATATCCACGGCGTCTATGTCCTTTGCCTGCGCTATCCTTCTGTAGATACTTAACCGCAATGTCAGGTCTTCGATGTAGCCTTCCGGTATGAAGGCCGAGAGTTTCAGGTTGATAGAAGGTTCCGGCTCTTCCTTGACCTTAGCTCCTTTCAACTCGGCTACGGCCTTTTCGAGCATCTCCACATAGAGGTCGAAGCCCACAGCATGAACGTGGCCTGATTGCTGGGGACCGAGGAGGTTCCCTGCGCCCCTGATCTCCATGTCCTTCATCGCAAGTCTGAATCCTGCCCCGAGGAAACTCATATCTCTCATCGCCTGAAGCCTCTTTTTCGACTCGTCTGTCATGAGATCCTCTCCAGGGATGAGGAAATAGGCGTAAGCCCTGACATTGCTCCTGCCCACTCTTCCCCTGAGTTGATAGAGGTCTGCGAGCCCCATCTTCTCTGCCCTATCGACGATAATGGTATTGGCAGTCGGGATATCAATGCCCGCCCCTATGATGTTCGTCGACAACAGGACATCAAGATCCCCCTTCAGGAAGCTGTGCATGACCTCCTCAAGCCTCTTCTCAGGCATCTGACCGTGAGCGATATCGATCCTCGTCTTTGGCAGCATTCTCCTGAGCCTGTCGGCAACCTTTTCTATGTCAAGGATGACATTATGGACCATGAGGACCTGGCCTCCCCGCCTGAGTTCACGCTCCACGGCCTCTTTTATCAAGTCCTCGTCAAAGACCGAGACGATGCTCCTCACGGCAAGCCTCTCCTCGGGAGGCGTCTCTATGAGGCTCATGCCCCTGATGCCTGAGAGGGCCATCTGGAGAGTTCTCGGTATAGGGGTCGCGGTCATGCTCAAGACATCTATCCCCTTCTTGAGCTCCTTTACCCTCTCCTTTTGCTTCACACCGAACCGGTGTTCCTCGTCGATAATGAGGAGACCGAGGTTCTCAAAGCAGACGCCTTTCTTGAGGAGACCATGGGTCCCGATGATTATATCCGTCTCGCCCTTTGCAAGGGCCTTCAGCGTCAGGTCCTGTTCTCTCTTTGTCTTGAATCTGCTCAGGTAATCGATGGTCACGGGGAACGCGGAAAAGCGGGTGGTAAAAGTCAGAAAATGCTGCTCACAGAGAATCGTCGTCGGCACGAGGACCGCAACCTGTTTGCCGTCGTACACAGCCTTGAAGGCTGCACGCATCGCCACCTCGGTCTTGCCATACCCCACATCACCGCAGAGAAGCCTCTCCATCGGTCTCTCAGACTCCATATCCCGGCCGATCTCCTCGATCACCTTGACCTGATCAGGCGTCTCTTCATAAGGGAAGAAGCCATAGAACTCTCTATGGAGTTCCGTGTCAGGGCTGAAGGCGAAACCCTGAGCAATCTCCCGTTCAGCGTAAAGCCTGAGGAGTTGTTCCGCCATCTCCTTTACGGCTTTCTTCACCCGCGCCTTCGTCCTCTGCCAGCTCTTCCCCCCGAGTCTGTCGAGGTGGGGCAGCACCCCTTCTTCTGCACTATATTTTTTTATCCGCTCAATGTTGTAGAGAGGTATATAGAGCCTGTCGCCGCCCAAGTACTCAAGGACCACGAGATCGCTCTCATAGTCTTCAGCAGCCTGCCTCTGGATGTCGATGAACCTGCCGATGCCGTGGTCTTTGTGGACCACAAAGTCACCGGGCGAGATATCATCTATCGTTGTGAGGAGTTTCGAGACCTTTGATCTCCTGATAGGCCTGAACGAGGGTCTTTCTCCAAAGATCTCCCTCTCGGTGAGAATAAGCATGCCGGGGATAAAGAGGCCCGAGGAGAGTCTTCCCGGTACGATCGCAATGTCGCCCTCATAGTCCCCCGCTTCTTCGAGGTCAATAACAGGAGCAATCATGCCACCCTCAAGGAGGATATCCTTCACTCTTTCGGCCTGCCCCTTTGATGGAGAGACGATCAGTACGCGGTTCTCTCTCATGAGCCTTTCGAGAGCAGGGGGGAAGTCGGAGAGGGACTTCCTCTCATCAGGATATATTCCATGGCCTCCTATGGGAAGCAACCCAGCGTCAGAGCCATCTCCCTGGAAAGGAAAACGCGACAGGAGGACCGGCCTTAACAACCCCTCCTCCCTTCCCTCTGGTAATAAGGGGATGAGGGGTGAAGCGAATGGCGATGGCTCCGGATACAGGTACTTTGCAGCCGGACCTCTCTGCCCGGCAGGAAGGTCGACAAGATAGACCACGGCGCTGACTCCTGATGTGAGTGCGCTCATGCTCGTTGGCCCGATCACCGGCAACAGGAGGAGATTATCAGTCTGACTGATAGATTTCTGCGAATCGAGATCAAAGGTCTTTATGCTCTCGACCTCGTCACCGAAGAATTCGATGCGGACAGGATCATCTGCTGTGGGAGGGAAGATATCGATGATCCATCCCTTGATGCAGTATTCGCCCTTTTCTACCACAATAGAGACGCGCCTGTAGCCGAGACTCCTCAGTCTCTCACCCACATAATCCCTGTCCATTTCCTGTCCCTTGATAAGAGAGAAGGCCGCCTTTGCGAGTTCTTTCTTGGGCCACACCGGCGCAGATATTCCGTCCACTGAGGTCACCACTGAATCTCCCTCGCCCATCTTATGGATAACTTCAGCCCTCCTCCCCAGGCTTTCTGCGCCATCGGGATCAGGAAGGAAGAAGACTCCGGGCTGTTGCTCATCCATCAGTGCCCTGAAGAATCTCATATCTTCGGAGAGCGTGCGGCCGACCTCTTCGGTCTGCTCCACTGCGATGAAGGGCTTCTTCAACAGACAGAGAAAGAGGGCTACCGATGAACCTGGGAGGTTGTAAACGCGTGAAACATCTGAGGGGACCCTGCGAAAGAAATCACGCAGAAACTCCATCTTCCTATGTTCTGCAGTTGGAAGAGCAGACTTGAACGACTTTGCCCGCATTTCGTTGCCGTTCTTCGTGACATGAAGCGTCCGCACCCGTGAGTGTCTGAACCGTAGGGTGAGTTTCACGGATGCAGCGGAATGAGCTTAGAACGGCAGAAATCGAGCTTCCGGAGCGAAGGGATGTTCTTCCAATTGCGGTTTCCAGGATCATGGGATGACAGAGATCATGGCAGGTTAATGTATCGTACTCCTGATCTTTTCGATGATCGCCGTCGTCGATACGCCCGGGGAAAAAGGCAGGCTGTAAGTCTCTGAAACGATGTCTGAGCCGACAATCTCTTCCTTCCGCCAGTCACCGCCCTTCACGAGCACATCAGGGGTAAGAAACGCTATCAAGGCATAGGGGGTATCTTCGTCAAAGAGGGTCACGTAATCGACCATCTCAAGACCCGCAACAACCTCAGCCCTTTGATCTTCAGGCGTTATGGGCCTCCCCCTCTTCAGCCTTGAGACGGAACGGTCAGTATTCAGGGCGACGACGAGGATGTCACCGAGGCCCTTTGCCTCTCTGAGATACCTCACGTGTCCGACATGAAGAAGATCGAAACAGCCGTTGGTAAATACGACCTTGCTGCCGGCTGCCTTTGCAGGGGCGATGGCCTCCTTCAAACCATTCCAATCGAGGATCTTTCCCATGACAATAACGGAGAGTCAGCAACCCGAACTGTGCGGACAAGGCATTTCCTTCCTCCCGGCTACCTGCCGCCCGACAAAAGCAGATCCCTGGCCTTCTCCACGATCTCCCTGTCACCGCGGTAACTCACCCTTTCCAGGGCCTTGTCCAAGGGAACCCACTCGGCGAGATCGACTTCCCAATTGTGATCGGCGGTGCTGCCGCTCAAATATTCCATCAGATAGAAGTGTACCGTCTTCCGGCATTTCGTATTATCATCTTTGATGTAATACCAGTAGGTTATGTCACCGATCTTTTTCACTGCCTTGCCCGTAAGGCCGGTCTCTTCACGCACTTCTCTTACAGCAGTCTGTTCGGGTTCTTCACCTTTTTCCACAATCCCCTTCGGAAGGCACCAGACCGTACCGCCCTTCACGGCAACAAGGGCTATCTCAATCTCATTGTCAGACCTCTTGAAGATTACCCCGCCTGAGGACTCCTGATTCTTTATCGTGGCCGGTCTCATCAGGGAATCGTCTTTCCGGCGATAAGTCTCATAATGTCGTTATAAAATGCAAGGACCATGATCGCCACAAGGATTGTCAGTCCGACTCGCTGGGCGATCATCACCACCTTTTCGCTCAGAGGTTTTCTCCTGATGACCTCGATACCGAGGAAAAGAACATGCCCGCCGTCGAGGATCGGAATGGGCAGAAGATTAGCTATGCCGAGGTTGATACTGATAACGGCCATGAAGGCAAAGAAATTCATCGGACCCTGGGAAGCCTGCTCACCTGCCATCTGGAATATCAAAATAGGACCGCCAATCGTATCAGCAGGAATAATCCGCTGAATAATCTTTACGACGGACACCACCGTCAGGACCGATATGTCCCAGGTCCTTTTTGCCGCCTGTCCGAAGGCCCCTCCGATACTCTCCTTCTCCGTAAAGGTGTTCCCGGAAGGCTTTATGCCGATAAGACCGACCTCCTTCTTTTCACCAAAGAGATTGGGCATGGCCTTCCGTTCGGGCGTAACATTGAGGGCAATGACCTCGCTGCCACGCTTTATCTTTATGGCTAATGGTTTTCCCGGACTCTTATGGATGATTTCTGTCATCTCATCCCAACGATGAATCGGGATCCCCTCTACCTCAAAAATGGCGTCTCCCTTTGTCATGCCTGAGCGTGCTGCGGGTGAGTCAGGCATTACTTCTCCGACCTCGGGGAGGAGTGAAGGTACCCCTGTCAGGAAGACACACATGAAAACAATCGCCGCAAAAAGTATATTAAAGAGAGGACCGGAAAGGACGATGAGAAGTCTTTTCCAGACAGGCTGAAAATTGAAGGCCCTGGCCCTGTCCTCTTCATTGATCTCCTCAAGCTGATCTTCTCCGACCATCTTCACATACCCCCCGAGCGGTATGGATGACAGCAGATACTCTGTCTCACCGTATCTCTTTCCAAGGATCTTCGGTCCGAAACCGAGTGAAAACTTGAGGACCTTTACATTCATCATCTTTGCAAAAAGAAAATGACCGAGTTCATGGACAAAGATGAGGATGCCGAGCAAGATAAGTGCGGAAAGAAAGGTCATCGCTGTTTCACTCCATTCCTTTGATACAAAAAGAAACCTTGATCGTGCAAAGGGACACCTCTGCCTGCAGGATGCAGTCCGGACACTTCATGGTGCATGGATATATTCGGCTGCCCTTGCCCGTGCCCATCTGTCCGCTTCAATAACTGCATCAAGTTCAATGGCCTCCTGAACCTCATGGGATTCCATGGTCTTGTTAATTATAACAGGGATATCATGAAAAGAGATCCTCTTTTCAAGGAAAGCATTCACAACGACCTCATTGGCAGCATTCAGGACCGCCGGCATCGTCCCTCCCTCCTTCAAAGCTTCATAGGCGTATCTGAGGCAGGGGAAACTGCCGGTGTCGGGCGTCTGAAACGTCAGTTTCCCAATCTCATCCAGCCTGAGAGTCGCAACAGTGTCACTCAGCCTCTCGGGATAGGAAAGGGCATAGGCAATCGGTCCCCTCATGTCGGGCAAGGAGATCTGCGCAAGCATGCTGCCGTCGTTGAATTCCACAAGAGAATGGACAAGGCTCTGCGGGTGTATCAGGACATCGATCCTTTCAGCGGTCAGACCAAAAAGGTGGGCAGCCTCGATCACTTCAAGTCCCTTGTTCATGAGGGTCGCAGAGTCGATCGTAATCTTCCTCCCCATCTTCCAGTTGGGATGGTTTAAAGCATCTTCGGGGCTGACGTCCTTCAGGTCTTCCGACTTCTTTCCGACAAAGGGTCCGCCGGAAGCCGTAAGGATTATCCTCTTCAGATACCTCGCGTCCTGTCCGTCCATACATTGGAAGATAGCGCTGTGTTCGCTGTCAACGGGGAGCAACCGCACCCCGGCAGCCTTCGCCTCCTCCATAACGATGTCCCCTGCGGTGACAAGGACCTCCTTGTTCGCGAGCCCTATAGTCTTGCCTGCCCGGATAGCCAGGACCGTAGGGACCAGACCGCTGAAACCGACCATTGCGGACAGGACAAAATCGGACTCACTGTAAGCCGCCACCGCATTGATGCCCTCTTCTCCTGAACAGATTTCAGTTTTTGTCCCGAGCCTCCTTGTGAGTTCTAGGGCCGCACGTTCATCGGCGACGGCAACTACCTTAGGAGAGAAGACCCTCACCTGCTCTTCGAGGAGGGCTATATTACTCCTTGCTGCAAGCCCTACAACAACGAATCTGTCTCTGTGGCGGGAAATGATATCGAGGGCACTCCTCCCTATGGAGCCCGTTGAACCGAGGATAGCGATTCTCTTCATGCTATGAAACCAAAGACCCTTGAGACCCAGTAGAGCACAGGCCCCGCAAAAAGAACGCCGTCGATCTTGTCGATGACCCCTCCGTGACCGGGGATCAGGGTGCTTGAATCCTTGACCCCGGCATCACGCTTGAACATCGACTCGACAAGATCGCCGACGATGGAGGTCGCGCCGATAATAAGGCCGACGATCAGCGATTCCGCGTGACCCATCGTTTGAATAAGGAGGAGATTCAAAAGCCATCCTGCAGCGGCGCCTCCAGAAAGGGAGCCAAAGGCGCCGGCAACAGTCTTGTTCGGACTCACCTCAACGTATAATTTCCTCTTTCCAATGCCCTTCCCGACATAGTAAGCAAGACTGTCGGATGCCCATACACAGCCGAAGAGGAAGAGGATCCATGCAGGTCCTTCGCTTCGCAACAATAGCTGGAAGCCAAGGGAACAGGGTATATACAGGAGCGCTATGATGACGGGAGCTATGTCATGGAGGGACTGCGAAGGGTCCCGCTTCCCGATCAGTCTCATGCCCGCAATGATGAGAAAGACCGATATGATACCATCGGTCATAGCCGTTCTCGAGAAGTACATGATCGCTAACAGAACAAGGCCTCCGACCAGGCCTGAAGCCTTCAGCAGCCCTCGAACCCGGTACATAGCGTAAAACTCCGCCTGTGCGACTGCAGCCACAATAAGGATAAGAACGAAAAAATAGATCTGATGGAGTTTCATGACATAGAGGTAGAAAAGGGGCAGAACGATGACTGCTACAACCAGCCTGGTTGCGTGCATCTCAGAAGCCGACCTTGAGTGGAACTGCCCCGAACCTTCGCTCCCTCTGCTGGTAATCGTGGAGGGCAAGAAAGAACTCATCCTTCGTAAAATCAGGCCATAGGGTGTCCGTAAAATAAAACTCGGCATAGGCAGCCTGCCAGAGGAGGAAATTGCTGATCCGTTTTTCTCCGCTCGTCCTGACGATGAGGTCGGGGGCAGGAAGGCCTGATGTATCGAGGAGGGACTCAAAAGAGCTATCGGTAATGTCCTCGGATCTGGCCTTCGAATCCACCAGTTTCCGTACTGCGCGGATGATCTCGTTCCTGCCCCCGTAACTCAGGGCGAGGACGAGTTTCATCCCGGTGTTCCCTGAAGACCGCGTCGTCATATCTTCGAGAAGCCCCCGGATGTTTTCCGGCAGTCTCCAGATCTCGCCGATCGTCCTGAAGACCATTCCCTTCTTTATCAATTCATGGAATTCCTTCTTGATGTAAAACTCGAGGAGTCTCATGAGCATCGAGACTTCATCGTCAGGCCGCTGCCAGTTCTCGATCGAAAAGGCATAGAGCGTAAGGGTATCCACCCCTATTTCCTTCGCAGCGGTAATAATCTCCTTCGCCCTTTCCGCGCCGCGTTTATGCCCCTCGACTCTTGGTAGACCGCGCATTGCCGCCCACCGCCCATTCCCATCCATGATAATGGCAATATGTGCGGGAATTCTGCCGGATAATAACATGTCCTCCTACCTTCCCTTCAGGGAGTAGACATAGAGCATCGTCCCCATCGGACTCTCGCCTTTCAGGATGTTCATCGGCTTTATGCCGAAGAGCGGCTTGCTCAGCACAACGAGGAGGTCCCCCGCAATTGCATAGTCCAGAACAGACCCCGATATGGAGTCAACGAGCACCCTTTCGTCCATCGAAAGTCCTGTCCAGAAGAGCGACTTTATCTGGGAACTCTTGTATCCCAGCCCCCGCGCCACGTTCGCGAGGGGCACCCTCTTCACGGCAAAAACCTCTCTATTCCTGGACAGCAGCCTGTCTTTGACCGTCCAGACACCTCTGTCCACCATGATCGTAGGGGCTTCTTTCTTAAAGCTCGTCTCGAACCCCGTTGAAGGCTCACTGTTGTTCCAGACCTTTAACCCCTCAGGGTTGTAAAGATTCAGCATGCCGTTTTCGTTATAGGCGAGGGTATATTTCATGCCGTCAGGACCATCGATCACGGCAAAATCGTAGATGTTCACGCCCTTCGGGAGTTTCAGGGGACTGCCCTTCTTGAATTGCCCCTTCTCATAGATAATCCTGTAAACAGGGCCGGAAAAGCCTTCCCCCCTCTCAAACTCCTGAGCGATGAGACCATCGTCCAGCCGTCTGAGAAAGAGGTTGCTCTTCCAGAGCACGGCAAACCCAGCGTCTTTCAGTCCATAGACATAGGAGACGATATCCCGGCCGCCCTGCAGGGACGTCACAATAATCTCGTCCTTGCCGTCTCCGTCGATATCGAGGGTATCGATCCAGAGGAAGTCGTCAGAGGCATTCCCCTTTATCTCATAGAGGTTCTGGAGGCTTTGACCCGGCGCATAGACCCGTACGTATCTTCCGCTCGTCAGGATCATCTCCAGTTTCCCGTCTCCGTTCACATCACCCGAGGCGACAAGCCTCCCGCTAAAGGGAAGATCGAAAAAGAGCATGGCATCGCCTGCTGAGGCAAAAGGGGCATACCTGCTATCCGCGAGACTCACCTCTTTCTGGAAGGTCTTGTCGACCTTCACCGCGCTGTCGGCGATCTTCGATGAATCGTCAACCCAGAAGAGTCTCTGCCTGACAAAAGTGTCGCCCCCCGACTCATCAGCCCTGAGGATAAGGGCGATCTGAGCGCCCTTCTGTTTCGCATCCGACAGTATCGCAGAATCTTCACCGGAATCAAGGGCCGTGTCGATGAACTCGACCCTGTTGCTTTCCTTCAACAGACGGTAGTAATGCTCTCCAAGACCCCATTCAACACTCTTGTCCTGATAAAAAAAGACCCTCACCTTCGTCTCCGAAATCTGGAGGATATCTCCTGCCTTGACGTCACCCGTTATTACGGTCAATGTGGAGTTGTCAGGCCCCGCATCCTTCACTACTGCAGACCCGACAAGCGCCTCCATCTTACCCAAAGGTTCCTTGGTCACGGGATGGAAAAAAGGCTCGCCCACCCTCAGAACGGTGAACCTCATTCCGGCCTTTATGCCTGACTTTGTTCCAAGATCGGAAGTGATAAGGGAACCTTTCACAGACAGTATCTTCCCCTTCATTGGCGCGAAATACGCCAGTGTCTCGTCCTTCAAACGGTTGAGAGGGTCCTGAGCCAGAGCAGAACCGGCAAAAAGAACGATACCCAAAAAGATCAAACCCGCAATTCTCGACCGCACCTTATCTCCTCGCATCCTGGGGTTCGCCCGACCATCTTACCGAAAGGGTTGTCATGATGAGCAGCATTGGCAAGCTGAAATTGTGCAATGTCCGACAGGGGAAACCCCTCCTCGATCTCAATGGTAATAACGGTTTTCACTATAATACCACATCGACCCCGTAAAATGACGGTAATTATTCCGCGATATGCAATGGCACAATAGGAGAATCATGACCGCTGTGTCACAGTGTTTAAGAATGAATGTATCCGGAAGGACAACATTCCTCCCTGAAACCTTCAGATCAGGTAGCGGCACCTATCACTACAGGTTCGGGAAGAGAGAAGGAGATATGAAGCGTATCTCCGCTTCCCGACCTACCAGAAGCGGAATCTTCCTACATCCACATGGACAAAATCTGAGCCGGGGTAATACCCCACCCCTCCTCTTCTCAGATCAAGAGCAGCGCGCTGCAGGGTTTTCAGTTCACGCCCGGGAAGACGTATATCGATGGCCTTTCCCTGAATATGGAGGCTGTTCTTTACCACTCCTTTACTGATCATATTCAGAAATGCATTCGTTTCCGGCGAACGATAGCCGGAAATGATATGGAAGGGGCCAGCGCTTCCCATCTTCTCCTTGAGGTTAAAAAGGAGATCCAGGAGATCGGTGTCGATCTCCTTCACCTCTCCAGTACGGTGGTCCCGCAATATGGCGTTGACGTCGGCCAGTCCCTGCGGCACATATGTTCCGTCGCTCCAATAAACGGTCTTCAGGTTCTCGCCGGTATGGGTGTTATAAAAGGAGAGCACCCGTTCAGGAGAAACAGCTCTTGAAGCCTCAACGACGGCCTTATAGGGGAAAAGACATGCAGCCGTCGTCACCAGTCCTGCGGCAAGAAACTCTCTACGGCTCACGCCGCGGCTGAATATCAAACAGGATAATTTCTCCCTGGACTTCATTTGTCAGAACCTCCGCTCAGAAAAACAGGAGGTCGATGAGATTTCACCCTCATCTCTCCTGTTGTCGTGGCACGCCAACGGCATGTCTTTGCCGCCTCAATGAACATCTCCCATATCCGTTCCACCAGCAACGCAGAGATGGAAAACCAACGTCCCTCTTTTATACCTGATATCAGGTTAAAATCGCAACGAAAGAAAATTCTGCCGAGTGATATGAAAAATGGAAGGATAGAGCACCGTTGTCACGTCGTCACGTCACTCTGTCGGTCACCCTGCCATCTTCGTCAAACTTGCATGCCAGCGCAAAGGCATCATGGTAAAAGGTGAACCAAGCTCCCTCTGAAATATACTGCCTCTCGATATCTTCCTTCAGCCTGATCGATTCAAGAGGGAAGTTATCGTAGGCCATGATCCAGAGAGGATTCACATGGGCATGGGTAGGGAGGAGATCTCCTAAATGAACAGCTATCTGACCCTGCGATTCGATCCTCACAATCTGATGCCCTCTGTTATGGCCGCCGGTGAAGATGGCCTTCACTCCCTCGGTAATCTCGCTGTCGCCATCGAGGAGTTCGAGATATCTGCTCTCTCTGAGGAGCTCATTGTTTATCGGCCAGTACGTGTTCGCCGATCTCTTGTTCGGGTTCAATACATCTTCCCATTCCTTTTTCTGGATAATATGCTTTGCCCGCGGAAAGGTGAGGGTCGGGGTTCCCGTCTCATCGGTCATAACAACGCCGCCTGCGTGGTCAAAATCATAATGGGTGAGGACCACAACGTCTATATCTTCCCTCCCGATCCCGAGGGAACGCAGGTCGTCGGGGACTGACCATTCATCTCTCACCCTGAAGATCTTCTTCTGTTTTTCCGTCAGCTTATTTCCCAGCCCCGATTCGATGATGATAAGGGGACCGGGCGTCTTTACCAGGATCGGTGAGGCGGTCATAGGAATATAATTCTCTTCATTCGAGGGGTATTTCTTCGACCACAGGACCTTCGGCACGACCCCGAACATCGCTCCACCGTCTAGTTCAAAGGTTCCGCCGTTAAGCCAGATGAGCTCAATATCGCCTAATGCCAATCCTTTTTTCAAGATGCCCTATAGTTTGATGAAAAGAACTCCCGCGTTATGGCCGGAGATCTGCCCTATCTTCTTCCATACCCCATCTGCTTCAGTGCCTCTTCTATCTCTCCGAGAATCGCAGGATCATCGATCGTCGAGGGGACCTTATAATCTTCACCGTCGGCGATCTTTCTCATTGTACCCCTCAATATCTTGCCGGAACGCGTTTTCGGCAATCTGGCGACAACAGCAGCCTCTTTGAAGGAGGCGATGGCCCCGATCTCCTCCCGGATCAACTGAACAAGTTCATTCTTGATCTCCTCCCTGTTCCGGTTTACGCCGGCCTTTATAACAACAAGGCCAATAGGGACCTGACCTTTCAGGGAATCACGGGCGCCGATGACCGCACACTCTGCAACGTCGGGATGGGTGGCGATGATCTCCTCCATCTCTCCTGTCGAGAGCCGGTGACCTGCCACATTGATCACATCGTCCACGCGCCCCATGATGAAGATATACCCGTCATCGTCCACAAAGCCTCCGTCACCAGTGAAATAGTATTTCGGGAACATACTTAAATAGGACTGTAGAAACCTCTGATCCGCCTGCCAGAGTGTCGGTAGGGTTCCGGGGGGAAGAGGCAGTTTAATAGCCACAATGCCTTCCGTGTCCGGTCCCAGCTCCTTGCCTTCGCTGTTGACGATCTTGACATCGAATCCGGGAACGGGCTTTGTCGAGGAGCCGGGCTTGATAGGGAAGGGCTCTATGCCCATGCAGTTTGCCGTGATAGGCCATCCCGTCTCGGTCTGCCACCAGTGGTCTATGACGGGCTTTTTCAGCAGATTATGAGCCCAGTGATAGGTGTCGGGGTCAAGCCGTTCTCCGGCAAGAAAGAGATAGCGGAAATAGGAGAGATCGTACTTCTTTACGTACTCTCCCTGGGGGTCGTCTCTCTTTATCGCGCGAAAGGCTGTGGGAGCTGTAAAGAGTGTCTTCACGCCATGCTCGGAAATCACCCTCCAGAATGCTCCAGGATCGGGTGTCCCGACAGGTTTCCCTTCGTAGAGCACTGTCGTGCAGCCGGTCATGAGAGGACCGTACACAATGTAGGAATGACCAACGACCCAACCGACATCAGACGCCGCCCAGTAGACCTCGCCGGGCTTTGTATCATAGATATGTTCGAGACTCCACCGCAGCGCGACGGCATGGCCGCCATTATCGCGGACGATGCCCTTCGGAACACCCGTTGTTCCCGATGTATAAAGGATATAGAGGGGATCGGTGGCCTTGACAGGCACGCAGGCAGCCGGTTTGGCCTTTGCCATGAGATCGTCCCAGTCCAAATCTTTTCCGGCGGCAAGCCCGGCCTTTGCCTGCGGTCTCTGCAAGATGATACACTTCTCTCGTTTGTGATTGGCAAGCTCGATCGCCTTGTCGAGCATGGGCTTGTATTCTATGACTCGTTTCACCTCGATGCCGCAGGAAGCAGAGATGATGATCTTCGGTTTCGCGTCGTCAATGCGTATGGCGAGCTCATGGGGAGCAAACCCACCGAAGACGACCGAGTGCACAGCTCCGAGGCGTGCGCATGCGAGCATGGCAACAGCCGCCTCGGGGACCATTGGCATATAAATAATGACTGTGTCTCCCTTAGTGACGCCCAGATCCGCAAGGGACCCGGCAAAACGGGAAACCCGATCGAGCAGTTCGCGATAGGTGAATTTCTGAATCTGTCCTGTTACAGGACTGTCGTAGATGAGAGCGGTCTGATCCGCCCTTCCCCTCTCGACATGACGGTCAAGGGCATTGTAGCAGGTATTCAGCTCTCCGCCCGTAAACCACCGGTAAAAGGGTCTCTTTGAGTCATCAAGGACGTTGTCCCACTTCTTATACCAGTCGATGGCCTCTGCTGCCGCTCCCCAAAATGCTCCTGGATCCCGGACGCTCCTCGTGAAAAGCTCTTCATACCTCCCCATTGAGTTCCTCCCTTTTTTGAGATAGTTTTTGCTGTTTCTCCTGACCGAAAAAGGAACAAAAAATCTCGTTATCTTTCTGAGCGAGAGGCTCCTCGGGAAAACGCAAGAGGACGCGCTTCCCGTCTTCTCCCGGAAGAAAGGAGCGGGAATAAAGCACATACCTGACCGCTCCGAGGTACCATTGTACCACAGAGAACGGTACCCTGCCAATTTCTCAGGATGAGCCATTCATCTCAATGAGGCGTCTTTCAGGGTGCACCATTTCATGAACCACCATTGGAAGAGAACGCGCCTCTGATATCACGCATCGAGAACCGCCCGCACCTTTCTCGAAAGGATATGAGGTACCAACGGTTTCGACAAAAAGTACACTCCTTCGTCAGCAATCCCCTTTTGCGTAAGGATATCCGCAGCATAGCCGCTGATAAAGAGCACTTTTACCCCGGAATCAATCTTTTTCAATTCCTTCTGCAGATCCTTCCCGCTCTGTCTCGGCATGATAATATCGGAAATAACAAGCTGCACGGCATCCTTTCTTTCCCCGAAGAGTCTCACAGCCTCTTCTCCGTCAACGGCCTCGAGTACGGTGTACCCTGATTCCTCAAGCATGGTCTTTGTCACCCTTCTGACGGCTTCATCATCTTCGACCAAAAGGATCGTCTCGTCACCTAGGGAGAGTGGAGTTGATGCCTTCTTTCCTGCGATCTGCGGATCGGACTCTGCCAGCGGCAAATATATGTTAAATCTCGTCCCCTCGCCAGGTTCGCTGTAAACATTGATGAAACCGTTATGCTGCTTCACCGTCCCATAGACCATCGCCAATCCCAGGCCGGTTCCCTTACCGACCTCCTTCGTCGTGAAAAAGGGTTCAAAGATGCTCCCCCTTGTCTTTTCGTCCATGCCCACACCGTTATCGGCGACCGAAATAACGGCGTACCTGCCGGCCTCACCGTACTGATGCATCTGAATAAACCGGTTGTCTATCTCGACTTCTTCGGTAGTGAGCGTCAAGATTCCGCCCAGGGGCATTGCATCCCGCGCATTGGTAGCAAGGTTCATGAGCACCTGCTCTATCTGGCTCTTATCGGCCTTTACGATTAAGTTGTAATCCGCCGTTCCGACCTTAATCTCGATATCTTCGCCAATGACCCTCTCTAATATCTTCTTCATGCCCAATACGATGTCGTTCACATTGACGGGCTTCGGGTTCAAGATCTGCTTCCTGCTGAAGGCAAGGAGACTCTGTGTGAGATTGGCGGCCCTCTCAGATGCGGCGAGAATGTGATCAACATAGGCACGGGAAGGGTTATCCGCGGGTATTTTGTTGAGGAGGAGGCTCCCATAACCGATGATGGCCGTGAGGATATTGTTGAAATCATGTGCCACCCCTCCGGCGAGGTGGCCGATCGCCTCCATCTTCTGCGCCTGCCTCAGCTGTTCCTCAAGCTTACGCTGCTCCGTAACGTCAATGCCGATGCCTGCAATCCCTGTCGCCCTGCCCGCAGAGCCATACAAAACAGCAACGTCCCAAACCATATGCAAGAAGGCGCCGTCGCGCGTGAGGATCTGGTTCTCATGGTGCAGCATGGCGCCTTGCTCAATGTTCGCCCTGAAGACTGTTTTCTCAGATTCTCTCACGTCTTCAGGGAAAAAGAGGTCAAACCAGTTCTTGGTGAGCACTTCATCCGTTGACCAGCCGGTGAGACGAAAGAGGTAGTCATTGCAGAAGATTATAATGCCATCGCAATCAAGGATCACGGCCGCGAGGTGTATCGTCTCGAGCAAGTCCCTGAATTTCTTCTCTGACGCATAGAGGGCATCCTCGGCCATCTTGCGCTCGGTCACATCGCGGAGCACGAGAACCGTCCCCGCAATTTCTCCGTCCCTGTCCCTGATAGGAGCGCCGCTTTCCTCGATGATGATCTCGGATCCGTCCTTTCTGATGAGAACGGAATTTTTCGAAGGTCCTGTGATGAGTCCCCGTTCTTTGATTTTGTTCACGGGATCGTCACACCGTTCCCGGCTGCTCTTGTCGACAATGGAAAGAACCTCCGACAGCCTTCTGCCGATCGCCTCTTGCGAAGACCATCCCGTAAAGCGTTCTGCCATGGTATTCATGAGGGTGATGATGCCTTCACCATCGGTGACGATCACGCCGTCACCGATACTGCCGAGGGTCACCGCAAGACGTTCTTTTTCTTCACTGAGCCGCTCCTCCCGTTCCCTGAGGACCCGGCTCATTTCGTTAAATTCCGAAGAAAGCTCGCCTATTTCGTCCCTCGTACCTACCGGGACCATTTCCGGAAACTCACCCCCTTTATGCTTCGAAATCGACTTATGGAGGTTCAGGACAGGTCCGAGGACATATTTCCCGATAATCGAATTCAGGACGACAATCGCAAGAACCGTCAATAAGGCCGCAACGAACATGTTCATCACAACCGCTTTTTCAATGGTTTCCTTGATCTCCCTGGTCGAGATCTTCAACCGCACGTAGCCGATAAGAAGATCGGGAATCCCGGTATCATGGGACTCCAAAAATACGGGCTTATAGATATCAATCGAGGAACCCACACTCTTGGAAAAAGGGCTGTGCCCTCCCTTGCGGGCTTTGAAATACTCAACAGCAGCGGGGTCCGGGGGAACGTTCAGTTGATCAAAAGGAACAGAGGCTACGTCAAGCCATAAACTCGAGAATACCTGGGTAAGAATTACGTCTTTTGTATGGACAATATCTTCAACCTGTCTTATGAGGTTCAGATTTTCCTCTGCGAGCCCCTCACTCACTGACCTCGAAAGGGCCTCTGACAAAGCAATTCCCCTTGCCGTGACTTCCCTCTCGATGCCCCTTTTCTGTGCCGATATGTAGAGATAGGTGCTTACGGAGCTCATGGAAATGACTGCAACAGCAACGAGGGCGGTCACTTTTGTTGTTACGGAGAGTCTCACTTCAGATCATTCAGCGACGGCATGCCGTACGAGGATATCAGTGCCTGGCCTTTCCTGCTTGTGACAAATGCTGCGAATTTTCTGACTTCGGGCTTAGCGTCTTTTCTGATTACGATGTAAAGGGGCCTTCTGAAGGGATATTTACCTGATATGATATTGTCCTTCGTAGGGAGGACACCGTTCACCTTCAGCATCTTCACATTACGCTTCCTCGCACTGCCGAAACCCGTGCTCGCAAATCCCTCGGGCATCTCTTCGACCAACTGCTCCCAAATGGCAGCGGAAGAAGCCTGGAGAGAGGAATTCTTCTGCTGCAGCGGCCTCTTCCCGTTCAGGACCATCTTGCTGAGCGCTTCCCCAATGCCGCCCATGCCGTTGGGGGTCGAGATGATGGATATGAGTCTCCGATCAGGACCACCAAGGCGTTTCCAATTGTCTATCCTGCCTTCATAGATGTCTCTCACCTGCGCCGGTGATATCGAGCTCACCTGGTTCGATTTGTGAACGATGAAGACTAGGGCATCCCAGGATGCGAGAATATATTCAAAGTCCTCGGGATCCTCGGCAGACTTTGACTGGCACGACGCAGCGAAATCGACCCTTCCCTCATGCAAGTCGGCAAGACCCCGCACGCTGCCGCCGCCGAGAACGAAGATCTTGACGCCCGTCTCTCTTTCATACTCCAGGGCAAGATCAGAGAGATATCCGGGAACGCTCACAGAGCATCCGGTACCGGTGAGTGAACCTGCAGAAGCTGCGATGTTCGGCAAGAGGGACAGGAGAAAAACCGACAAGAGAATGGTTTTGTATCGATATTTCTTGGATATCCGCACTCTCTATTATAGATACACTAACGAAAGAATTCAATGAACCCATGGTACCATGATTTACCATCCATGAAGGAGGGGCACCCTTGTAAGGCAGGAGAACGGTCGATGAAAGGGTTTAGCGCCACAGGGAGCCTCACGAGGAGGGTGAGGCGTGCCGACAGGCAGGATGCCTGTCCGGAAATCATAAAGACCCTGGTCAGAGAAGCAGAGTCGATGCATCTGTGATAAGCTATAGAGTAATTCTCGTTAAGGACAGGATTGCCGGATTGTCACGAGGCGGTCATGGCACATGTCTGAGAATCATCGATGGATGACACATCATCAGACCAGGAACTCTATCACGAAATTTTCGGTTCTATCCTTGACAGGGCCGAGATGACCCCCTTTTTGTTATTGCGCGCCTGGAATTATGAAGCAGCCCTGTGCCAGGCGTCAAAGATGATGGCCAACCGAGGGTTTGACGTTCATCATGACGAATTGCTTGCGAGTGAGAGAGAAAGGGCGCAAAAGTATATTGAGCGGGTTTACAGCTATTTCTTCGATTCGATGTTCCCCTTTTTTAAGAATCAGCTGGAAAGGCTCGCTGCCTTGCATTCCGAAAACGAAGGCCTCTACCTTCATTGCATCCAGGTCATCGGAGAAGTAGCAGCGCTCTTGAAGGGTGGGGAGTTCCGGCGGATCGTCGATGAAGACCCCCGTCATCTCTTCCTCCTCGCCTCATCGAGAAAATATCCCCATGTTTTTCGTGGATATAGGAGGAAGACCATGGACGTCCCCGTCCCATGGCAACAAGCAGCCTGCTCACTCCTTAAGATGGCCCATCTGATCAAGTCTATTGAAGAGGACAGCCAGGACATCGACGATTATGCCCAGCTTGGCTCCTTCATCGAAATGGAGGACATGAGCCTTCATGACCTCTATCATTACGACTGGGAGAATCCGGGACGTCTCCCCGAAAGCGAGTCCGCAAGGAGGGCCTTCGTCAAAATCTCCACGTTCTTCCATAAACTGAAAGAGTCAATGACCTTCGATACGGAGAGGGGATGTCTGTGCTTCGATAGCGGCGACGGCGTCGAGGTCGACATTGTGGAGATTAAGGCAAGGTTGAAGAGCCCCGAAAGTATGGTCACCAAACTGGGGAAAGACCTGGAAGGCGAGGCTTATGATATCAGGGATATCCTGGCGATCACCTTCATCCTGAGGAGCAGGGACGACACGCTCAAGCTCTTTCATGCCCTCCAGAAGCGGGGCGTCATACTCCAGGAAAACACCACCTCACATTCCATAACGCAGACACTCTTCGATGACCCGGAAAGCATGAGGGAGGCTGTGCGGAGACTCATGATCAGTCTTGCTCAAAGCGAGGGGAGCAACGACATGCCAGGTGAAGAAGCGTTGCTCGTCAATGCGAGGGAATTCTTTGAGGCGCTGAGCGTGAATGCTGCAAAGAACCGGCATTCTTCAGCGGGTCACAAAAAGTTCCAGTGTAAAATAAATTTTTCCCTGCCGATTCACCGTACCGCCGATACGAATGAAATCATGGTGCCGGGGACACCAATATACGAGAAGAGAGACCGCATCGGGAAGAAGACCCAGCAGCACACGCTGGGGGTAGAGCTTCGCATATCAGACAAGGAGAGCTGGCGCATGTCCGAACAAAAGGGAGACTCCCACCATGACGCTTACAAATTCCGCCAGTTGGTCTTTCTCATGAACAGGGTTTTTAAGAATGTCTTTTCTTTCCCCGAAGAGTGTATAGCTCAACTGAGGAGAGACCAGGGAAGGCTCTTCAGCTGACCGTGAGTGAATAGGCGATGATGTTACGGATTATTCGCTATTCTGGTGCCGGTGGAAGAGATAGTGAGAATGAAGGTGGCTGTGGGAAGAAGACCCGTGAAAATGGATATGCTCATGGATAAGATTCACATTCAGGAGCAGCTGGTCGTCCCTCAGGATATCGTGGGCATTCCCTGTTGCCACGATTCGGTGATCCTCCGAGAGGACGGCAACCCGCGCATGGAGTTCATCAACCAAGGACAGGTCATGCGTCGCGACCACGATCGTCTTGCCCGCCTCATGGAGGGCAAGGAGCAGCTCGACGAGGAAACACTGAGTTCTGGGGTCAAGGCCATTTGTTGGCTCATCGAGGAGCAAGACTTCCGGGTTCATGGTCAGCACCGAACCAATGGCGACCCGCTTCTTCTCGCCTCCTGAGAGCATGTAGGAAGGTCTGTCTTTCAGGCTCTCTATATTCAGCATCTGCATGATCTCAAACGCCCTCTCCAATGCCTTCTTTTCATCAATCGCCAATTGAAGAGGGCCGTAGAGGAGCTCATCGAGGACGGTGGGGCAGAAGAGTTGAACATCCGAGTCCTGGAACACATAGCCGACACACCCTCGAAAGAACCGCAGAAAGCCCTTGTCCCTTAAGGTCTGCGGTGTTATCTCATTCCCTCTGAAAAAATAACTCCCCTCAGATTGCCGTATCAGTCCGTTCATGATCTGCAGGAGAGTAGACTTGCCGCTCCCGTTGGCTCCGATAATGGCAAATCTCTCTCCCTCTTTGATGCCAAGGCTTATGTCACAGACAGCGGGGATCTTGCCATAATAACTGTAGCTTATCTCTCTTAGACTTATGATATCTTCCATAATAACCTCACATCCACAAAAACAGGATACCGGCCAGGAAGAGGACTGCGCCAGCATACCAGTCACGCGGAAAAAACTTTCTCACACCATATATTTTAATGTCTTCAGAAAAGCCCCTGCTCAACATGGCGTCGAAGATCTCTTCGCACCTTTTCCGGGTCTTCTTGAACATGAAGGCGATTCTTCCTGCTATCCATTGCCGGGCCTCTTTATCGCTCGTATGCCCGGCCAATCTGCTTTTCTTTGCAAGGTGCATGTCTTCAACCGTCTTTGCAAATATGAACATGTACTTGTAGGAAAGCGTTATTATCATGATAAAGGCGTCGGGCACTTTCAGGACCTTGAGGGCTTTCATTATCTCGGGGAAGGGAGTTGTATATATCACAAAGAAAGAGAGCGCCAACGAGTTCATGACCCGAAAGGTAAGCATTATGAGACCGTAAAGTCCTTCTCTTGTGAAACCAATTTCCTGTGGTATCCGGTAGACCCAAAAATCATAAGGTCTTGACAGGTGAATTATCGGAAGAATCAGCTCACCCCTTGTGATGACATTGCATGAAGAGGGAAGCGCAACGAGAAAACCAAAAAAGAAGCCGATGAAGAAAACCCGTTTGTAGAGGCTCAAGATATTCAGCCGGGAAATCAGCATGAGAATGAAAATAAAGACACCTGTCAAAACTTCCGGAAGAATGTCCTTTTTCAGACTTACGATAATTATGAAATAAAGAAGGAAGAGGACTTTTATCCGGGGATCGATCCTCTGAAAGAAGTTGTCCTTTGAGGCAGTTTCCCACTGGATGTATCCGGTCTTGATGACATCCGCCAGATGGTGTATGCCCCTCTCAATAAAAGGGATTTTAAGGCTCCCCTCACCTGGCGTGAAGGAACCAGAGGAGGGCCTCTCCAAAAGAAATGAAGGTATCTTACTTTTCATCTTTTGCAATTACCCGCGAAATTACATATATCACAAGACCCACCACCAGTATTCCAATAAGACCTGACGCTATGTAAGAAATCACCTGAACGGTCATGGAAGCGCCTTCTCCGCCGAAGTTGTAATCGGGGAGAGGCGCTTTCCAGAGGTCGGCCAATCTCTTTAATCCTTCAGGCGCGTAACCGAGAAGTTTTTCGAGCTCCCCCGGCCCCCACTCGCCCCAGGCGCCGCCGGCCTTGAATTTTTCAGGCAGGATGACCCCTATAGGCGTAAGAAGCGCCATAATGAAAAGACCTATCCAGAGTTTCTTCTGTGATTGTGTCATCTCATGCCTCCTTCTCAGTTAACGCATATATCAGATCGGGCTCATGCTTAGCGAAATATTTGAATAATAAAACAGTAACGACACCCTCAACGACGCTGAATAACAACATATGTTCCAATGCCATTGCCGGGAGAGCCACCGACAGCGGGTAAGGCGCATAGAGCGGTCTTCCGTCAGGCCCGCTTGCGATCATGGGTTGAATCCCGAATTCGATCGCTGTAATTATTGCTGCCACAGAAAGCCCGACATAGCCGGATAGAAAGGCTGCGATATTGAGCCTTGCGCCGGTGACGGCATTTCCTCTTATGAGTTTGAAAACCCAATAAGATACAAAGGGCATTGTCACTGCCATATTGAAACAGTTAGCGCCGATAGCCGTTATCCCCCCGTCCCCGAATACAATAGCCTGAACTATCAGGCTGACGGATACGGCGATCACTGCTGTCCACGGACCCAAAAGGATGGCGATGATTCCGCCGCCGACAGCATGGCCTGTGGTCCCGCCTGGGATCGGCACGTTGAACATCATGATAAGAAAAGAGAAGGCCGCCGCCATCGCGAGATAGGGAACATGCTTTGCAGAAAGCTCTTTCTTTATCTTCTTGAGAGCAACTGACCAGAATACAAAAGATGCTCCATAAAGAGGCACATATGTTTGAGGACTCAGGTAACCATCAGGTATATGCATTTACATCCCCATGTTACCACAGTAATCATTTTTTCAAACGAAATGCCACAGGCACCTGTACCCACTCCTCCAGCGGAGAATCTCCCTGTCGTGCCGGTACAAAACGCCAGTTTTTCACTGCTTCAGCAGCCGCCTTATCCAGAATTTCGTGCCCGGAAGACTGAGCTATCTCAATTTTGACCGCACCTCCATCTCGACTTACCAAGACTTTTAGCATAACAGTCCCTTCCATTCCCATTCGTCTCGCAGAAGCGGGATAAAGAGGTTTTGGATTATTCAAATACGCGGCGCCAAATTGTGGAGGGGAGATAGACTCACCTGTCGTACCCTTGGGCAGCATACCGCGTTCTGACGTGCCTCGTGGCGGAATGAGCACTGATGACGGTTGATTGCCGGCAGGCAGATTTGTTTCAGGAAGTGAAACGGCAGGAGTTGAGGGAAGCGCCGGCTGCATGACAGGCTTTTCTGCAGGCTTCGACTGGGTGTCTCCCAGAGTTACGGGTTGTCGCATTGGGGCCGGTATTTGGGACGGAGCCGTTCTGGACACAGCCTTTCTCACCGGCTGCACAGGAACAACAATACGTTTTTCCGGCATTTTCATCTCGATAATCTGTGCGTCTATGCTGTTTGGCGGCTCAACGTGCTCCGTCATTCGCCCTGTTATGAAGCCGAATCCCCAGAGCAGTCCCACCCAGATGAGAAGGGCCGCCGGCATGACACATGGAAGGCGACGCCAGGGGTTATCAATGTCAAGAAGTTGTGATGCCGGAGGATTGTTACTCATTATATTTTACGGCGATAATGAAATGCTCTGCCCCGGCTGCCCTGGCACGCAGCATGGCCTGGGCAACGACGCCGTGAGATGCCTTGCTGTCTGCGGCAACAATGATGTGGTCATTCGGGCTCCTGAGCATCGACTTCAGGGTTCCGGATAGGCTCTCCAGACTCACAGGGGTGCTGTCCAGCAGAATTGCCCCATCTTTGGTGATGGTGAGAGTGACGGGACCCCTGGCCCGGATCGGCGCCGCCTTGCCCTGGGGCAGGTTCACCGGCAGGGAATGGAGATTCTGAAGTGAGAGTGATGCGAGCATAAAGGTCGCCAGGAGAAAGAACATCACGTCGATCATGGGAATAATTTCTATCCGGCCGCGCCTGGACCGCCGGGACCTGCGTATCTTCATGCTGCAGTCCCGTTCTTTTCCTGGTCCATCCGTATGTGGTCCACCAGGCGTGTGCCGAGGCGTTCCATCTCGTCCATGGTCCTGGACTGCAGATATGAAAAGAAGTTGAATGCAAACAGCGCAATAAGTGCGATGATAAGGCCGAGCGTCGTTGCAATCAGGGCTTGGGCCACTCCGGCGGTTATTCCCGTCGGGTTTACCAACCCGCTTCCACCGATCAACCTGAATGAGCCCATCATGCCGATGATAGTCCCTACCAGCCCGAGTAAGGGTGCGGCTGTTACAATAGTTTCCAATACCCACAGTCCCCTGTTCAGAGCCTTTTCTATCAGGAGGGCTTCATCCGCTGCACGGGACTCAACCCACCATGCCGGATTTGCTCGGTTATCGAGTATTGCTTGAAAGAAGCGACCGAAGTAATTTCCCGGGACAAGGACTGCCATCTGCTGCTCAAGGTCGGACCAGGCAAACCGGTATTTTTCAAGCAGCTTCAGCAGGGAGGCCGAGAGCCTGACATACCGCCAGTATACAAATGCCTTGTCGAGGATGATGACCAGCGCCATCACACCCAAAAGCAGGAGTGGATATATCGTCACACCGCCGAATTGCAGCGCCTTGAATGAATTATACAGCTCTTCCATGACCAAACTCCTTTTACGTTTTTCGCCTTCTCTAAAAATTATATATTACACTTATCCGGAAGGTGCGCGGCTCCATCGGCTTGAAATGGATATCGGCCACCCCTTCAGCAGGCTCTCCAGGCAATCTGGAGGTATAATAGTAATCAATGTTGCTGACCTTGGCGTCGAGGATATTGAACCCTTCAAGATAGGCCATCAGGTTTTTGGTGAATTTATAGCCTATTCTGCCGTTCAGCGTCGTGGAACTACCTGAGCGCACGCTGTTGTCCTCGATGAGCGGGCGGGGTCCGAGATAGCGCAACTGCAAACTGCCGAACCAGGGTCCGAGATTGTCTACGGTTGCGCTGAACGAGCCCACTCCTTCCGGTGCACCGGGGATATGGTCACCATGCACGGAAGGATCGGGGTCCGGCTCCGTAAAGCGAGCCCACGTGTAAGCGAAATCGGCATCTATGGTGAGCCAGGGGGTTGGTTTGTAGTAATTCGCGAATTCAAAACCCCGCCTGCGGCTGGGCCTGCCCGCCTCTGTGGTGCCTGCATCTCCGGCAAATACCAACTCCGAGTCGAATTTCAAAACGAAGAAGGTTAAAGAGCTCTGAAGTCCCGGGATGATCGCGGTGCGCGCCCCTGTTTCATATCCTTTTGAGCGCACCAGGGGCGTAACCTTTTGCGCGGGAAGGTTCGCGTCGACTCCTGTCCCCGGCACTACTGTTATCGTGGTACCCCGGGCATCATTGCTGTGGAACCCTTCGCCCAGATTGATGAAGAACTCGGTCTTGACCCAGGGCCCGAATATCATGTTCAGCTTCGGGCTTGCGATGCTATCATTCTTTGTCCCTGAGTTTGCGGGGTTGTCGCTGGCAACTTTAAAGTGGTAGAAGTCGCCCCGTATTCCCGCCACCGTGCGAAATTTTTCAAACCACTGGAGGCTGTTCTCGAAATACAGTCCCGCGCTGTTCTCAACAACGTGGTCAAACCGTACCACCGAAAGGACCTGCCGGTCTTTGGTATTGTCGAGGCCGACAAAGATATTGTCGTTTTGTAACTGAAGGCCGATGGTATTTTCCATCTGACGCCCAGCCCAGGTGGAGAGCCAGGTCTGGCTGGCATTCACTGCGTTTGTGACACGCCTGTCGGACTGCTCGAACTGGTCGCCGTTGACAGGGTCGTTGAGAAAATAGGTAAAATCGGAAAACAGGGCAAGATGATTGACGATCGTATATGCATTGACTTTGGTGATGGAATTACCCACGGTGCGCTGCCATGCGCCGGAGAGACTGTACCGGGTCGCATCCACATAATCGGTGGGGTTCAGGGTACCGAAGCGTGAAATCAGTCCTTCACCCACGGCGCGTTCTGCAACCTGATTGGTCGCGTTATCCTTTCCGTTGTATGCCATAGCGGTAATGTTGAAGCCGTTCTGTTCGTCCCTAACGCTATAGCGCAGCACTCCGTTATACTTTCTCAGGTCTTCATGATTATCCCAGGGACCGTCACTGTGGACGGCTTCCAGAGCAAAGAGCAGATTTCCGGGTCCGACTTTGAATGCATCGGCAAGGAGGGCCCTCTGGTAGTTATCCTGCCCCACGGTTCCGCTTGCGATCCCCTTAGGCAGGGAGTTTACGTAGTTGATGTCTACGGCGCCGGCAGAGGCAAAGTCTCCGTAAGCGGCATAGTACGGCCCCTTTCTGTACTGCAGGCTGCTGATGAGTTCCGGTATCATGAAATTCAGATCGGCATACCCCTGCCCATGCCCGTGAGTGCGCTCGTTGACCACCATGCCGTCAACGGTGATCCTTAAATCCGTACCGTGGTCGAGGTTCATTCCCCGGAGGTAGTATTGGTTTGCCTTTGCCTCGCCGCTGTGCTGAGAGACGATCAGCCCCGGGGTCACCTCCATCAGCTCCCCTATCCGGTACACCGGGCGGGCCTCAATCTGCTCCCGCGGAACGGTCCCCTCATTTGCCGAGTCTGCGGTTCCGACAAGATTTTCCGTGGAGTCCGTTACCTCCACTACGTCCAGTGTCTGTATCCCTCCGGCGAAGGCAAAGGAGACAAAAAAAAAGCTCATGAGTAGTGCAACCAGCCCGACATAATATGGAACAGTCACTGTGCGATGACCCAAACGCATAACCCGAATCCTCCTTTTAATTAGTGTTACCTTTATTCAATTGGTGTTACCATGAAACCAAAAAAAATTACTTCAGGTGTTTTCCGGTTGTCGTCACGGTCAGTTTGCCGTGCTTCACTCCCCTTGTCCCTATCAGTCTGTCTCCTATCGTCTTGATATCCTTTGCCTTGCCTTTCACGACAATCACCTCAAGGCAGTTGTGTTCGTCAAGATGAATGTGCATGGAAGAGATGATGGCGTTATGGAAATGATGTTGGAGGTCCGTAAGGGTATCGGTTAATTCCCTTGTGTCATGGGAATAGACGAGGGTGATTGTCCCGACCGTCTCTGTGGCAAAGGACTCCCATTCCTCCGTGACGAGACTATCCCTGATGAGGTCCCTGATGGCCTCGCTCCGGCTTGCATAACCCTTTTTCTCAATGAGGTCGTCAAACCTCTCAAGGAGGGGGTTTTCGAGTGATATCCCAAATCTGATGACGCCCATAGTGTTACGATTTCTTTATTGATAACACTATAGCACCTCCTGCGTCGCCTCGTCAAGAACCTACAGGCCTCTCAAGGCCAATCAGCTAATGCCTGGAGACTAACCCAGATAATTCCTAAACTTTGCGGACCGGCTTATGATCTGCAGGCAAGAGTCGGGGATATTGGCCGGTTCGGACCGCAAGCACTTGATCTGAAGAAGTGATTTTAGGGCAACGCCGTTGAAATACCCACAGACGGCCACTCTCTTGCCGAGAAGCGGATGTCGACTCCGAAAAAGAAGACGGATGGATCTCGGTTAGATACTTAGATACTATGGACGATGTATATTATGAGGAAGACCGCGATTACGAGTACCGATATGGCCAACAGGGTATCGAGGATGAGTGACGGCTGGTACCTGTCTTCATCAATCTGTCGTTCGATCTTCTTGTATCTTACAAACGAGAGAACTCCCATCAATGCGCCGAGTCCGACAAGGAATATCCCCAGGATTGACGAATATCCATGGGCGCCGGGCTCGACCTCCGCAGCGCCTGAAGTCGCCTTCCCCAAAATATAGGCCATCTGCCTCACAAACAGGGCGAACCTCTCGACGACAAAACCGAAGGCCATAATCGCGATGCTCGTCCTTATCCACGCAAGGAAGGTCCGCTCGTTCGCCATGTGAACACGGCGATTCCGCACCTTTCCGGATTCTCTCTCTTCCATCACCTTCGGCAAAGGGTGGCCCCCCTGGAACGGACAATGCTGACCATGAGTATTCTTGCGACAAGGGTGCCGAGCAAGGACTTTCCAACATCTTTATTCCTGTACCTGCCTGTCCCAAACACGACGAGAGAAAGCACCACCAATGTCAGCCCGTTGCCGAAGAAGTCTATGACAGGATTGGCGACGTGGAGGAACGCGTAGAAGAGCGGCTTTGTTTGAAGAAGGTCCTTCAACCACATAACAAGGGCATGATCGAGGAATAGAAGACAGAGGGGAAAGATGAACAGGCCGATGACCACTCCTTCCGCGTCCCTGTGGATGGAAAAAAGAATTCTATATCTTCCCTGAGAGATGGACTCTTCTTTCAAGAAGCGCATATCTGCCGTCCTCTTCTAGGACCTGAAAGCCCAGTTCCTTTAACATTTCAACGTCCTTCATTCTTGAGATAGCGACAACGTTTACGTTCTCCTCGACAAGGGGCACGACTTCATCACGGCTGCCAGCGCCTATGACCTTGTGACCTGAATAGAAAACAATGCTCGGATTGTTCATCCCATAGGCGATGAGCCTGCCGCCGTCCTGTAATCGCTGTTTTGCCTGAAGACTGTATCGGTAAAGCGTCCCCTGCACATAGTTACTGGCAACAGGTATCGCCCCAAAAGAGAGAGACAAGAGGAAACATACGACAATGGCGGCTACGCTGTAATACGAGGTCTTCCGGCTCACGAAGGCATAGAAGGATGTCACTGCCAGGGCAAAAAGGATGAGAGCTGCTGAAAAAGTCCAGTCGAGGCCATGAATCCCGATCTCTGTCAGGTAGGTCCTCGATACTAAGAGGCCGACAGCAAGGAGCAGAGACGTAACAACAATAAAGATCCCTGCATGGTATCTCATCCTTGTTTCCGCCAGAACGCCGGCAGATGACAAGCCCGAGGAGACGAGGATCGCCACAGCCGGGATGGAGGGAAGGATGTAGTTTGGGAGTTTCGTCGTGGCCAGCGAAAAGAAGACCATGACAAAGGCAGCCCACAAAAGAGCGAAAACGAGCAACGAGTGCCGTCTAATGGGTGATGAGCCTTCTCCTTCTGTCTTCAACCTGCGCAGATCCTGTAAAGCATTCTTTATCCCTGCCGGCAGGAACGCGACCCACGGGAAAAATCCTATGATGAGCACCGGTATATAGTAATAGAATGGTCCACGGTGTCCTGATATAACACCGGTGTACCGCTTGAAATGGTGCTTTATGAAAAATTGCTGGATAAAGTCATCCCCGTTCACCGAATATTGAGCAATGTACCAGGGCGCCGACACAACAAGGAAGAGAATAACCCCTTTTACACTGAAGACCTTCCCAATGCCTTTCGTCCCCTCTGTCGCGAGGAGGTAGATCATGGAAATAGCGAAAGGGAAGAGGATTCCTATCAGTCCCTTTGTCAGAAAGGCAAGACCTGAAAAGAGGTAAAAGCCGGAAAGATACCGGTCCCTTCCTTTCTCTTCAGTGACGGAAAGGTAGAAGGAAATCAGGGAAAGCGTTATGAAGAGTGTCAAGACCATATCTGTCACAGCAGCGTGAGAGTACACGAGGAAGTACAGGGAAAGGGTGAACGAGAGGGATGCGGCGAGCGCAGTCTCTTCGTCCCTGAAACGCCGTACGAACAAGAATACCGAGAGGACGAGGACTGATGAAGCAAGGGCAGAGGGGAACCTTGACGAGAATTCGCTGATGCCGAGGACTCTATACGGCACAGCCATCAGCCAGTAAAAGAGTATGGGCTTGTCATAACGGTTCCGGCCGTTATAGGTCGGTGTTATCCAATCCCCGCTCTGGACCATCTCCTTTGTCGCCGTCGCAAAAACAGCCTCATCAACATCAAAGAGTGTCACTGAACCGAGCCTGAAAAAAGAGAGGAAGAGAGACAGGGCAATGACAAGAAGAAAGAGTCGTGACATGAACGGGCAGCTACGACTTGTCTATCTTCCCCTGCTCTTTTGGCGGCTCTTCCTCGAGTCCTTTCTTGAATCCCCGTATAGCCTCACCAAGGCTCTTGCCGAGGGAGGGAAGTTTGCTCGGCCCAAAGACCACAAGGGCGATTATGAGAACAACCATCAATTCAGGCACACCCATACCAAACATATTGCCTCCTCCTTTTATCCTTACACTTTATCATACCATCATGAGGAGGGATTTTACGACAGCGAACTCTGCAGAAGATTCTACCCCTGTACCACAAGAACGGGGCACGGCGCGTAACCGATGACCTTTTCCGTCACGCTTCCCATGAGAAGCCTCTTCAGTCCTGTCCTGCCGTGAGAGCCCATGACGATGGCATCAGCCTTCTGCTCCCTTGCTACGCCCGTTATTGCCTCATAGGTCTCGGCTTCTCTCACAAAAGTCTCTGTTCTAACCCCTTCTGCCTCTGCCAGCCTCTTCACATCATCGACATATCCCTTTGCCTTATTGACCATGTCATCAACGGCCTCCGGGGCTTCTGCGTAAAATTCTGCAGGTACATCCACAATGGAGATCGCGAGCAGGCTCCCTCCGTAGGATCCGGCGAAGTCTATGGCCCTTTCAGTGGCAGCCTTGCTATATCTCGATCCGTCAGTAGCAACGAGGATCTTTTGCCATCCCACGGTTGTTCCTCTCGGTACAACGAGGACGTCCCTTCTGCTGTGACCGATGACTCTCGCAGTCACGCTGCCGATAAGAGCCCTTTCGAGGCGGCGGACCCCCCTCCTCCCCATAACGATGAGATCGCAGTTCTCCCCTTCGACGAGGTCGACAATTCTCTCGTAGGGCTCTCCTTCTTCACAGACTGTCTTAATGAGAGCCCCTTCTGCCCTTGCAAGATCAGAGGCCTCTGAAAGGGCCTGCTCACAGGGCTGCCTCAGGGCCGCCTTGATGTCCCTCACCCCGACAAGTTCGAGCTCTCCTTCGTAGGATGGAACAACGGAGACGACGGTTATCCAACTTTTCTCGCTGCTCGCGAGCTTGAACGATTCTTTCAGGGCATGAATGCTCGATTCGGAACCGTCAAGGGCGACGAGTATCTTCCGATATCTTCCCACAGCTGTCCTCTCCTCGCCATCTTAGCGGAGATTGTTATCCGCTTCTCGGCAAAATGCTATGTCGGTCCCGTGAGTTCATCAGTCAGCCTTCCGTTGCATAACATTCTTTTCCAGGAGGGCAGGCATGGTGAGAAGCCTTATATCGCGATACCTTAAAGGTTGCCGACCGCTGCCGAGTGCTCAATGCGGGAAATCACTTTCGGTCGGAGTCACTTTCGAGAATCTCATCGCTCGTACAGGGCTTCGATTCATGCCTGCCTATAAGCTGCTCGCAACACCAAGGCTATGTGGGCTATATCTTACCATGCTCCAGGACTTCCCGTGCACTTTCGCGCTCGGCGCGGCGACCCTGCCACATGGCACGAAGAACAATAAAGGCGCCGAGAGCCAGGGCGAAGATCATGATCGCAAAACTCGTGTTCTTTAACACCTTCACCGTACCCCCTCCAATGGTCTGAATCAAGCCGAGTTGTGACAGATAAACCGGCACCATCAAACCACGGCTGAAGAGCACGATGACCATGATGACCCCCATGACGACCTTTATCATGAAGGGTTTCACATAGGTGGTCCCAATGGCTCCCAGCTGTATGCCGAACAAAGAACCTCCGAGGATAATCATGGCCAGCCTTATATCGACAAGACCATGGAGGGCGTACTTCAGGGACCCGCCGACACCCATGACAAAGGCGATGACCAGCTCGGTTGCAGATGCCATGAGGCTCGGGGCGCCAAGGACATAGATCATTGACGGCACACCGATGAAGCCGCCGACAGCGATTGTCGCAGCGAGCATACCCGTTGCAAAACCGAGAGGGATGGTGAAGAGCACCGAAACCCTGGCGTTCAGGCTCTTGAAGTAAACCATAGTCCCGGGGATATTGATCGATTGGACCCAGCGTGCCAGCTTCGTCGCCTTCTCCTCCGCATGCGTGTCTCCCGATTTATATGTCTTCCATGCATCGCGTAACACAAAAATGCCGACAACGGCCAATATGACGACAAAGGCAACGCTCACATAAAGGTTCGATCCTGCGTCTCCGAAGGTCTTCTTGATATTCTCCTGGATATGCGCACCATAGAGGACTCCTGCCTCTGCGGAGACACCAAGGACGATACCGAGTTTCACATCGACCTGACCGTACTTGGCTCGCTTCATAGCGCCGACGAGGGCCTTCGGAAACTTGTGGCACATGTTGCTCGCGACCGCCACGAGTCCCGGCACGCCAAGGCTCATCATGCCCGGTGTGAGAACAAAGGCGCCGCCTGAGCCGATAAAACCGCTGACAAGACCGCCGACAAAGCCGACAAGAAAGAGATA
>Ga0335070_10000640_pt1 | contig 39477 bp, 38 predicted proteins | sample Lox_Sample_13_FD_206722 | JGI IMG/M metagenome (GOLD analysis project Ga0335070, IMG submission 206722) | Soil microbial communities from Loxahatchee National Wildlife Refuge, Florida, United States - Lox_Sample_1.3 | ecosystem: Environmental > Terrestrial > Soil > Wetlands | place: USA... | reverse complement strand
CGGAGGTGGAGGCGGGGCTTGCCCTCGCCCTCGAGTGGGCGGCCGGGTCAGTCGCCCGTAGGCGTGACGGTGGCGGCCTCGACCATGAGGACGACCGTGCGCTCGGGAGCGCGCGTGCGGTGGACCACGCCGCGCGGCACCATGAGCCCCTGCCGCGGCCCGAGCGTCACCGTCCGCCCTTCGAGGTCCAGGAGCAGCGTACCCTCCACGACGTAGAAGAACTCGTCCTCGCGGTCGTGCTTGTGCCAGTGGAACTCTCCGTGGAACACGCCGAGGCGCACCACGCAGTCGTTGACGCGGGACAGCGTCTGGTTCCACCAAGGCTGGGCGCATCCATCCGCGAGCCGGCCAGCCTCCACCGTCTCGAGCGGGCCGTACTTGACGTCGGTCGAGATCGCGTACTCCATCGTCCCTCCTGCTTCACGCCTCTGCTGCGGCTCGTCGTCTGTTCAGCGCGCGCCGGCGAGCGCGGCGAGCTTGAGCACGGTGTTCCAGTTGCGGGCGGTGCCGCGGGTGCCGAGCGTCCGCTCGATCAGCGCGAGCGTCAAGCGCGAGCGGCCCTGCCCGTCGGGGTAGGTGACGTACGCGTGCCGGCCGGCGCCTCGCACGATCTCGCGCCCGACGACCGCGGCCTGGAGCGCCGCGAACCGCGCGGGAGGCGGCGCGTCCTTGAGCGCGAGCACGACGAGGCGGCCCGGGTCGCGCTTCGCCTCCGCTGGGAACGGGTTCGCGGCGACGACCTCGTCCCACTCGCCCGCGCTTCGCACGAGGAAGTCGGTTCGCAGGCCGAGACGCGCCTCGGCCGCGGCCTCCAGCCGGCTCTCCAGCTCGGCGGGCGCGGCGCCGGCGGCCCCGAAGATCAGGTTCCCGCTCTGCAGCAGCGAGCGCGCGCCCTCGAAGCCGAGGCGCGTGAAGAGCGCGCGCAGGTCGGCCATCCCGACCTTCCCGTGGCCCGCGACGTTGACCGCCCGGAGGAGCGCGATGTAGGTCGTCGTCGGCATGGCTCAGCCGCGCCCCAGCTCGACCTCGGCCTCGATCTCAACCGGGAGCCCGAACGGCAGCTCCGCCATCCCCACCGCGCTCCGGCTGTGCGCGCCGACCTCCGGCCCGAACACCTCGAGGATCAGGTCGGAGAACCCGTTGATCACGCTCGGCTGCGACCGGAACCCGGGCGCCGAGTTGACCATGCCGAACACGCGCGTCCACGCCGCGATGCGGTCGAGGTCGCCGAGCGCGCGCTTCAGGCTTCCGAGGATCGAGAGGCCGGTAAGCCGCGCCGCCGCGTACCCCTGCTCGAGCGTGACCTCCGCGCCGACCTTCCCGAACGGCGGCGCGAACGTGCCGTCCGGGTTCTGCGGCCCGTGGCCTGACACGAGGGCGCGCGAGCCGGCCACCCTCACGAACCGGAACGGGAGCATCACACCGGGCGGCGGCGTCGTGGGTGGCGGAAGGATGAGGCCCAGCTTCCTGAGTCGTTCCTCGATGACCGCCATCGCCACCTCCCGTCCGGCTCGACCTCGAACCGGAGAAGCCCCGCAACTACCTCTCGATTCCCGTGTCGGCTGCCGCCACGGCCGGTCCGTCGAGGCTCGCCGCGTCTCGTCAGTGCGTCGCTCCCGCCCCGGGAGACGACCCGCCGCACACGAGGACGATCTTGCCGACCACGCCACCCTTCCCGAGCAGCTCCTGCGCCTGTCGCGCCTCGGCGAGAGGGAACCGCCGCGCGACCAGTGGCTTGATCTTCTCCCGCTTGAGCAGGTCGAGCAGCGCCGTCAGATCGTCCCGGAACATCTCCGGCTTGAGCCGCTTGAGCGTCTGGATGGAGTAGGGGACCACCCTCCGCCGGCCGGGCAGCAGCCAGCCGCCGGCGATGTGCGCCCCGAACGCGGCGGTCCCGCGGAACCGCCGGCGACGGCCGGGCCGGCCGGAGGACAACCCCTCCCCGCGAATCGAGGAGATGAGGCCGTAGCCCACGACCGTCCCGCCGCGCCGGAGGGCCTTGCGGGAGCGCCAGAGGTGCGGGCCGCCCATGGGGTCGAAGGCGGCGTCCACGCCGTCGCCCGTGAGGCGGTGGATCTCCGCCACGAAGTCCCGGCTCGTGTAGTCGATCGGGATGCCGCCCAGGTCGGACACGGCCTGCGCGCCGCGCGACGAGCAGGTGCCGTACATCTCCTTCAACCCGGCTAGGCGCCCGAGCTGCAGGAGCGCCGTGCCGACGCCTCCCGCCGCGCCGTGGATCAACGCGCTCTGGCCCGGCGCGACCTTCGCCGAGCGGTGCAGCATCTGGAACGCCGTGATGTAGTTCAGCACGAGACTAACCGCCTCGGCCGGGTCGAGGCCGGGCGGCACCGGCACCAGCTCGCGCTGCGGCAGGCAGACGTACTCCGCGTACGCGCCGTGGATAGGCATCGCGGCAACGGCCTGCCCCTCCTCGATCCCGGGGACGCCGGCGCCGAGCCGATCCACCACGCCGACAAGGTCCCACCCGGGCGTGAACGGCACCTTCGGGGTCTCGGGGTGAATCCCCTCGCGCGCCATCACGTCGGGCAGCGAGACGCCCGCGGCATGCACCCGAACCCGGACCTCGCCGTCGTTCGGCTCGGGGACTTCCTCCTCGAGGACCTGGAGCGCGTCCGGGCCGCCGTAGTGGGTGACGACGATGCGCGCGTGTCTCACGGCCCCTCCCCCCTCTGGGCGGCGCTCGAGCGTGGTCATCGCCTCAGCGGCCCGCACCCCGCCTCACGCCTCGGCCCGCTCGCTCGATCGACGGTATCGCGGCACCATCATGAATCAGGCGCTTCCTCCCGGGCAAGCGGCCGTCACGCCGCCGGCTTCGCCAGCACCCAGATCATGACCGGGCTCGCGGCCGGATCGAACGGCGCGCGGTCGTAGCTCCCGAGGAGCTGCGAGACGCGGAACCCCGCGCCGACCGCCATCTCCTCGAACGCGCCCCGCTCGATCAGCTCGAACTCCATCGGGAGGGCACGCTTCCACACGAGGCGGCCTTCCGGCCCGAAGTACTCGAAGAACTGGAGTCGCGAGACGACAGGCTCGCCTCCCTGCTCGAAGCCGGACACCACGAGGGTGCCGCCCTCGAACGGGAAACGGCCGACCGCCCGCAACACGCCGTCGACCTGGCCTCGCCGGATGGCCGGGTTGTGCAGGGTGCAGAGGAACCGGCCCCCTGGACGCAGGCAGGCGAACGCCGCCGCGAGCGCGGCTCGCTGGCGATCGCGACCGACGAGCTCCATGAACGCATTGAACGGGAGGATCGCGAGCTGGTAGCGCGGCGGGAGCGATAGACGGCAGACGTCGGCGCAGTGGATCTCGGCCCGGAGGCCGTGCTCCGCGAGCTTCCGCTCGAGCACGGCCAGCATTCCCGGCGAACCGTCCACGCACGTCAAGTCCACCCCGGCCTGGAGGAGCGGGAGCGAAAGCCGGCCCGTGCCGGCCATCAGCTCCAGCACCGGCCCCTTGGCCTCGAGGGCTTCGGCCCTGAAGAACGGCACGTCGTAGTCGACCGTGACGTACGCGTCGTACAGGGCGGCGACGGAGTCGTAATCGATCTGCTGCACGGCGTCACCCCTCCTTCGGCCTGACGCGTGGCGTCGGAGAGCCGGCGACTTTCTCCGTTGGCACGAGGACAGCTTACCCCTCGACGCCGTACGACCGTCAGGCTGGAGCGGCGCGGCGCCTGCCCGCGGCCAACGCGGGTCAACCGGCGATGTCCAGCGCTCCGAGGTGGGCGGCTTCTCGAGCCAGCCAGGCGCGGATGGCGCCGGGGTCGGGCAGCCGCACGGGATCCTCGTCGTCGGCGGGATCTTCGAACGACGACAGGTGCTCCGCGAAGCTGCGCTCCGAGAGGACCGGACGATCGCCGGCGCCGAGGAGCGCGGCGCGACGTTCGGCCAGGACCGCTCCATCGGTCGCCAGGTACAGGAGGATCGCCGAATAGCCGTAGTCAGCCGCCAGGCGGCGGAACCGGTCGCGAAGCCAGCGGTAGCAGAGCGTGTCGTCGACGACAATGGCCCGGCGAGCGTGCATGAGCCGAGTCACCCGTACGATCGCCGCCTCGAGCGTCGCGCCCCACTCCGCCTCCGGCCGGCCCTCGAGCCCGAACGGCAGCCCGCGGGTCCGGTTGATCTCGTCGAGCGAGACGACGGACGCGCCGAGCGACGACTCGATCCGCGCAGCGAGGTGGGTCTTGCCGGACATAGACGGTCCGCAAAGCAGGTAGAGCCGCGTCATTCGCCCTCTCGCCGTCCGACGGCGGGCCGAGCCGGGCGCGCCCGCCCCGCGCTGCGGCCACGCTCTCGTCGATCGGCGCCGGGCCAGGATAACCCGACAGGGAGCGCGCTCGCGTGTCAGATGGGGAGGCGCTTGCGGAGCCAGCGGATCTGTCCGCGGTGGCCGATCTCGTCCTCGGCCACGTGGACCCACGCCCAGTGCGCGTTGAGGTCGGGCCTCGCCGCCAGCGGCGCCTCGAGCCAGGCGTCATCGCGCGCCCGGAGCTCCTCCAGGGTGGCCTTGCGGGTCCGCGCGAGCTCCTCCAGGTAGGCGTCGAGCTCCCGGCCCCGGATCGTCCGGCGGGCCTCGTCACCGAGGTGCAGCGCGGCGGAGATCTCCGCCTCCTCGCCGGCGGAAGGCTCGCGCCCCTCGAACGTGAACACCTGATACCAGCGCTCGACCGCCGCCATGTGCGCGAGCAGCGCGCCGATCGAGTTGCTCTCGGCGTCGTGGAGGTGGTCGAGCTGATCGCGCGACAGCCCTTCCACTGCGGCCAGCAGGCCGTGTCGAACGTACGCGAGGATGCTGACGAGCCGCCCGACAGTAGGAGTGTAGCCAGGAACCGGCGCGATGCGCAGCGGGATCATGCGCCGCTCCTCGGGATGGCCGCATGCGACGAGTCGGGCGCCATCGGCGGCCCGGCGCTGCGCGGGCTGCCGTCGTCGCCGACCAGGCCGCGCCGCCCGACAACGCAGTCGGAACGGCGAGCCGAGCGAGCCGTCACCATGCCGGAGATCACCCTTTGGCCTTCGACGTGTTCAGCGCCACGGCCGCGCGGATGAGCGCCTTGAACGCCTCCTCGTCGATCCTCTCGCCCTCGTGGAAATCGATGGCGCGCCGCACGTTCCCCTCGAGGCTGGAGTTGAAGAGGCGCGCAGGGTCTTTCAGAGCTGCCCCTCTGGCGAAGGTCATCTTCACGACCTTCTTGTACGTCTCGCCGGTCGAGATCAACCCGTCGTGCGACCAAACCGGAACGCCCCACTTCCACTCCTCCACGACCTCGGGGTCGGCCTCCTTGACCAGTGCGCGGAGGCGGCGGAGCATCTCGCCCCGCCAGTCGCCCAACTCCTCGATCCTCTCGTCGATCAGCTTCGAAGCGGGCTTGCCCGTCTGCGATCCGCTCTTCTTCATGCCCGTGTCTCTCCCTCGGTGCGGAGCGTTGACAAAGGGGGGAGTCGCCGCCGTGCGGATTCTACCCGGAGCTACGGCTCACCGAAAACACTCGTGTGCGTCCGGCTCCGCAGCAGGCGTCACCTGTCCGCCGGACGTGCGTGCGCCACGTACTCGTCGACCTCCGGTTTCGCCTGAAGCACTCTTCGCCGCGCAGGCCCTTGAGTACGAGCGGCGCCGAAGTCCAGCAGCGGCGCCGCCGCGCGGTCGGTCGCGCCGGCCCCGCCCGCATCGACTGGCCCGGCCCGACCGGGTCACCTCATGTTCTGGACGATGGAGTCGTCGGTTGTCTGGATCTTCGCCATGATGTTCGAGAGGGTTCCGATGAACTTCTGGGATCTGTCATACGCGATCGAGAGCTCCCGGCGCACCTCGCTCCCGGCGTCGACCGTCTCCGCGAACACCAGGACCACCAGGAGGTCGAGCTCCTTCTCGGACAGCCGCGTGAATCGGGCCCTGAGATCCATCGAAAGGAATCCGTAGAGGTCGCAGCTCTGGCGGCACCCGGCCAGGTAGGCCCGGCTAGCCTGGGCCGAGCCGGCGATCTTGGCGCGGGCGGAGGGCGCGGCCTTGGGGAGGAGCGCTCCGCGAACCTCGAGGGCCCTTCTCCGTGCAGCCTCGAACGCCGCGCGGTTGTCCGGGGCAGCGGCTTGCAGCGTTGCCGCGGCGAGGAACACTATCAGGAAGCGGAGGCCGATCCGGCGTCGCCTCATGTTCCCTCCGGGGAAAGCGCGATCATGGTAGCACCTGAGAGTGCCCCCTTCCGGAAAGGGAGGCGCGGGGAGAAGCGGTTCCGGCCCATGGGCCACCGGCGGGCAGGCCGCTTCCGGGCCTCGGCTTCGGCGGCGGGAGCGAAACGCCGCGCCTCCTCAGGCGTCCCTCGCTCGCCGCGATGCGGCCCTGGACATTCGGCGCATCAGCGAGGATTGCGACGGAGACGACGGCGGCGGCTGCTGCTCTGGTCGGAGTTCTCCCTTCCGATATGCTGCTACGAGAACCCCTTCACTCGACCAAACCGACCGCGACGCCGGAGCGGATCGTATTGTGCACCTCGGCGACGGTGTCGGTGTGGCGGAGGAGGTCGGCGATCACCGCGGGCGGCGCGGGCGAGGAGACGGTCGCCCGGTAGCGGATGTCCGTCGCTGCGAGGCCGACGCCGGGGAACGTGGCGGATGCCTCGACCTCGACCGCCTCGAGCGGCACCCCGAGCCGCTCGGCTTCCCGGTACAGGTCGTTGCAGTAGCACGTCGCCAGCGCGAGCATCAGCAGCTCGCCGCCGTTGACGGCCGAGCCTCGGCCCGTCTCCTTTGCCGGAATCGAGAGTGCGCGAGCGGCGCCGTCCGTGCGGACGGCGGCCTCGTGACCTGACGGCGAGTTCCTGACGGCGGCGGATATCTCCATGTCTGCGCTCCATGACTCCGAACGTTGCCCGGCATTATGCCCGAGACCGGCGCGCCGAGCACAGCAGACAAACAGATGTGGAGTTTGCTCAGGATCCGCCTGCGGAGCGGCGGCGGTCTACGCGGTTCGCGGCTTCCGGCGCGTCCGCGTGCGTGCCCCGGCGGCCGCGATCGGGGTCGGGTGCCGCGGCTCGTACAGGCCGAGTTCGGCGCCGCTCGGGAGTCGCAGCGCCGTGCCGAGTCCCCACCCGCGGTCCACGACCGGGCCGGTGGTCGCGACCCCCTTCGCCTTCAGCTCGGCGACGGTGGCCTGGATGTCGTCGCACATGAGGTAGAGCTCGTGATGCTCCTCGCCGTCGGTCGGGTGGACGGCGAGCTCCGCGGGCGGGGCGGCGAAGATCAGCCACCCCTCGCCGGCATCCACGGAGCGCCAACCGAGCGTCTCGCCGAAGATGCGGCGGACCTCCTCCGCCTTCTTCGAGTAGTCCAGCGCGTGCATCCCGATGATGGCCATGGGCGCTTTCCCGGCGCCGCGCGACGCGGGCTACATCCTCCCGACCATCGCCTCGAGGCGGGCGATGCGCTTCTCCATCGGCGGATGCGTCGAGAACAGCTGCATCAGTCCGCCGCCGGAGAACGGGTTCGCGATCATCATGTGCGCCGTGGTCGGCTGCGCGGTCACCATCGGGATCCGCTCGGTGTAGGCGCCGAGCTTGCGGAGCGCCGACACGAGCCCGGTGGGGGAGCCCGCGAGCTTCGCCCCGCCCTCGTCGGCGGCGAACTCGCGCGAGCGCGAGATCGCGAGCTGGATCAGCATCGCGGCGATCGGCGCAACGATGATGAAGAACAGCCCGCCGGCCGCACCGCCCCGCTCCTCGCGGCCGCCGCGGCCGCCGAACATCATCGCGTACCCGGCCATCCGGGCGAGCATCGCGAGCGCCCCCGCGATCGTCGCCGCGACCGAAGAGATCAGGATGTCGCGGTGGAGCACGTGCGTGAGCTCGTGGGCGAGCACACCCTTCAATTCGTCGCGGTCCATCGCGCGCAGCAGCCCCTCGGTGACGGCGACCGCCGCGTGGTTGGGCGAGCGCCCGGTGGCGAACGCGTTCGGCTGCATCTCGGGGATGACGTACAGCCGCGGCATCGGGATGCTCGCGCGCTGCGCCAGCTCGGCCACGGCCGCGTACAGCTGCGGCGCGGAGGCCTCGTCCACCGGCTGCGCCCGGTGCATCGCGAGCGCGATCTTGTCGGAGAAGAAGAACGCGGCGAAGTTCATGACGGCGGCGAAGGCCAGCGCCATCACGAGTCCCTGCTGTCCCCCCAGGAGGTCACCGAGCCAGAGCAGCAGGCCGGTGAGGAGGGCCAGGAGCACGGTCGTCTTGAGCCAGTTCGACATCGCGGTTTCCTCCACGGCGCGGGCGGGTGGGCCCGAGCCGCTGTGCCGTCATGGTACACGCGTCCGGAGCGGGCCCGCACCGCCACGATCTAGAACGCAAACGGCGTGCCAGGGTTTCCGGGCGTGCGGGCGGCGCCGGTCAGGGCGTCGGGGTCGGCGTCGGGCGCGGCGCCGACGGCTGCACGCCGATCTCCGGCGAGACCCGGACCTTGCACGAGCCCGGCGACGCGATGACCGCCACCACGAACACGATGAGGGCGATCCCCACGAACGCGATGAAGTACTCCGAAGCCGGGCGCCCCTTGCGCCGCTTGCGGGTCACGTGGGGATGGTACATCAACGACGGGAGCAGGGGAGCAGGGGAGCAGAGGAGCGAGGCAGAAGCGAAGAGGTCAGAGGGGAGACGGCAAAGGGCAAAAGGAAGACACGACGACATCTGCTAGGTTCGGTCTTCCGTTTGGCCTCTTCCCTTTGCCGTTTCACACACGAGTAGCCGCGCCCCGGCCTCGTCCCCTCTGCCCCTCGTCCCCTCTGCCCCTCTTCCGGTGGCCGCCGGCTGCGGCGGTCACGTCTCGGAGCGCGCCAATTCCTGCAATCCATCGGCGGCGAGCGCGGCCGCGATCACCGTCGCCGCGACGAGCGCGGTCGGGAGCCCGGTCAGCCACCAGGCGTTCGCGAGCACCTCCTGCCCCTCGGCGACCATCGTGCCCCACGACGCCGCCGGCGGCTGGACGCCGAGGCCGAGGAACGAGAGCGACGCCTCGACGAGGATCAGGTCGCCTAGGCGCAGCGCGGCGTCCTGGGCGAGCGGCGTGAGCGCGTTCGGCAGGAGGTGCCGGAACGCGATCCGCCATGGGCCCGCGCCGATCGCCCTCGCCGCCAGGATGAAGTCGCGCTCCTTGAGCGAGAGCACCTGCCCGCGGACCAGCCGGGCCACGCCCATCCACGAGGAGAACCCGAGGAACAGGACGAGCACCGCGAGCGACGGGCGGAACAGCGCGGCCAGGAACAGGAGGAGGAACAGCATCGGGATCGCGAGCAGCGCGTCCACGAGGCGCATCAGGAGGGCGTCCACGATCCCGCCGCGCCACCCGGCCAGCAGCCCGACCCCGACCCCGAGGACGAGCGCCACCGCGAGGGCGAGTGCGCCGACGCCGAGCGAGACGCGCGCGCCGTTGACGAGGCGCGCGAGAACGTCGCGCCCGACGACGTCGGTGCCCGCCCAGAACCGGCGGACGCCGGCGCGCGCGACCTCCGAGCCGGTCACCGTCACCTCCGCGCCGCCGCGGACGAGGACCCAGTCCGGCCCCGACCGGCGCAGCGCGTCGCCCGCGACGGTCGTGCCGTCGCGGCGCACCACGACCGCCCGGACGGAGCCGGGCGGGAGGAGGCCCACGACCTTCGGATCCACGATCGCGGTCGGGTCCCCCGCCATCCACGGTCCCACGACGGCGAGCGCGCTGAGCGCGGCGAGGAGGCCGAGCCCCGCGCGCAGGCGCCGCGGCCAGCGGGGGATCGCCCCGGCGAGCGTCATACCCGCACCCGCGGGTCGGCGACCGCGTACGCGAGGTCGGCGAGGAGGTTGCCGACGACGACGGCGGCGGTCGCGACGATCGTGCCTCCGAGGAGGAGCGGCAGGTCGCGCCCGAGCGCCGCGTTGTACATCACCTGGCCCATCCCGGGCCACGAGAACACGACCTCGATGACGAGCGACCCCGAGACCAGGAACGGCAGCGACATCCCCATCATCGTGATGAGCGGGAGGAGCGCGTTCGGGAGCGCGTGCCGGACGAGCGCCTGGCGCGGCGAGCAGCCGCGGGCGCGGGCGGCGAGCACGTACTGCTCGAGGCGCTCGTCGAGGAGCGAGCCCCGGAGGTAGCGGGCGACGGCCCCGACGCCCGCGACGCCGATCGCCACGACGGGGAGCACGAGGTGGCGCGCGAGGTCGGGGAGCCGAGCCCACCCGTGCGCCAACTCCCCCTCGAGCGAGAGCATGTGCGACGGCGGGAGGAGGTGCAGGCGGTAGGAGAGGACCGCGACCAGCCCCAACGCGACGCCGAACGTCGGGAGCGCGTACGCCGTGAGCGTCGCGAGCGTGATCAGCCTGTCGCCGGTGCCGTGGGGGCGGCGGAGTTGGACGATCGCGAGCGCCACGCCCAACGCGAGCTCGAGCGCGAGGCCGAGCGACGTGAGGAGCAGCGTGTTGGGGAGCACCGAGGCGAGCACGCTCGAGACCTTCTGCTTGTAGATCCACGACGAGCCGAGGTCGCCGGTCGCGGCCGCTGCGAGCCAGCTCGCGTACCTCGCGGGCAGCGGCCTGTCGAGGCCGAAGTCGCGCCGCCAGCGCTCCCGCGCCGCCGGCGGGATCCGCGGGTCGGTGAGGCGCGTCGCGAAGTCGCCCGGGGCCGCGCTCACGAGGAGGAACGTGAACGTCGCGACGAGCCAGATCAGCGCGATCCCCGCCCCCAGGCGGCGGAGCGCCCGCCGGAGCATCACCGCTCCCAGTACCACTCGTCGACGTTGAAGAACAGCGCGGCGGAGTTGATGTCGGCGCCCCGGAGCTGGCGGCTGGTGGCGACGAGCATCGTGGACTCGTACAGGAACGTCGCGGGCTGGTCCGCCACGATCAGCTCCTGGAGCCGATCGAGGAGGACCTTGGCGCGCGAGTAGTCGGGCTCCTCGCGAGCGGCGGCGATGAGGCGGTCCACGTCGGGGTTCGAGTACCCGATGAAGTTGTTGCTGCCCTGCGACGGGCTCGGGGTGCTCCACTCGCTTGTCAGGTCCACCCTCGTCCCCTCGACCCACACCCAGATCGTCGCGTCGAAGTCGCCCGCCTCGGTGCGCGCGATCAGCGACGTGAACTCCATCTGGACCGGCCGCACCTTGATCCCGAGGCGCGCCAGGTCGGCCTGGATGAGCAGCGCCATCTGGCGCCGCAGCGCGTTGCTCGCCGGGTACAGCAGGTCGAAGGCGAACGACCTCCCGTCGTGCTCGAGGATCCCGTCGCCGTTGAGATCGCGCCACCCCGCCTGGGCGAGCAGCAGCGCCGCCTGATCGGGGTCGTACGGCAGCTGCGGGAGGTTGTGGTTGAACGCCCACATCGAGGACAGCACCGGACCGGATGAGAGCTTCGCGTGGCCCCGGAACACCGTGTCGACGAGCGACCTCCTGTTGATCCCGAGGCTGAGCGCGCGCCGCACGCGGCGGTCCTCGAAGAACGGCCGCCGGTTGTTCCAGCCGACCATCCCCCACATCCGCGAGGGGAACTCGACCAGCCTGAGGTCGGGGTCCGCCTGGACCCGGTCGGCCTCCTGCGGCGAGACCGCCTGGACGAGGTTGACCTGGCCCGCGAACAGCTGGGCGAGCTGGCTCGCCAGGTCCGGAACGACACGCAGGACGACCCGGTCGAGATACGGCCGCGGCGAGCCCCAGTACGTCGGGTCGCGGTCCAGCACGATCGTCTGCTGCGGCGTGTGAGCCGCGAGCCGGAACGCCCCGCCGGTGACCATCATCTTCTCGAAGTCCGTGGTGCGCCATTTCTCGAACGGCACCTTCCCCCACGCGTGCGACGGCACGATGTGGCCGTCGTTCGCGTCCATGAGCTGGTACGGGTAGACGCGCGTGAAGTGGAACCTGACGGTGTGCGGGTCCACGACCTCGACGTCCTTGATGAAGTCCTTCATCTCCATCCCGAGCGAGCCCACGGCCGGGTTCTTCTGGGCGAGGAACGTGAAGCGGACGTCGTCGGCCGTCACGGGGACGCCGTCGGACCAGCGCGCCTCGGGGCGGAGGTGGAACGTGAGCGTCCGGTTGTCCGAGGAGAACTCCCACGACGTCGCGAGCCGAGGCGCGAACGACGGCGGGTGGAGCTGGTAGTCCGGCTGCTCGGTCATGAGGGTGGGGAAGAGGAGGTCGATGGCGTCGGCCTCGCCCTGTTCCCCCGTGGACTGGTATTCGTTGAACGTAGTCACGTCCGCTGTGGTCGCGACGATCACCTGGCCGCCGCGCAGGGGGAGGCCTGCCGACGGAGCGGGGCGGGGGGGCGGGACGACGGGCTGGCGGCAGGCGAGGGCGCCTTGGAGGAGCAGCAGCGACGACAGCGCGACGGTCGATCTGATGTCAGGCCTCATCTCGGACCCCCGTTCATTATCGCCGATCGCACCGCTCCCCGTCGGCGGCAGGGAAGAGGCGGCGCGCGAACGCATTACAATGGCCCGCGTGCGGTGGGGCGGACCCCGGCTCGGACGGCAGTACCTGGCGGCGGCGACCGTCTTCGCGGCGCTGCTGATCGCCAGCTTCGCGTCGTTCGCCCACCTGCTGGTCGAGCGGCTCTCGCGCTCCTACCTCGAGGACGTCCTGCTGTCCGGGAGGGAGAGGGCCGAAGAGCTGGCCCGGCAGCTGGGGGGGAAGGGCAACCTCTACAAGGTCATCGAGACGAAGCGGACGGCTCTCGCCCAGATCTCGGCCGCGCTCTCGCGCCAGCAGGTGATCGACAAGGTGCAGGTGTTCGACGACCAGGGGAAGCTCGTCTACTCGTCGGAGTTCCGCACCGAGGGGCTGAAGGGCGGGTTCCCGGAGGGCTCGAGCGAGCTCATCGTGCCCGCCGCCCCGGAGAAGGTGGTCGAGAGCTCGACGAGCTACCAGATCCGGGCGCCGCTCGAGGACATCGGCACGGTCGTGGTCAGCGTCTCGAAGCCGGCGATGGCGGCGCGGATCGCGGTCCTCCGGCGCAACCTGCTGATCCAGACGGCGGTCGCGGGGGGGACCTCGCTCGCGGTGCTCATCGGCGCCGTCGCGTTCATCTGGCACCTCGTCCAGCGCAACGCCCACCTCGAGTCGAAGCGGCGGCTGAACGAGGAGCTCGCGGCGCTGGGCAGCCTCGCCGCGAACCTCGCCCACGAGATCCGGAACCCGCTCAACGCGCTCTCGATCAACCTCGAGCTCCTCGAGGAGGACCTGGCGAGCCGCAAGACGCCCGCGGACACCGTGGGGATGGCGCGCCAGGAGGTCGGGCGCCTCTCGCGGCTGGTCAACGACTTCCTCGTGTACGCGCGGCCAGCGACGCCGATGCTGGAGGAGTTCGAATCGCAGGCGCTGCTGCGGGACGTCGCCGCCCTCCTGACGCCGGCGTGCGAGCGGGCCGGCGTCGCGCTCACCGTGGCGGACGGGAGCGTCCGCATCCTCGGGGACCGCGCCCAGCTGAGCCAGGTCCTCGTGAACCTCGCGCTCAACTCGGTGCAGGCGATGGAGAGCGCGCCGACGAGGCGCGTCGAGCTCGCGGCGCGGCCGTCGGACGGGCGGGTCGTGCTCGAGGTCAGCGACACCGGGCCCGGCATCCCCCGGCCGGAGCTGGCGCGCGTCCGCGAGGCGTTCTTCACGCGGCGCAAGGGGGGCACCGGCCTGGGGCTCGCGATCGCGGACCGGATCGTCGCCGCGCACGGCGGCAAGCTCGAGCTCGCGAACCGGCGCACCGGCGGCCTCGTGGCGCGGGTGATCCTGCCGGCTGCAGCGAAGGAATGAGGTAAACTCCGCGCGGAGGTGGGCATGAGGTGGAGTCGCGCGTTGCCGATCATGGCGGTGGGAGTGCTCGCGTCCTCCGGGGCGTTCGCGATGTTCCGGGCGGCGGACCTGGTCATCGTCCCGGTCGCGGCCTCGATCGCCGGGCTCAACGGCTCCAACTGGCGGTCGGACATCGAGATCACGAACGTGGACACGGTCAATATCGACGTCGAGATCGTCCTGCTGGAGTGCTGCGGCAGCGACAACACGACCTGGTTCGCGAACATCGCCAACCACCTTGGCGGGCGCTCGACCGACGGGTTCGGACACGTCGACACCAACCTGGCCGACATCCCGCCCGGACGGACCGTGTACATCAACGACGTCATCGGGACCGACTTCGCCCTCTCCAACACCAAGGGCGCGCTCCTGATCTTCGCGTACCAGGCGAACACCCTCTCCAGCCCGCCGGGAGGGGTCCCGAAGAACATCGTCGTGAACACCCGGAGCTACACGTTCGGCACCGACTCGACCGGCAAGGTCTACACCTACGGCCAGCAGATCCCCGGGCTCCCCTGGTACTACTACCTCGACCCGGGGAAGAAGAGCATGGGCCTCGACCACGTCGTCTTCAGCGGCCTGCGGGAGGACGCCTCGTACCGGACCGCCATCGGGCTCGTCAACATCTCCGACCGGACCACCTCGCTCGACGTCCTGCTCACCCTGACGGGCCGGGACGGCACGCAGATCGCGCAGGAGACGGTGGTGATGCCCCCGCTCTCCCACGACCAGGAGGACCAGGCGATCATCAACCTGTTCGGGAAGTCGCTGACCGACGCCATCCAGGGCGCCAGCCTGACGATCTCGGTGCCGCTGTACATCAGCGGCGCGGCGCAGCCGGCGCCGGCGCTGATCAGCTACATCTCGAGGATCGACAACGTGTCGAACGACCCGATCTACGTCGAGCAGGCGTTCACGAAGCCGCTCCCGTGGGACTGCGTGTTCAACGGCAACTGCTCGTCGATGGCCACCGGCATGAGCCTAGCCCCCCTGCAGCCGGGGGCGCAGGCGACGCCGCAGGCGCCGGTCCCGCCGCAGGCGCCGCACCTCCGGCCGCCCTCGCCGCGAGCACGGTGACGCCAGCGGACTTGTGCTAATATTCACGCTCGACCTGGCGTCGGACGACGCCACGGCCAGAAGGGGGTCCTGGAATGGCGAACAAGGACGATCGGCTTCCCGACAACGCACCCGGCAAGTGGTACGTGGATTCGAGCTGCATCGACTGCGACGTCTGCCGCACCACCGCTCCGAACAACTTCAAGGCCAACGAGGACGAGGGTCACTCGTTCCTGTTCAAGCAGCCTGAGAACGCCGACGAGGAGGGGCAGTGCCAGGAGGCGAAGGCCTCCTGCCCCGTCGAGGCGATCGGCGACGACGGCGCCTGAGCGCCTGACACCTTCGAGGATGCGGCCGGCCCCGGAGGCCGGCCGCTGTTGTTTGACGCCGAGGCATGAGGCTGTGGATAGTCAACAGTTGACAGTTGACAGTCAAGAGCAGAAGCAACCGCGAAGCGATGGCAGATCGTCTCCAGGGCGGGGCGGGGACCGTCAACTGTGAACTGGGCGGAGGGGCGCGTAGAGACCGTCGACTCCGCGATTGCGTCGCTTCCAACTTCTGCATTTCGACGGTAAGCTACGCGGGCACAGGGGGGAAACGTCATGGAGATCAAGCGGATCGGCGTCGTCGGGGCGGGGCAGATGGGCGGCGGGATCGCGCACGTCGGCGCCCTGTCGGGGTTCGAGGTGACCCTCACCGACGTGTCGAGCGAGCTCGTCCAGAGGGGCGTGGCCACGATCGCCCGCAACCTCGACCGCCAGGTGGCGAAGGGGACGGCGACCGCCGCCGCCAAGGACGCCGCCCTCGCCCGCATCACCCGTGCCGTCGGGCTCCCCCCGCTCGCCGGCTGCGACATCGTGATCGAGGCCGTCGTCGAGGATACCGAGGTGAAGACCGCGGTGTTCGCCGAGCTCGACCGTACCCTGGCTCCGGAGGCGATCCTCGCGTCCAACACCTCCGCGATCTCGATCACCAAGCTTGGCGCCGCGACGTCGAGGCCGGACCGCCTCATCGGGATGCACTTCATGAACCCGGTGCCGGTGATGCAGCTCGTCGAGGTCGTCCGCGGGATCGCCACGAGCGACGAGACGTTCCGGACCGTCGAGCGGCTGGCGAAGAGCCTCGGGAAGGTCCCGGTCGAGGTCAACGACTCGCCGGGATTCGTGTCGAACCGCGTCCTGATGCCGATGATCAACGAGGCGATCTTCGCCCTGCACGAGGGGGTCGGCTCCCCCGAGGCGATCGACACGGTGATGAAGCTCGGGATGAACCACCCCATGGGGCCGCTCGCGCTCGCCGACTTGATCGGGCTCGACACCTGCCTCGCGATCCTCCGCGTGCTCCACGAGGGGTTCGGCGACCCGCGCTACAGGCCGTGCCCGCTGCTCGTCAAGATGGTGGATGCCGGGTGGCTGGGCCGCAAGTCCGGCCGCGGGTTCTACGAGTACAAATGACTCGCGTTGACTCGTCGCTCCTGCCTCTGCGCCGGACCGCCGCGGTCGTCGTGGCTCACAGCCGACAGCTCACAGCCGACAGCCACGAGCCAGACCGGTGCGCCGTCGCCGGCGTGTTCCGTGCTGTCAGCTGTCGGCTGTCAGCTGACGGCTGGGCGGGAGGGGGGCAGTGACCGTCCTCTGCCAGTGGTGCGGGGCGCCCAACCCCGACGGCCGCGAGCTGTGCCACAGGTGCAACTCGAACCTGCTCGTGGTCTCGGGGACCAACGGCGACTTCTCCGAGGAGACGCTCGAGGAAGAGGAAGCCAGCCTCGAGAGCGAGAAGCTGGCGTTCGACGAGCACCTGCTCGAGCGCCTCTCCGGTGGCGAGGAGGCCGTCAAGCGCCTCCACGGCGCGGTGGCGCGCCTGGAGGAGCGGGTCTCCGACCTCGAGCGCGGCCTCGCGCTGCTCGACTCCGGCGTCCAGGCGCTGATGGACCTGCTCGACCGGAGGAAGGTGATCCGCGAGACCGAGGTGATGGCCGCCTGGGAGCGCGCCGCGACCACCGAAATGGCGCGGGAGGAGGTCCTCGACCGCCTGCGCGAGAAGCGGGAGTCGATCGTCTCCCGCGCGCGGGCGACCGGCCGCGCGGCCGCCGCCGCGTGCTCACGGGCGCTGCAGACCGCCGAGCTCGCGCTGCTCGCCGGCCAGCCCGTGAGGGCCGCGGAGGTGCTGAGCGAGGCGCTCCGGCGCCACCCCCGCAACCCCGAGCTCGCCGAGCTCCTCGGGGAGCTCGCGTTCGAGCGCGGCGACCTCGGCGCGGCGGAGAGCTCGTTCCGGCAGGTCCTGCGCTGGAACGCCGACGACGTCGAGGCGCGGATCTACCTCGGGACGATCCTCGCCGACACCAAACGCGAGGTGGAGGCGATCGAGAACCTCGAGCGCGCCGCGGCGCAGGCGCCGGAGAACTTCCTGCCGCACTTCTCGCTCGGCGCGCTGCACGCGGCCGCGGGACGCCGCGAGCCTGCGCGGCGCTTCCTCCAGGCCGCGATCGAGCGCGAGGAGATCCCGCAGGCGTACTTCCTGCTGGGCATGGTGGAGCTCGACGCCTCGCGCCCCGGCGCGGCCGCGGCCGCGTTCGAGCGCGCCGTCGCGCTCGACGGCGAGTTCGAGGACGCGATCTACTACCTCGGCCTCGCGTACCTCGAGCGCCGCTGGCACAAGAAGGCGCTCGAGTGTTTCCGCCGCGTCCAGGAGATGGACCCCCAGCGGCTGCAGTACCAGGAGGCCGTGCGGCTCGTCGAGGGCGGCGCGGAGGGCGCGGCGCCGCTCCCCGCGGAGGCGGAGGTCCTCATCCGGGAGGCGTCGCGCGCGTCCGAGGCGGGCGAGATCGAGCGGGCGCTCGGCCAGCTCCAGAGGGCCTCGCGCCTCGCGGAGCACCCCACCATCCTGGGCTCGCTGGCGCTGCTGGCGGCCGCCGCCGGCCGGCCGCGACAGGCGCTCGCCGCGGCGCATCGCCTGCTTCGGCTCGGGGGGCGCGGGACCCCGGTGCTGGCGGCGTGGACGGCCGTGCTCGAGACGATGCGCGCGGCAAAGCGGTTCCGGGTGGTCGAGCGGTGGGGGGGACGGCTGTTCTCCGAGGGGCCGGGGCCCGTCGAGAGAGGGCTCGCCGCGTACGAGCTCGCGCTCGCCGAGCTCGAGCGGAGCGGCGACACGGTGCGCGCGCTCGAGTTCGCCCACGCGTCGCTCGAGCTGATCCCGCGCGAGCTGCGCGCCTACCCGTACGCGGCGCTCGGGCGGATCCACATGGCGCGCGGGGAGTACCCGGACGCGGTCGAGTACCTCGAGCAGGCTGTTGCGATTTCGTCGTCGCCGGCTATCCTGACGCAACTCGGCCTCGCGCTGCTCGAGATGGGCGAGGGCGAGCGGGCGCGCGAGGTGCTCCAGCGCGCCCGCCACGGAGCGGCGCGCGACCTGAAGACGGACGTTCTGACCCACCTCGCACGGGTGGGCTGGTTTGCCCCGCCCGAGCCGCGGGGCAGGCGGAAGGGCTGATCATGCGTTGGAGCCGTTACTTCCTCTACACGCTCCGGGACAACCCCTCGGACGCGGAGGTCGTGTCCCACCAGCTTCTGGCGCGCGCCGGGATGATCGACAAGGTCGCGGCAGGGATCTACACCTACCTGCCGCCCGGGTGGCGGTCGCTCGAGAAGCTGTCGCGCCTCATCCGCGAGGAGATGACGGCCGCCGGCTCGGTCGAGGTCGCGATGCCGTGCGTGCAGCCCGCCGAGCTGTGGCAGGAGTCCGGGCGCTTCGCCAAGTACGGCAAGGAGCTGCTGCGGATCAAGGACCGGCACGACCGCGACTTCTGCTTCGGCCCGACCCACGAGGAGGTGATCACCGACTTCGTCCGGCGGCGCGTGACGTCGTACCGGCAGCTCCCCGCCAACCTGTTCCAGATCCAGACCAAGTTCCGCGACGAGATCCGGCCTCGCTTCGGCCTGATGAGGGGGCGGGAGTTCCTGATGAAGGACGCGTACTCGTTCCACACCTCCGACGCCAGCCTCGACGAGGCGTACCGGGCGATGGAGGCGGCGTACCGCAGGATCTTCGACCGCTGCGAGCTCTCGTACACCTCGGTCGAGGCCGACACCGGAAACATCGGCGGCAGCGAGTCGCACGAGTTCATGGTGCTCGCCGACACCGGCGAGGACGCGGTCGCGGCGTGCCGCTGCGGGTACGGCGCGAACGTCGAGAAGGCCGTGACGGGTCCGATCCCGCCGCCTCCCGCGTGGCCGGGGAAGGTGCCGGCGAAGCCCGAGGCGGTTCACACGCCGGGCGCGAGCTCGGTGCCCGACGTGGCCGCGTTCTTGAAGCTCGACCCCGCCCACTTCATCAAGACGATGATCGTCGAGACCGACCGCGAGTTCGCCGTGGCGCTGGTGCGCGGCGACGACGAGGTCAACGAGGTGAAGCTCAAGAACGTGCTCGACGCGGCGCACCTCCAGCTCGCGGCCGAGAGCAAGGTCGAGCAGGTCACCGGCGGAGCGATGGGATTCTCCGGGCCGGTCGGCCTCAAGGGGATCCGCGTCGTCGCCGACCCCGAGGTGATGCGCATGACGGTCGCCACGACCGGGGCGAACCGCGGCGACTACCACCTGGTGGGCGTCGTCCCCGGGCGCGACTTCGCGCCGGACGTCGTCGCCGACATGCGCAAGGCGCGTCCCGGCGACCCGTGCCCGCGCTGCGGCGAGCCGCTCGCGATCAAGCGCGGTATCGAGGTCGGCCACATCTTCAAGCTCGGCACCAAGTACTCCGAGCCGATGGCGTGCAACTTCCTCGACGAGAAGGGCGAGACGCACCCGATGATCATGGGGTGCTACGGCCTCGGCGTCGGGAGGACGGTCGCGGCGGCGGTCGAGCAGAACCACGACGACGCCGGGATCATCTGGCCGCGCCCGCTCGCCCCGTTCGAGGTCGAGCTGATCGCGCTCAACCCCGACGTCCCGGCCGTCCGCGACGCCGCGGAGAAGCTCTACACGGAGCTCCAGGCCGCGGGGTGCGAGGTGTTCTACGACGACCGCGACGAGCGGCCCGGCGTGAAGTTCAACGACGCGGACCTGATCGGCTTCCCGGTCCGGGCGGTGGTCGGGAAGAAGGGCGTCGAGCAGGGCCAGGCCGAGCTGTCGCTCCGCCGCGACCGGGCCAAGGTGCCGGCCGCGCTCGGCGACGCGGTCGCGAAGGCGAAGGAGCTTCTCGCCCGGGCCTGACCCGGGGGAGAGGACGCGTGGCGGTGCGCTACCTCAGCGAGAGGCCGTTCCGGGTGAGCGAGGAGCTGCTCGGGTCGCCGCTCGCCTCGCCGGCGCGGCGCGGGTTCGCGTTTGCAGTCGACTGCGCGATCCTGGTCCTCCCGAGCGTGGCGGTCGCGCTGGCGGCCGGGCTGGCCGCCCTCGCGGTGACCCGGCCGGCCTCGCTGGCTGCGCTGCGGACGCTGGTGTTCCGCAGCCATACCGCGGCCCCCGCGGAGGTGCGTTCCGCGCTCCGCGAGCTGGCGCCTCTCCTCGTGGACCTGGACGCGGAGGGGCTCTCGGCGGAGATCGTCGCGGCCGTCCGCGCCGGCGACCTCGACGCGGCCGCCGCGGCGCTCGAAGGCAGAAACCTCGTCGTCGCGCTCTCGTTCTCGGAGCACGTTCCGCCGGCGTCGGCCGCGGGTGCCGTGCGGTTCCCGCTCGAGCGGCTGATCCCGGCGGGGGTTCGCGGCCTGGCGCTCTACGGCGTCGCCGCGCTGTACTTCGGCGTCCTCACCCGCGGGAGGCGCGGAGCCACGCTCGGCAAGCGCGTCGCCGGGATCCGCGTCGTGCGCCTCGACGGCGAGCGGCTGACGTTCCTCGAAAGCCTGGAGCGGTTCGTCGGCTACCTGCACATTCCGGGATCGCTGTTCATCGGCCTCGGGGACCTCTGGCGCGACCCGAACCGCCGGCCCGCCCACGACCGCGTCGCGCACACCGTCGTGCTCAGGAACGTTCGCGCCGCAACCCCGGGCCGGGCGTGAGCTCGCGACGGGAGCGGCCGGCGAGCCGCCGTCCCGCTTGACCGCGCGGCGCCGCGGCGAGTAACGTTCTCCCTCGACCACGGCACCGGAGCCCAGGCGACCGGGTCGGAAGACCGGAGGGAACAACCCATGCTTCGTGCCACGGCACTCGGTCTCCTCGGAATGATCGTGCTGTTCGGGCTCTCGACCGCGCCGGCTGCGGCGAACCAGGCCAAGGCGGCGGAGAGCGCAAGGACCAACCCTTTCCTCGCTCAGAGCCCGCTCCCGTACCAGGCTCCGCCGTTCGACAAGATCCGCGACGAGGACTTCAAGCCTGCGCTGGAGCAGGGGATCGCGGAGCAGCGGGCCGAGGCGGAGCGCATTGCGGACGACCCCGCGGCGCCCACGTTCGAGAACACGATCGTCGCGCTGGAGAGGTCCGGCAGGCTCCTGACCCGGGTGAACATGGTGTTCAACGGGCTCTCCGGGGCGAACACCGACCCGACGCTGCAGAAGCTGCAGGAGGAGGTCGCGCCCAAGCTGGCCGCGCTCCAGGACGCCGTCCTCCTCAACGCGAAGCTGTTCAACCGGGTGCAGGCGGTGTACGACTCGCGCGCCGCACTGAAGCTCGACCCCGAGTCGCTGCACCTCGTCGAGTACTACCACCGGCAGTTCGTCCACGCCGGCGCCCGTCTCTCGGACGCCGACAAGGCCACGCTCAAGCAGCTGAACGAGCGCGACGCCGCGCTCTCCGCCAAGTTCACCAACCAGCTGCTCGCCGCCGCCAAGGCCGGCGGCCTCGTCGTGACCGACAAGGCGGAGCTCGCCGGCTTCGGGCCGGGCGAGCTCGACGCGGCGGCGCAGGCGGCGAAGGCTCGCGGCCTGGAAGGGAAGTGGCTGATCCCGCTGCAGAACACCACGCAGCAGCCGGCGTTCTCGTCGCTTACCGACCGCGCCACGCGCGAGAAGCTGTTCCGGGCGTCGTGGTTGCGCGCCGAGCACGGCGACGCGTACGACACGCGCGCCACGATCTCCGAGCTGGCGGCGCTGCGCGCCGAGAAGGCGAAGCTCCTCGGCTTCCCGAACTACGCCGAGTGGCGGCTCGAGGACCAGATGGCCAAGACGGCGGCCGCCGTCGAGGGGTTCCTGGGCAAGCTCGTGCCGCCGGCGACGGCGAACGCGCTCAGGGAGGCCGCCGACATCCAGGAGTTGATCGATCGGCAGCACGGCGGGTTCAAGCTCGAGCCGTGGGACTGGGAGTTCTACGCGGAGCAGGTTCGCAAGGCGAAGTACGACCTTGACGAGGCCGAGATCAAGCCGTACTTCGAGCTCGACCGCGTGCTGCGCGACGGCGTGTTCTACGCCGCGCACGAGCTGTACGGCCTGACGTTCAAGGAGCGCCACGACCTGCCGGTGTACAACCCCGACGTCCGCGTGTTCGAGGTGTTCGACCACGACGGCTCGCCGCTGGCGCTGTTCTACTGCGACTACTTCAAGCGCGACAACAAGCTCGGCGGAGCCTGGATGGACAACTTCGTGGGGCAGTCCAAGCTGTTCGACACCAAGCCGGTCGTTTTCAACGTCGCCAACTTTACTAAGCCCGCGCCCGGCCAGCCGGCGCTCCTCTCGTGGGACGACGTGACCACGATGTTCCACGAGTTCGGACACGGCCTCCACGGGATGTTCGCGAACACGACGTACCCGACGCTCTCGGGTGCCAACGTCGCGCGCGACTTCGTCGAGTTCCCGTCGCAGATCAACGAGCACTGGGCTCTCGACGCCAAGGTGCTCGCGCACTACGCGATCGACGCGAACGGCAAGCCGATGCCGAAGGAGCTGGTGGACAAGATCCGCAGGTCGGCGACGTTCAACCAGGGGTACGACCTCACCGAGCTGCTGGCCGCGGCCGAGCTCGACATGCAGTGGCACACGCTGCCCGCCGACGCTCCCCCGCAGGCGGTGGACCCGTTCGAGGTCGACGCTCTCAAGAAGACTGCGGTCGACGTTCCCCAGGTGCCGCCGCGGTACCGCTCGAGCTATTTCCTCCACATCTGGAGCAACGGGTACGCCGCGGGGTACTACGCCTACCTGTGGGCCGAGATGCTCGACGACGACGCGTTCGCGTGGTTCGAGGAGAACGGCGGGCTGACCCGCGCCAACGGCGACCGGTTCCGCGCGATGGTCCTGTCGCGCGGCAACACCGAGGACCTCGCGACGATGTACCGAGCGTTCCGCGGACGCGACCCGGAGATCGAGCCGCTGCTCAAGACCCGCGGCCTCCTCAAGTGACGGCGGGGCCGCGGCACGAGCCGGAGTGCAGTTGATGACGCCGGGCCCCGCGAGGGGCCCGGACCGTAAGGCTGCGATGAGTATGGGGAGGAGCGGTCGTTGACGTATAACTTCGATGCCGAGCGCTGGTACGAGAACCAGCGCGCGCTGCTCGACGGCAGGCGGGAGCGCGGCGAGCTCGACGAGCCGGCGTACGCGGCGGCGCTCGAGGAGCTCGACCGGCGCTACGAGGAGATGACCGCGCGCCTGAACCGCTCGTTCGAGCTGCCGAAGTAGGCGGGCGGTCAGCGGCCCGGCTTGTACAGCCCCTTCGGGTTCGAGCCCATGAGGCCTGCGAGGTAGCGGCGGCGGTCCACGGGCGCGAGCTCCGCCCTCTGGCGCGCGGTCAGGACTGAGAAGTGCCGCGCGCTCTCGAGGCGCGCCGCGATGGCGTCGAGCGGCTCGTCGCGCGTCTCCCACTCGAGGCGGTCGAAGCGCGCGAGGTCGAGCGGGGCCGAGTACGAGCGCATCGTCTTCTGGCGCACCACGTTGTAGAAGTCCTCGAAGTACGAGAGCACCAGCTCGCGTAGCGTGCGGAACAGCGGCTCGCGGTACCGCAGCCCGACGTAGTTCGACTTCGCGACCGCACCCAGGCGGCCATGGCGCCGGAACACGGCGATCAGGTGGTCGTCGTCGTTCTCCGCGGCGAGGTCGACGATCAGCGCGCGGTGCCCGATCCGGCGCAGCGCGCACGCCGCGAACAGCGCGCCGTCGAAGCAGTGCGCCTTCCGGTCGCGCAGCACGCTGCGGGGGGAGCGGTAGACCGGGTCGGCGCTGTACGGGATCCGGTCGAGGAACGCCTGGATCGCGACCTCGTCGGTGAGGCGGTCGAGGACCGCGAGCTCCCGCCGCGTCCACGCCGTTGCGGGCGTCCGACGAGCGGTTCGCCGCACGTCACGCCCCGTGGCTGGCGGCGGGGGCGGGCGCCGCGCTCGCGCTCTTCCCCGCCGGCGCCTTGAACTCGTGGCAGCTCGCGCAGTCGCCTCCGTCGGGGTAGTGCGCCTTCTTGTCGTCGTGGCACGCGAGGCAGACGTCGCGGCCGGTCACCTTCCAGACGTGCGGCTTGTGGCAGTCGGTGCACGCCGCGTCGGGGTGGCCTCCCTCGGTGTGCAGCTCCGCCAGGGAGTCGTGGCAACCCTTGCAGTCGTTGAGCGGCTTGACCTGCTGCTCGGCGGCGTGGCACGTGTCGCACCCGCCGTCCATCATCGGGGCCTTGACGTCGAGCTTGTGGCACTCGGCGCACGCGGTCGGCGGGCGGTAGCCGGCCGCGTGGCAGCGGCTGCAGAGGATCTGGGCGTGCTTCCCCTTGAGCTCCCACGGGTGCCAGTTCTGGTCGCTTGCCGGCATTGCGGTCCCGATCGGCGTGAGCGGGCCGCGCTGCGGCATGGTGTGGCAGGTCGTGCACTCCCTGCTCAGGACCTTCCCGTCGGCCGAGACGTGGTTGCCGTCGTGGCAGCGGAAGCACCCCGGCCAGTTGCGGTGGCCGATGTTCGAGGCGTACGTCTTCCAGTTGACCTTCATCGCCGGGAACACCGAGCGGTCGTAGATGTCGGTGACCCGCCGGACGGTGTCCTCGAGGTCGGCCGACCGGCCGGTGCGGATCGCGGGGTACTGCTTCTCGTAGAACGCCAGGATCTCGGTTCGGATCCCCTGGTGCGCGGCGGCCCGCGACGGGTAGTCCTCGACGAGCGCGTCCACAGCCACCTTCTTGATCCACGGAAGGGTGGGCGGGATCAGGCCGGACGCCATCGCGCGGTCCACGGCCCCGTCGGGCGCCTGGAAGATGTGTGTCGGCCGGTTGTGGCAGTCCATGCAGTCCATCGTGTGGCGGCGCATCGTCGCGAGCTTCTCGGGCGTCAGCCCGGCGGTCTTGTCCACGTACTCGCGGCGGGTGCCGTCGGGGCCGGTGGCCACGACCCACGGGATGCGCTGGAGCTGCTCGTCGAGCGCCACGTACTCCACCTTGTTTTGGATGATCATGTGCCAGTGGATTCCGGCGTTCTGCCCGAGCTTCGGGCTGCCGCCGCCGGTCTTCACCAGCAGCGAGATCTGCTCGGGCGAGTTGCTCTCGTCGTACCTGAAGTGCGGGTTCTGGATGAGCTGGGCGCCGTAGAACTTCTGCGGCCAGTGGCACTCCTCGCACGTCTCGCGTGCCGGGCGCAGGTTGCGCACCGGGACGCCGATCGGGGTCGGGTAGGTGTGGAACGTCACGGCGAGGACCTGGCGCGCGCCGGAGAGCTTCGACTTCACGTACCACGACGCCCCCGAGCCGACGTGGCAGTCCACGCACCGCACGCGGGCGTGCGGCGAGGCGAGGTACGCCGTGTACTCGGGCTCCATCACCGTGTGACACACGCGGCCGCAGAACGTCACCGACTCGGTGAAGATGAAGGCGTGGTAGGAGACGACCGCGAGCAGCAGCACGAGCGCGAAGCCGGCCAGCAGCGCGTAGGTGAACTTCCGGCGCTGGATCGGCTGGTTGAGGTCGAGCGTCGGGTAGGGGAACGCGGCCTCGGCGCCGGCCTTCCGCCTCCGCCTGATCTCGCGCCGGATCCCGACGACGAAGATGACGAGACCGAGGAACAGGAACATCGGAAACACGAGGTACGTGAGGATTCCGATGTACGGGCTGCCCTGCGCCATGACCAGCGAGAGCGTCAGGGAGAACGCGATGAGCAGCGCGCTCCCCGCCACGACGAGCCCGCCGAAATAGCTCAGCGGGTTCCTGTACAGCCCGGTTCCGCTCTTCGATCGAGTCACCGCCGCACCTCCCCCCGAAAACGGCCGCCAGAGTCTACCGTCGGAGCGCCGGTGGCGGAAGCCCCGGCGTGACTTCCTTACGAATCCGGAGAATACGCGACCGCGTCTTTGTCACAGCTCTTCGGAGGCGGCGATCTCGCACGCCTCGAGCGCTGCGCCGAGGAGGCCGGTCGCGGGGTCGAGCACGACCTTGACCGGGATCCGACCCATCAGCTCGCTCATCCGCCCCTTGTTCCGGAACGCCGCCATGAACGCGCCCTCCTGGAGGCGCGGCAGGATCTTCGGCGCGATGCCGCCGGCGACGTAGACCCCGCCGACCGCGAGGCAGCGGAGCGCCAGGTTCCCCGCCTCCGCGCCGTACGCTGACACGAACATCTCGAGCGCGCGGTCGCACGCGGCGTCGTCGCGCGAGAGGCCTTCGGTTCCGATCACCGCCGCCGCGTCCTCGGCCGCCATCCGGGCTTCGAGGTCGGGGTGGGTCGGCACGCCGCGCTCGACGAGGAACCGGTAGATACGGACGAGCCCGGGTCCCGAGACGACGCGCTCCACCGAGACCGGCCGGTGCGTCTTCTCGAGGTAAGCGAGGAGCTCGCGCTGCGGCTCGCCGACGGGGGCGAAACCCCCGTGGCCGCCCTCCGTCGGGTTGACCCGGTACCGCGCGCCGTCCCAGTACAGCTGCGCCTGTCCGAGGCCAGTCCCGGCGCCGAGGACCGCCTTGGTGCCCTCGGGGATGCCCTCCCCCTCCTGGAGCGTCGCCATGCGCTCGGGCGGCGTCGCGAGCACGCCCAGCGCGGCAGCCGCGAAGTCGTTGATGAGGTGCACGGAGCTCAGGCCGGTTTCCGCAGAGAGCTCGGTCTCGGCGACCACCCAGGGGAGGTTCGGCGTCGTGCACCGCCCCGCGAGGACCGCGCCCGGGACGCCGAAGCAGGCGGCCGCGAGGCGGGTCTTCACGCTTCCCATGAACTCGCGGACGATCGGGGCGAGCCCGGGGTAGTCGGCGCTCGCGAACCGGGCCTCCTCGACGACCCGTACCGAGCCGCCCTCCCGCTCGGCGAGGGCGAGCAACGCCTTGGTGCCTCCGATGTCCCCCGCCAGCACGACAGCCACGGTCGCCTCCCTGCAACCCTCGAGCGGTCCCGACGATTATCGCCCGAACCCCTAGAGGATGAAATCCGTCGAGAGGAAGTTCGAGGCGTGGTCGCGGACTGCCCGCGTGATGATCGCCTTGTTGAGCTCGGTGGACTTGGCGGCGACGAGCGTGCGGATCGTGAACGCCCGGAGCGCGTCGGAGACCGAGAGCGTCCCCTCGGCGGAGTCCTTCCGGCCGGTGAACGGGAACGTGTCGGGCCCGCGCTGGCACTGGGAGTTGATGTTCAGGCGGCACACCTGGTTGACCAGTGGGTCGATCATCCTGGCGATCGCGGCGGGGTCGGTGCCGAAGATCGAGAGCTGCTGGCCGTAGTTCGACTCCGCCACGTAGCGGATCGGCTCCTCGACCGACCCGAACGGCACGACCGGGACGACCGGCCCGAACTGCTCCTCCCCGTAGATCCGGGCGCGCTGGTCGGTGGGGTACACGACCGCCGGGAGGAAGAACGTTCCCCGGACCGCGGCGCCGCCCTCGTTAACGACGCGGCCTCCGAAGCGTGCGGCGTCCTCGACCATCTCGCGCAGCTTCCCGGGCTTGCCGGGCTCGGGGAGCGGCGTGACCGCCACGCCGTCGTCCCACGGCATTCCGGCCTTGAGCGAGCCCACCGCGGCACACAGCCGTTCGAGGAACGCTCGCGCGACAGAGGAGTGGACGAACACGATCTTGATCGCCGTGCACCGCTGCCCGTTGAACGAGAGAGACCCCAGGCAGCACTCCTGCGCTGCCAGGTCGAGGTCGGCATCGGGCAGGACGATGGCCGGGTTCTTCGCCTCGAGGCCCAGGACGCACCGCAACCGGTGCGGCGTGGGGTGCTGCTTGCGGAGCGCGTCCGCGGCCGGGCTCGTCCCGATGAACGCCAGCGCGTTCACGCGCCCGGACGCCATCAGCGGTCCCATCGTCTCCCGTCCGCTCCCGTAGACGGTGTTGACGACGCCCCGCGGGAACGAGTCGCGGAACGCCTCCAGCAGCGGCCGGTGCAGGAGGACGCCCAGACGTGGAGGCTTGAACACGACCGTGTTGCCCATGATCAGCGCCGGGATCAGCGTCGTGAACGTCTCGTTGAGCGGGTAGTTGAACGGTCCGGCGCACAGCACGACGCCGAGTGGCGCGCGGCGGATCTGCGCGATGATCCCCTGCGAGATCACGAACCTCGAGGACGCGCGGTCGAGGTCCTTGAGCGCGTCGATCGTGTCGCGGACGTACTCGACCGTGCGGTCGAACTCCTTCTCGGAGTCGCTCCTGGACTTGGCGATCTCCCACATCAACAGGCGCACCACCTCCGTGCGCCGCTCGATCATGCGGTGGACGAGCGCCTCCACGGCGGCGATCCTGCCGGCCACCGGCATGGTGGGCCACGTCCCCCCGCCGTTGTCGTACGCCGCGCAGGCGGCGTCGAGGGCCGCGAGCGTGTGGGCCTCGTCGAAGCGCGGGAAGGTGCCGATGAACCGCTGGACGGGACCGGACGCGGTCTCCTCGCAGATCGGGGAGAGGACCTGCTGGACGGGGCCGTCCCAGCGCCGGATCTCCCCGCCGACCAGGTACTCCCTCTGGTGCACCGGCTCTGCGAGAGCCGCCTCGGGCGGGATCGCCTCGGTTGACGGAAACGTGAGCGCGCGTGCCGGATCCATGCCGTACCTCCCCGGCCCGTCGGCGCTCCGGCGGGGGCCGCCGCGAGCCGGATTGGAGCTTAGCGCAGCCGCGTCGAGGCGGAGCTAGGCGAGCTGGCGCCTGAACCGGATGCGCGCGAGCACGAGGATCGCGAGGCCGAGCGCGACGAGCGACAGCACCTCGGGCCACAGCACCGCGAGCCCCACACCCTTGAGGAAGACGCCCCGGAGAATGATCAGGTAGTAGCGCAGCGGTACGAGGTAGGTGAACACCCGGAAGATCCCGGGCATGTTCTGGATCGGGAACGCGAACCCCGAGAGCAGCATCTGCGGCATGATGAAGACGAACGCCGAGAGCATCATCGCCTGCTGCTGCGTCCGCGCGAGCGTCGAGATCAGGAGCCCGAGGCCGAGCGTGCAGAGCATGTACGGCAGCGTGAGGAGGAGGAGCGTGACGAGCGAGCCCCGGAGCGGGACGTCGAACCAGAACAGCGCGACCGGGAGGACGGTGAACACCTCCACGAACCCGACGAGCGCGTAGGGGATCAGCTTACCGACGATGAGCTGGCTCGGCGTCAGCGGCGTCACGAGGAGCTGCTCCATCGTGCCGAGCTCGGACTCCCGCACGATCGCCATCGCGGTCAGCATCGTCGTCATGATCATGATGATCAGCCCGAGGATCCCGGGGATCATGAAGTTCCTGCTCACGAGGTCGGGGTTGTAGAGGACGGCCGGCCGGAGGTCCACGAGCGGCGAGATGCCGGCGGCGCTCGACGCGTCGCCCAGGACGGCGGCGGCGTACCCGAGGCCGATCGTCCCGCTCATGGCGTCCGCGCCGTCCGCGACGAGCTGGACGCGCCCCGGGCGGCCGGCAGCGCGCTCGGCCGCGAACCCTTCCGGGATCGTGAGCGCGACGCGCGCCCGCCCGGACTGCAGCAGCGGCGTGAACATCTCCTGCGAGTCCACGGTCGCCGTGAGGGTGAAGTAGGTGGAGCTCGTGAACCGGTCGACGAGCTCGCGGCTCGCCGCCGTGCGGTCGAGGTCGCACACCGCCAGCTCGACGCGCCTGATGTCCGTGGTCGCCGCGTAGCCGAGGAGGGTGAGCTGGATCGCCGGCGCGATGAACAGGATCGGCAGGATCTTGGGGTCGCGCTTGAGCTGCAGCAGCTCCTTCTTCAGGATGTTGAGCAGCGTCCTCATCGCTGGTCCCGCCCGATCGCCGCGCCGCTTCTCGCCGGTGCCCTGCGCCCGGTGCCCTGTGCCCGGCGTCTCATCACAAGCTCCTCACCGTTCGCACGGTGGCGAGCGCGAGCACCGCCACACCGTAGACGACCAGACCGACGGCCTGGTTCCACCACACCTCCGGGCCGGCGCCCTTGAGGATGATCTCGCGCAGCGCGGTGAGGTAGTACCGGGCGGGGAACAGGTGGGTGATGAGCTGCAGGCCGCGGGGCATCGAGGAGATCGGGAAGATGAAGCCGGAGAGGATGAACGTCGGGAGCATCGAGGAGAGCAGCCCGAGCTGGAACGCGACCTGCTGGGTCTCGGCGATCGTGGACACGAGGATCCCCCACCCGAGGCTGACCGCGAGGAACACGAGGCTCACCGCGGCGAGCCAGAGCAGCGACCCGCGGACCCTGACGTCGAACAGCAGCCTGGCGGTCACGAGCGTGCCCGCGGTCGCGGCCGACCCGAGCAGGAGGTAGGGGAGGGTCTTGCCGACGAGGAGCTCGATCGCGACCAGCGGCGTGGCGCGGAGCGACTCCATGGTCCCGCGCTCCTTCTCGCGCACCACGGCCAGAGCGGTCGCGATCACCGAGGTGACCATCAGGATGAATGCGAGGAGGCCGGGCACGAGGAAGCGGGCCGAGCTGAGGTCGGGGTTGTACCAGACCAGAGGTGCCTGCACGACGGCCGCGTTGCCCGTGCCGGTCCGCACGACGGGCGTCACGGAGCCCACGATCTGCCGCGCGTACCCGAGGATCGTCGTCGCCGTCTGGGAGTCGGACCCGTCGAGCACGAACTGGAGCGTGGAGGGCCGGCGCGCGGCCAGCTCGCTGCCGTACTTCGCGGGGATCACAAGCGCCGCCTGCGCCTTGCCGGTGTCGAAGAGGCGGTCGAGCACGCGCGGGTCGCCCCCATGCGAGACGAGGTCGAAGTAGCCGCTCTGCAGGAACGAGTCCGCGAGGTCGCGGGCGGCGCGGCTGCCGTCCTGGTCCACGACGGCGAGGCGGATGTGCTGGACGTCGAACGAGAGGGCGTACCCGTACAGCAGCAGCAGGGCGATCGGCATGCCGAAGAGGGTGAACGCGGTGCGCGGGTCGCGCCGGAGCTGGAGGAGCTCCTTCACCGCGACCGCGAGGGTGCGCCTCAGCATCACACCATCCGCCCTTCCGCCGTCGCGATGACCCGGATGAAGACGTCCTCGAGCGAGGGCGAGATCGCGCGCACGGTTGCGTCGGCGCACCCGGTCTCGGAGAGGCTGCGCTCGAGCGACGGCAGGGCCGAGGGCTCCGAGAGCACGACGTGTAGCGCGTCGCCGAAGAGCGCGACCTCGCTGACGCCGGGGAGGCGCTCGATCCCGGCCATCGCGCGCGCCGAGCCGCTGCACGCCACCTCCACGATACTGCCCCGCGGGAAGACCCGCTTGAGGCCCGGCACGCTGTCGAGGGCGAGGAGGCGGCCGGCGTGCATGAGCGCGACGCGGTGGCACCGCTCGGCCTCGTCCATGTAGTGCGTCGTCACGAACACCGTCTTCCCGGCGGCGACCAGCTCGTCGATGAGGTCCCAGAAGCGGCGGCGCGCCTCCGGGTCGACGCCGCCGGTGGGCTCGTCGAGGAACACGATCGGCGGCTCGTGGAGCAACGCCGCGACCAGCGCGAGCCGCTGCCGGAACCCGCCCGGGAGGCTGCGCACGAGGGTCCGGCGGCTCGCCTGGAGTCCCGCGGTCTCGACGGCCCACTCCTCGCGCTCCGCCATCCGCGCGCCGAACAGCCCATAGGCGCCGCCCCAGAACCGGAGGTTCTCCTCGACGGTGAGGTCGTTGTACAGCGAGAATCGCTGCGACATGTACCCGATGCGGCGCTTGATCTCGGCGGCGTCCCTGGCGACGTCCAGGCCCAGCACCGAGGCGGACCCCGACGACGGTGCCAGCAGCCCGCACAGCATGCGGATCGTCGTGGTCTTGCCGGCGCCGTTCGAGCCGAGGAAGCCGAAGATCTCGCCGGGCCGCACCTCGAACGTCACGCTGTCCACGGCGACGAACGGGCCGAACGCCCGCGTCAGCTCGCGGGCCGTCACGACGGGCGGTGCGGGCGCCGAGCTCACTGGCCGACCGCCCTGGCGAGCACCGCGGCGGCCATCCACGAGCCGGCGCGCGCGTTGACGCGCTGCTGCTCGGCCGCCGCGAGCTGCGACTCGGCGTCCAGGATGTCCACCATTGGCGCGAGCCCCGCCGCGTGCCGCTCCTTGGCCTCCGTCTCGCGCTCGACCGCGGACGCCCGCGCCGCGTCCGCGGCCGAGACCGCGGCCAGCGCGCTGTCGAGGTTGCGCCGGTCGTTCTCCACCTCGAGCAGAATCTGACGCGTCAGCTCGTCGCGGTCGCGCCCGGCCGCGCTCTGGTTCAGCCGCACGGCGGCCGCGTCGGCGCGTGCCTTCCCGCCGTCGAACAGCGTCCACGACGCCTGCACCCCGACGCTCCACGACTCCTTCCACTGGTCGGCCTGGGGGAAGTAGCGGACGTTGGGACGCGCGTAGTCGAGCTCGGCGGCGGCGCCTACCGAGGGACGCGCCTGCGCGGCGGCGACGTCCCGGCGCGCCGCGAGCGCCGCAATCTGCTCGGCCGAGGCAGCGAGCTCCGGCCGCGCCGCGAGCGCGTGGTCCTGGAGCTCGCGTGCCGACGGGGGTGGCGGAGGGAGCGGGCCGGCGAGCGAGTCCGCCAGCTCGATCGTGTCGCCCGGGCCCATCTGGACGAGGGACGCGAGCTGCGCGAGCGCGTTGTCGGCCTGCGCCTGCGCGGTCACCGACTGCACGCGGGCCGAGGCGATCCGCTCGCGGGCCGCGAGGACGTCGGCCCTGACGGCCATCCCGGCCTGGAACAGCCCCTCCGTGTCGTCGAGCAGCCTGGCGGCTCGCTCCTCCTGCGCGCGCGCGACCTCGACGCTCGCCGCAGCGCGCACGGCTTCCCAGTACGCGAGCTGGGCGTTGAGGCGGAGGTCCGCGACCGTCGCGGCGCGGGTCGCCGCGGACGCGCCGGCATCGTGACGCGCGGCCTCGCGCAGCCCGGTGATCGCGCCGCCGGCGTAGAGAGCCTGCTGGAGCCGGAGCGCCGAGCCGTACGTGGTGGTGATGTCCGGGGCGATCACGAGCGCCGGCTGCAGGGGGCCGTTGATCGGGACCGCGAACTCGGGCACCGAGCTGCGCTGTGCCACGGACGCCGCCACCGCGACCGACGGCAGCGCTGCGGCGTCCGCCGACCTGACCGTCTCCTGCGTCGCCCCGACGCGGGCCGCGGCCGCCGCCGCGACGTGCGAGACCCCGACCGCCCGCGCGGCCGCCTCCTCGGCGGTGAGCCTCACAGTAGCCGCGCCGGCCGCGGTCGGGAGAGCGACGGCGACCGCGCCTGCCACGGCGAGGGCCGCGCCCACAGTGAGGGCGGTTCCGGACCGCCGGCGTCTGAAACCTGACCCCCCACCGGCCCCTGTTGCCGGGGTGGGCGGGGGAGCTGTCAACTGTCGGCTGTCAACTGTCGGCTGCCTTGTCATGCTGCCTCCCCGGAGGCGTTCGCGTCGGAGCGGGTGAGATGCAGGAATGCGTCCTCGAGGCCGGCCGGGACCACGCGCGCCTCCTCGACCTCGGCGCCGGCGCGCTCGAGCGCCTCGCGGACGGCGTCGGCCGCGCCCTCGGACGAGGCGAGGCGAACGTGGAACCGCGCCGCGAACGGCCGCACGTCGACGACGCCAGGTATCCGCGCGAGCGCCGCCGCGACCGCGGTGCGGGGGGTCGCGGCAACCTCGACGATCGCGCCGGGCAGGAGGCCGCGCAGCTCGGCCGGAGGGGCGTCGGCGAGGACGCGGCCGCGGTGCATCAGGACGACGCGCGAGCAGCGCTCGGCTTCGTCGAGGTAGGGGGTCGCGATGACGAGAGTGAGCCCCTCGGCGACCAGGTCGGCCAGGAGCCGCCAGAACTCCCGCCGGGTGACGGGGTCGACGCCGGTCGTGGGCTCGTCGAGGAGGAGGATGTCGGGAGAGTGCATCAGGCTGCACGCCAGAGCGAGCTTCTGGCGCATCCCCCCCGACAGGCGGTCGGCCTGCCGGTGCCGGAACTCGGCCAGCGCAACGCGCCCCAGGAGCGCGTCGCGGCGGGCGCGCCAGTCCTTGACGCCGAGAAGGAGCGCGAAGAACTCGACGTTCTCGTCGACCGTGAGGTCGCCGTAAAGCGCGAACCGCTGCGCGAGGTACCCGAGGCGGTGGTGGAGCGCCCGGCGGTGCTCCCACACGGCGCGGCCGAGAACCTCGACGCTCCCGGACGTCGCGCGGAGGAGGCCACCGAACACGCGCAGCGAGGACGTCTTGCCGGCGCCGTCCGGCCCGATCAGCCCGATCACCTGGCCGCGCGGCACCTCGAGGTCGAGGCCGCGGACCGCCTCGACGTCGCCGTAGCGCACCGTCAGCTGGCGCGCCGAGAGCACCGTCTCGCCGGCCATCAGCGGGCCCCGAAGTTGGCGTCGCCGGGCATCCCGGGCTTGAAGATCCCCTCGGGGTTGTCGAGTCCGACCTTGACGCGGAACACGAGCTTGGCGCGTTCCTCGGGCGTCTGCACGTTCTTCGGGGTGAACTCGGCGACGTCGGCGACGTACGTCACGGCACCCGTGAACTCCTGGCTGCGACCGTCGACCTTGACGTGCACGGGGTCGCCGAGGTGGACGCGCGAGAGCGAGGGCTCGTCCACGTAGACCGTCAGCCAGGGGTGCGCGATGTCCGTGAGGATGTAGAGCAGCGCGCCCGGGGGGAGGACCTCTCCCGGTTCCGTCGCCCGCGAGGTGATCACCCCGTCGCGCGGGGCCACCACGGTGGCGTCCGCGATCCGCTGCGTGATCGTCGCGACGACCGCCTCGGCCGCGGCCTTCGCCGCGCGGGCCTGCTCGATCTCCTGCGGCCGCGGTCCAGCCTCGAGCTTCGCGAGCTCGGCGCGGTTCGAGGCGACGACGCGCTCGAGCATCGTCTTGCGGGTGCGCGCGTCGTCCCTGGCCTTGAGCGTCGCAGTGCCGCGGTCCGCGAGCCCCTCGAGCCGGCCGAGGTCGAGCGCCGCGCCGGCGAGGTCCGCCTCGGTGCGCGCGAGCTCGGCCTGCGCGCGCTCGATGTCCTCGCGGCGCGTGCCGGCGAGGAGCAGGCCGAGCCGCGCGTCGGCGCCGTCGAGCTCGGCGCGGGCCCTCGCGAGGTCGTGCTCCGCGTCCGTCGTGTCGAGCTTCGCGACGACCTCTCCGGCCTTGACCCGGTCGCCCTCGTGGAACGGCAGGGAGAGCAGCGGCCCGCCGACCTTGGAGGCCAGCCGCACCTCGGTGGCTTCGAAGTGGCCGGAGGCCTTGATCGTCCCGGGTTGGGTGGCGGCGCGGCAGCCGGCGAGCGCCAAGGCTGCGGCGAGTGCGAGCGGGGTTTCCACGCGGGATCGGCGCATCGGGACCTCCTCAGTTCCTAGCTTTCGTGATGCCGTCGAGGACCGTTGCGAGGACCGACTCCGAGAGCGTCTCGAGGTCGGCGGCTGCGGCCGGGGGGAGGGGGACGATCGCGCCGAAACGGTCGCGCAGCCGGAGCGCGTTCGCCATGAACATCATCGCGCCGACGAGCATCAGGTGCACCGCGAAGGGGTTCTCGGGCCGGAACTCGCCGCGGGCGACGCCGTCGTCGAGGACCCGCTTGGTGGTGAGCATGACCTCGCCGATCTGGCGGATCGCGGTCTCGGGCAGGTTCGGACCGCCCGCCGTGATCTCGCGCAGCATCAGCTGAGGCAGGTAGGGGTGCTCGCGGACCGCGCGCGCGATCGCCCGCGGTATCGCCCCGAGGCGCCTGCGCGGCTCGTCCGACTCCGCCATCGCCTCGTCGACGAGCGCCCGGACCCTTCCGACGTGGGCGGTGACCACCGCGGCGAAAAGCGCCGCCTTGTCCCCCACGTGGTAGTAGAGCATCGCCTTGTTGACGCCGGCCCGGCGGGCGATCTCGTCGACCTTCGCGCCCCCGAAGCCGTGCTCGGCGAAGAGCTGTCCGGCCGCATCGAGGATCCGCTCGCGGACGTCCGGGGTGGTCGGGACGACTTCGGTGGTAGCCACGGGAGCCTCCAACTAACCAGTCGGTTCAAACAACCGGTTAGTTGTCGCACGGGGCGAGCGCCTTGTCAAGCCCTCTCTCGAATGCATCGCATCTGTCTACGAGATTTCGGCTTACGCGGGCGTCCCCGGTACGGTGCCGGCTGACGGCGCGACGGCCTCGCGATGCCGGTCGATCCAGTACCCCCACGGGACGAAGAGCCACGTCGCCAACCCCACCCATCCCAGCGCCTTCACGCTCGGCGGCGGGGGGCCTGCGAGGTTGCCCGCGTACGCGATCGCGAGGAACGCCACGAGCGCCCACAGCGCCCAGTGGCCGACGCGGTCGCGCGCGCAGGTCGCACGCAGGTAGAGCGCGATCCCGGCCGCGAAGATGAGCGACTCCACGACGACCGTTGCCGGCACCGAGTTCCACAGGCCCAGGCCGACCTTGCTTCCCCCCGGGACGATGGGGAGATCCGGGCGGTGCGAGACCCAGTCGAGCACCCAGTGGCTGACGACCGCCGCCGCGACGACGGCGGCTCCCCGCAGCCGGCGGCGAGTGGCCAGGTAGGCGCCGCCAACGAGGACGGCCCAGCCGACGCCGGTCAGCAGGCTGTGCGTCACGGGGTAGCTGACGAAGTCGAGCGGTGTGACCGCGGTGTTGCCGGGGTCGATCCGCACCCGCTCGACGCCGAGCAGCACGAACAGCGGCCAGAGGAGGTCCACGAACTGCGCCGCGAGCAGCAGCGTTCCGAGCGACACGCGGGGCGCCGCGGCCTTCGCCCCGAACCCGACTCCGAAGTGGCCGATGAACACGTCTATCCCTCCGCGTGAATGCCCATCGTACGCCCGCGGGTGCTCGCGGCGCCGCGGCGTGCTACTCGACCTCCTCGGCGAACAGCTCGAGCTGGAGCATCGTCGACGGGACCAGCGTGGAAGCCGTGACGCCGAGCAGCCGCACCTTCCGGCGGCCGGCGTCGGTCCGGCGCAGCAGCGACTTCGCGAGCGCCGCGATCCTGCCGGGGCGCGCCGTCGGGATCGCCAGCGTGCGCGCCCGCGTGACGGTAGTGAAGTCGGAGAACCTCACCTTCACGGTGACGGTGCAGGCCGCGAGGTCGTGGCGCGAGAGGGAGTCCGCCACCTCCTGCGCCATCACCTGGACCTGCTCGTCCATCGCCTCCAGGTGCGCGAGGTCCTCGCGGTAGGTGTTCTCGGTGCCCAGGCTCTTGCGCTCGTGGTACGGCTCGACGGGGCGGTCGTCGATCCCGCGCGCGTGCTCGAAGAGGGTCCTGCCGTGGCTGTGGAAGCGCGCGAGCAGCTCCTCGAGGCTCTTCGCCCTCAGCTGGGCGACGGTCGCGACGCCCAGGGAGGCGAGCGCGCGCTCGGTCGCCGGCCCGACGCCGTGGAGCCGGCGCACGGCGAGAGGGTCGAGGAACTGCTGCACGCGGTGCGGCGGCACGACCTTGAGGCCGTCGGGCTTGCACGCGTCGGACGCGATCTTCGCAACCAGACAGTTCGGGCCGACGCCGACCGACACGGCGAGGCCTCGCTCCTCGCGGACGCGGCGCCGGATCTCCTTCGCGACGGCGGTCGCAGACCCGAGCTCGCCGAGGTGGTCGGTCACGTCGAGGTACGCCTCGTCGAGCGAGGCCGTCTCGACGTGCGGCGTGACCTCGCGGTAGATCGCGAATATCTTGTCGGACTCGCGGCGGTAGCGGGGGAAGTCGGGCCACAGGAAGACGGCGTCGGGGCAGAGCCGCCGCGCGCGCGCCGACGGCATCGCCGAGTGGATCCCGAAGCGGCGCGCCTCATAGCTCGCCGACGCGACGACGCCGCGGCCGCCGGGGTCGCCGCCCACGACGACAGGCTTGCCTGCCAGCGAGGGGTCGTCCCGCATGTGGACGGCCGCGTAGTAGCAGTCCATGTCGCAGTGCAGGATGCGACGATCCGGCGGGCCGGGCACGCGGCGATTCTACCCGCGGGGAGGGGCGTCTGCGGCGACGATGCCCCGTGCTCCGCCGCGCCTCACCCGCGCCCAGAAGACCTACAGCTCGGCCCGGCGGTAGACGATCGTCGCGTCGCCGAAGTCGCTCGGGACCGCCGTCGCGGGCCTCGCCGTCACGAGCGCCTCGCCGGCCGCCGGCAGTCCCGGGGCGATGTCCGCCACCAGCACCTCCAACGGTCGTGTCCCCGCGACCCGCAGCTCGAGCCGGATGCCGCGCTCGTCGACGGCCGCGAAGAACACGCGGCGGTACGCCCCCGCGGCAGCGCCGCGCGCTCCGTCGAGCACGACCGGCTCCCCGTTCGCCGTCAGGGAGCGCACCGGCGCATCGCGGGGGATGAAGAGCATCACCGCCCGAGCGCGCCTGGGGGACCGGAGGGTGGCCGCCACGGAACGCTCGCCCGCACCCTGCCGGACCTCGACCTGCGCGAGCTCCGGTGCCGGCTGGCCGAGCGGGGGAGCCGGGGCGGCGTACTGCACCTGCCCGGACCACGGGAACACGCGCTCGGGCGCCGCTCCGAACGCCGCGGCACGCCGCAGCGACGCGGCGAGGGGGTGATCGCCGCTCCCCGCCACCCACCGGCACGCTCCCGCGTCGTAGTCGTCGAGGTACACGACGTTGAGCCGCTCCGGAGTCCCGCGCGAGGTCGGGGGTTCGAGCGCCGCCGCGAGCGTCGCCGCGACAGCGACGACGGCCGACGAGGCGAGGCACGCGGCCTGCGCCCGGCGCCAGCGGGACGCCAGCGCCGCCAGGGGCGCTGCGGCCGCGACGATCAGCGCGGCGGGGACGGTGAGGGTGAACCCTCCCCCGAGACCGAGCGCAGCCGGGAAGAGGATCCCCAACGGCAGCCACACGGCGGCCGTGACCGCGACGATGAGCACGCACGCTACGCCGACAGCCAGGTCCCGCCGCGCGGCCGTGACGAGCTCCGTGACCGCGAGCGCGCCCGCCGCGGCGAGGAGCGGGAGGAGCAGCACCGTCTCGGTGCCTGGAAGGAGCCCCGCGGCGGCGACGGCGGCGGCGCTCCACCCCAGCCACGTCCCCGCGAGCATCCCGAGCATGCCGGCACGGCGCGCGGCGAGCGCCGCGACCGACCCGCCGGCCGCGATCGTCGCGGCCCAGAGGGCGGCCTGCAGCGCGAGCGGGTGTGCGGGCCATGGGCCCGGCGCGCCTCCGAGCGCCCGCACGACCCGCGCCACGAGATAGCCGGCGGCCGCGGCCGCGGCGATCGTGGCCACGAGGCACGCCGCGCCCGCGAGAACCGCGCCCGGCGCCGCCCGGCGCGAGAGCGACCACCGCACCGTGACCGCGGCGACGAAAATCGCCGCCGCGAGGGCGAGCGGCAGGCCGGCGCGCACCGGCCACCTCAGCAGCACGAACCCCAGTAGGTCCTGGTAGCTCGAGCGGCCGCGAGGATGGTGTGCGAGGTCGGCGTTCGCCAGCGCGCGCGCGACCGCGAGGACGCTCTCGCCCTGGTGCTGGAGGGTGCGGCG
>Ga0335070_10000639_pt1 | contig 39495 bp, 30 predicted proteins | sample Lox_Sample_13_FD_206722 | JGI IMG/M metagenome (GOLD analysis project Ga0335070, IMG submission 206722) | Soil microbial communities from Loxahatchee National Wildlife Refuge, Florida, United States - Lox_Sample_1.3 | ecosystem: Environmental > Terrestrial > Soil > Wetlands | place: USA... | reverse complement strand
CCACGAGGAGATCGGCCACGAGCTCGTGGAGAAGGGCGTCCTGGTCCGGAAAAAGAAGCGGCTGCGGCTGGCAGGCTCGTACGTGGAAAAAACAAAGGGAAATGGCGCCGCTCAACCCGGCCTCCAAAGCCGCATCCACGCGATTGTGTTCGCGGGCCAGCAGCCGGATCTCTCCGAAAAGGTTCTCCTGGCTTTCCTGGTTTATGGCGAGCTGGTCAGGCTGGTCATTCCCAGGGGTGATCGCAAGCTGGCCCGTAAGCGGATGAGAAACCTGATCGAGAGCGCGGATGGGGCCAGTTGCCTGGGCGAAACCCTGGACGAAATCCTGGCGATCAGTTGCCAGGCCTAAGGATTTACACCAAATCCCCCCTTTGTTGCATGAAAAAACATAGCTGATTCCACGTCGTGCGACTATGATACGGAATAATCGAGCTAAACCGATCAATATCATTTTCTGATGGAGAAAGCAATGAGCTATCACAGTGTGGTCGTCACCCGGAGAGGTGGGCCAGAAGTATTGCAGATCGTAGCCAGCCCGCTGCGCGAGCCGGTCCCCGGGGAAGTGCGCATCAAAGTCCTTGCGACCGGCGTGGGCCGCACCGATATCAATTACCGCTATGGGTATTCCCCCTTCTCGCCTAAAGTCCCCTTCGTACCAGGATATGAAATCGTGGGCGTGGTAGACGCCGTTGGAGACCCCGGGCGGTCCAGGTTCAAGGTGGGCGACCGGGTAGCGGCGTTGACCGGTCACGGCGGTTACGCCGAAGTGATTTACCTGCGCGAGGAACACCTGGTGTCGGTGCCCGCATCCCTCGACCCGGCGGAGGTGGCTACCCTCATTTTGAATTACGTCACGGCCTATCACATGCTCCACCGCGTGGCGAAGGTGAAAGCCGGCGACAAAGCCCTGGTGATCGGCGCAAGCGGCGGCGTTGGGACCGCTTTACTCGAGCTTGGCATCCTGGCCGGGATCAAAATCTATGGGACAGCTTCCTCCCAAAAACATGCACTCCTGACCGGACTGGGCGCGATCCCGATTGATTATTCCACGCAGAATTTCGTTGAGGTGATCCGGCAGGCCGAACCGGGCGGCCTGGATTTCGTCTTCGATGGGATGGGCGGCGACATTGGAGACCGCGGGCTGGAGGTTCTGCGCCGCGGCGGCAAGCTGGTCGGCTATGCCGCTCCCGTCGGTTTTGTGCCCCTTCTCCGCAGCGCGATCCAGTTAGCCCTGGTCAATTTGCTGCCCAATGGCAAATCAGCCGAGTTTTATGGCATTTATGCCTGGTATCTGCGAGATAAAAAGCCGTTTATGGAGGATCTCCCCAGGCTCTTCAAGCTGCTGGAGGAGGGAAAGATCCGGCCGGTCATCGATCAGCGCTTTCCCATCCTGGAGGCAGCCAGGGCCAACGCTCTGCTCGAAAGCGGGCAGGTGCGCGGGAACCTGGTATTAATCGCTCCTGAATTCTCATAAGCTCAAATCAGCCAGCAGGCATCCACGGGAAAGTGGAGATCGTATCTGTCGCCAACCCTGGGGAGGACCAGGTTCCTTTCAAAAATATCCATAAAAATATCCATCGAAAAGAGCATCCCGCCCATTTCCACCCGCAGGCGCACGATCGAGCCCAGATAATTGATGCTTTCGATCTTGCCCTGCAGGTTGTTCTCCCCCGGAGCGTGGCCTGGGTTGAGCTCCTCGGGCCGCACCGCCAGGCGCGGTTTCTCTGCGGAGAATTGTTCCGCGAACCGCCCGACACGGACCACCTGCCCGTCAAAGCTGACCAGCCGCTCGCTGGGGTTGACCAGCCGGACCGGGATCAGGTTAAGCTGGCCAACAAACGAAGACTGCCCGCTACTCCTCGAGGAGATCAATCAACGGCTTGAAAAAGGCGAACAGCCTTAGAGGCAACTACACCGCCGTCGCCTCGGCATCGAACTGGTGCAACTGCTCGATCTGGGACTTGATCCGCGCCACGAGCTGGGGCGCCTGCTGGCTGGCCGTCCGGCTGCCCAGGGATTGGAAGCGGATCACGTCTGCCAGGGTAGCCTCCAGCTCATTCGCCAGGCTGATGAGCTGAGCCTCAACGCGATCCAGGATCGTCGAAGCCTCCTTGAGTTTTTTCAGGCGGTCGTTGAGCGCAGCATAGGCTTCCTCGCTCTCGCGCTTCACCAGCGGATCGGTCGCCGATTGGATCTTGTACGACAGGTCGTTGAGCTGGCTCTCGGAGTTGGCGGTGGATTGGGTGGTCAGGATGCAGTAATTTTCCAGGGGGGTCATGCGCTGGCACAGCCGGTAAGCCTGGTTGACCAGCTCATCGACCTGGGAGCGCAGCGGCTGGAGCGCCCGCCGCGTCCCCGGCTCGCAACCCGAGATCGTGTTGAACAGGTTGATCTGGGATTTCTCGATGCGATTGAACGAAGTCTGGAAGCGCTGCGGCAGCGCCATCCGGCTCTGCACGGTCTGGTTGAGCACGGTGGCGGGTTCGCGGGCGATGCTGACCACCATGATCGCCCACAGGACCAGGCCCACCGGGAACAGCCACCAGGCCGCCAGCAGCCCGGCCGCGATGGAAACGACCAGCATGAGCAGGTTCAGCGGGTTGAACAACGCGGAAAACCAGGGAGAGGTTTGCATGGGTGCGCCTGCCTAAAAGAACGTCGCAATCTCGGAATAGATCTGCCTGATATTCTCCGGGCTGCCCTGGTATTCGCGGCCGCCGGAAGGCTCGGCGACGCTCTTGAGGGTTTTTTCGTCGGCGTCTTTGCCATACCCGATGGTAAAGATCTTGATCGAGTTGCCCGCGTCTTCCCCGCCGCCGCCCAATTGGGCCAGCAGATCGTCCAGGCTCAGATCCGAGGCGGTGTCCTGCCCATCCGAGAGCACCACCACCGCGCGGATGTGCCTGGGATCCCCATTTTTCTGCAGGTCAGCCACCGATTGGGCCACCGCGTCGTACAGGCGGGTATCGCCGCCCTCGATCAGCCCTGACACGCGCCGCACCAGGTCGGCCCGTTTTTCGCCCAGGCTGGTCATCTCGGTCAGCACGTGAACCTCGCTGCTGAAGGTGACCACCTGCAGGCGGTCCCGGTCGCTCAGCAGGTTGATGAACTGGACCAGGCTGGACCTCGCCGAAGCGATCTTATCGCCCGCCATACTCTCGGAGGTGTCGATGGTGATGACCACGTCGACCGGTTTCTTGGTTTGCTCCCACATCGTCTGGATCCCGCTGATCACGTCCGCCTTGGGGATCTCCAGGATGGTCTTGGGCTGCGCCGGGTCCACGCCATGCTGAGCGTCCAGCGGCGCGGTCAGCGCGATCGACGGATCGGAGGGGCGGAAGCCCAGCTCGATGGCCTTCGTCTGCTGGGGTTTGTCCAGCAGGAAGGTCTCGAAGGCCTGGGCAGCCTCGCGCTGGTCCGCGGTGACCCAGGGCGCGTTGAGGACGATATACGGATGGTTAGCCCAGAAGGTGCCCTCTTTGGGGTAAATCGCCACCACCGGAAGTTGCTGGCTCTGCCCGGAGAGCTGCTTGCTCTGCTGGGCGACCACCAGGTTCTCGTACATGACCGCCGCGCTCAGGTAAGAAGGGCCGCGCTCGAACATGCGCTGGCCGAAGAACCCGGTGCTGGTCCCGTAGTGGATAATGCTGCTTTGCACGTCCGACAGGAACGAGCGCAACCGGGGGTCCTGCAGATCGCCGGCGGTGAGCCCGCGCTGTTTGCCCAGCGCCGCGTAGGCCTGAGCGACGATCGCCACCAGGCCGCTGTTGGAATAATCCGGGTGGGTATGGCCGAACTTGAACGCGCCCCACTCCGGGTAGTTGTATTTGGCCCACCCCTCGGAAGAGGTGGAAAGTTTGGCGACATCTTCCCAACCCAGCGGCTGCTTTGGCCAGCCAAGCGCCTCCGCCATGGGCTGCCACATGGCGATCACCACCGGGCTGAGCACCAGGTCTTTGGGGGTCCCGCTGACCAGGTCGTCGGAATGGCTCTTGCGCCATTCCGCGTTCGCCACCGGGATGTAGAGAGAGGAAGCCGGGCTCCAGACGACCGCCTGCGACTGCCCGGCGATGATTTCGTTGACCGCCTCGATCGATCCCAGGGCTTTTCCCTCCACGGTCACCTCCGCCCCGGAAGCGGTCTTGTGATTCTCCTGATTGTACTGCTGGATCAGCGGGTCGAGCCATTCCTGCTTTTCCGATCCATACAGCATGGTCACGGTTACTTTTTTCCCGACCCCGGGGATGGCGCTCAGCGCCCCGCAGGCGCTCAGCAGCAGCGAGCCGATTACCAAAAGACTGGACAGCGATAGAAGGTGTTTGGGCTTCATGGGGACCTCAGGGGTAAAGCTGGCGTCTCAATGGCTGACGTTACGCGACCAGAAATCCAGCAGCGTGCTGAGCACGTTGGCCGGGGGCAGCTCGACCTGCGGGGGCAGCGCGGCGGTCAGGCCGTTTTGCGCGTAGCGCTGCCACGGGCTTCCGGCGTCAGTGAGCGCGATCGACCCATCCGCCGGGCGAAATCCATAGCGGTCCATGGCCAGGGCCTGCATGGACCGGCTGAGCAGGTAATCCACGAACAGGCCGGCGGCCCGGGCTTGCTCGGGCTGGACCCAATCGGCCTGCAGGACGCAGAACGGGTGGTCGCTGACGATGGTCGCGGGGGGATAGTACACGTGCAGCTCGCCGTAGCGGCCGACCGCGTTGTCGGCCTGCTCGATAGCCGAAGCCTCGTAGACCGCCACCATATCGTACACGCTCGGGCCGTAGGCCACAATATCTTTCATATAGGTACCGGTGCTTTCGCCGAACTGCGAGATGGTGCCCTCCAACCCCAGGAACCACTTCTGGTAATCCTGGTTCGAGAGGATGTCCTGGGCGGTCAGGCCGGAGGTCTTGCCAAAATAGTTATAGGTCATCAGGAGGATCGCCATAAAGCCGCTGTTCGATTTGAGCGGGTCGGTCTGGCCGAACTTGACGTAGCCCCAATCGGGGTGGCCGAATCTGCCCCAGCCCTGTGAATCGATCGCGGCGTCGTGGATCTGGCGCCAGATGTCCGCGCCCGGCGCGCCGCCCCACAGGGCTTGCGCCCGCTCCTTCCAGGCCACCAACACCAGCGGGCTGTTCACCACCGGCCGGCAGGAAGCCGCGTTTTTCGCCTCGACCACCGCCTGGCCGAATTTTCCACGCGATTGGTCCTCCAGGACCGTGGTCTGGAGGCTGCTGGCCGGGCTGATCAGGACTGGTTTTTGCTGCCCGTCCAGCACCGCCAGGACCATCTCCCGCGAGCCCATCGCCTGGGTCTGGATGTGGATCGGCCGGCCAGCGACCCGCGGATTGGTCTTTTCGAAGCTGAGGATGGCTTCCTTGAGCCAGTCCTCCTTTTCCGTGGAATAGATCAGGCTGATCTCGACCGGCTTCGGGGGCGGCGCGAGCAGCTCGCGCAGGGGCGCGTACGCGAAGCCGCGCACCATGGGAGAAACCAGCGCGGCGATAAAGACAGCGATGCTGATCAGGGAGTAGAGGCCGAACAATACCCAGTTGCTTCGAGGAGTATACATAGGGGCAGTCCTATTACCAGAATGCCGGCACGCGCATTTGGAGTTAATTCGATACGTTCAGCGACCTTTATTATAGCCCGGGATTTAAATGCCAAGAGCCGATTGAGAATCGGATCATACGAATCGGAGAATACGAGGTCAACCATCACCCGGTGGATCGGGTCATCCATCCGAAAACCGCCATTTCCGGCTCAGGCGGCGCCTGGCTTCGGGGCGGCGCAGGTGGCGCAGCGACGTGCGGACGACCTGCTTGCAAACTTCGGCGATCCGCTGCGCGGAACGGCCCTCATTCTGGATTGGCATCAGCCGCCGCAGCTCGGCGACATCGAAATTGGAATACACTTCTTTGCCAAGCGCTAAACCGACGTACACCACCGAGGAATATTGGGTGATGAGCACGTCGCAGTTGGCGATCATCGCGTTGGTGTTCCCCTCGGTATAAATGTTCGCCTGGGGGAAAACGGCCTCGATTTCTCTTCGGGCGCGCCTGGCGTTCTCGTTCGGATGGAGCTTGAAGATCAACGGCCGGTCCCCGGCGATCTGGCCCACCTTTTCCAGGAACTGGGCGCGGTTATCCCATTTCCCTGTCTCGCGCACGCTGGAGGTGGCAACCAGGACGTAATGCTTCTCGGGGAAGTCGTTCGCCAGGAAAGTGCGGGCGTTATCGAAGTTAGGGATGCCGGTGACGACGATCTTATCCCGGCGGACCCCCTTACGGACAAAGAAATCGCGGTAGCCGGGTGAGGCGACGCAAAAAAAGTCGTATGCGTCGGATAAGCCGGTCGCGGCGGTATTGGCGATAAAGCGGGGGAGCTTCAGGCGTCGAACCAGTGTGAACGAAAAGTCCTCGGGCTCCGTGATCCCTTCCTGGACGAGGATCAGCCGCCTGCCGCGAATATTCCCCGGGACGATTAGGTCGGTGCAGGTGATGACCGCGTCGTACTCCCGCGCTTTCCCACCGTAATCGACGGATAGGTTGTGAGCCGCCAGGTAGGCCTGGGTCGCTTTCAGGTGCTTTCCCCCGAGGATCGAAAAATCCAGCAGGCCAATCTTGCTAAAGGCCCCCAGCAAGCCGGTCGCATAGAAGGGGGTAAAGTAGCACCGGCACCCGGAAAGGTGCTCGGAGATTCGGTGCATCATCGTGGTCTGGTTGAGCGATCCGCAGATCAACAAGATATTGGCTGTCATGGAGGGGCGGACCTTCTGAAATGGGCGCTATCAGCCTGACAAGGGACTCTGCTGTATGGCGCGAGACAGGCGCACGTACTTGAGCGGCGCCTGGGGATCATCGTTCCATGCCACCCAGCCTATCTTGCGCAGGATATAACGTGGGATGTAGGTCTTGAGCACGTCGAACCCGCCCAGCCCCTTTCCCTGCCGGACGGTCGTCTTGCCGGTCTTCAAAGCGAGCAGCAGGTCTTTGGCGGTGGTCCCGGCAAATTCCGTCGACCCGCAGCCGATCATCGGCAGCACGTGGGCGTCGCTGTTGCCCACTTTCGCGATCGGCAGCATGGTCGCCACCGCGGCCACCAGCGGGTTGCTCCGCGTATACACCAGTCCGCCGTTAAACGCCTCGATCCCAACCAGGCAAAGCGCCACGCGGGTATCCTGCAGCGCCTTCCAGATCGTGTCGAACTGGAGGCTGTGCGTTCCCCTCGCCATCGGATGGGCGGCGATGCACACCCCGCCCTGATCCGCGATTTCCAGGGCGGTATCCACCAGCGAGCGCCCGGGTTTGATCGGCCGGTCGATCCACAATGCCAGAAGATGCCCATCCGCGGTGGAGACTTCACAGCCGGGAATCACTTCCAGCCCGTAGTGTGGGGCAAGCTCCATTGCCAGTTGGTTCCCCCGGATCGTATCGTGATCGGTGATGGCGATCACGTTCAGATCGGTGCGTTTTTTAACCTCTTTGAGTATTGCCGGAATACTGCAGGTGCCGTCATAACTGTAAATGCTGTGAATGTGCAAGTCTGCGAATCCCATATACCTCCTAACCCGGTGAACGATGAAATCTTCTTGTTCTTTTGGCAGTCTAACACCCTTATATTAAGAGAGGATCAAGGGTGGTTTAAGAATGGGTTTGGGTTTTTTCTTAATATGAATGGAATGTTAAACGCTCTTTAAGGTTTCCCGGTCTCGCAGCTCCAGGGCATGCGCCCATCCCTCGATGGTTTCATCGTAGATCCTGGCCGCGGCAGTCTGCCTGCGGGCCGCCCAGGACCCATCCTGGCTGTTCTGGTTAAATGCAGCGTGGATATCCTTGCGCACCTGGTGAGCCAGATACGGATCCCAGACCATCACCTGGTTGCGTCCCGCCCATTTGGCCGCGTACATCGCCTGGTCGGCCTGGGTGAGCAGGTTATCCAGCGAGCCTTTGGCGTCCCGCAAATGGCAGACCCCCACGCTGATGGTCACCGAGATCTGGTAGCCTTCGATAAAAACCACCAGCTCCTCAATTTTAGCGCGCAAGCGCTCGGCGATCTTGCAAGCGGTTTCCGGCGAGGTATCCGGAAGGAGAGCGATAAATTCCTCCCCGCCAAAGCGGCCGAGCAGGTCGGTCTGGCGCAGCGATCGCTGGCATTCCTCGGCCACCGCGCGGATCACCCAGTCGCCCACGAAATGGCCGTAAATGTCGTTGACCACCTTGAAGTGGTCGATATCGATCATCAGCGCCGACATATCGGTATGTTCGTTTTCCGAAGCCGCCACTTCGGGACGGGCCGCGTCAAAGAAACCGCGGCGGTTGGCGATATTGGTGAGCGGGTCGCGGATGGAGAGCTTTTGTACCTCGCGATAGAGATTTTCCAGCAGCTCGCTCTGCCCGCTGAGCAGGGTGTGCATATCCAGCAGGCGGTAATCCTGGTCGCCATGGCGTACCGCCAATGGATCGTACATTTCGTAGGTCCCTCGCGACAGGGCGATCCTGACCGCTTCCGGGATCGGCGTGGCTGCGTCCAACACCAGGGATTCGGAGCAACACTGGCGGTAAAACTCGAGGATCGACTGCTTCGAATAGATCTCGATCCCAAAGGGTTTGCCCAACGCCTCAAAGCAGCGTCGGCGGGATAATAACCCCCAGAACTGGTTCTGGAACGTGAGGATCACCCCGGTCCAGGTGGGGTTCTTGTTGAAAATCCTGGCCACATCCCCTACATGGGTGTGGACGTCCACAGTAGAGGGGATCGAAGGAAGATCGCCGATCAATTTTAGACCGGTGGAACTGTTTTGCGGGAAGGATGCGTACATAATTGTCCTGACCTGGCTGGCGGAGGGAAACTGCGGGTTCAATGTAGACAATCGTGCTCATATTCCTTGGTGGGAGGATCAGGCGGACCGGTATATCTGCATCGGCAACAAGAACATGCCAGGAGAAGTGAATCTCCTGGCATTGCCATTCAAGAGCAAGCCGGTTGTATGGGGTTCCACGGTTTTTCCATCCTGGATTGGACCGTTTTCGAAAATCGAGAAAGTCCGTTTTCTCTGAAGGAATCATACCCCAGAATCTTTAAGAATTGACCGATTCCAGGTTAAATTCTGGTAAAAACTTTATCCAAAGCGGCCCTGGACATAATCCCGGGTTTCCGCGCGCTGGGGGTGGTTAAAGATTTGCTGCGTCTCCAGCGGCTCCTCCCCGCTGACAAGCAGGCTGGCTGTGGCACAGCCTGGTCTTCGGGTCGGGGTCGCAATTGCGGATCGTGATCCAGGCGGTTGACGGATCCAGATGGGCATCCACTTCCCGCTCGCCCTGGTTTAACGCTACTGCTGACTGAAAATCGTTTCATCCTCACGGGATGGAAAAGAAAGAATTAATTTGGTTAACGCGTTAACCAAATTGTTAACCCAACCTTCCGGTTTTCCGTGATGTAAAACACCTTTCAAAATAGTAAACTCAACTAGGTTAAGGTGGAATTCTCACATTCGTTTTGGCGAATCTTCTTTTTTTTACGGACGAACCCGGGCAAATTTTTCCCCAAATTTTTCCCAAGGATATCGCCGGTAGCCAAATCCACAGAGATGCTTTTTTACTTGAGGCTTTTTTGCTTGACAATGTTAGCTGATCGACCAGCGAACGTGAATCATGCGAGAAATCAATGCTGAGAACAAACAGCTGATCAAAATTTGCAAGCATCCATTGAATAAAAGGAGATCCTATGACCACATTTCGGAAGTATTGCTGCCTGCTGATTGCTTTGTGTGTACTGGGCCTTGCCTTTGGCCTGGCTGCCCCCGCTTCAGCAGCACCCGGCGATATTGTCGTTAGCTATACGCTGCCTTTCACCCAGATCAATATCAATGATAACTTCAGCGTGCCTGTGCACGTGGCGGTTACCAGCGCTCAACCGATCACCGGTCTCCAGTTCAATATGAGTTGGGATCCGGCCGTGCTCGACCTGGTCAGCGTTACCAAGGGCACGTATTTTGTAAACTGCTCGCTCGTCGCGTCTGACTTCCTCAACGCCCCCACGATCAACCACGCTGCCGGCACGATGAGTAACTACTCGATCGCCGGCCTGGGCATCCCGTCGGGCCAGGGCTGTTATAACATCGGTCAGGGTGCAAACACCACCACCGATATGATGGCTACGCTGAACTTTAAAGCGAAAGCGAACGGCACTTCGACCCAGGCGATTTCTGGGATCTTGTTTTCCAATGTAAATAGCATCGCCGTTGACCCGGCAAACTATACTTTCCCCGGGTTTTTGCTCCATGTGGGATCGTACAAAACCTTTCTCCCCCTCGTAGTGCGATAATGGAGTAGTCTATTGTGGAACCATTGAGCGCCCAATAATCGTCGCTCAATGGTTCCACTTCACACTGTCCTTTCGCAGGCGAGGTATCAGTACGTTTCACCGAAATGGGCGCCTAAAATAGTTACGTCAAGCACATTCACGGTTCCATCCAGATTAATATCGCCAATCAATGTCCCGGGTAAGCCGCTTTTTCCAAAATATGCCCCCAGGCTGGTGATATCCAGAACATTAATCATGTGGTCACCATTGAGATCCCACGGCCTGGTACTTGAGCTTGCCAGACTAAAACCACCCCCTGCTGCAATAAAGGTGATCGACGAATTGATCCCTCTAACCTGTACCGGTGAAGAACGATTGGCCCTTGTACCATCCCCTAATTGGCCGTTCGAATTGAACCCCCATGACCAAGCGGTGTGATCTGTCTGGAGTGCAAGGTTGAAGAACCCACCGGCGGCGATAGCAATCGCATCGTTGATCGTTAGAACCTGGACAGGGAGACTGCTGTTCGCTTCCTTGCCTCCATCGCCAAGCATTCCCACGTCATTCCTTCCCCACCCCCATATTACGCCAGTTGAAGCTAATGCCAGGCAATGGTTATACCCACAAGAAATAGCGGTTATTCCGCTGAGGCCTGAAACCTCAACCGGTGAAGGAGAATTCGTTCGGTTTCCGTTCCCAAGCTGCCCATACTCATTTGATCCCCAACTCCAGACGGTTCCATCATCCTTGAGGGCAGTGCTGGAGTAATAGCCCGCGGTAATGGACTTGATCCCGGACAATCCTGTTATCTTGACAGGATAGAGACGATCTGTCTGCGTACCATCCCCAAGTTGTCCGTATCGATTTCCGCCCCACGCCCAGACCGTCCCATCCGATTTTAATGCCAGGCTGTGTTCACCACCGCCGGCTACTTTTGTGATATTAATCAATCCCTGAAGGTGGTAAGGCGTATTTCGGTCAGATTTACTGCCATCCCCCAACTGGCCCACCGAGTTGCACCCCCAGGTATAAATACTGCCATCTGTGGTAACTGCCAGGCTATGATTATACCCGGTCGCTATTTCTTTTACGGGAAGCTGAAAAGGGATGTTTTTGGGGGTAGAAAGGTTCGAGGATAAACCGTCACCAAGCTGGCCATAGCGATCATTCCCCCAGGACCAGACGGTGCCGTCATTTTTCAATGCCAGGCTATGAGCTGAGCCCGCTGCGATTTCGGCCAGGTCATTCATCGCTATCGTATGGGTGGGATTAATGTCTTCGACAAACGAACCATTCCCGAGCTGGCCGGCGTAATTATCTCCCCAGGACATCAAATCGGAAACTGTTTGCTGGAGCGGGGTCGCTTCGACCATCCTGGTCAAATAAACCAGGGGAAAGCTTAATATGAGAATTTGTATCGTTACCTTCCAGATCGAGGCACGTCCAGGTAACAATTTCAGCATAGGATGTTATTCCCCCCCAAGAGCCAATCAACCAAATCGGCCAGCGATGTATTCTTTCGTCTCCGTACGCTGTGGATCGGCAAACAATCGTTCAGTCTCTCCGTATTCAACCACTTCACCGAGGAAAATAAATACGGTGTAGTCTGATACGCGCCGTGCCTGCTGCATATTATGTGTGACGATGATCGATGTGTAATCACCCTTCATCCCCAAGATGCTCTCCTCCACTTTTGCCGCTGAGGTAGGATCGAGTGAAGCTGCCGGTTCATCCATCAAGACGACCTCTGGAGAAATTGCCAGGCAGCGCGCCAGGCAGATACGCTGCTGCTGCCCGATCGAGAGACGAAAAGCATTATCCCCCAACCGGTTCTGGATTTCATCCCAGATGGCTGCTTTCTGCAAGCTATTCCGGATCACCTCATCTTTGTTCACCTTTATTTTTCCGGCCTCTATACCGTAGAGGATGTTGTCCCGGATCGACATGGGGAACGGGTTCGGCTTTTGGAACACCATACCAACCTTTCTCCGCAATACCATCGGATCCATCTGGAAAACATTCTTCCCATCCAAAAGGACTTCACCCGATATCGTACATCCTCTCACCAGTTCGTTCATGCGGTTGATGCAGCGCAGCAAGGTAGTTTTTCCGCACCCCGAAGGACCGATCAGGGCGGTTACTTTTCCAGGCTGGATTGACAGATCAATCCCTTTTAAAACCAGGTTAGCGCCATAGCTGACTTTGAGCCCGCGAATTTCGACGCCCCTGGGGGCCTTTTTGGGTTCAGAATGATTCACGTTTCTTCCATTACTATTCGACATACTTGCCTCCAATTATCTTCAGTCGATATCTGCCAAAATCCGTTCACGGCAAGAGCCTCTTACATCCCCCGAAACCGTTTCGCCAACCAATTTTTGGTGAGGATGGCCAGTGCTCCCAGCGTAAGGGTTATGATCAGCAGAAGCAAGCCTGCCTGGAATTGATAAGGTTGCATAAGTTGTTTAAAATTCTTTTCTCCATAATAGATATCAAAAATCAGGTAAGCCAGCGAGGTAACCTGTTTGAAAACACCTACCCCATAGTCACCACGTCGAGCAATAAACATCAGAACAGCTACGCTACCCGCTACTTCAGCGCAAGCTAGCAGCCAACCAGTAATGATGTTCGGCATCGCCCATGGAGCTACGATCCTCCTTAAAGTAGTCTCCTCAGAAACACCCAACGCTAACGATCCCTCCCGCAATTCAGGAGGTAGAGATCGGCAACCTTCCTCAGTGACCTGAGTAATCATTGGTATGATCAAAATCGATAGAATGATGCTCGCTGTAAGATACGAACCACCGGAACTAGAGAGAGTCTCCCAGCCCGTAAACCATGTTCCCCGGAACATCCACTCCAGGGGCGTATTATTCGCTATGTTCGCCAGATTGAAAGCAGCCAATCCCAGGATGAGCAGTGAAATCGCGCGTAAGCTCTTGATCATAAAGCGCAGGGTGTTGCCGAACCAACCATCACCATATTCACTAAGGTATAGTCCGGCCCCAACACCAATAGGCATTGACATCAATGAAGTCAGTATTATCAGTAAGCCTGTACCCAAAATATGATTTCGAAACCCAATCGATACCTGCTCTACCGTTCGCCAGGCTGGCCAGTCTCCCTGGATGTAGTACTTTTCTGGAAGAATGATATTGTAATAAGGTTTTATCAGGACGGACCAATCCACAACCTTTAAACCCTGCGAAACTAATTGCCAGATCAACAATAAATACAGCCCGATTACCACTACTACTGGAATGAGGATGACCGGATATCTGGATATATCCTCTGCCAAAGGGGTTGCATTAAGTAGGTAATACAATGCTGAAACCATAGATGGTAGCCCGACTGCCAGGAGGAAGATTGTCGAAAAAACCGAACGATGGAAAACTGCATTAAGCTGCAGGCCAGTGACGAATTCTGGAAGGGCACGCAGGATGAGTAAAAAAATAAAAGACAATCCGGAAACTATCAGCAGTTGAAAATCCCAGCGCTGGTGTTGGCGATACACATCCAGGAAAAGAAAATCCAGCACCAAGCAGATCGCAACCAGCAGGGGAACGGGATATCCCTCCATATCATTGCGGGTAATCGCAACCAGCGCCACCAGGATAGAGATAACCGCTATGGACAGGGTGAAAAGGGGAATAAGCGCATTGGCCAGACGTCGAAGCCCGGTCTGAGGAGTACCCAAGGCAGGCTTGGTGATCGCCTCCTGGGTGGAATTTTCCGTGATGATTTCCCTCATGCCTGATTCCTCCTGATCAGCCATTTTTTGCACATTTCGGCTAACCCAATGATTGTAAAAGCAAACACCAACAGCAAGAAGGCAGCAAAGTATGCTGCAGATGTATTTAAACCCAATGAAACGGAAGCGCCCTGAAGACCCCCTACAAGGCCTGCTGCAGTTGAGGTCAGTGGAGCGTTATGTTCGAAAATATCAAAGATAGGATTCGGAAGTCCATCATCTTTAATAAACCCGATCGTCCAGGCACAAATTACCACATCTCCCGTGGCTTTCAACACTCCTATGCTGATCGCCGCGATAATACCGGGGAGTGCTCCTGGTAAAATCAACCGTCTAAGCGTGAACCAACGGGTAGCCCCCAGTGCCAGCGATGCTTCTTTCTGGTGGAGAGGGACATCCCGAATGGCATCGAGAATCAGCGGGGACATAAATGGGATGATGAGAAGCGCGAGGAAAATTCCACCTAGCAGAGTGCTTTGGTTTAGGGGCAAGGTGCCTGCGTTGAGTGGCGGCAATCCAGGTAATGTCGCAATCAACGAATCCGCCAATTCAATCCCGCCAAATTTCGGCCGGATAAACGTCGTCACTACGAAAACGCTTGTTAGTGCGTAGATTATCGGCGGAATGCCGCTGAAAAACGAGAGCAGTAATTCGATCGGCCGGCCGAGCCACCCCATGGAGAACTCAGTAGCCGCGATGGCAAGCGCCAACGAAAAAGGGAAGGCGAACAGCAAGCCCAAAATAACAACTTGCAGCGTTCCAACAATTGCAGGCATTAGCCCGAATTGATTGGGGATATAGGTCCCGGAAAAACTACCAGAGATCTTATCAGAGAAAAGATTCTCTAAACCAACGGCCTGAACCACCGGTGCACTATTCCAGATGAGGCTTCCAATAATCAGAAGGAATATGATCGCCGGGATGAGTGCCAGCATCATTAAGCCGATTCGGACCAGTGACCATTTTTTATTTGTATGCAGCATGGCAATCCTCAGGATATATTAATGGCTAAGGGGCAGCGGCAAAAATTCAGCATTTGCAATTAGCTTCTGGCCTGCGGGTGATAAAAGAAAGGTAACGAATTTGCCAGCGTCCGAAGTAGCTGGCTGCCTGGTCAGGACATGGATTTTTCGACTCAATGGATATCTTCCACTGTAAATCAACGATGGATCCCCTAATGGATCGATCCCGTCAATATGGAATGCTTTTACCAAAAAGTTGTATTTGATCGCGCGTAAGGTTACACGGCGCGACGCCTGGCGCACGAAAAAATCAAAAGAGTAGCTCGACACCTTCGCATCCATCTGATCATTCGTCCGTATCACATAACGGGCTGAAATAAGCTCCTCTTCGGTGTCGAAGAAACGGGTGGCAAACGACAGGCGATTATTATTTAGTAGTGTTTCTGCAAAACCAAGCTTCTCCATCAGCACAGCCTGGGTATCGAACTTACCCGGTAGCAAATTTTCACCACGAAAATCTACAGAATTCCACACCCACATACCCATCAGTAACTGTGGGTTCGCTGGATCGACCTCAAATTTGCCGGTACCCGTCTGGTTATATGCCTGAAAAGTATAGAAAGCGGGATTGGTGAGAAACCAATATGTATCGTCGTGATTGATTTGCAGCAGGTTAGCCTCAATATTTCTCAATTGTTCCATGGTGAGATTTTTAATCCCAGCGAACTTTGCTACCGGGCTGATCAGTCCTCCGGATGCTCGATTATCGTTTTGCTGTAACCCCCCATTGTATGTGCGTGTGCTGATCAACATGCAGACCGCATCATAACCAACGATCGTATCTTGCATCCCTTTTATTTCGTCAGGCTTTGGTTCCCGACCGAGGATGGCAACATCCGCCCGTCCAGATTGCAGATCTTGTACACTGGTGGTTGAAGGGCGGACCGTGAACTCGATCCCGGTTTGCTGCTGAAACTCCTTCTGTACGGCATCAGCAACCGTGGTCATATCGTACGCGCCGGTTACCCGCAATCCGGAGGCCTGTGCAGGCTGTGCTGTGCAACTGGTTGTTAATGGTGTTATCAGCAACAAGACAGCCGCTGTTACTATCCACATGAGCTTTATTTTGTTCATCCTTTGGGATCTCGGAATAATTGGTAGATTCCTGTGATATTCGACCCTTCTCTCAGGTCGGCTGCGCCGACCTGAGAGAAAAGAATTACGCGATGGGTTTTAGAGAAAAATTATTTCTTGCGTAAGACGAAAAATGCACCCCCTCCCACCGCGATCACACCGATCACAGGCAGGATGATGATCCAGGGAATATTCCCTCCCTGGCCATTTGAGTCGGGGTTATCCAGGCTGGTCCGCTTGGCAATGGTAGGTTCTAATGTAGGGGTTGGCCCGGACTGGATACCTGGCTCTGTAGCCATGATCGCAGACATGGTTGGCGCTGGCCCACCGGAACCGATCACCAGTTGGGCATCGCGCACTTTCACGCCACCCAGGGCTGCTGTCTTTCCTTCGGCATTTCCAGCATCAGAAACCAGTATGTCGGCCAGCGAGATCTTGACGGTACCGTTCGCCCCATCTTTGACTTTGCCATGCAAAGTGATCACCGTCCCTTTGCCGGTCGGTCCGCCGGAGCCCGCCGGAAGGCCAACCACCGTAACGCTGCTTAATTTGACAAGCCCCTTGGTGTTGTCGATACTTGGTTCTGGAATGACCATCAAGGTTCCGTTGTTTGCATCTGCATAGTCCTTATAGAACCCACCGGGTTCATATGCTGTAGAGAGTTCCACCAGAGCAGGGTCATAATGCAGGGAAAACTGGAGGCCCCAGGTCTGTCTGTCGGTTTCAATATTGATGGCGATATCGAATGTATCTCCAGGTTTGGCATTCGATCTTGACAGATCCACCGAAAGCAGGGTGTTCGACATCTGTGTAGGGATCGGGGTGGGCTGATCTGCGAATACTGCCGCCGAAGGCATGACCAGCATACCAAGCAGCAGGCAAGCCAGAACAATCAGGCTTGAGAGATGAAGGGGGATCATGCGGCATTTCATTTTCATTGTCTCTTACTAAGCTCCTATGATTAGGTTTTCGTTGACAATTCTCCCGGTTTGCGGTCGAGAAGATGCTCTTCCTTGGATTATTTATTTCACTGATATCTGGGAATGCCCTTCAGGCTCGTTTTCCGAATTCGGTTGATCATTCTCCGGGCTTGTACCTGGGATTTTTTCGATTCCTTGCGCCTGTCTGGGTGAAGGCAGCAGGTAAATCACGGGCTCAGAGACCGACGATTGCGCCAACCGCCTGCGCCGCAGGACATAGAACGCGATCCCGGCTCCCATCAGCAACTCCAACAGGATGATGCCAGCGATCAGACCGATCTGGCTGACCAAAGGGTTTTTCGCCATCAACGCATACATACTGAAGTGACTGACCTCTGCGCTGACCGTCTTTGCCTTCGAATCCACCTGGCTCTTCAGCGCCGACCAACTCTTTTTGGCCGGGTCATAGGTGGTCACGACCAGGTTCTTTTCATCCACTCCTTTGGGAAGCCTGGCCGGGTCGTAGTGGAAGGTAATCGTGATGGGTGGGTCGAAGCTGGCGCCTTCCGGGCCAAACTCGTACCCCAGATCCAGGGTGGTGAATCCGTTAACCACCTTATCCAGCTGATCTATTTTGGCTACGGTAATGTTCTGCAGCCGGCGGTTGTCTTTCGAGAGCGCCTGAACACCCTTAAATAACCTAATTATCGCCAACCCATCTGGGCTGTTAATCTCAACTTCGTCGTTCAGCACGCCTTGTGCGTCCATTTTATCCAGCAAATTGGTTGCTTTGGGCGGTCCAGAGGTAGTCGGGGCGGAATTACCGCTCGTATTCCCAGGTTGAGAGGGAGTACTCGTCCTGGTAGGAGGAAAAATAGTTTCCCCGAACCGCAGCACGTCGGGGGTTCCGGATGAACTGGGAGTGCCACTGCCAGGGGTTAATGAGACGGAGGCCGTCGTCCCTGCCGAGGGGGTCTGGCTGGTGCTTGCCGTTGGGGTGGTGATTTCCGCCTGCTGACTAGGATTGGGTGTCACCCCAATATAGACAACTCCTTTGTAGTTGCTGGTCGCGTAATAGTGTGTATATTGTCGGTTGTTGTCACCAATCAATGAGTTTACCAGCTTGATATCCGAGCTACCAACAGCCTTAGCCTTGAAGGTGATCGTGACAAAAACACCGTTCCCCGTTGGCGCATCGCCGATTAGTTGGCTCGGAGGATCTGAACCCACTGGAGTGGGTGTTGGGGCATTAAATATCGAAAGGCTAATCGGTGAGGTCGTCCCGTTCGCATTATCGCACTTGGCGTCTGGGACGAACATCGTGGTTACCCCGCGTGAAATAGCCCAGTCATTATAGAAAGCTCCCTTTTCAATCTTGACGCACTCGAGGATGGCCTTATTGAAGAGAACCGTGGTCTGTGCGTTGAGTGAGGGTTTATCGATGGTGACCAGGATATCCAGGGTAAATGTGGAACCTGGCGCGTCGATCTGCTTGATAGCCGGGCTGATCTGGAGGCTGGCGTTGGCCGGGATACCGGTCGCTGTGGGAGCTTTGGTCGGTGTATTATTGGGAGTAGAACTGGGTGTTTTTGTAGGCGTGCTCGTGGGCGTCGGGGTTGCATTGGTTGGGGTGGGGGTTTTGGTTGGGGTCGGAGTATGGGTGGATGTCGGGGTTCCATTGGTTGGGGTGGGGGTTTTGGTTGGGGTCGGAGTATGGGTGGGCGTAGGTGCACTGTTCGAGACAGTCACGTTGGCTCCGGAGACAGAGATCGCCAGCGGGCTGGTGGTGTTATGCCCATCTTTGTTGACCAGATACGCATCGGAAACGATCACGTCTGTCAGGGTGATGGGCGAAGTTCCGGCCGCCAGCGCGGTAAAGTGCAGCGTGTACACCTTGCCGCTTCCGCTGGGACCCCGGCCGTTCTGTTCCACGCCAACAATCGAGGTGCTTCCGAGGACGATCTTGCCGGTGGCGTTGTTGCAGGTCGGAGGCGGGATTTCCAGCCAGGTATAACTATTTTGGTCGGCCCAGTCTGTGTAGAAGTTGCCTCTCTCAATCGAATCACAATGCAGAATCGCTTTATCAAAGGTAGCGCCAAATTGGATCGCCCAGCTTGGCTGGGTGGTGTTCAGGTCCATTTCCACGGTGAAGCTCTGGTTGGGGGCAACGATCGTGGCAGCCGGCACCAGGTTAAGCGTCCCCACCGTTGGGGTAACCGTCAGAGTCCCGGTAGGGGAAGGCGTAGGCGTGCCGGTTCCTGTAGGGGTTGGGGTGATCGTCCCCGTGCCGGTCGGGGTGCGGGTCGGCGTTTGGGTGGGTAAAGTCCCGGTAGGGGTGTGCGTGAATGTTGGGGTAACCGTCGGCGTGTAGGTAGGCACCCCGACGAAGACATTCCCGGCCAAGAGCGTTACCGGATAGGAAACCGAGAACTGCGAGCGATCATCGCCAACCTGGACGTCCGAGAGGATGATCGCTGACACCCCGTTGCCTACCGCCTGGCATGTTACCGATAAGAACACCCCACTGCCGGTGACGCCGCCAATACGACCTTGTGGATCGGGTGTGGCGGCGGCGCCCAGGATGGAGATCGAGGCGGTCGCGATTTTTCCATTGACGTTGTCGATGGCCGGCCGGGACGGCAGCATGATGGTCGAACCGCCATTCGCCGTTGCCCAGGCGCTGTAGAAGGTACCCTCGGTCACGCTGGAGCAGCTCAGCACGGCCGGGTTGAAGCTGATGGCTGCCTGGGCGCCACGCGTGGGCGAATCCGAGGAGAGCAGGATATCAAAATTCACCGCCGATCCGATCCCTGAGGCCGCAATGCTGGCGGGCGAGATGGCCATGCTGACCGCCGGGGTCGGCGTAGGTGATCCGGTTGATGTGCCGGTGGGGGTAGGCGTAGAGGAGGGCGAAGGGGAAATCGTCCCCGTGATGGTAGATGTGGCCGTAGGGGTCGGCGTAGGTGATCCGGTTGATGTGCCGGTGGGGGTAGGCGTAGAGGAGGGCGAAGGGGAAATCGTCCCCGTGATTGTATATGTGGCCGTAGGGGTCGGCGTCCCGGTCGCAGTGCCTGTAAAGGTCGGGGAAGGGGTGATGGTGAGAGTAGGGGTACCCGCCGGCCCGGTAGGGACCACCTGCCCCAGGCAAGCATTCACCAGCGTGATGTCCAGGACATTCACCATGCCATCCTGGTTGACATCCTCGGGGATCCAACCCGGCGCCCCGGTTTCACCGAAATGGCTGCCTAACAGGGTGACATCCTGCACGTTCACAACCCCGTCTCCATTGATATCGCACTTCTGGCAGTCAGGAGCCGCAGTCGACTGCTGCTGCGGCCTCAGGTGGCCTGAAGCCAGGCGAGCTCCTTTGGAGAGGTCCGCGGGCCTGTCCGCCTGGACCGGTTGTAGAAATAGCAGATGGAATCCGACGACCAACGCGGTCAAAATGGCCATGGCTGCCAGAGATTTCAGGAACTGATTTTTATGCACCATCGCCCCCATCGGTATTAGCGCTTGGCTTTCGCAGAGCGCCCGCGCGAGAGGATCAAAAAGGCAAATAGTCCGATGAGCCCCAATCCGCCAATGCCAGCGACGCCATAGAATACGAGCGTCCCGGTATCCAGCCCACCCCCTGGCTGCGCCTGGCTGGCCTGCCCGTTGATCTCTGGAGAGCTTGCTCCGCCCAGGGCCACGGTTTCACCAGCGTCCAGAGTGGCCGCGCTCAGGTCGCCCTTCACCAACTGCGCGCCGCTCTGCACCTCAAGGTTGGCCAGCCGCGCCCAGACATTCGCCTGGTAATTGGCCAACAGCAGGTCGCTGGCGCTTTGTATAGAGGCCAGCTCGTTCGACCGGTAAAGCACCTGGAGGTGCGCCACACCTTTGGAAAAGCCGGCGGTGCGGATGCCAATGTATTTCACCGCGGTGGCGCCCAGACCGCCATTGCCCGGCTCATCCGCGAAGGCCGGTTGCAGCGCCGGCGCCTGGGGGTACTTGACGATCGCCACGCTGCCGGTCACCGGGCCGGTCCCTTCGAACTGGATCTTGACATCCGCCTTGGCGCTGGCGTCCACCAGCCCCGGCTCCTGGTTGTCGAAGCTGACGATGGTCACCAGAGAGGGGTCGACGCCGGCAAACGGCGCATAGGGCTTGGAAACCTCGAAGATGGACTGCTTTTCACCTATCAGGGTGCCATCCTCCTGGAGGATCTTGATATCCACCCCGTATTTCCCCGGTTGCAGTCCCTCTGGGTGATCCAGGCTGGAATAGGTGAAGGTTACCTGGCGAGTGAAGGTTGGGAAAACCGAAGTGCTGGTGGGGGGAAAATCCAGCATGGTCACCACTTTCCCGCTCGCATCGCTGATCGCCGCCGTGCCCTTGACGCGGTAATGCCGGTTGCCGGTATTCTTGAGGCTGGTCACGATCTGGATGGGCTTACCGGCCTCGACCGGGTCGATTTTCACCTCGCCCACCTCGCCGGTCTTGTTTATCACCGCGTTAGGCGGGGTAATGATCACCGGCACGCTGACCGCCAGGATGTTGCCCACCCCATTCTGCCCGCCGGCGGAAACCGGCGCGCTGTGGATGTAGATGATCGCATAGCGCGTATCGCTGCCCAGGTCGTGCGGCAGGTTGACCGTGGCGTCAATCTCCACCTGGCTACCCGGGTCGAGGTGGAAGCTGGTCTTGTTAAACGACTTGATCCACGTCCGCGCGGAGTACGGGCTTTGATCCGATTCGGCCGGCAGGGGGATGAACTCGCCGTTCAGGCCCTCACCAAAGCCCATCGCGTCGACAGTGATATCCATCGGCGGCGCGCCTGCCCCGCTCGAGACCAGCATCTGGTGGGTGTAGACCTGGTCCGGCTGGGCGGCCAGGTTGAGGATCGCGTTGTTTACCCCCAGGCCGCCGCTCGAGGCGGCCTGCGCCCATGCCGGAGCCGGTCTGGCCAACTGGATTACCACGCAGAACAAGATAACGATAAAGCCGGTCATTTGCAGTATTTTTTTCATAAAAGAATCCTTTCTATAGAGATGGCCGCGATGGATTCATGGAATGGCCTTTTCTCAACCCAAACCCCCTCGATCGTTTTTATCCCGAGGGGTCTTTCCAGTAGCGTGCTCATTCAATTTTGTTCCATTGGGGCGGGCGGAATAGCCCGCCCCAATGTCTTGCCACTTACGGGTGATCTCTACCGAAGAGATTGAGAATTTTCAGATTACGCAGTGACGAAGCCGTTCCAGGTCAGGATGATGTGATAGGTCTCGCCAGCGGGCAGCAGCGCATCGCCGTAGGTCAGGGACTGGGCATAGGTCAGCGCGAAGTTCTGGCCGGCGTTGTTAGCGCCCTGGCCCGCGACGCCGCCGGTGAGCAGCATGGCATGGCCTTCAGTCGCGGCAGGATTACCAGCGGCGGTGACGGTCAGCTTGCTGGCCAGCTTGTGGCCGCTGGCGACGAAGGCGGTGCCGTTCCACTCGGCCATATTCCAGGCGTTGCCGGCGTTATCGGTCACATCGACTTCGTAGCTGGTATTGCACTTGACGTTCATGTTGCCGGAGGCGGAGTTAGCGCCCAGCGCGAGCGAGCCGAAGTTGACCGCGGTATCCGGCGTGATCAGGATAAAGGCGCCGAAGGTGGCGTCGATCGCGGTGCTGCCGGAGGAGGACACCGGGCTGTAGGTGTTGTAGACCGAGGTGCTGAAAGAAGCGATGGAAGCGGTCACCTTGGCGGACTGCTGTCCGGCAACCATTGCCATGGCAACGGTGAACTGCTGGGTGGTGTTGGCGGGAATGGCAGCCAGAGGAACGTTGGTGCTGGCGGGGGTGGCGTTGCCATCGGTGGTCACGACGAGCGTATCAGGATCCGAGGCGGAGCCACCCTGGTTGGCGACGGTCACGATGGCGTTGAAGATGCTGCCCGGAGGAGTGCCGCCGTTGGGCTGGAAGGCCACGCTCTGGACGACCAGGCGGGGGGCCTGCCCGACGTACTGGGTGAAGCCGGGGAAGGTGTAGTTGTTGGCAGCATAAGCGTGGCTGTTGACGTCGGAGAAGATGACGCCCGAGACGGTGACGGTGGACTTGCCATTGGCAACCGCGTGGAAGTTCAGGGTGGCGATGTTGTTGGTGGTGGTATTCGAGCCGGTGCCGGTATTGTAGCAGCCCTGGCCCCCGGGGATGCCCAGGCCGGCGACCGAGTAGTTGGTCATGGTGCCGGCGGCGTGGCTGATGGTGGGGGCGTTGAGGAAGTCTGATGTGGCGAGCGAGCAGGTGGTGAAGTAGGTGCCCTTGGTGACGCTGGTCAGGTCGAGGACGGCCGGGTTCCAGCTCAGGTTGAACTGCAGACCGGTCAATGGTTCAACCGAGTTGTTGGCCAGCAACACCGGGATGGTGATGTTATCACCGGCGTTGACCGTGCCGGAAGGCAACGTATAGGAGACGACGATATCACCGGCGGCGGCGAAGGCGGGCATGGCGAAGCCCAGCAGGCCGACCAGCATAGTGAATATAACGAGGATTGGGAAGGTTTTGCGTGCGGACATTTCTACATTTCTCCTTAAAGAATTAATCCTTTGACAACAATTTTTCAATTCAGGCCTGCGCCCGGCGACAGCAGCTTGAAGAGCAGTCTATTCATTTGCTACCAGCAAGGTCTATTCAATTTTCGTCGCTGCCAGCCGGCAATGACCTGTAATGAATGGTAAGGATGATTCTTACCAGGTATGGCCGAAGTTCGGGCCAAAGGTGGTGATATCGAGCACGTTGACCTGCGCATCGAAGTTCACATCACCGCGCACCCAACCGCGCACGTTGGGGTAGCTCGGGTCGCCGGAGGCGGGAGCAGTCTGGCCGAAGAAGGAACCGATGCCGGTTACGTCCAGCACATTGGCGGAGTGGTCGGCATTGACGTCCCAATCAGGAGCAGGCGCGGACATGGTCACACCGGAGGGCTGGGTCAAAGCGGGGCTGGCGTCAAACGCGGCGACGAAGCCCTGCTTCTTGATGTTGCCCTGGCCGGCAGCGCTGAGCAGGAAGTTGGCCAGGTCGACGGTGGCCTGCTTGGAGGTCCCGGCTTTATAGTAGTAGTGCAGCGGGCGGCTGAAGGGGTAGGAGCTGTTGGCGACGTTGCCGTAGGTGGGCATAACGCCAGGCTTGGGGCCGACCAGCGAGCCGCCCAGGGCAGAATAGCCAGGGGAGAGGGCCACCGGAATCTGGGCGGTCAAGGAGTTGTCGAAGATCATGCCGGTGTAGCCCATGTAGCTGGGGTTGTTTTTTATCAGGTTCTCGACATCGGCGTTGGCAGTCTGGCGGGCAACACCGCTGGCGGTAACTTCCAGGCCCTCATCGGTCGTGGTAATCTGCGGGTTGAAGTCCAGGAAGGCGCTGCGTGTGCCGGAGGAGGTCGGCGAGGAGATGCGGGAGACCGGGACGATGTTGTCGGTGCCGCAGCCGGGGAAGAACTCTTGCCACTGGTGTTGGACGCGGGCGCCAACCGGCTCAGTGGGTGGGGTGGGCACTGAAGTGGTGCCTTCGCCGTTATAGGTCATACCGCCCCAGATGGCCGCTATCATGTTTGAGGTGATCGACACAGAACCGATGCAGGCCACCTTGGTCTGGGAGACCAGGATGGTGATGCCGTCTTTGGCGATCTGAGCGTCCGCAAGCTGGGCGCAGGTGAGCGCGCCGGCTGCATTGTTCGAGGTCAGACCACCTTCGGTGAAGTTGGCGTTGGTGACGCCGTGCTCATCCTTGGTCACGCCAGTGGAGCAGGGTGAAGATGAAAGGCCAACATCGATGGGCTCGTTGGGGCCGCCGTTACCGGAAGCAATCGGCACCTGGGAGATTAGAGCGGTGCGGCCGTGGCCGGAGCCGTTGCCGTTGCCGTTGTCATACCCGACGTTCTCGCCGGGGAAAGCGGCCGGGAACTGGTTCGCGGCTATTTCGATGATGGGGAAAAGTGTGGTTGAGCCATCGGTATTCACCCAGGATGAGCCGGTGTTCCGGTTGTCGCCACGCTGGGCAGCGCTGGCGATCGCCAGCGGGATGAGGGTTACGATCATGATGATCGCGAACGCCCGCATCAGTTTCTTGGAATTCATGCGAAACATAAAAAATCCCTCCTTCATATGATTCTGTGCCTGCAGGCACAGGTTTACAGCCAAAAAGGACTTACACGAAATCACCCGGGTACATGAAAGAGTTTAGCAACTTTGTTTTCAAAAAACATCACGGAAAAACAGTAGTTTTTGTTAGGAGTCTGTTAAGCGCGTTAATGCGAATTTAACGTAATATTTATTTTGGGTTTATGCCGTTTTTACGCCTAAACCAAATCCTGAAACAAAACAGCAGGGAGAGATCCGATCGGTGGATCTCTCCCTGCTGTGATGGATAGATTACCAGGTTCGTCCCCAGTTCAGGCCGATGGCGCTCACGTCCAGCACGTTGATCCCCCCATCGGAGTTGACGTCCTCCGGGATCCAACCCGCCGGGCCCGTCTCGCCAAAATGTGCGCCGAGCCGGGTGATGTCGAGGACGTTCACCACATGATCCCCGTTGATATCCCAGGGCGGCCGGTTGGCCAGCACAGTCAGGCTGTGCATTAATCCTGCGGAAACCCTGGATCCATTATTCACATTCTGAGGCAAATCGATCTGTCCTTGGGTATCGAGCCCCCAGGCCGCCAGAGTTCCATCGCGAAACACAGCCAGGCTGTGGTAGCCGCCTGCGGCGATGGCGCGCACCGGCCCGCTCAACACGGTCACCTGCACCGGTCTGGACGCATCGGTAGTCGTGCCATCGCCCAGCTCGCCATCTACATTGCGTCCCCACGCCCAGACGGTGCCGTCGCTTTTTAACGCCAGGCTGTGCCCCACGCCGGCTGCAATCGCCACCACGTTGAAGAGTCTCGGCACCAGGGCTGGCACCGGGTGGGGATCCCCATCTGCCGTCCCCAGCCCGAGCTGGCCGATCGAGTTGTCGCCCCAGGTCCAGACCGTCCCGTCGTTGATGAGCGCCACGGAATGGTCGTAACCGGCAGCCACCGCGACGACATTATTCACAACTGGAACCTGGATTGGGGTCGGGTTGTAATACGGGACTGTTCCGCCGGCGTTCGGCCCCAATACCATTCCGGGATATGAACCCACCTTAAAATCACTTGGCAAGGATAATGCTGGCGGAGGATCCAGGACAAACCTTGGGCTGGGCGCATCCGCAATGTTTTGAACGGAGCTGGCTCCGAGGCTCGCGCCTCCTATGCTCAACCCCAACTGCCCCATATTGTTCAATCCCCAGGCCCACACCGACCCATCGGTGAGTGCCGCCAGGCTGTGGCCGTACCCGCCAGCGATCGCTCGGGTAAATCCGTTGCCATTTGGCCCTAAACCTGCCACCTGCTTGGGCAGGAAGCTGTCCGAGGTGCTGCCGTCGCCGAGCTGCCCCTGGGCATTTCTTCCCCACACCCATACCTTGCCATCGTCGCGGATCACCAGGCTGTGATAGGCTCCCGCCGCGATGGCCGTCACCTTATCCAGACCCCCAACCGGAGCCGGGTCGGGATGCGCCCCCAAATCCGAGCCGCCATTTCCGAGCTGCCCGGAATCATTTCCTCCCCAGGTCCATACCGTGCCATCCACCTTCAGGGCCAGATTATGATAGTACCCCGCGGCGATGGCGTTATCGTTGGCAAAATCGGCGGGGACATTCGTCTGCCCCTCGGCGTTGTAACCCCATGCCAGCACATCCGGAAGCGGGTTGTCCGCAATGGCGGGAGATACTAATCCCAGGAGAATGATCAAGACACACAATGAAATGAAAATTCTTTTGAACATTCTCAACCTTCTCCTATCCCGTATAGATGGCACTAATCCGTCTCGCCGAAGTGGCTGCCCAGGTTGCTCACATCCAGCACGTTCACCACCCCATCCCGGTTGATATCCCCGGGGATGGCGCCCGGTGCGCCGGTCTGGCCAAAATGCTGTCCGAGGATGGTCACATCCAAGACATTAATAACGTGATCGCAGTTTAAATCCCAGGGGAGGCAGGTGGCCGCTGCCAGGCTGAACCCACCGCCGGCCGCCAGGGTCACCCCTCCAATCGGTAAAGAAGACTGAACGGGGCTGTTGCGCCGGGTCTGCGTTCCATCCCCGAGCTGGCCAAAGGTATTATCTCCCCAGGCCCATACCGTTTGATCCGACTTGAGCGCCAGGCTGTGCTCCCCCCCACCAACAACCGCGACAACGCCAAACAAACTTTGCACCTGGACCGGGACGCTGCTACTGCTGTTCGCGCCGTTTCCCAGTTGGCCGTAATCTCCCCGGCCCCAGGCCCATAGGGTGCCATCGGCCTTCAAAGCCAGGCTGATATCATAACCACAGGCGATGGATTTTACGTCGCTCAGCCCGCTGACCTGGACTGGGGAGTTACGGTCGCTCGTTGAGCCATCGCCCAGTTGACCGTAGCGGTTGCGGCCCCAGGCCCACAGCGTGCCGTCCGCGGCCAAGGCCAGGCTGTGCTGATATCCTGCTGCAACCATGGTGATGGTTTTTCCAGAGAGCCCGCTGATCGGCGCAGGCAGGTGGTGGTCGCTATGGGTGCCATCTCCGAGCTGGCCATAGAAGTTCGATCCCCAGGCTACCACGCTGCCATCATTTTTGGCAGCCAGGCTGAATTCCCCGCCCCCGGCGACGCTGACCACCCCGGTCAAATTCTGGATGGAATACGGCGTATTCCGGTTATTTGTGAAGCCATCTCCGAGCTGCCCGGCAGAATTCCAGCCCCAGGCGGCCACCGTCCCATCCGCTTTGATCGCCAGGCTGTGGTTGTACCCGGCTGCAATCGCAGTTACATTACTCAGACCAGCTACTGGTACCGGTGAGGATTGGTTGTTGTTTCCGCCATCCCCCAACTGGCCATACAGATCCGACCCCCAGGCCGACACCGTTCCGTCGCTCTGCAATGCCAGGCTGTGGGCCGCACCAGCCGCGGTGCTCAGCAGGTTCGCGCTAAATACAGGGCCTGCGGTGGGCTCGGTTTGCATGGTGGTGGTCCCATCCCCCAGTTGCCCGGCGGAGTTATCTCCCCAACTATAAAAGCTTCCTCCCGCTCTCACCGGGCTCTCCGACAGGAAGCCGATTCCTACCCACAGGAGTACGCTCAAGCTAATCTTGAATAATAAGCCTTGCATGCGGTTCATTTGCGCATTCGTCCTTTACCATACTGCAAACAATCGACTTGCTTTGTAAACCATTCTGTGTCCCTCCAGTCTGACAATTTTGAATTGAATGGCAGCCAGGTTTTCAAACCGCTCCAAACAAAATATGGAGCGTATATCAATAGGGAACCGTTAGAATCGCTACGAATCACCGGCGCTCGTAAAAAACGCCGAAACATAGTTTCAATCACCCCCATGCAAGCTTCGAGACGACGAGACTTATCATTACTTATCGATGGATGACGTTACAGAGTTATCAGATACATCCTAACAAAAATGCAAGGCCGAGTCATCACGGAAAACCGGTAGATTCGATTAACAATCTGATTAACAAATTAATCTGATTAACGGTTTTCCATTACGATAGACCAGGAACGAGGCGAATCTTGTTTTAATTCTCGACTTTTGCAGCTTAATAATTGAATAGCCAAACTATCGCAGAAAGGGCTCTTTCGCTGTCCAGGGCTGATCTCAAGCAATACCCGATCCGCCCCACCTGTGTCATACCAGGTGAGGCAGCAACCGCCTACCAGCCAACCGGTCAAGAACGGCAAATGAGCTTGATCAAAGGAGCCAGGATTTGCTGTAAGGATTGTCCTTGGGTTAGACCAGTGCTGATGAATAGGGCCAGGCACCATAACGATTGGGCTTGCGAAGCTCGTCGCCAAGCAGCCGGATGACCTTCCAGTTTACTCTGGAGTTGGCGTTGAAGCTTTTCTTGGAGGGCAGGATCATGTTGGGCCGCTCTCAGGATGCTGTAAACTACGGCTACCAGGGCGACATGACGTTGAATAGCGCTAAAGCTCCGTAGCTGATACTGGTCGAGCCCTTCGGCTTTGCCTTCTTCGTGATAGACTTCCACGGGCCAACGGTGACGGCGAATGCGCGTGATGCCGGGCGAGTTCCAATACAAGCGGTTGCTGATGAGGAAGATAGGATTGTCCGATAGGTCAGCCTGGCGGTAATTGATGACCAGGCGCTGTTTGCCGAAGTTGTGAATGTGGTGGGTGTTGCAGTAGCTGTAATAGGTCTCCTGTTCACTTTTGTAAGAGATACCGATCTTCCGGAAAACCGGTTCGGTTTTGTCTTGCAGGGCTTGTAGGTGTTCTGTCTTGAGCCGATCAGCAAAGTCTTTCAAGGAAATCTGGCCAGTGCTCAAGTTCACCTTGTCCGTCTCAGCCAGAGTGCCAACATAGGGCAGCTTGAGGGTCTCGTTCAAGAAGCGGCAGAAAGCCGGTTGGGTGAACCAATTGTCAAAGGTGATCGGGCGTTCTTCTCCGGGGTGAGCTTCCACCCATTGCTGAAGCAGCCTCTCCACGATGATCAGCTTGCTGTCATATAGCTCTTGGAGTTCTGCATGGCTCTTTTGCCGTCTGCGCCACACGCCCAACAGATATCCCCGCCACTTTTGCGGATCGCTCTCTTTCCAAGCTTCTTTGCTGGCTTTGAGCGGAATTCCAGCGGCCCGGATGCCTGCTTCTAGCTGGGTGATATCAACTGGCTCCCAGAGCTGAAACAAGACTGGATAGTCCGTTTCATTATCGCTATAGTGAATGGTTACAAGATCATGCGCCCAAACATAGGTCCCGGAGACATGATCCCAGAGCTGGGCAATCTGCTCGAAGTCTTGCCCATAATGGCTGAGCAGCGTGTCATCCACGCTGAACACCCCTTTGGGTTTCATCTGTGTGCCAGGCAAGCTGTTTAACAGTGTCAGCCGGGCCTGGTTCAATCCACCCAATGAAAATGGACTTTTGGTGATCATCCGATTCAGAGAGCTTTGATTTCGGCTCTCGGTTACGAACAACCGATTGATCCCATCCACAGTCTTGTTCTCAGACACAATCAGCCCGCTGATATAGCGCTTGAATTCGATCAGCGCTTCGGCAGAGAAAACATCTTGGAAAAATGGAGCATAGTGTTGTACGATCTCGGGAAATTCCACCAAGGGAAGCATCCAGCACCTCCAGAATACTGTTTCTTTTCTGGATTGTACCGATTTTCTCGTCCTTTGTCTCTCTATTTGGCTATTCGGTTGTCAAAGTGCTGTAAAAATTTTGTCACTGCAAAAGTCGAGTGAGTTACTCATGCTTCGCCGAACTGATAACGATCGCTGGGGTGTCCCTGGTGGGGATGCCAAGGAAGGTAAAGGGTCACATGTCCCTCCGGTCTTACCTGAGCAACTTAAAACAAAGCAACCAGTTACTTTCTATCAAAACGCCCATCTCCAAGACCTACGAGATCGCCGGGCTGCTCAAACAGGTCGAGCCCAGGCCGGCGCTCTTCGAGCGGGTCCGCGAGACAGAGTTCCGCGTGGCGGGGAACCTGTTTTGCTCGAAGGCGGCCTTTGCGAGCTATTTTGGCGTACCTGTTTCCGGCATCATCCCCCTGCTGGTCGCGGCGATCGCGGACCGTCGCCCCTGCGAGTTGGTGGACGGCGGTCCCTGCCAGGAGGTCGTGGACCTGCATCCCGACCTGGACCGGCTGCCGATCCTGCGCCACTGCGAGCGCGACGGCGGCAACTACATCAGCTCGGGAGTGATGATCGCCCGCCACCCCCAATGGGGCCAGAACGTGGATTTTCACCGCCTGATGCAGTTCTCAAAAAACGAAATGGCGGTTCGCGTGGTTCGCTCGCGCCATTTCGACGCATTCCTGCGAGATCTGGGCTCGGTCGAGGTGGCGGTCTGCGTCGGGCTGCCGCCGAACGTCCTCGCCGCTGCGGCTACCTCGGTCGAGCTGGGCGTGGACGAGCTCGAGATTGCCAACGCGCTCGAACCGCTCCAGGTGGTCCACGCCCGGACAGCCGACGTCTGCGTCCCGGCGGAGAGCGAATTCGTCCTCGAAGGGACGGTCACCCTCGAGCGCACCCATTCCGAGGGGCCGTTTGTCGACCTGACCGAAACCTACGACGTGGTCCGCGAGGAACCTGTTTTCACGGTCAAAGCGGTCACCTACCGTCGGGATGCCATCTGGCACGCCCTTCTGCCCGGCGCGCTCGAGCATAAGCTGCTGATGGGTATGCCCCGCGAGCCGACCATTTTCCGCAAGGTCAACGAGGTGGTGCGCTGCCTGGACGTCAACGTCAACCCAGGCGGCTGCTCCTGGCTGCACGTCATCGTGCAGATCGACAAGCAGCACGAGGACGACGGCCAGAAGGCCATCGCTGCCGCCTTTGCCGGGCACAGCTCGGCCAAGCACGTCTTCGTCGTCGATGACGATATCGACATCTATAACCCGCTCGAGGTCGAATGGGCCTTGGCGACTCGCTTCCAGGGCGACCGGGACCTGGTGATCAAAGCCCGCGAGCAGGGCTCCAGTCTGGATCCCAGCGCGGAGGCGGGGACCCATTTCACCGCCAAGATGGGCTTCGACCTGACCAAACCGCTGGTCGCCAAAGGCAAATCCTTCGAGAAAGCGCCTTTCCCAGATGTGGACCTGGCGCGGTTTCTCCCAGAATAGAAGATGAATCTGACCTCCGAACAATACGCAGTCCTGGAAGGCGCGCAGGGCCGGTCGGCGCGTAAGGCGATGGAGATCCTGGCCGCGCTGGGCGCGATCTACGGCGCGGAGCGGATGATCCCGGTCGCCTCGGTGCAGATCTCCGGGGTCAGCTACGATAACCTCGGAGAGGCCGGCCTGGAGTTTCTTTCCGAGATGGCCGACGGCGGCGGGCGCGCCAGAGTCCTGACCACCCTCAATCCAGCCGGGATGGACATCGAGAACTGGCTGGCGCTGGGCATCTCCCCCGAGTTCGCCGCGCATCAGGAGCGGGTCATCGCCGCCTTCGAGCGGATGGGCGTGATCACCACCTGCACCTGCACTCCTTACCTGGTCGGCAACCTGCCGCGCTTCGGCGAGCACATCGCCTGGGCGGAGAGCAGCGCGGTCTGCTACGCCAATTCGGTAATTGGCGCGCGGACCAACCGCGAAGGCGGCCCCAGCGCGCTGGCGGCGGCTCTCACCGGTTTGACCCCTGAATATGGGTTTCACCTGGACGAAAATCGCCGCCCGGGGCTGAGGGTTGCCGTCCAGGCCCGCCTGGAAACTGCAGCCGATTACGGCGCACTGGGAAAGGCGGTCGGGCAGATCCTGGAAAACCGGCCGCATCGGCCGGTCCCTTATCTTACCGGCCTGGCTGAAACCGCCACGTTGGAAAACTTGAAATCGCTCTGCGCCAGCCTGGCCACCTTTGGCGGAGCCGCCCTCTTCCACGCCCGGGGCGTCACCCCCGAGGCGGAACGGTATTCCCCGCCTGAGGAACGGATCGTCATCGACCAGGCTGCCCTGGACGCGGCCTGGCGATCGCTCAACGACGCGACTTCGGCCGAGATCGACTTTGTCAGCCTGGGCTGCCCACACCTTTCCATCCAGGAGATTGCCCACCTGGCTGACCTGCTGCGCGGGAAAAAGGTGACGAAGACCTTCTGGATCACCACAGCCCGCCCCACCCGCCAGATCGCCGACCGCATGGGGTATACTCAGGTCATCGAGGAAGCGGGGGCGATCATCGCCGCGGACACCTGCTGCGTGGTCTCTCCCATCCAGGGCCGGTTCGATGCCCTGGCGACCGACAGCGCCAAGGCCTGTTACTACGCCGCTGCCAGAAACCACTTCAAGACCAGGTTTCTGCCCTTCGACGAGGTGGTCGGGGAGGCGCTAAAATGAAGCTCAGCGGGCGCAGAATCTACCCCGGGCACGCCGCTGGCGAAGCGTTGGTCAGCCGCATGGGCATTTCGTTCTTCGGCGGGGTCGACCCCGAGACCGGCATCGTGGTAGAAAAAGGCCACGACCTCGCCGGGCAATCCATCCAGGGTAAGATCCTCGTCTTCCCCAGCGGCAAAGGATCGACCGTCGGCTCCTACACCCTCTACCGGCTGAAGAAAGCCTGCCTCGCCCCGGCGGCCATCCTCAATGCTGAGTGTGAGACAATCACGGCGGTTGGCTGCATCATCGCCGAGATCCCCTGCGTCGACCACCTGCCGATCTCCCAGATCCGCAGCGGAGACCGGATCCAGGTGGATGGAGAAACGGGCTGCGTAGAAATTCTTGAATGATAGCGCAGACCTCAATTTGTCCCCTTTTGGACTAGAAAAGAGACCTCCCTTGTTTCAGAAGAAGAAAAGCGCCTGTATCCTGGTCATCGTCATCGCGGTGGTGAGTGGGTGCCAGTCGACCCTTGCCTTCGTTCCCAGCGCTACGCCGCTCCCATCGGTCTCAACCCCGACGAGCACCGTCACCCTGACGCCATCCTTTACCCCTGCCCCTTCGTCCACCTTCACCCTCACCCCCACTGTGACAGAGACGCCGACAATCACCCTGACGCCCACCATTACGGAAACGCCCACCATCACCCCCTCGCCGACCTTTGCCCTCCCCGAAGGGCTGGTCAAAGAACAGTCCAACTGCCGATACGGCCCGGGCAAGGCATACCTGTATTCCGCGGGGTTGTATACCGGCGATCACGGCAAGATCGGCGGGCGGAACTATTCCGGCGCCTGGCTGTATTTCCGCCCGGATACCGTGGGGCGCTACTGCTGGGTGGCCGCCTCGCAGGTCAATGTGACCTCGGGAAACGTCATGGCTCTGCCCGTCCAGCCGATCCGCCTGCCGCATTCGGTCCTCTACAAATCGCCCAACAATATCCGCGCCACCCGTAAGGGCGACAAGGTCACGGTGACCTGGGACGCGGTCTGGATGACTGAGGATGATAACCGCGGCTATATGATCGAGGCCAACGTCTGCCAGGACGGGGCCTATTTCCCCATTGCGATCGCCAGTATGGAGCCAAAAATTGAGATCCGCGACCAGAAAGGCTGCAACAGCAAATCTAACGGGCGGCTGTACACCGTGGAAAAACACGGCTACACTGATCCCGTGAATATTCCCTGGCCGTAAAGAAATTGCTGATTGTAGAATGAAAGGCAGTGATTTTATGCCATTACGCCACCCCTTTTTCCAATCAGCACTCTCCAATCAGAAATCAGCGATTCAGGCCCTTTTCTCCAGCGCGTGCAGCCAGACCCGTTCCCGGTCGCCGAGGAAGACGCGCCGCGCTTCGGCGACGAGCTCTTCGGGCACCCCGGGCGCTCCCTGCGCCCAGACCAGGCGCATCGCCAGAACCCCTGGATCAGCAGGTCTGCGATGTGGTGGAATCCGGCGCGAGCAATGCCGAGCTGCGAGGGGACGTTATCCAGGTCGGCGTCGATCCACGCCCGGGAATAGGGACCGATGCGCAGCTCCGCGAGGATATACGCCGGCTGCGCGCTGTAGAGGTATTTCTGGCGGTATTCCGGCAGCGTCGCGCAGTCCCAGATATACCTCTCCGGGTTGCAGGGTAAATTCGGGATGATCCAGATAGGAGGATAACGAGAGGATATCCTCAACACTCGCCCTGCGGCCGTGAATCATGAGCATAGCCGCCTGGGCCTGGTCGAGCGGTGCTCCTGCGGCCAGAACAAGCTGCCCGCAGTGGGGGTCGCGGGATACGTTCATGCCGGCCAGGCTTTTTCGTAGGCCGCTATCATCCGGTCGCAGAGGCTGTCAAGGGCTGGATCAACCTGCCGGCGCGCCGGGTCGGCCCGGTACCAGGCGGCGACCTCCTCAACTCCACGCGAAAATGGCACGCTGCAGACAAAGGCGGGGATGAGACTCTTGATCTTGCTGTTGTCAAGGATGAAGCTGATTGATTTATCCCCCAGGAGTCCGGCGCCCCACTCGGGATCGTAGGCGGCGATCAGGTCAGAAGGGATGTGGAGGATCTTTGGTTCGACGCCAAAGGCTCGCGCTGTGATCTCAAAAATCTGGTTCCAGGTCAGCCACTCGTCCGAGGTGATATGATACGCCTCGCCGATCGTATGCGAGTTGCCCATCAGTGGAACAAATCCCCTGGCGAAATCGGTGTGGTGAGTCAGCGTCCACAATGAGGAGCCATCTCCGTGGACGATCACCGCTTTCCCGCGCAACATGCGGTCGACGATGGTGTAGCCGCCGTGGAAGGGCAGAAGGGTGCAGTCGTAGGTATGGGATGGACGGACGATCGTGATGGGAAACTTCTCTTCGCGGTAGGCGCGGACCAGGCGCTCTTCACAGGCGATCTTATCTCGTGAGTACTGCCAGTAGGGGTTGTCCAGCACGGTTGATTCGCGCACTGGAAGCTGCGCCGGGGGCGTCTGGTAGGCAGAGGCGGATGAAATGAAGATATATTGCCGGGCACGATCACAGAAAAGGTCCAGGTCGGTCTGGATGTGCTCGGGTGTAAAGGCGATAAAATCGACCACGCAGTCGAAGTTCTGGCCGCCCAGGGCCGCGCGGACTGTCTGTGGATCGCGGATATCGCCGTGGAGGACTTTCGCGCCCGCGGGGACCGGCCGGACGGATCGGCCGCGGTTGAGCAGAAAGAGGTCGACGCCCCGGTCGATGGCGAGCTGAGAGCAGGCCGAGCTGATGATTCCGGTGCCGCCGATGAAGAGTGCGTTCATGGATGAGATCCTTTTTTTTAATTATAGCCAGAACCGTTCCTCTCGTAGAGGTCGACCTGCATTGCGCGCAGGTTGGCCATCCCGCCCGACCCCCAGGCCCGTGGGCAGACACCCAGGTCTGCCCATTACCAGAAATGCGCCATTTCGTAGGGGTCGACCTGCGTGTCGACCCGGTCCTTGAAGCAATTTAGGGAATCTGATCAAAAAAGCTCACCCTGCGGTGAGCTTTTGGGGTAATTGTGTGCTATTTATGGATTCTATGCCTTGGGGGCGCTTATATTGACCATCCAGTTCACGCCATAGCGGTCGATTAACATCCCAAACGTATCGCCCCATTGGGACTTGACCAAAGGCTGGGTGATCATCCCACCTGTAGAAAGCTTTTCAAAATAGGTGGTGAGCTCTTTCTCATTATCGCCGCTCAGTGACAGGCGCGGGTTCAACCCCTCGTTATTGTCCATCCGCTTTGGTATGTCCGAAGCCATGAAAGAGATTCCATTATCAACGTCCAGCTGCGAATGCATAATCTTGTTATCTTCACTGGGGTCTGAAGATGCCTGATATTCTTTAAAGGTATTCATCAAAAGCTTGCCGCCGAACACAGATTGATAAAATTCCATCGCCTCGCGGGCATTACCGCGGAAACCGAGATACGGGTGAAGCTGAGATTGCATGGTCCCTCCTTCAGGTTGAAATACGAATCAAACTATTATACGATTATATAGAATATTTGTACTAATTTCAACTACCAATTCCTGGCCAGTGGTTTCAACGGATCCAGATTCCTCAAAGAGACGCGGCTCATTTGGGTTGTTTTGTGTAGATTTGTATGCCAATTTGGATTAAAATTATCCAATATATTTCTCTGCTTTTATGACCACAACACGGGGGCCGAAAATAATGGACAAACTCCCTACAGGCACCGTCACGTTCCTTTATACTGACATCGAAGACTCGACCCGCCTTTGGCAGGAGCAACCGGAAGCCATGTCGTATGCTCACACGCTTCATGACAGGATTCTGCATGAAGCCATTGAAATGAATCACGGCTATGTTTTTCAAATGGTTGGCGATTCGTTCAATGTAGCATTTCACACCGCCCAAGATGCCTTGATGGCGGCGCTGATGGCTCAACAGGAACTGCAAAACCGGCAAAAAGATTTATCGTCCAAAATCAAAGCTCGGATGGGTCTGCACACCGGTTCGGCCGAGATCCAACCCAACGGCAATTATGAAGGTTATGTCACAATTGCATCCACACAGCGCGTCATGTCGGTAGCGTATGGGGGACAGGTGCTTATCTCTCACTCCACCGCCGACTTGCTCAGCGAGCTACCCGATCAAGTCTCTCTGCGGGATATGGGCGAGCACCAACTGAAGAGTCTGCGAACGCCGCTGCGCCTCTACCAGCTGGTTGCAGCGAATTTACCCCAGGACTTTCCGCCCATTCAATCGCTCAACCAGTTTCCAAACAACCTGCCAACTCAACTGACATCCTTCATTGGGCGCGAAAAAGAAATCGCCGAGATCAAGGCCACCCTTGAGACTGCCCGCCTGGTTACGCTCACCGGCTCTGGCGGGACGGGGAAAACAAGACTCTCGCAAGAAGCTGGCGCACAGCTTTTAACGAGCTTCCCGCACGGAGTCTGGCTCGTAGAGCTGGCCCCGCTAATCGATGAGTCGCAGGTCATTCCTGCGCTGGCCCAGGTGTTCGGTTTGCAGGAGCTGCCGTTCAACCCCCTGGCAAAGCTCGTCGAAGATTATTTGCGCGACAAAAAGCTCCTGCTCATCCTCGACAATTGTGAACATCTCATCGCCGCCTGCGCACGGCTCGCCGATCACTGGCTCCATCAATGCGCGGGACTCAAGATCCTTGCCAGTAGCCGCGAAGCCTTGGGCATTGCAGGTGAGATCGCTTATCGCACGCCTTCGCTTGCGGAATCAGAATCGACTCAACTCTTTGTGGAACGTGCTCACGCGGCAAACTCCAACTTCAAACTGACCGAGGCGAACCAATCCGCCGTCGCTCAAATTTGCCACCGTCTCGATGGCATTCCGCTGGCGATCGAACTCGCCGCCGCGCGGACGAAGCTTCTCTCCGCCGAACAGATCGCCTCACGGCTCGATGACATGTTCCGCCTGCTCGTCGGTGGGAGTCGTACCGCCCTACCACGCCAACAGACTCTGCGTGCGTTGATTGATTGGAGCTACGACTTACTCTCCGATGAAGAGAAACGCCTACTACAATTCGCGTCGGTCTTCGTCGGGGGCTGGACGTTGGACGCGCTCGAATTCGTCGCCGCTGACCCAAACACGTTGGAGTTGTTAGAACAACTCGTCAACAAGTCATTGGTGGTGACCGAAGAACGAGAAGGGGAGATGCGTTATTTCATGCTGGAAACGATTCGCCAATATGGGCGCGAAAAGCTTTTTGAAGCGAAACAGGCTGCGGCGGCGCGAGATCGGCACTTCCTTTACTTTAAAAATATATCGAGCGGCCTATGGGATGTCTCTAGCTTGGCAAAGAAATCTGAAATTCAAAGATTGAAATCTAATCAAGGAGAAATGGAAAACCTGCGAGCGGCATTTGAATGGGGTTTGCAGAACCATGTTCAAGACGCAGTGGAACTTGCCGCGAACATGTCAATAAGTTTTAGCATGGTGGGAGGTCTGTTGGAAGGAATCACCATCCTCAAATCAGCCATGGAGAAGTTTCGCGAATTGCCGCCTGTTGAAGGCGACGCGAACCATGTTCGAAAAGAGATGTATGCCCGTGTATGTTTTAGCCTGGGCACGCTCTTCCAGGGTACAAATGAAATCATGCTTTCGCGCAGTACACTGCAGGAAGCCATTGCAATTGCCCGTGAACTGGGTGATAAACACCTGTTGGGCCTGTGTCTGGAAATGTATGCCAGCGCCTCAAACATGATCAAAGCCGATGATACCGTTCCGGCAGCAAAGGAGGGACTCGAAATCTTTAGAGACCTTAATTACGGCCCTGGGTTGGCGATGGCATACTCCAACATGGCGCGTTGGGAGACAGTCCACGGCGATATTGAAGAAGGCAAAAAGTACATGCATCTGATGCGGGGCATTATGGATGATGCGCCTGTCTCTTTACAAACTGGTTTTGGTTATTTGGGATTGGGAATAGGCTCGCGTCTACAGGGTCTCCTCGACCTTGCCCAACAGTACTTCAAGGAAGGTCTACTTGTATTCATAAGCCTGGGACATAAAGGCATGATCGCGGTAATGACCTCCGAGATCGCCCATACGCAACGCGCCCAGGGCAATTTCGTCGAAGCCAAAAAAACTTATCAGGAAACCATCAAGGTTTTTCAAGACCAGGGGAATCTTCCAGCCGTTGCGCATCAACTGGAATGTTTTGCCATGATCGCGATTGTAGAGGAAGAACCTCTGCGCGCTGCAAAATTATTCGGCGCGGCAGATGTACTGCGGGAAAGGACAGGCCATCAACGAACCGATGAAGAAGAAGCGGAACACGCGCAGTTTATCAGTCGACTTCGCTCTATGCTCAACGAAGAAGACGTCAATAAGCTTTGGTCAGAGGGTCGCGCCATGACGATCGAGCAGGCGATTCAGATGGCGTTGGGATAACTCCATCAATAGACAACCGCAATATGGATAAGTTAGACACTCCTTTCCGATCACGGTGATAGTGAAAATTCGAGAGCAGAGATCAATCTTGCCCGCTTCCGGGTGACGGCTAAGGAAGGTGAATACCAGTCATC
>Ga0335070_10000638_pt1 | contig 39515 bp, 37 predicted proteins | sample Lox_Sample_13_FD_206722 | JGI IMG/M metagenome (GOLD analysis project Ga0335070, IMG submission 206722) | Soil microbial communities from Loxahatchee National Wildlife Refuge, Florida, United States - Lox_Sample_1.3 | ecosystem: Environmental > Terrestrial > Soil > Wetlands | place: USA... | reverse complement strand
CCCCGGTCATGGCCCACCCGGAGACCGTGCGGCGGCAGGGACTGGCCGAGGGGGACCTGGTGCGCCTCCAGTCGGATGGGGCGAGCCTGGAAGCTCCTCTCTATGAAACCGAGGGCGTCAAGCCGGGCGTGCTCGTCATGCCGCTCGGCCAGGGCCACACCGCCTACGGCCGCTACGCCGAGCGTGTCGGGCTCAATCCTCTTCATCTCCTCCCGGGAGCGCTGGAGCCGGTCTCGGGAGCGCCCATCTTCGCCGCCCGCCTCCAGGGGCTCGGGAAGACCGGCCGCACCGTAAAGCTCGCCAGCACCGACGGCAGCCGGAGCCAGCACGGGAGAAAGATCGCCCTGACCACGGCGGCGGCCGGGCCGGCCTTGGGCGGAGAGCACGAGAGGCACGGACTGGGCATGTGGGAATACCCCCTCGTCCTTCCCCTCCCCGAGGCCTATGACGAAAAAGAGCGGGATTTCTACGCGCCCCACCAGCACGACGGCTACCGCTGGGCCATGGTGGTGGACCTAGACCGGTGCATAGGCTGCTCGGCCTGTGCGGTGGCGTGCTACGCCGAGAACAACCTCGGTGTCGTCGGCGAGGAGATGATCATCCGGGGCAGGGAGATGGCCTGGCTCCAGATCCAGCGTTACGAGGACGAAGGCCGTCGGCAGAGGTTGATCTTTCTCCCCATGCTCTGCCAGCACTGCGACAATGCGCCGTGCGAGTCCGTGTGCCCTGTCTTCGCTCCCCATCACAGCAAGGAAGGCCTCAACAACCAGATTTACAACCGCTGCATCGGCACCCGCTTCTGCGTCCAGAACTGCCCGTACAAGGTGCGGCGCTTCAACTGGTTCACCTGGCAGTGGCCGGAGCCCCTCAACCTCCAGCTCAACCCGGATGTGACCGTGCGCAGCAAGGGGGTCATGGAGAAGTGCTCCTTCTGCATCCAGCGCATCAAGTACGCCCATAACGCGGCGAAGAACGAGGGGAGAAAGATCCGGGACGGCGAGGTCGTGCCGGCCTGCGTCCAGACCTGCCCCACCGGGGTCTTCACCTTCGGTAACCTCATGGATAAAGAGAGCCGGGTCTGGAAGGCGGTGCACGACAAGCGCGCTTACCAGGTCATGGGCTACCTGAACACGAAGCCTGCGGTCATCTACCTGAAGAAGGTGGTCCAGGAGGTATGAGAGAGAACACACCGCTTACCTACACCGAGGTCGATCGCACCGTCCTCGACACCTTGAGCCCGCCCTCGGGAGGCTACTGGCTCGTCATCATGGTGCTCATCCTGGGCGTGCTCTTCGGCGCCGCCTGCTGGACCTACCAGATCTTCACCGGGATCGGCGTGGGCGGCCAGAACAACCCGGTGGCCTGGGGTATCTACCTCGTCAATTTCGTGTTCTGGGTCGGTATCGCTCACTCGGGAACCCTGATCTCCGCCATCCTTCACCTGCTCCGGGCGGGCTGGCGCAACCCCATCGCCCGGGCCGCCGAGACCATGACCGTCTTCGCCGTCATGATCGCCGGGCTCTTTCCCTTCATCCACCTCGGCCGGGTCTGGGTGGTCTACTACATGCTGCCCTACCCCAACCAGCGGAACCTGTGGCCGAACTTCCAGTCCCCCCTCGTCTTCGACATGGTGGCCATCAGCACCTATTTCACGGTGAGCAGCCTCTTCTGGTACACCGGTATGCTCCCCGACCTCGCCAGGGTAAGGGAGGCGGCCACCGGGATCCGCAAGAAGGTCTTCACGGTCCTTTCCCTCGGCTGGACGGGTCACCATGACCAGTGGCGCCACTACACCAGGGGCTATCTCTTCTTCGCCGCCCTCGCCACCCCACTGGTGGTCTCCGTCCACAGCGTCGTCTCCTGGGACTTCGCCCTGGGTATCGTCCCCGGCTGGCACAGCACCATCTTTGCCCCGTACTTCGTGGCCGGCGCCATCCATTCGGGTCTCGCCATGGTGCTCACCCTCATGATCCCGCTCAGGAAGATCTTCCGCTACGAGCGGATCATCACCATCGGAGTCCTGGATAACGTGGCGAAGACCATCATCTTCACCGGGCTCATCGTCGGGTACGCTTACGGCGTGGAGTACTTCCTCGCCTGGTACAGCGGGAACATCGTGGAGCAGGAGTCCTTCCGCTGGCGCGCCGTGGGGAACTACAGCCTCGAGTTCTGGATAATGGTCATCTGTAACAGCATCGTCCCGCTCCTCTTCTTCTTGAAGAAGGCCAGGACGAGCATTCCCTGGCTTTTCGGCATTTCCATCCTGGTGAACATCGGCATGTGGTACGAGCGGTTCGTGATCATCATCGGCGGGGTGGCCCACGACTTCATCCCCCATGCCTGGGGCCTCTACGGGCCCCGGTTTATCGAGCTCGGCATCATGTTCGGGAGCTTCTCGTTGTTCTTCCTCCTCTTCCTGCTCTTCGTCAAGCATCTTCCCTCGGTCTCCATGACGGAGATGAAGGAAACCCTTGGTCCCGGAGGCGGTCATGGCCACTGATCGGCACGTGTTCGGCGTCTTCCCGAACGAGGCCGGGACGATCTCGGCGATCCGGGAGATGGGCGGGCGTCCCTGGCGACTGGAACGGGTCCACAGCCCCTTTCCCAGTGACAGGATCATGGCCGCCTTGAACCTGAAGAGGAGTCCGGTGGGCTACTTCACCCTGGCCGGAGGCATCCTCGGGTTCGTGACCGGCATCGCCTTTGCCATCTTCACCTCCGTCCAGTGGCACTTGGTCGTCTCGGGTAAGCCGGTTGTCGCCTGGTTTCCCTTCATCATCGTCGGCTTCGAGTTCACCATTCTTTTCTCGGTGTTCGGCAACGTGCTCGGTCTCCTGGTCCATGGCGATCTCCCCGATTTCAAGGGGCTCGAGCGCTACGACCCCCGCTGCTCCGGCGAGCACTTCGGGATCCTCGCCGTTTGTGGGGAGGGAGAAGAAGAGGCGCTCGCGGATTTCTTCAGGAGCAAGGGAGGAGAGGCAAAGGTGATAAGCGTCTAGAGTCAGACCATTTTTCCCATGTAGGGTGGGCATCGCCCACCACATGACCATTCCACTTTTGTTACGCGCTTAACGGTTGAGAGCTCTGTGGTGGGCGGTGCCCGCCCCACATCTGACGCAATTTGAGTAGAGAGTCGTTTGGTGGGCCGTGCGCACCCTACATTTACTTGTGCCGATATTGGCTTCGTAACTTTAGGCACTCTAGGCACTTTAGCTCACTTTAGGCACTCGGGTTTATGACAACTCCAAACCACACCGCAGTTCCCTCCCGAAAGGCCGTAGGTCTCTTTGCGGGGCTCACCCTCCTCGGCTTCGGCGCCTTCGTGGTGCAGGCCGCTGGCGATCAGCCGGCGAGGGCCTGGCAGGCCTACCTCATCAACTTCCTCCTCTGGTCCGCCGTCGCCCAGGGGGGCCTTCTCTTCTCCATCGTCATGCACCTCACCAAGGCGAGGTGGAGTCGCTCCATGCAACGCCTGGCCGAGTCCTTCGCCGCCTTCTTTCCCCTCTCCCTCGTCCTCTTTCTGATCCTCTACTTCGGGAAGGTCTACCTCTTCCCCTGGCTCCACGGTGAGGTGCACGGCCTCGAGCGGTGGCTCGACGTGCCGTTCCTTTTCGCCCGCAATTTCATCGGCCTCCTCGTCCTGTACGGCCTGGGGCTTGCCTACACCTTCTACGCCCGCCAGCTCAGGGAGGCCTCGGGCGGGGCGCCGGAGGCGGAGCGGTGGCGAGGGCGGATGACCGTCCTCAGTGTTCTCTATCTCCTCACCTATTCTCTGGTCCTCACCCTCCTCGCCTTCGATCTCGTCATGAGCATGGAGCCGCCCTGGTACTCCACCCTCTTCGGCGCCTACGCCTTCGCCAAGGCCTTCTACCTGGGTCTCCTTGCGCTCATGATCCTTGCGGGTATTTGTCATCTGGCCTGGAAGGAGGAGTCCGGCCTCACCGCCGCCCATTTCCACGACGTGGGGAAGCTGCTCTTCGCCTTCTGCCTCGTCTGGGCCGACTTCTTCTATGTGCAGCTTCTCGTCATCTGGTACGGGAACATGTCGGAGGAGACGAGGTACGTGATGCAGCGGACCATGCTCCTCCCCTGGAAGCCCCTCGCCTGGACGGTCTTCATCATGGGCTTCGTCATCCCGTTCCTGGTCCTCCTGAATCGGAGGGTCAAGGAGAGGCCGTCGTTCATGGTCTTTCTCTGCCTTTTCGTTCTGGTCGGCCTCTGGCTGGAGCACCTGCTCCTCGTCGGCCCGGCCCTGAGCCCGAGGAGCACTACGCTCCCTCTCGGCCTCCCGGACCTCTTGATCACCCTTGGTTTCCTCGGCCTCATGGCCTTCGCCGTAACGCTGTTCCTGCGCCGATTCCCCGATTCCCCCGTGGGACGGAGCTGACGACATGGACGTCACACCCAAGCCTCCTCATGATCTTCCGGGGGCTCTGAAACGGAGCCGGGGCGCTCTCGCCGTTACGTTCCTGAGCGTCGTCGGTGCCGTCCTCTTTCTCTATTACTTCTATGGGTTCCCGGCGGCGGACATCGGGCCGGAGCAGCCCATCCCCTTCAGCCACCAGGTCCACGCCGGAGTGAAAAACATCCAGTGCCAGTTCTGTCATCCCTATGTGGATCGCTCGACCTTCCCCGGCATCCCGCCGGTGGAGAAGTGCCTCTACTGCCACAAGTACATCATCGTCAAGTACCCCTGGATCCAGAAGGAGCACCAGTACTTCAACACCAACACGCCGACCCCGTGGCGGAAGGTGAACTACATCCCCGAGCACGTGTTCTTCAATCACCAGCGGCACATCAGGAAGGAGATCGCGTGCGAGGAATGCCACGGGCAGGTGCAGCACGCGGACCGGCTCAAGGAGCACCGATTCTTCATGGGTTTCTGCATCGAGTGTCACGACAAGAAGAAGGCCAATGTCGATTGCTGGCTGGCCTGTCATAATTAACCGGAAAGAGCGAACCTGATGTCGAAGAGTGATTTCACAGCCATCCAGACCAACAGCACCGCCCGGGGCTTTTGCCTGACCTCCGCCTTCTGGATGGTCATCGCCACCCTCGCCGGGCTGACGGCGGCGACAGAGCTCATCGCCCCGGACCTCTCGGGGAATGTGAGCTGGCTCGTCTTCGGGAGAGTGAGGCCCATCCACGTCAATCTCGTTCTCTTCGGCTTCGTGACCCCCGGATTGCTGGCCGCCGCCTTCTACTTCCTGCCCCGGCTCCTCCGGACCGAGCTCTACAGCGAGAAGCTCGGCATCGTCGCCGTCGCCCTCTGGAACGTCGCCCTCGCCGCCGGCATCATCGCCCTCGCCGCCGGCCACACCCAGGGGAGAGAGTATGCGGAGCTCATCTGGCCGGTGGACGTGCTCCTGGTCATCACCTTCGCTCTCCTTTTCTGGAATCTCATCATGACGGTGCGGCGAAGACAGGAGCCCATCCTTTACGTCTCCGTCTGGTACGCCTGCGCCGCCGTCATTCTCACCGGGGTGACCTACTGTCTCGGAAACGTCATCTGGAAGCCGGAGAGCGGCGCCCTCGTCGGGATCCCCGATGCCATTCTCCTCTGGTTCTACGGCCACAACATCTTCGGGCTTCTGCTCACGCCCCTGTCAATCGCGGTGGCCTACTACGTCATCCCCACCGCCATCCGTAGGCCTCTCTACAGTCACACCCTCTCCCTCATCGGCTTCTGGTCGTTGCTCGTGGTCTACTCCCATATCGGCACCCACCATCTCCTCCAGGTTCCGGTCCCCACCTGGCTGAAGGTTGTCGCCATCGTTGACAGCATCGCCATGGTGATCCCGGTCATGGTCTTCCTCGTCAACATCTGGTACACGGCCAAGGGCAGACTGGGAGAGGTGCACGCCGACATCGGCGCCAAGTTCGTCTTCACCGGGACGATCATGTACTTCGTCGTCAGCATCCAGGGCTCCGTCATGGCCCTCCCCCAGGTGCAGCGGGTGACCCACTTCAACAACTGGGTGGTTGGTCACGCCCACGTGGGAGTGCTCGGCTTCGCCGGGATGATCGCCCTCGGCGGGCTCTACTTCATTCTTCCCCGGATAACCGGGAAGCCCCTCTACAGCAGATTTCTTGCCGATCTCCAGTACTGGTTCGTCTTTCTGGGCACGATCGGCTTTACCACGGTGCTGACCATCGTGGGCTTGATCCAGGGAAATGCCTGGCTGAACGGGGAGATGATCTACCGCGTGCTGCCGGAGGTGCACATCTACTACGTCATGAGAGCGGCGGTCGGCCTGACCGTGTTTGTGAGCGCCCTGATCGGCCTGTACAATATCGTGAGGACCCTGTATTTCAATCCCGGAGAGGCGGCATGAGTCTTAGAATGACGCCCAGCGCCGTGGTTGTCGGCTCCCTCGCCATCCTGGCGGCGGTGGTCTTTGTGGTGGTCTTCTGGCCCTATGCCACGAGAGACGACCGGCCCTCGGAGATCTTCCGCCTCAGGTCCTCCGTGGAGCATCAGGGGAGAGCCATCTACATCGCCAACGGCTGCGTCTACTGCCACAGCCAGTCCATCCGCGCCTTCGACTGGGACCTCGGCTCCGAGCGCATCGCCCAGGCGGGGGATTACGTGGCCGACACACCGATTCTCCTCGGCTCCGAGCGAACGGGCGTCGACCTCTCCCAGGAGGGAGGCGAGCATCCCGATGACTGGCACCTGGCCCACTTCATCAGCCCCCGCTACACCAGGCCGAACTCCATCATGCCGCGCTTTGCCTTTCTCGGAGAGGACAAGATCCACCTGCTTACGCGGTACGTGCAAAGCCTCGGTCTCAAGCAGGCTGATCATCGCATGGCGCGACAGGTGTACTGGAAGCAGGAGGCGATCAAGGCCTACGAGGCCGGCCCGGTCGCCAACGTGAAGTGGCTGGCCGAGCACGTGCCGCCCGGCTGGCGAAGCCTTGCCAACCCCTACCCGACCACGGAGGCGGGCCTGGCTCGCGGCCACAAGATCTATCAGGAGTTCTGCATCGGCTGCCACGGCCCCATTGGGGATGGCATGGGTCCGGCTCAGCCTTACATCTATCCGCCGCCCCTCAATTTCACCATACTCAAAGGGAGAGAGATCTCAGGAGGCATCCTCTACTATCAGATCATGAACGGGATCACCGGGACCGCCATGCCCTACTTCAAGCGGGAGCTGGAGTCGCAGAAGATCTGGGAGGTAGGGAACTACGTGGCCGTGTATTTCATAAACCAGAGCGACGCCGGCGTCGAGCCGAAGGGGATTCCTTCGGCGTGGGAACCCTGATGTATGCTCCATATTTCATAACTTACATGCTCGCAGGCCTCATCCTGAGCGTGCTCGTCTTTCTCTGGGCGCTCCGCGCCGGTCAGTTCCGAGATCAGAAGCGGGCGCGGTTTCTCCCGCTCGATGAGGGCGCTGAGGGGCAACCGGTTGTGGTCTCCAGGATGAACCGCATCCAGGGTTACGTGATTCTCGGGCTTGCCTGCGCGGGGCTGCTCGCCATGGGGATAACGCTCGGGTATTCGATTCTGACGGCGAGGTAAGGGGCCCGACCAGGCGCTCGGCCGGGGGAAGGGAAAGCAGATGCGTTTCTTTGAACTCAAGAACCTCCAGGACGTCGTGCTCTACCTGTTCCCGACCCTGGTCTTCCTCCTCGTGTTCGGGGCGGGTCTCGCCTACAGCCATTTCCGGACCAGGGATGCCAGAGAGCGGGAAGAGCAGGTGGTGGAGTCTTATCCCGAGGGGTTCTCTACCAGGAACGCCCCGTTTCCCCTGGTACTCACCCTCACCATCGCGGGGACGATCATCTGGGCCTTTTTCTACATCCTCTGCACCGGGCTTCTGGGAGTAAAGATCTGACATGGAACAGCGGGCTCACCCATCCTCCGTCCTCGTCACCTGGGCCGTCATCATGGGTCTCTTGGCCGTGATCTTTTTCAAGGGCGCCTTCGCCTTCTTTGCCATCGGTGACCGGGGGCAGCCCGGGTGGGATTACCGCCCCGTGCCGGATACGCCGGGAGAATCGGCCTACGCCATCTACCCGCCTCTTCCTCATCCCCAGCATGTGAGAGGAGAGAGAGGGCACTAGGATGAAGAAGATCCTGGTTCTGTTTGTCTTCGTGCTCGTCGCTGTCTCGGGAGTCATCCTCCTGCTGCAGTACATCGACAACTATGCCGCTGCGGGCAGGATGCGAGAGACTCCCGGCATGAGGCCCCACGAGGAACCGACTCGTCCCATGGAGGCAGGCATTGTGCCGTTCTCCGGTGGGGAGGCGCTGTTCAGGGCGACCCCTGCGGACGAACTCGTATCCCCCTTGCAGCTGAACGATCCGGCCGTCATCGAGATGGGAGGCAAGCTCTACGGGATCTACTGCGCCCAGTGTCACGGCCCGAATCATGACGGCAACGGCACGGTGGGGCAAAGCTTCGCTCCCCTCCCGACCGACCTCCGCAGCGCTAAGGTGCAATCCCTCTTCCCGGGAGCCCATTTCAAGGAGATCAGCTACGGGATTCCGGACGGCAGGCAACCTGCCCTCGCCACCACCATCGCCGTCCCTGACCGTTGGCGCATCGTCGCCTTCGTGAAATCCCTCGGCCGGCGCAGCTGACATGATCACCGGACCCGGTTCTTGCGACCTCTGCGGCCTGCCTGTTCGGCTCCAGAGTCATTCCTTGACCGTTTCGCAACAGGTCTTCAGGTTCTGCTGCCTGGGGTGCAGGCAGGTGTTTCAGCTCCTCTTCGAGGCGGCACCCCGGGTCGATCCCTCCTCCTTCCGCGAGACCGAGCTCTTCCGGAAATGCCGGGAGATGGGCATCATTCCCGCCTCCGCCGCTGACCTTGCTTCGCGGAGCACGGGAGAAGCAGCGTCGCCTGCGGTTCCTGCCCATGACGGCGGGACGGAGGGAGGAGAGATGCTCTCCCTGCAGCTCACCGTCCGCGGCATGTGGTGCCCGGCCTGCGCCTGGGTCATCGAAGAGACGCTCCGGCGAACTCCCGGAGTGGGCGCTCCGGCCTGCAACTTCTCCACGGACAGGGTGAGATGCGACTATGATCCGGTGCGGGTTTCTCCCCGCGCGCTGACGGACCGGATCAGCTCCCTCGGCTACACCGCCTTCCTACCGGGAGACGGGTCAGCCGGACGGGAGCGGCGGAAGGAGTTCATCCGTTTCGGAATCAGCGCCTTCCTCACCATGAACGTCATGATGCTCTCCTTTGCTCTCTACAGCGGTTTCTTCACCGAGCTCTCGGAGGAGAGCGTTCGAGCCCTTTCGTGGCCTACCTTCGCCATGGCGACCCTCGTCGTCTTTGCCGGCGGCTGGCCCATTCACCGGAAGGCCTGGCAGGCCCTGGCCGCAGTCGCTCCGGGCATGGAGAGCCTTGTCAGCGTGGGCTCCCTGAGCGCTTACCTCTACAGTACCCACAACCTGCTTCTCGGGAGCCTTCATCTCTACTTCGACACCGCCTCCATGTTGATAACCCTGCTCCTTCTCGGGCGTTTGCTGGAGCGGCGGGCCAAAGACGAGGTGCAAGAGGATCTCGGGAATTTCTTCTCCCTCCGTCCGACCAAGGTCCGGGTCTGCTCGGAGTCTCACCCGGAAGGACGGTATCTCTCAGCCGAGGCCCTCCGGCGGGGAGACCTCTTTCGCGCCGAGGCGGGTGAGATCCTCGCCGCCGACGGGGTAGTTGTCTCGGGAACAGGGCTTCTCGACGAGTCTTCCCTCACCGGTGAACCGGTGCCGGTGGCAAAGAGGCCGGGCGACCGGGTGCGGAGCGGGACGAGGGTTCAGCAGGGCGAGCTCACGGTACGGGCCGAAGCCGTGGGCGAGGACTCCATCCTGGGCCACATGATCACCGTCACCGAAAAGGCCTTGAGTGAAAAGACACCGCTCGAGGAAAAAACCGACCGGATCCTGCGCTGGTTCGTTCCGGCGGTTCTCGGCCTCGCGGCGGCAACCGCCGCAGTGTGTTGGCGGGCTGGATTGGGCGCCGACGAGGCCCTCACCCGGGCGGTGACGGTGATGGTCATTTCGTGCCCTTGCACCCTGGGGATCGCCGTACCCTTGGCCCGGGTCGCGGCCATCTCCCTCGCCGGCAAGGGAGGAATCCTGGTTCGAGATTTCGCTGCCTTCGACCTCGCCGGGCGGGTGGATACCGTTGTCCTCGACAAGACGGGGACGGTCACGGAAGGAACCTGGACTCTCGTCGGGATCAGTAACGAGGGGGGCCTTTCTCGAAATGAGGCCCTCACCCTGGCTGCATCTCTCGAAGGCCACGGCGATCACCCCATTGCCCGGGTACTCACCGGACGGGCGACGGCTGAGGGTCTGCGGGCGGTCGAGGTGCAGGATGTCAAAATCTTCGAAAACGGTATCTCCGGGGTCTTTCGGGGGGACGTGGTCAAGCTCGGCTCGGCCGAGTTCGTGGCGAAAGAGCCGGCAGCATCTGGCGGCGCCGTTCTCGGTGCTCATGGCTCCCTCTTTTCATCGGTCTTCTTGAGCGTCGGCGGCCGCCTCGGCGCGGTGTTTCTTTTCGGAGACCGGATCAGACCAGGGGCGAGGGCAACGGTTGAGTGGCTGCGCTCCCTGGGTCTCAGGGTCGCTCTCGTCTCCGGAGACGGAGAGGCGGCAACCAAGGAGATAGCCTGCCAGGCCGGCATCACGGAGGCCCATGGGAGCCGGCTGCCCGCGGACAAGGCGGGTTATGTGGCCGGGCTCCAACGTGAGGGTCGGATCGTCGCCATGGTCGGGGACGGCATCAACGACGCGCCGGCCTTGGTCCAGGCGGATCTGGCCGTGGCTCTTTATTCGGGCGGTCCCCTGGGCAAGGAGGCGCCTCACCTGACCCTCATGCGAGGGGAACCATCCCAGCTCCGTGATTTCTTCACCCTTGCCGGGAGGGCGCGGCGAAAGATCCGACAGAATCTGGCGTGTTCTGCGGGTTACAATGCCGTCAGCATTCCCGTTGCCATGGCCGGCCTGCTCACGCCGGTTGTCGCTGTGGGCGCCATGATTCTTAGCAGCCTGACGGTTATCGGCAACACGCTTTTGCTTACGAAGAGAGCCCGAGAACTGCTTTGACATGGCACAGGTGAGTGTTTAACATCTCCGGCATCCCACCCGGGCGTTATAATGATAATCGCGAAGGGAGTGAACGGGTTCGTCGCGTTGTTGAGACAGCATCCTAGCCTGAGGCGTGGAGGTGGGTTCCCGACGGAGTGTCAGCTGGGGGAGGAAGGGCCGTGGAAGAGACGTGTGAAATCCAGAAGAACATTGGTCTCCGGGGTGTCACTATTGCCGACACCAAGGTAGGCGATGTGGACGGCAATGCCGGCCGTCTGATCTATCGGGGTTACCTCATCACCGACCTCGCCAACAAGGTCTCTTACGAAGAGGTGGCCCACCTGCTGCTGAGGGAGAAACTTCCCGACCACAACGAGCTTGCCTCGTTCAATGCCCAGCTTGTTGCCGAAAGGCCCATCCCGCCCGGTGTGCTCGCCGCGATGAGGGCTTTCCCGAAGACCGCCGTGCCCATGGATGTCCTCCAGGCCGGGGTTGCCCTCCTCGCCCACTACGATCCCGACCTCATGGATACCTCCCGGGAAGCCAACGGACGGAAGGCGGTCCGCGTCGTGGCCAAAATCCCCACGGTTGTGGCCGCATGGGACCGAATCCGAAAGGGCAAGGAACCGTTGGAGCCGAACCCCCGCCTCGGCCATGCCGCCAACTTCCTCTACATGCTTTACGGCAAGCCCGCCACCGAGGAAGTGGCAAAGTATTTCGATACCGCCATGGTGCTCCATGCGGAACACGGGTTCAATGCCTCGACCTTTGCGGCCCGCGAGGTCGCCTCCACTCGGGCCCACCTCTACGCGGCCGTCTCCGCCGCCATCGGCTCCCTCTCCGGCGAACTTCACGGCGGAGCGAACGCACGGGTGATGCAGATGCTCCTGGAGATTGGCACCGCCGACAAGATCGAGAGCTACGTCAGGACGCGACTGGAGGCCGGGGAGAAGATCATGGGCCTCGGCCATGCCGTATATAACGTCGACGACCCCCGGGCTCATATCCTGGCCCCCATGTCCAAGGCGGTGGGTCAGAAGTCCGGCCAGCCTCAGTGGTACGAGATGTCACGGCTCCTGGAAAGAACGGCGAAGGAGGTGTTTCACCAGCTAAAGGGGAGGGACATTCCCGTCAACGTGGATTTCTACAGCGCCTCCCTCTACTACGCCATGGGTATCCCCATCGATCTCTTTACGCCTGTCTTCGCCATGGCGCGGGTTGCAGGGTGGACCGCCCACATCATCGAGGAGCAGTTCGCCGAGGCGGCACCCAAGCCCATGCTCTACCGGCCGGAATCCGAGTATGTCGGCCACTACTGCGGCCCCGAGGTCTGTTCTTTCCTCTCCATCGAGGAGCGCTGAGGCTTTCTTGTCCTGGTGCAGGGCGCCCCTTGAACTTTAGTCACTTTAGGCGGTCTAGCTCACTTTAGGCACTAAGAGAGGTGGACATCATGCAAGACAGAGGCGAAACCATGGTCCTGGCCTCCTTCGTCGGGGACTCTCTGGCCCTCGGCGCCCACTGGATCTACGACGCGGACAAGATCGCGCGGGAGTTCGGCCGGGTGGAACAGCTCCTCAAGCCGAGGGAGGACTCCTACCACTCCACGAAGGACCAGGGCGAGTTCACCCACTACGGTGACCAGACCTTTGTGCTGCTCCAGTCCGTTGCCGCTGCGAAGGGCTTCGACCTGCAAGACTTCTTCCGCCGCTGGCAAGAGCTTTTCCGGGACTACAAGGGCTACGTCGACGGGGCCACCAAGGGCACCCTCCGCAACATCGCCAAGGGGAAAGGCCCGGACAGCTCCGGTTCACCGTCCAATGATCTTGCCGGCGCGGGCCGGATCGCTCCTTTGGTCTACTGTTACAGGAACGACCTCGATGCCCTCATCCGCGCCGCCACGGCCCAGACGAAGATGACCCACGCCGATCCCGCCACGGTGGACAGCGCCGAGTTCTTCGCCAGGGTCACCTTCAAGATCCTGGGCGGAGCCTCGCCGACGGCGGCCATCCGGGAGGTGGCGAAGGAAAGATTCTCCGACACGACCATCGCCGAGTGGGTGCAGGACGGAATCGACTCCCGGGACCAGGAGAGCGTTCCCGCGGTCGGGAGTCTCGGGCAAAGCTGCCACACGCCCGATGCCTTGCCCGCAGTGATCCATCTCATCGTCAAGTACGAACGGAATCTGCGAGAGGCCCTCATCCAGTCGGTCATGGCCGGCGGGGATTCGGCGGCTCGGAATATGATCGTCGGGATGGTCCTCGGGGCCCATCTCGGCAAGGGGAGCCTCCCGGAGGAGTGGGTGAGCGGTCTCAAGAAAGCCGAGGAGATCGGGAGCCTGCTCGGTCAGCTGAAATAACCTGGTTCTCAAGGCCTGATCACCGTGGCGAGCGCCTGCCTAGCCAAGTCTCCGGCCGCATCCGTCGGACCCTCGACCTCTCACTTTCTGATCGGGTCCTCACTCTTCTTGCTCGTGTCAGATGGAAAGGGAGGCTAGAGATGGTTAGGAAAACCATATGCCTACTCGCACTCTACCTGTTCCTCTCCGGCACCGTCGCGCCAGCGCAGGAAGTCAGCAAGGGGACGGCTGCCATGACCGCGGCGGAAACGTGGCTGACTCTGGTTGACGGGGGGAGATACGCGGAGAGCTGGAACGAAGCCTCCTCGTACTTCAGGAACTCCGTCCAGCAGGAACAGTGGGCGCAATCCCTTGAGGCCACGAGGAAGCCCTTCGGGAAAGTCGTCTCGAGGGAGATGAAGAAAATGACCTACAAGACATCGCTGCCCGGCGCGCCCGACGGGGAGTACATGGTCATCCAGTTCGCCACCTCCTTTGGCAAGAAGAGGGCGGCCGTTGAGACCATCACGACGACGGCGGATAAGGACGGGAGTTGGCGGGTATCCGGCTATACTATCAAGTGACCGATCCGCCTGCGGCACCCATCACCCAGCACAATCGGCGAGGCTCACGGGTCTCCGGCAACAGACCGAGGAGACGGCGGTGACGCGCACGGTCGCCAGAGTCCACATATCGGCGGTCAGATGTGAGAATCCCTGAAGCGAGTGGGATGACCGACATCGTGTGGTCGGCTGAAGCCATCGACTCCGGAACCGCTGATCATATGTGAAAATTCCCACCGGCTGGCTCGGGTTTTACATAGCTCGTCAGGAACTACAGTTTTTTGGCGTCAGTTTCCACGCGGCAAAAACCCTTGATTGGTTCTGCCGGTGCAACTATAGAAAAAAACAGTAGGTTCATAGATAGGGGGCCTCGATGAATAGTCGCGACTATTTCGTGCTCGGGTCTAAACTCCTCGGAGTGTACTGCCTATTTTTGGCCGTACCGCATCTTGGGGCGGCCGTTGCGACTTTGGCGGATCCACCGAACCTGGGCGATGAATATGCTAGCATCATGTTTATGAGCCGAGTAGTATTCCGGATTATTCCCGTAGTATACTTAGTGTTCGGGTTTTACCTGATCAGAAATGGGAGCGTCATACATAATCTTGCATATCAAGTTTCATCCGACGAAGACAATTTACTCGAAACGCGAGACAAATTCATCGTCTTTCTAAAATTCCTCGGTATGTTCCTCATAGTAAGTTATTTCCCCGATGTTTTAAAATCTATATCAAGCTATTTTACATATAGAAACGCTTTTCCAACCCTCAATTTGTTTGAGGACAAACAATATGCCCTTGTAAATTTCGGGCCGAGTATCGTAGGCGTCGTGTTCGGTTTCTATTTGCTCAAAAGCGGGCAGGTGTTTGTCCGTTTAGCGTTCCGGTCCGACGCTCCAACGACCGAAAACCACAAGTCACGCCCAGATAAGAGGAATTCGGCATGACCACTGGTTGAATCCGAAGGGGGAGCAGCTCTACTTCTGGCTTACAGCTTACCTCGGCTTATGCAAGAGGATATTATGTGGTATTTTGCAGTTGTTTATTTCAATTGGTTACCCGCCGTTGTCATCTGGGGATTCAATCGGTGGCGCAAGGGTCGAGTAAAAGGTTCTTATCTTGTTGCAACTGGAAGCGCATTGGAACTGCTTGCCTTGTTGGAACACTGGCGGGAGTGGTCTCGTTTGAGAGGGCGACCTGACCAATTGTATGTGTGGATTCTTCCTCTGTTACTGTCCATCGTTGCCGTAATCATGATAGTCGCTGGTGCGGTCCGTTCATTCTTGCCAGAGGCCGCTGGCGATCCTGCAGCTGATGATTCGAACATTGCATAACCAGGCGTTCAGGGACATAAGGAGCCGAGCGGCAAATCCAAAAATCGAAACCTCTGGCCCGCCGCTGGCTTCCTTGGCGTTAAATCGTTATTATCTACACGCGGCACGACTCGCTTCCGGGCTTGCCTTCGATCTTCCCTGCACTTCTGTGGCTGTGCATGGAACCCCAAGATGGTCGGGTGGCCCTGCACCCTTTGACCGGCTTCAAGATCTTATGGTAGCCTGGATTCACCGAAACCGGAGCCGCTGACCATAGCTGCACATTACCACTAGCCGGCTCGGAGGTTAGGTAACTCATCACTTCACGAACTTGGCCATCAGCGTTTCAAACTGTTTCCATCGAACTGCAAGAACCGGGGTTGCTGATGAAAGCTTTCATGACCGATCCGATGGTCCGTTGGGTTGCCGTGATGCTCGCGGTCGTGATGGGACTGGTCAGCCTTGTCCCACGGGTCGAGGCCTCCTTTGTTCCATCTGATCAGCGCGCTTCATCGATTTCCCGACAGGAGGACATGGCGACGATAGAGAGGGCTCTTGAGCAGAAGTTGGTAAGGGAGAGGCTCAAGGATCTCGGCTACACTGAGGAGGAGATTAAGGCGAGGCTTGATCGACTCTCCGACGCGGAAGTCCACAGCCTTGCCAGTCAGCTCGACTCTCTCATGCCAGCTGGGAGTTGGGAGGCAGTGGTCATCGTCATCCTGCTCTTCGCAATAGTCGTCGTTCTCTATTTCATGTGGGTCGAGAAGAAGGTCGTCCTATACTGAGGGCTCGTGATGACTGGTCACCTTAGGCTGTTCCAATATTTGGGGTAGCCCGAAGGCGTCGAAACTAGAGGCGATGACCATAGGTAAACATCCCCACTGGCTGGCTCTGGTTTTACATAACTCATCACCAACACCATCCATCCGTTGTGCGAGGTTATGTATTTGAGAGTACTTAGCGCAATGCAACGAAAAACGTTCGCTCGACTGAGGGAAATCCTGCCGGAGAAACAAGCTCTCGCCGTTGAGGTCCATCTGCTGGTTTCGGGACTTGCAGTGGGCGTGTTTTCTTGGTCCCTCGTCTCATTCCTGAAAAGAATTAAATTTCAGAACATCTCCCTCGATATCAGGCCGTGGGCATTGCCTTTTTTCCAACCGCAGGATGCGGCATTGGCGAACTACCTGGCTCTGTGTCTCTTCACAGCAGGGTATGCTCTCATAATCTACACGAAAGGGGTGGACACGTCATCGCCGAAGAATTTTCCGGCTTCGCACCTGAGCCGATTGACAAGATTGACCATTCTATCAACCGGTTTATTGATATGCGCGTTATTTCTTCCTCTTAGCGGCCGCATCGTCGCTCTCACCGTAGCTTTTGCCACGTCGGCAATATATTCACTGAAGCTTCCGACCCTGGGCATTCTGAGTACGCCCCCGACCCTCAGCTACCGGTCAGTCTCTGCGGCGCCGGCGGTGCCGGCTTTGAGCACATATTCAACGAATTCTCTGAGACTCATCAGCACCGGGCGGATGCTGATCTCGCTTGGTCCGTGGATCCTCCTCGCGATCGCCTCGCTGGAGCCGCTATTAATTGCAGATGGACATCCCTACCTGATCAATGAGTACGCAAACTTATATAGCAGTACGATTATCGACGGGCGGTCGGTGAACAATTTAGCCTTCTTAAGCCAAATCGCGGAAAGTCCTGTTTTGAATTCAGGTTCGGGTGGCAAAAAGGGTGCGGAGCTCGGGTCGTTTGATGCCGAGCGGTTACGCAAATTTCGCTTGTACAACGACTTGGAATACTCAATACAGAATATGGGCCGAGGACAGTTCGAGCATATAGGACACATACTGAATCCCTTAAACAAATACGAGCTCAACGCGTCGTTGGATCAGCTCTACTTCCATTATGGCTTGGGTAATACTTTTGTTATGAAATGGCTTATGGATTTGTTTGGCGGAATCTCAGTACAGAATTATTACAAGTGTTATTTGCTATACATCGCGTACGGGGCATGCTTTCTGGGGATGCTGTATTACATTTTTCAGGGTCACAGTGCCCTGGTGTTAGGCGCGTTCGCGATCTACGTGTCTGCGTATTTCTTTACGGGATTTATAGGCTACATCTTCGCGCCCGGCGTAATTCCGTCGATCCACTTCTTCGACGTCGCGGCGATTGCATGCTTCGCTGGGATCGTGAGAAATCGAAGGAATTGGATTTTTATCGCCGGTTTGGTGACAGCCTGCGTTCTCGGCGTCATAATGAACCCCAGGTTCGGGTGGATACTGACCGTTTCCTGCGTTATCGGACTCGTTTTTTACGCCGTCGAAAACACGACTCGAAACGAAAAGCTGCTTTGGATTATTGGAGCCGGCTGCCTTGTCCTAGGCGCTGTGGCTATGGGTACCCTCCTGCCAGGCAAGGGCGCAGATGATACCGTCCGTTACTTCTCAATGGGCTATCTCTCGTGGAGCCCACGCCGCGCAGTCGTGTGGCTAACCGGGACGTATCTTGTAGTTTCATACACTTTACTGATCGCAATGAAGAACGCGCGCCATAGCACAAAGTACATTTATTCGATGGTCTTCTTCTATGCTCAAGGCATGCTTACCTACTACTACTGGTCAGGCCTGGATAACCACCTACCCATGGCGGTCCCGTACATCGGACTTCAAGTCTTTCTCAGCCTTTGGGCTCTGACTGACATTTTCGAGAAAGATGAAAAGCGACGACGTCGTGTCGAAATGGTCAAGAGGTTCGCGGTGGCGCTCGCTTTGGCGCTCGTAGCACTCGGCGGCTACAAGTTTTACTCGCAGAAGAGCCGTCTTCTTCAGCATTTCGCGACTCACACTACCTTCACCTGGACCTTGCCTAAGGCAAAGGTCGTGACGACCATCGATCCAGCTCCAATACAGGAGGCGGTTGTTCTCATACAGAAGTACAGCGATCAGCAACGAAGGGGGATATACATCATCTCGAAGTATGATAGTTGCCTACCATTCCTTTCTGGACGTTACAGCTTGATGCCGTACCTCGACTTGGGATACTCGCTCGTCAGCGAGAAGGAGGTTAGACGGGCTGTGAATACGATCACAGAAGGAAAGCCTGAATATATATTTGTAGATAGCGACATCGACACGTATTCTTCGGGAGCGGACCCTTCGGTCGTCGATCCCTGGTCGAAGCTCTTCAGCAACAAGAACTCCAACAGGGAGCGCGCGTCTCGCATTGGCAGGATAGTGGAATTAAGAAGGGTGTACGACAGTGTCGCAAGTGATTATGTAAAGATCGATGGAGGAAGACTCATCAGTGTTTATCGGAAGGTCGCAGCCTGATAGAATCAGTGCATGATTATAAGCGGACGTCGGCACTACGTAGGCCAACATTGCCACTGGCCCCGTCGAGCTTTAGCTACCTCATTAGAAGCCAGATTTTTGGAAAGCCGGGAGGAGGAGTCCTCAGCCGACTCGTAGTACGGCTCGGGCTCCGCGCAAAAGCTGCGGCTCATCGCCTCGGCCACCGTCGCCCCAAGGGGCGGCCGTCCTCCAGGCGCGCGATTTTTTCCCTCAGGAGCTCGTTATCCATGGTGATCTGGCCGACCTTGGCCTCGAGCTGGGTGGAGCTTCAAAAGGTTGGACTTTCACCAAGCGGGGGGATAATAGCCTCCTCTTGGCTACATCCGACGCAATCGGCGAGGCAGATGTAGCATCATGTGGCCCGCTGCCGATCCTGGCGGGCACCGGGAACTTTTTCGCAGCGACGCGCCAGAGCGGCCAGCTCACTCTCTTTATGAACGGAGTGCCAGTCGCGGTCGCGCCGGCCCCTTCACGCGACCTAGACTCAACGTCTTCGCTCAAGTTCGGCCATCGGGGGAATCCCATCGACACACCAGGCTCTGACGACGCTCGAGACTTCTTCTTGAATGGCCGAATTGATGAGGTGGAGCTATTCGTTGGCCGAGCCCTGACTCAGGAGGAGATCCAAGGGATCTTCAATGCCGGACGCGCTGGCAAGTGCAAGCGCATGTGCCGATACTGAAAGCTTGGCAGAGCAGTAGCAGCAGCGTAGCTGAGAAATTCGCCTGTCATGGCCCCTTATTGAAAGTTAATAGGGGGCTTCCGTATTGGCAAGGAGGGCCGATAGTGGCCATGTAGAACGTGGGGGAGATAAGAATTGGTATCTCGCGCCGGTAAAGGAATCAACCAAGGATCTAAAAGGGCCGATTTCTAGGCCAATGAAAAACACCCACCCGAATGATAGGGGTTTTCATTCTGGTCACATCACATCCTTTTACTAAACTCCCACAGAACTGGTGCGAGGGTTTACATATGGTCATTTCTACGATTCCGTAAGCCTCGCTCCGGCTCCAAGATGTTGCGGTCAGGCATTCCTTTTGACTCCGCGCCAGATTCTGTGGTACGTTTGATTTATCAAGAGCGGAACGGGTGATCATATCTGGACATTCCTGCGGGCCCGGTCAAATTCAAGGCAACTCAACACGAGACACATTTTGGGGAATGTCGCTGCAGGGACTTGCCCTTCCCTGAGTTGCTCAACAGCAGGCTAGAGCTATAGTATTCGCCGCGGGAGACGCGATGAACGAGCACGCGAGGCTCTGCGGACGCGCGGTAATAGATGTCGCCGATGCGGAATCCATGGATGAAGCGCAATCGAATCACTTCAAGCACGTGGCGCATATAATGCGTTTTGAGGAAGGATTTCTGGAGAAGACAAGAAAGCATTTTCCTTCGTCGTCCCTTGTGGATCCTCACAATAGCGCGGGAAGAGATTTTTGGGAGGCGGCTGTTCGCGAAGAACGATTGAGAAAGGATCTAACAGGTTGCTGAAAAACTCTTCGACCGGGGCTTCTCGTGTGCCGGCATGCATGGCAGACCTGAGCCGAGCCGGTCGAGTCGGCAAGGCTGTAAGGAAGAGACGACACGCCTCACCGGGGCCGGCGACCGAGGGCGATTCCCCATCCTCCGGGAGAGACGGTTCGACCTCCCGGCTTCCTCTCGCGGCTGCCGTTTCCCTGGTCACGTTTGCGACGTACCTCCCTTCCCTCGGAAACGGATTCGTCAACTGGGATGACGGGATGTATGTCGTCTACAATTCCCATATCCAATCGCTCGGTGCCCGTCTGTTCCGCTGGGCGTTCTTCGATTTTTACGCGAGCAACTGGCACCCGCTCACCTGGCTGTCCCATGCCCTCGATTACGCCGTATGGCGCACCAACCCCCTCGGCCATCATCTGGTCAACGTCATCCTTCATGCCGTCAACACCTTCATCGTCTTCTTCGTCGTCACCACCCTTCTGGAGGCGGCCAAGGAGAGACGCTTACAAGGAGCCTCCGTATTCTCCGACGGTCGGGCGATACGGATAACCGGCACGATATCGGCGCTCCTGTTCGGTCTTCATCCCGCGCATGTGGAATCGGTCGCGTGGGTAGCGGAAAGAAAGGATCTTCTCTGCGGTCTGTTCTTTCTGCTCAGCATCGCCGCGTACACCAGGCATGTCGGCTCCGCAACGGGCCGATCCGCGCCCGACCGCGTCGTATGGCCACATCGTTTATCCGGGAGCTATCTCCTTTCCCTCCTGTTCTTTGTCCTAGCCCTCCTCAGTAAACCGATGGCCGTATCGCTTCCCCTCGTTCTGCTGATTCTCGACGGGTACCCTTTCAGGCGCATCTCCTCTTTTGCCTCCTTTCTTTCTGCAGTTATCGAGAAAATTCCCTTCATCGCCATGAGTCTTGGCTCGGTATGGCTGACCGTTCTCGCGCAGGGGTCCGAGAGCGCCATGTCCCTCATGGAGGTCGTGCCGTTATCGACGAGACTCCTTGTGGCGGCAAAGGCGGTTGTATTCTATCTGCTCAAGATGGTTCTCCCCCTCAACCTGATACCCTTCTACCCCTACCCGCTGAGCGCCTCACTGCGGTTTCCCGACTTTTTCGTGCCGGTACTCCTCCTGATCGCGATTTCGGCATTCCTTGTGGTGACCCGCGGCAGGAATAGGGCAGTGCTGTCGATATGGACCTATTACATCGTGACGCTCCTCCCCGTCCTCGGCATCGTCCAGGTGGGAGGGCAGTGGATGGCGGATCGGTACACCTACCTGCCAAGTATCGGCCCTTTCCTGCTCATGGGCATGGCGGCGGCATGGTGGTGGACCAAAGCGAGCGAGAAGGGGGGCGGCGCTGTAAGGTCTGTCACCGTTTGTGCCGGGGTTGTTCTCTTTTTCATGATGACCTGTGTGACCGTCAGCCAGATCGCCATCTGGAAAGACAGCTTCCGCCTGTGGAGTCGTGTGATCGAGAAGGAACCGGAGCGGGCCCCCTCTGCCTATAACAACAGAGGTGAAGCGTTGGCAGCAGCGGGGCAGATCGACAGGGCGCTCGCAGACTACGACAGGGCGATTGCCTTGACCGATGGGACTCCGGCATTGCCGAAAAGCGGTGTGTTCGCGAGAATCGCCTCATCCGCCTATAACAACAGGGGCGGCATTTTCTACGGCATGGGGCTCATGGACAAAGCAATCAAAGATTTTGACAGGGCGATCGCCCTGGATTCGTCTTCCTACCAGTCCTTCACCAATCGCGGTGCCGCTTTTCTTGCAGCGGGTCAGCTCGACAACGCCTTAGGGGATTACGACACGGCTATTGCTTTGAACCCCAACGTATATGAGGCCCGTTTTGGCCGCGGCGAGACCTTCGCCAGAAAGGGCATGCTGGACGAGGCGATCGCCGACTTCGATAAGGCCATAGAACTCAATCCCTCCCGATGCGAAGCTTTCAACAGTCGGGGCGTGGCCTTCGACAAGAAGGGAGAGCCGGAAAGGGCGCTGGAGGACTTCAACCGGGCGATCCTTGCGGATAAGGGGTGCGCGATTGCCTACGCGAATCGCGGCAACTATTACCTGAAGAAGGGGAAGATGGAGACGGCCATCGCCGAGCTTCAGAAGGCGTGTGATCTGGGGAACGGGCACGTTTGCGAGTTCTTAAAGGGGTTGAAGAAGTGAGCGGCCTAGCCCGCATTGGCTGTACCAGATGTTACCTTCCGAGGGGAAGTTCACCGAAGGTCTGGTCAGGATGCTGACCTCCTGACACCACACAGCGCTCAATCTCTTCTCTGGCCCATCATGGCCTTGCATCATCGTTATTAGTCACCATCAGCTTGGACCTCCGGCGAGTTTGGCTAACATCCTTTTTGCCGTTTTGCCGCCGAGGGGGGGGACGCCCAAGATGCTTTGGTGGTCCCTGGTAGCAAGCACCGGACACTTCGGCGTCGACACCGAAAGAGCGCGAATGCCTGGGCGTCATTGAGCGAGGGGTTATTGATGACGGTAACCCGAAACCGCTCGGGGAGAAACACCTATCGAGAGGGTGGGGCCGAAACGCTCGCCCCCAGCGAGGATCGACGCACCCTGCCTGTCCGTTCCGACCTACTCTCCAATCGTCTCCGCCGCGACAGGGCTCTTGTCGATCTGCGCCCGCTGCAGCTTGCCACTGAAATCCCGGTAGATCACCTTCCACTTGCTGTAGAGGTCGAGGGCTCCCCCCCGGCCGCCCGCTTCTCGGGGCCCGAAGCCGGTGTGCTTCGTGCCGCCGAAGGGCAACTGAATCTCGGCGCCGATGGTGGAGGCATTGATGTAGACGATACCGGTGTCGAGGTCGCGCTCCGCCCTGGCGCTGGCGTTTACGTTCCTGGTGTAGATCGCCGATGAGAGCCCGTAGTCGCTGTCGTTGACCACCTGGATGGCCTCCTCCAGGTCCCGCACCCGGATGACCGAGAGACCAGGCCCGAATATCTCCTCGCGAGCGATGCGCATCTGCGGCGTCACATCGACGAAAACGGTGGGCTCCACGAAATAGCCGAGCCGGCAATCGCCCTCCATATACCGGCCCCCGCCAACAACCAGGCGGGCACCCTCTTCCGTGCCGATCCGGATGTAACTCAGCACCTTGTTCAGTGCCTCCTCGTTGATGAGAGGTCCCACCTGGTTCCGGGGATCGAGCCCGTTTCCAATCTTGAGGGCGGCGGCCGCCTCCTTGATACGGGCAACGAGCATGTCGTGAATGCCTTCCTGGACGACGACCCTGCTGGTGGCCGTACAACGCTGCCCCGCGGTACCGAAGGCGCCCCAGAGAATACCGTCAACCGCCAGATCGATGTCGGCATCGTCCAGGACAATGATCGCGTTCTTGCCACCCATTTCCGTGGTGAACGCCTTATGGCGGTCGGCGCAGGCCTGTATCACCTCGTGGCCCACTTGCCACGAGCCGGTAAAGGAGACTCCGTCGGCCCCAGGGTGGTTCACCAGGGGGTCTCCGGCCTCCGCCCCCGTTCCGTGGATGAGGTTGAGCACACCGGGCGGAAGCCCCGCAGCCTGGAGAGCCTCGACGAAACGCTGAGCGCAGAGAGGTGTGTAGCTGGATGGCTTGAAGACCACCGTGTTCCCGCAGACGAGCGCGGCGAGGATCTTCCAGCCGGGAATGGCGACAGGGAAGTTCCAGGGGGTGATCACGGCAAAGACGCCGACGGGCACCCGCACCGACTTGCAGTCCTTGTCCGGGAGCTCCGCAGGCACCGTTTCGCCGGATAGCCTCCTGCCTTCCCCGGCCATGTAGTAAGCCATGTCGATCGCCTCCTGGACATCACCGCGGGCTTCCTCCAGGACCTTCCCCATCTCCCGTGTCATCAGCCGGGCGATGGCCTGCTTCTGCTGCAGGAGAATTTCACCCGCCCTGAAGAGGATCTCGCCCCGGCGCGGGGCCGGCGTGAGGCGCCAGGCCGGAAGGGCCTTGCGGGCCGCGGCGACGGCCGCATCCACGTCAGTCCTCTTCGATCGTGGCGCCACGGCCACGACCTCGCCGAAGCGGGCGGGGTTGATACTGTCGAAGGTCTCGCCGCCTTGGGCCTTTACCCAGCGGCCGGCGATGAGGTTGTTACACGAGGTTGTCATCGGCTGCCACTCCTTTTCCATCTATCAAGGACCGCGCCCTCGCGGCGACGGATGTTCCCCACGAGATCTCTCTAGATAGCCTAGCGAGGCCGATATCCCGAGACAAGCAAGCGGCCTCGCCGAGTCTTGTGGACGGCGTGAATCCGGCCCCCTCTCGTCGGGGACAGGGGAGACGGGACGGTTGAATCCACCGCAAGGGGCCATGTAGAATTCAGAGAGGTGCCCGCATCGTCGCGGGCCGTTCCTGGGCGGGCCGCTCCTTCGTTGGTGCGACTCCTGCTTGGGGGAGAGGCGAACCATGAAGAGATCCCAGAGTGTGGACTATTACGACTGTGAGGAGTTGCTCACGCCGGCGGAGCGCCGCTTTCGCAACACCATCCGTGAGTGGGTGGACCGCATCTATGCGCCGCGCGCGAGCGCATGGTTCGAAGCAGGGATCTTTCCCGCCGATCTCATCCCCGACATGGCCCGGCTGGGGCTTCTCGGCATCAAGCTGGGCGACTACGGCGGGCCGGGTTTGAACAGCTTGTGCTATGGGCTCGCCTGCCAGGAGCTTGAAAGGGGGGACAGCGGCCTGCGCTCTTTCGTCTCGGTGATGAACTCGCTCGTCATCTACCCGATCCTGACCTTCGGCTCGGAGGAGCAGCGGGACCGTTGGCTGCCGGCCATGGTGCGGGGCGAGAAGGTGGGCTGCTTCGGGCTCACGGAGCCGGAGGCCGGCTCCGATCCGGGTAGCATGAAAACCGTCGCCACCCGCACCGGGGACGGCTACCGCATCAACGGCAGGAAGATGTGGATCACCAACGGCGAGATTGCCCATGTGGCGGTCATCTGGGCCCGGAGCGAGGAGGGGATCAAGGGGTTCCTGGTGGAGAAGGATACCCCGGGCTTCACCGCCCGGCCGGTGCAGGGCAAGTTGTCCATGCGTGCCTCTGTCACCTCGGCGCTCATCCTCGACAACGTCGTCGTTCCCGACGCCAGTCTCCTCCCGGGAGCCCACGGACTCAAATCGGTCCTCATGTGCCTCAACCAGGCACGTTTCGGCGTGGCGTGGGGTGCCCTGGGCGCGGCCGTGGCTTGCTACGAGGCGGCGCTGGACCACGCCAAGAAGCGCATTCAGTTCGGTAAGCCGCTCGCCGCACGCCAGCTTATCCAGGACAAGCTGGTGTCGATGGTTAGCGAGATCACGAAGGGGCAACTCCTCTGCCTGCGGCTGGCGAAACTCATGGATCGAGGACGGGCGCGTCCGGGTCAGGTTTCCATGGCCAAGATGAACAATGTGGCGACGGCCCTCAAGATCGCCCGCACCGCCAGAGATATTCTTGGGGCGAGGGGAATCGGCCTCCAGTACCCTGTGATTCGCCATATGCTGAATCTCGAGTCCGTCTACACCTACGAGGGCACCCATACGGTGCACACCCTGATCATCGGTCGTGATATCACCGGCCATAACGCCCTGGTGGGTGGCTGATCCTCCCAGACCGAGCCCGGGCTGCGCCGTGCGATGGAGGAAGAGGGCCCCTGCCTGTGGAGTTGGCGCATGTGGTATGGATCTGGAGGAGTACTGCAAGACGGGCTCGCTCATCAACGCCAGCGACAAGGTTTGCCCCGCGGCGGCCCCCTTCGGCCGGGCCGCGAAGAGTTTGGCCAAGGGGGGCGCGAGAAGCGTAGGGCGGGCAAAGACCCGTGAGCCTTTTCTGAAAGGGGTGGATGGATGGCTGAGGATCAACGGCAAAGTGAAGGGCGCCTGCGACCGGAGTTGACCTTAGAGAGGATGAAGGCGCTATGCACGGGTTATCTGCCCGGGTTGATCGGTATGGAACTGGTGTCGGTGTCATCAGGGAAAATACTGAGTCGCCTGAACGTGCGACACGACCTTATGGCACCAAACGGTTTCCTTCATGCGGCGACCATCATCGGCCTCGCCGATACCAGCTGCGGTTTTGGCACCCTCGCCCACTTGCCGGAAGGAGCGAAATCATTTACGACCCTTGAACTCAAGACAAACTTCGTTTCTACCGTGCGCGGGGGAGCGATTACGTGCGAGGCGACTCTCGAGCACTTCGGGCGGACGGTGCAAGTCTGGGACGCGGTGGTTGCGGACGAAGCCACCGCTCGAACGATTGCCCTTTTCCGATGTACGCAGATGATTCTGTGGCCGAAGCATTGACCCGTGCAACTTTGATCTCCTCCAGAGAGAGCGCTGCCGTGCTGGCGTGGGCATCGACGCCGCGACGAACCCCAGTATCAGCTGCGCGCCGGGGTGCAGTTCAACCGGCTGTCCGGGCGAGCCTCATGCCGTGAGAACTTTTGCAACGTTACCCCACAAAAAATAACTGAGTTTTGGAGAGGAAGAAGCCATGGAACGAAACCGGTACGAACGGGGTTGGGAGAAACTGAAAGAAATCGACGGGGAAGCGGGTGAGCGGGTAATCAACAGTTTGCGAGACATCGCCCCAGATTTCGCACGTTACCTGATTGAATTTCCTTTTGGGGATATCTATTCCCGCCCGGCACTCGACTTGAAGTCGCGTGAAATCGCTGTGGTCGCGGCTTTGACTGCCCTTGGAAACGCAGCGCCGCAGCTGAGAGTCCATATCCATGGTGCGCTCAATGTGGGTTGCACACGTCAGGAGGTTGTGGAGACGATCATGCAAATGGCGGTTTATGCGGGGTTTCCTGCAGCGCTAAACGGGTTGTTTGCCGCCAAGGAAGTATTTCAAGATCGGGACAGCGCCGGGCGAAGCTGATGCCTTCAGCCTTCTGGTGTATCCTGACCCCTTGTGGCCTGAAGGCGCGGTGGCTGACGGCTCCCGAGGCTACGAGGCCTTGTGGAGCTCCTTGTTGATCAGTTCGCGAACCCCCTGAAGGCTTCTCTCCTTGAGTAGCCGGCCGTTGATGAAGATACAGGGTACCCCGGGTACCTCCGCCGTTATGCCGTCTCGAAGGTCTCGGTTAATGAAGGCCTCGACAGCCGGGTCTTTCCGGTCAGCGTCAAACTGTGCCTTGTCGAGCTTAAGCTCCGCCGCGATCTCTTCAAACTTCTTCTCGCTGAGGCTATTAGAGCTGGCGAAGAGCTTGTCGTGGTAGGGCCAGAATTTCCCTTGTTTGTTGGCTGCCATGGCAGCGACAGCGGCGGGGAGTGCGAATTCGTGCATACCCAGCGGAAAATTCTTGAAAACAACTTTGACCTCTCGAGGATACTGCTCAAGCACCTGCCTGAGAAGAGGCGCAAGCCTCGCGCAGTACGGTCATTGAAAGTCGCTGAACACGACGAGTGTCACCGGCGCCTCGGGTGGGCCCAGGAACGGCGATCCTGCCGTGTTGATGTCTCTTATGAACTCCACCTGAACGACTTGCAGTTTGCCCGCAGCCCGGTTGCTAAGATAAATTTTGTCTCCCATGGCTGAGCAGGCGATGCCATCAAAACCCGCACCTACCTGGAGCTTATCTTGGAGCTTTCCCGCCGCAGAGTAGATGAGCACGTCGCCATCGGCCGTGAGAGCAAAGGTCAATCGCCCGTCCGGGGTGACCGCTACGTCGACGAGTTTTTTCCCCATGTCGATGGTTTGGATGCTCTGCCACTCCACAGTCGCATGTACACCCAACGGTAAGAGGCCAATGCAAACCAGCAGGGCTGGTGCAATCATCGCTCTCTTCATCTCATCGGTCTCCTTTCGGTGTCAGGCCTATTAACGAAGTGTATACCATCACGAATCGGAAAATCAGACAAGGATTTTTATGTGCCCCTGACCCTCCCGGGTCTATCAGCTAAAAAGATACCGGCAAGCGTCTCAAAATCAACTTGGGGGGGGTGACGTCGTGATCACCACGCACAGGCCCTTACCCTCTCCCGAGCTCTTAACCGCCCCTCGCATATTCCGGATTGTCCTGCAATGCCCATCAACCGATCTAAGGGGGAAAGGTCGATGACTACGGGGGGTGCCAATCCGGCCGCGATCCTCACATCTCCCATCCCGAAGGCTGGCACCTTGGGGCGCTGGCGCATGTAAACCTTTTTGCTCCAGAGACGTCTAAAGCTCTTGAAAGCGAACAATGGAGGTCCGAATATGAAGGCACGAACGCTCTTCGTTGGTATAGCGGCAGTGGTGTTGCTTATGGCCCCGGCCAATGTATCCCGGGCCGATTGGGGAGGCGGCGGTTGGTACCCGCCGCCCGTTGCCAGAGCTCCTTATGGTTGGTACGGTCACCCCTACTATCACCCCGGATATCGGCACTACTTCGCGCCGAGGCCCGTGTATGCGCCCCCGCCTCGAGTCCTGTACGTACCGGCGCCTTGGGCCGTATACGCGCCCGTACCAGGCCCTGGGTATGGTGGAGGCTACGTGGGCAGCGGGCTCGGGATATCCCTGCCCGGACTGGCGTTCTCGTTTTCGTTTCACGGACACTAACCGAGCGGATTCCTTAAAGGCGGGGCAGCCGTGGAGATTTTCTCTGGGAAGAGATTGCAACCCTGCGGTCAAGAGACCGGGGGGCTGATCGCCGCGAGGAGGCTGTAGGGTGAAGGTCTGCACTGATCAGAGAGAGAGACTTCTACTCGATATCCACGGGGAGCTCCCGGCGAGCGAGCAGGCTGGCTGGCAGAGGCATCTCGACGCCTGCTCGGGCTGTCGTCAGGAGCAACAGAAGATCCTCCGGCTCCTCGACAGCGCTAGGGAGGCCATGCCCGTACCGAAACTCGCTCCGGAGCGAGCCAATTCCCTTCGAGAATCGGTTATGATGCATTGGCAGGCGAGACGGAGTCGGGTGTGGTGGCGGGGCCAATTGTTCGGGATGTCGCTCCGGCCGGTTCCAGCGTTGGTTGCCACCGGTTTTCTCTTGGTGGGTCTAGGCTGGTTCGGTTTGCAGGAGTTGCGAAATACATCCGACACCCTCCGTGCCCCAGAGGCTTCCAAGCAGGTCGTGGTGAGCGACGCGGAGGTAATCGAGAACCTGGATCTCCTCGAGCATCTTGATGACATCGAACGAGTTGTTCGGGTGGTAGACCACCGGGACATCAGAATCTAGCCGCCACCAGCACCCGAGAGGACGACCTCGAACGGTGGGATGGACTATTGGGGTTTTCGTAACGGCTTGTAGAGTCCGCGGCGCCTGATTCAAATCGACCATCTGCGTGGGGTCGATTGGGAGTAAGACAATGAAAAAGGCCATCTGGGCGGTTGTTTCGGCGTTTGCACTGCTCCTCGCCAGCCCCTTGTCTGGTGACGGGGCAGGGAGAAGCGTCTTCTCTGGTGCACACGCCAGGGTAGGTCAGGCGGCCTGGGGAGGACATGCTTCTTCGGGTGCTTGGACAGGAGGAGCTCGTTCTGGTTCTTGGGCAGGCGGATCTCCTGCTGGCGCCTGGGCGGGTCATGCTCCGTCTGGCACTTGGGCAGGACATGCTTCTACTGGCCGCTGGGGAGGAAATTCTCCTTCTCGCGCTTGGGCGGGGCGGCCTGCCTCCGGTGCTTGGGGCGGACCTCCTTCGGGCGGCTCGGGACATCCTCCTTCTGGCACCTGGGGGGGACATCCTCCCTCCGGCGCCTGGGCAGGACGACCTGCTCCCGGGGCTTGGGGAGGACCTCCGTCCGGTGGTTGGGGAGGTCATCCTCCGTCTGGTGGGTGGGGCCATCCTCCCTCCGGCGGCTGGGGCCATCCTCCCTCCGGCGGCTGGGGACATCCTCCCTCCGGCGGCTGGGGTCATCCCCCATACGGCGGCTGGGGTCATCCCCCGTACGGCGGCTGGGGTCATCATGGAGGGGGATCGCACTACTTTTTCTCAGGCTCGGTAGTACTGGGGCCTTGGTGGCCATGGTACCCGTGGTACCCGTACTACTATCCATACTACTCCTACTACCCGTACTACCCATATTACCCGTACTACGCTGCAACTCCAGCGGCGGCGGTCGAGCAGCAGCCTCAGGAATATGTCGACTCGGGACAGCAGCAATCAGATTACTATTGGTACTACTGCCAGGACCCGCAAGGGTACTACCCATACGTGCAGAGCTGCCCGGGCGGGTGGATGAAAGTGGTACCACAGACCACTCCAGACAGCTCCGCCTCAGGAGGGGAGGAGACGGGACAATGAACTGGGCACGAGGTTTTCTGGTTTTTTTGGGCGTGTTGGCATTGAGCGGATGTGCGACAGTGCCGACCGGCCCGAGCGTCATGGTCCTTCCGGCCCAAGGGAAGCCCTTTGAGGCATTCCGGGCCGATGACTCTGTGTGCAGGCAATGGGCTGCACAGCAGGCTGGAGCCGGGCCGAGTGAGACGACCAATCAGACCCTCGCCAACGGCGCGGCCCTCGGGACAATCATGGGAGCCGGGTTAGGTGCAGCGATTGGCGCCGCCTCGGGCGCCACTGGTACCGGTGCGGCCATCGGTGCCGCGAGCGGTCTCATCGGCGGTACTGCGATCGCGAGTGGACCGGCCTACGGCGCTGGGTGGGAGGTCCAGAGGCGATACGACATAGCCTACCAGCAGTGCATGTATGCGAAGGGAAACCAGATCCCGGGTATCGTCCGCACCGCGAGGCGAGCTCCTCTGGTACCGCCGCCGCCTCCGCCCCCGCCCGGCTACTACGCGCCAGGGCCACCCGCCCCCCCTCCGCCCCCGTGGGTGCAGTAGCTCGGGGGCCCCTCGCCGGGGACTTCCCGACTTGTGCCGGTGGGACGAAGAAGGGTCACGCCGGTTTCGGGTTAGTTTGAGCTGGATCCTTTCCCGGCGCCCGGGCTCACGGAGGAGGTATTCCGAGCCGACCAAGCTTCGCACCGCCGCTTGACATGGTCGAAGTGATCCAGTCTATCGAAACACCGCGCTCGATCGTGGAGCACGCGAAGGAGGGAGATCGATGTCTATCAGGAAAGCGCTACTCGCCTTGACCGCCGTCAGTGTGGTCTCTGTCTTGCTCGCCAGTCTCACACCCATTGCTGCACAGTCGCAGTCGCCTCCGCCGCCACCGGCACCTCAGGCGCCGTCGCCTCCGCTCCAACCTCGAGGCCCGCAACAGCAACCGCTACCTGCGCTCCGCGACGTCTTCGGCCGATTCCGGGTTTCCTTGCCCCCGGGGGCCACGCCCATGGGCGCCACATACAACTTCACTCTCCCGGCCTCACAGGCGCAAGTCGGCATCACGAGCATGGCCCAAGACGAGATGTTCCAGACGACCATGCAAAATTTCCCGAACATGATGCAGCAAATGGGGGCCAAAATCGAGTCTAACAGCCGGAGGGATGTCCGGGGCAGGCAAGGGCAATTCCTGGCGACGACTCTAAAGGACCCACAATCGGAGATGGTTATGCGCTCCCTGAACGTGTTTGTGCCCGGGCCCAACGTGTGGGTCCAGGTCACGGGTCCGGCGCAAAGCGCGCCGCAACTCGACAAGACTTTCGAGACCCTCTTGAAGACCATGCAGTTCTAGCCGGGTGGAGCGGGGTCTCGGGGAGCCTTCTCGTTTTTGGGGCAAGGCGGGTGGCTCAGGAACCAGGGGAGCAGTCTCCGACCTGAGCACGACCCCTCCCGGTGCAAGAGTTAGTATGGCGTCTACGGTGCCATGCACCCGACGGATCATGTCAGTCTTTTGTAGCCACGCCGCAGGGGCGAGGGCGGGTTCATTGGTGCAGGTCGCGTCCTATCTCTTGGCGTGTCATGTTATGCTTGTCTGTCGTTTTCTTACGTTCGGCCAGGGTGCCACCGTGGCGGCTAGGCCTGGCCGGGGGGTTGGTCTCTCCGTTTCGTTTCCAGCTTAGCGAATGACGGTTTTGGGTTCTTTTGCTAAACTTCTTTTTGATTGGCGCAGCGAATGTTTTGAACCTTGAGTTCAATGCCTGCGTTGCGTAGGCGAGAGGGGAGAAGATACATGAAGAAGGTAATTTGCGCGCTTCTTACGGTAGTGGCGCTGCTTCTCGTGAGTCCCTTGTCCGATTACGCCGGGGCGCATTCCAACTCTCAGTTCTTTTTCAGCGGCTCGATAGCGTTGGGACCATGGTGGCCGGGCTATGGTGGCTACCCGGGGTATCCGTACGCCTATTATCCAGCCCCTTACTATTCGGCCCCCCCAGTGGTGGTCCAGCAGCAGTCTCCGGTGTATGCCAAGCCGGCCCCTTCGCCGTCCGATTACTGGTACTACTGCGAGAATCCGAAAGGCTACTACCCGTACGTCAAGAGCTGCCCGGGCGGGTGGATGAAGGTGGTACCACAGACGACTCCACCCGAGTACCGGTATTAGAGGGCGTGGGACACGCGTTGGGGACGAGGTCGTAGGGAGTGGCGAGAATCTCCGTAGAGTCGGGTTCGTCGTCCGCCTGATCAGACGAAGGGGATGGTCTTAAGGAACTCGAGGCTCCTTAGAGAGATAACGGAACATCATCTATTGCTGATCTGCACCCCTCATGCAATCGACGCCTTAGGTGAAGGCTTTGGTGCAATTGCTTAGACGTGACGTCGTTCAGTCGCACAACCCAAAACGGATTTCTCAGTATCCGGGTAGGCGTGTCCAGGCGGGAGAATGGGGTTGAGCCGCGGGGGCGAATTGGCTCGTAGATCCGGATCGCCACTCAGGGGGTTGTGATATGCAAGAAGAGGTCGCATATCTTCAGATCTTTAGAGAAATAAGCAGGGCTGTACTTTCCGTGCTCGATGTCGAGGCGGTTCTTGATCTCATCACTGAAAGCATTGTGCGGTCTCTCGGTGTCAAGGCGAGCGCCTTAAGGCTGCTGGATGAGAGGACGCATCGGCTGGAATTGGCGGCCTCACATGGTCTCAGTGAGAAGTATCTCGGGAAAGGCTCCCTTTCCGCCGACAGAAGCATTGCGGATGCCTTGAGAGGGCGACCGGTGCTGGTCGAAAATGCTCCAGTCGACGACCGCATTCAATATCGAGAGGAGGCCAGAACGGAAGGTATTGCGTCGATTCTCTCCGTGCCGATGCTGGTAAAAGGGCGGATCATTGGGGTTCTCAGGATCTATACCGCCGAACCGAGGCGCTTCAGCCAAAAAGAAATCGACTTGATCGCTGCGATTGCCGAAATCGGGGCGATAGCCATTGATAATGCTCGCACCTTCGAAGCCAAGGGAGCAGAGCTTTCCGAGCTTTTCAAGGTCGGCGGCATCGACTATGAATACCAGCCGCCTGTGGCTGAGGATCACTTCGACCCCGGCCTTAAAGGCGACATTGGCGAGCAGAAATCCTATCGCTCCTTTCGCACGCTCTATCGCCTGACACGCACGATCACCTCGACCGTGGAGATGAAGGGCTTGCTGGAAGCGGTGGCAAGAGAGATTGCGGAGGCCTTGCTCGCAAAAGGATGCTGTCTGTTCTGGCTAAATATCCTGACGCGCGAACTCGAGCCGATGGCGTCCTACGGCTTGAGCGATGCCTATCTCCGCAAGGGCCCTCTCAGTATGGACAAGTCTATTCCTCGGGTATTGAACGCGCAGGCCGTTTGCATTGCCGACGTGGGCACTGATCCTGCAATACAATATCCAGAGGAAGCGCGGAAAGAAGGAATTGTCTCCATGCTATCTGTTCCCATCTCGGTCAAGGAAAAGGTCAGAGGGGTCCTTCGCTTGTATTCATCCACCTTCAGGCCTTTTGATCCCGAAGAAATTGAGTTCGCCAAGGTCTTAGCCGAGATCGGCGGCATTGCCATCGTAAATGCTAAGTTGTACCAAGAAAGAACGAATGACATTACCTTCTGGAAAACCACCCTCGATTATCTCGGCATCGGGGATCCGTAGTCCAGATCAGCGATGCCCCTCCATGAATATCTCGTTGAACATGCGTTTTCGCGGTCTGTAATCGGCGCGAGTCCATCTAGCGTTACCTCCGGCAGCGACTGTCGACTTTGCGAGCCCCCAGTTTTTGGGAACCACCGGCTGCGATCGCGGCTATGGCCGTCCTTCTGCGCGTCCCCGGGTCCCGCTCGTCTCGCTCGTCCCGCGTCTCCCGCGCTGGTCGCGGCGAACCTAGCGATGTACTGACCAAGTACGCCTCAAGTGCAGATCTTGCGGTACCGCGGGATTGTTGCCCGGTGGCACGACTATCTCCACGATCTCGCTCCGGCGTCCCGTACCTGATGCGGGCTAGGACTTTTACTTTCATCTCGCCGACATTTGGTAACCCTCGGGGTAATCCCAAGGGAGTGGCCTCAGTGCACGCCCTTTGACCGCGCGTAAAATTTTGTGTTACGCTGAAACAACTGGAGCCGGAGCCGGTGATCATAAGGGAGCGTTCCTCGCGCCTCGGCGGCGTTCGACGAACTCGCGATGTAGCGGACTGGTCGAGGCTCTCGGGGAGACAGAGGCAAGCTCAGCGGTTCACTTCCGTCGAGTCTTGGCGTCGGCTTCAAGGGGTAACCACCTTTCATTGGTTACATTTTTTCTCGTTTAGGAGAGTCACGATGCAGAGGATAACCATTAGCGTTCTGTTAGTCCTCGGGCTGCTTGGTTGGTCCAATTTCGCTCCGGCGCAACAGAAATACATGTTGGCGCTGCAGTCCAGGAATGAGTCGCCCATCGAAGTCGGCGAGGTGATTTGCGAATTTGGCGAGGAGTCGGGCGCCAAAATCCCAGTAAGCTGGAAGGTGAATCTGACCAACAAGAACCCGAAAGACCACACCGTTGATGTCCAGGTGAGATTTCTCGATGCCCAAAAGGCAGAAGCTTTCCACGACTCGGTTATGGGAAGTAAAGTTCCAGCCAATGGAACCCTGGCGGTGAGCCACACGATTACGGTGGATGCGACAAAGGCGCGAAGCGTCAAGAGTGTCGAGGCGTCTGCCACGAAAAAGAGATAGGCTCCCCGTTACATGTTTCTCGTAGAGTCGAGTGGAGAGGCAATCTTAATAGGGCAGTCGTTTAACGGCGGCGGCGCATAAGGGAAATAGGGGCTCGCGTCCGTTCAACGGGTTGCATACGATCTTCCCGTCCTCCATCTCTTGTGACCAACCTAGAGGATGTCGTACCCGAGGAGATCATACAGCGAAGGTCGAGATGTAAGTGTCAGTTTTCTGCCCAGCCGGTGGGACTTGCACTTTCTCATCACGGTCCGTACTTGTGCGTCTCAACACCTCGCAGCGAGAGTGGAGGCTCCCCGCTTATGCTCTCCACGGAAAGTCGGTTCTTAATTGGTAGTCTCATCTGCATCTTTTTGGTTTCCCCGGCGCTGGCCGGGCCGCCGTTTCGAACCGACGACCCCGAGCCTGGGGACTATCGCCACTGGGAAGTGGACGTCGCCTTGCAGGGTAGTTTCGATCGACACGCGACCTCCCTCAGTGCGCCCCTGGTCGAGATCGACTACGTTATCATTCCCAATGTGCAGGTCCACCTTATAACCCCTTTCGCATATGTAAGGCCGGAAGGCGGACCGTCCCATTACGGCTACAGTGACACGGAGCTGGGCGTTAAGTTTCGCTTCATGCAAGAAACCGACTGGTGTCCTCAGGTCGCGACCTTTCCCCTTGTCGAACTTCCCACTGGCAATCAAGACAAAGGGCTGGGGACCGGAAAGGTCCATGTCTTTCTTCCCCTTTGGCTGCAGAAGAGCTGGGAGCCTTGGACAACATATGGGGGTGGAGGGTACTGGATCAACCCTGGATCTGGCAACAAGAATTACTGGTTCTTCGGTTGGGTAATCCAGCGCGATCTCTTCGAGCGTCTAAGTTTGGGGGCCGAAGTCTTTCGCCAAACGGCAAGTGAGGAGGGCGGCGACAGCGACACGGGTTTTAATGTCGGTGCCACTGTCAACATCACCGATAACCATCATGTGCTTTTGTCTGCCGGCAGGGATTTCGCAGGCCCTAACCGTGCCTCATTCTATCTGGGCTATCAGTTGACCTTTGGGCCGTAAGCCAAAACTCGCGCCTGACTTGCAACGGCTGCACCGCCGTGGATGTTAGTGCGAGAGGGCCTCTGACCCACAGCCGGAAGTGCTTCCCAAACGGGGCCAGAGGGCAGGCTCTCGAGCCGGAGGACCATACCGTTGAGAGTGCCAGCGGGAGCGGGATAAATGATGCGGTAACAGCGGGCAGGTTTGTCGGGGAGTGTGCGTTCATCGCTAGCCCGCATTATGCACGAGCCACCTGCTGCGACCGCGGATCTGGCCGTCCGTCCGGGCGTCCTCGGGTCTCGCACCTTGCGAGGTACTGAACAAGTACGCCTCAGGTCCGAGCCCCTGCGGTTTCCCGGTGGCACGACCATCTCCACGATCTCGCCGCGGCGTCTCGTGCATAATGCGGGCTAAGAGATAAGTTCGTACCCCACTGGAAGACCTCTCTCTATGTTCTTTTCTAAGATTCCGTAGACTACGCCGCGCCCCAAGATGTTGCGGTTGGGCCATGCGTTTTGACCGCCCCCCGGATTTTCTCTACGGTCGATCGACCGAACCCGCCGCCGGGGCCCATAGGTAAGCCTTGCTAAGTAGGCGGTCGGCGTGTCGGTTTCTCATCAGAAACCACTTTGGGAAGAGGGTTGGAGGAGGAGTCTTCAGCCGAGGTTCAAAATACGTTTCTCAATGCCTGAATTGCCGGTAGGATGATCAACATTGCTGTTAGAAGAATCAATACCGCTGTCGTTCCTAATCCAACGGCATTCTGAAATTTGTTGTTAACATGTTCTCCCATAATTTCCTTGTTGTTCACCATAATAATCATAGAAATTAATACAACTGGCAAGAGGATTGCATTAATAATCTGAGTCCATATGGTAATTGTGATCAGAGGTGCATTCGGTATAAGAATTATTGTAACAGCAACTGTGACAATGAATCCAAACAAAATATAGAATTGGGGCGCTTGATCCACCCGTTTGTCAATCCCGGCCTCGTAACCAAACGCCTCGCAGATATAAAAAGCCGTGGCTAGCGGCAGAATCGTTGCTGAAAAAATTGAGGCAACGAATAACCCAAAGGCGAAGACTTGGGAAGCAAACGCTCCGGCAAATGGTTTCAGAGCCAAGGCGGCATCTTTTGCTTCCTCAATCACGACGCCGTTCTCATGGAGGGTCGCGGCGCAAGAGACAATAATGAAAAACGCTACCACCACCGTCGCCAGACACCCCAGAATCACATCTGCCAGGGCATAGGGATATTCCTTATGCTCCGTGCCTCGTTCAATCACCGCCGACTGCATGTAAAACTGCATCCAAGGAGCGATCGTCGTCCCGATGATCCCTAGAACCATTTCCAAATACTCTGCATGAAAATGCATGGTCGGACGAATAAGGGCGGCCCCGATCTCTTCCCAATGCGGCTTGGCCAGAACTGCGGAAACGATATACGACAAAAGGCAAACGCTAAACAGCAAGAAGATCCTCTCTGTTGTCTTATAGTTCCCTTTTGTCACGAGAAACCATACAACAATCGCCGCCCCGGGCACCGAGATATACTTACTGACACCGAAGATCATGAGACTCCCGGCTACGCCGGCAAATTCCGTCGCCGTATTCCCTATATCCGCGATGATAAGACCCAAGAAGATCAGCGCCGTGATTCTAACACCGAAATTCTCCCGGATCAGGTCCGCCAGCCCCTTTCGCGTATAAATGCCCATCCGAAGGTTCATCTCCTGAACGACAAGGAGGGCGACAAACGACGGGAGCAAGGTCCACAGCAGCCCATAACCGTACAGTGCCCCAGCGACGGAGTATGTCGTAATGCCCCCAGCATCATTATCCACACTGCCGGTCACGACTCCAGGGCCAATGAACGCAAGAAAAAGCAAGATCCGCTTGACGGTTGGGCTCTGTCGCCACGATGCCCAGAGTCTGCTCAGCATGATATCCTACTAGTATCGCCCCGATCGGGCGGCTTACGCCGAAGGCGTTTCACACCAAGAGTCTCACACCTCTGTCGGCTGTTCCAAGCAGATAAAATTTGATCAAACTAATAACAAGGCGCAATGAGTTTTTCAGCAACCTCCTAGTGGCACAATCTCCTTCGCAAAGTCAAGGGGATTCAGTCCCCCATATCGAACCCCGATGGGTCACATATGGCATGTAAGTTTGGCTGGGTTGCAGGAGCGGGAACAATCAACCGGACCTCCGTACACAGTGCCTCCTATGGCCGGCGGGGTGGGAGGGGCGGGGCTGCCGGGTTTTGGATTATCCTGCTTTTAGACAGAATTTGCTCAACTGCCAGAGAACTCGTAGGACAGTCTATATCGTGTCTCTCTCGCGAGCCGCTATCTCCCGCCCCGTCCCCAAGAGGTACCGTCGGTTCTCCTCCGGCAATCTGGGCGGACAGCTGGATCTCTTGCCTCTCGCCTTCCCTTGGTTCTCTCTGCACGCACCTCTCGGGCTTGGTCGCGACCTACTGGACCCTGGTAGCCCGGGCGGTGAATCTTTTCTCGATTTGACCCGGGGTGTTGACCCCGAACCGCCGAATGGTTAGATGAACGTCAATACGTTCTGTTGTCGATGCCCCTTCCCCGCGCCGGGAGATGACCAGATCGTCAGAGAACTCGAAGGAGCGAAACCGGACGGAAGTGTAAATGGTTCGTTGGGCGAGGCATGTCGACAAGCTGATTGTTTCGTGCCCTGCTAGGCAGTGAGCACCAACGATCCTAGTTTTGGAGGTCTGACCATGAAAACGACAGTGGCAGTTTCCATATTTGCAGTCATGTTCGTCGGCGCCACACTCGTGCTCACCGGGTCGAGTCGGGCGGATTCCATTCGCTGTGGGACGAGACTGGTGGAAATCGGCGATAGTGCCGAAACCCTGTTCGAGGCGTGCGGTCCCCCGACATATCGAGTCACAGCCCATTACGCGGGCGGCGAGACCTGGTACTACAATCGAGGCTCTGAGCAGTTCACCAAGAAGGTCGTGACCCTCGGAGGTAAGATTTTCGCCATCGAGGACCAGGGCTACGGTGTCACCATCCCGCCGGCGCCTCGCATGTAGTGGGAATAGCAGGTGTGAGAGGGGGGCTGGGCATGAGCGAGGGCGAAGCATGGGTCTCATGAATATGCGGGAGGTCGCGCCGCCCCGCCAGCGCCGCAACGGTTTGCTGCCGATGAGAAGGAGGCACCCAAAGGGAAGATGCCTCCTCTGCCTGTCCCTGGCGTTGTTTATCATGGCGCTGGGCGCGCCGTCAGCCGAAGCAACGATTATTGTCGGTATCCGAACGCCGGAACAGGTCGTCATCGCTGCCGATAGTCTCGGCACTTTCCACGGTCTCTACCCGGAGACGACCAACGAGGCGTGCAAGGTCGCCGCGGTCGAGGGCGTCGGCTTCGCCGTTGCCGGCCTTGCGAAGAGCCCTCGGGGTGGTTTGGACGCGGAAGCCGTGGTCGCTC
>Ga0335070_10000636_pt1 | contig 39540 bp, 40 predicted proteins | sample Lox_Sample_13_FD_206722 | JGI IMG/M metagenome (GOLD analysis project Ga0335070, IMG submission 206722) | Soil microbial communities from Loxahatchee National Wildlife Refuge, Florida, United States - Lox_Sample_1.3 | ecosystem: Environmental > Terrestrial > Soil > Wetlands | place: USA... | reverse complement strand
GCGGGCCGCCGCCTCGGTCTTGGCCGCCGCTTCGTAGTGCGCGGCGTTGTCCTCGAGGTGGCGCTTCATCAGGCTGCGCGCCTTGCGCGCGTCGTGGCGGTGCAGGGCGGCGGCGATGCCCTCGTGCTGCTCATGGGCGGTCGCGGTGTAGGAGAGGTCCGGGTGCATCGCGGCTTCGAGCTGGATGTAGGCCTCGAAGGCATCGCGCAGGGACTCGATGATCTCGAGCAGACGTGGGCGTCCGGCGGCGGCGTAGATGAGGCGATGGAACTCGCGATTCAGCTGCTGGTAGGCGGCCTGGTCCTTGAGGCCGCGCATGCGGCCGACTATCTCGTCCAGGTGCCGCAGCTGTTCCTCGTCGATTGCCTTTGCCGCGAGCTCGGTCGCCATCGGCTCGAGCACGGTGCGCAGTTCGTAGTTTTCGCGGACGTCGTCGACGGTTGGCATGAAGACGACCGCGCCTCGCTGGGGGTCGTGCCGGACGAGGCCCTGGCGGGACAAGGCCCCCAGCGCCTCGCGAACCGGGGTGGTGCTGACCGCGAAGCGTTCGGCCAGCTCGACCTGGCGCAACCTCGTTCCCGGCGCCATCTCGCCGGAGAGGATCATCCGCCGCAGTTCCTGCTCAACCGCCGAAGCCCTGGTAGTGCCCAGTCCTCCCACCGATCCCGCGCTCACGGCCGCCCCCGTCCTTCCCTAGACATTGTCGACATCCAGCGCGTCAGTGTATGGCGCCCGAAGACGGAGAGCGATGCAGCCTCTCGGGGAAACGGGGACAAGCGTCATCCGAGTGAAGGTGCCGGCGGAAGAAACCGGCGACCGCACCGATCACCGCCGGCTGGTCGAACCGCTCGTCCTCGTGGTTCGCTCCAGCCACGACGAGCATGGTGGAGGTTCCGCCGGCGCCTATGACCGCCTCGTGCAGGCGCGTGCTGTGCTCGATCGCGACGAGGCCATCGCGATCGCCGTGGCAGATCAACAGCGGCGGAGCAGCCCCTCGCACCTGCATGAGCGGGCTGGCCCGCCGTGCGAGCTCGGGGGCTTCGGTGACGTCGGCGACACCCAGAAGACGGGCCTCTACCGGCGGATCGGGCGGGTTGCCCACCCCGAGGGGCATCTGCACAGTCTCAAGGAACGCGGGCGGGGGGCACGCAGGGTCGGGTGCCAGCGCGAGCCCATCGGGGGTTAGGTCGGACGGTCCGAACCAGCACACGGCAGCCTGCACGCGGGTCGCCTCGGTCGGCTCTGGGGCAAGCGCGAGCAGCGCCGCGAGATGACCGCCGGCCGAAGCTCCCCAGACTCCCAGCCGCTCCGTCCCCAGGCCGTGATCGGTTCCATTTTCCCTCAGCCAGGAAACGGCCGCCCTCAGGTCTTCGACCTGCGCTGGGAACGCGGCTACACCGCTGAGGCGGTAGTCGACGGCGGCCACCGCGACCCCCTCTTCGGCGAGCAGCGAGCAACGCTCGCCGAACTCCTTGCGCGACCCGACGATCCAGCCGCCGCCGTGGACGAAGAGAGCGACCGGGACCGGACCATCGATCCCAATCGGCAGATAGAGGTCGAGCTCTAGCGGCCCCCCGCCGGGCCTGGCGAAAACAAGGTCGGTACGGCACTCCACCCCTGCCCGAAGAGAAGTGCTCACGCCAGTTGAAATGTAGAATGCATTTTGAACATGTTAGCCGGTGTCCTTCCGGCAGCGCCTGATTCCGGTCGGACACCCACTCCACTGAACTGCAGAAAGGTTGCTATGCACAGCTCTGGCAGCGAGCCGCAGCTCTACTGGGTGCCCGGCACCTGTGCTCGGGTGCCGCTCGTCGCGCTCGAAGAGATCGGAGAGCCGTTTGCGCCCCGGGTCCTCGACCGCTACAGCGGAGAGACCGAATCGCCCGAGTACGCGGCGCTCAATCCGAAGCTGAAGGTCCCGGTCCTTGTCCTCGACGATTGGGTGATCACCGAGATCCCGGTCATCCTCCGGGTGCTCTCCCGGCGATGGCCCGAAGCGGGGCTCCTCCCCGATGGCGACGAGCGGCTCGAAGCCGATGTCGACTCGACGCTGGCCTGGTTCGCGAGCGGTGTTCACCCCGCCGCGGCTAGACAGCGGTTTCCGAGCGTGTGCTCCGGCGAAGAGTCCGCCTGGGAGGGGATCCGCCTGAAGGCACGGCGCGAGCTCGAGGCCGCCTTCAAGATCCTCGAGGCGCGGATGGACGAGCGCGAGTGGCTGTTCGGCGAGTGGTCGATCGTGGATGTCTACATGTCCTGGCTCTGGTTCCGGGCGGTGGGTTCGGGGATGCCCGGAACGCCTTTCCCGCGCTGTGGTGACCACGCCCTCCGCTGCGAGGAGAGGCCGTCCGTCGCCCGCGTTCTGGACCTCGAGGAAGTCGAATTCGACCGCTTCACCGCCGAAGGTGTGGTCCCCGACAACGTGCCGCCGCTGCAGGTGGGGCGGCTTCCCGATCACCTCCGGCCGGCGTCAGCCTGAGCTCGGCGCACGAGCTTCGTCCCGAAGGGGCCGCAGCGCGGCCTCGACCCGGGCCAACTCGTCAAGCATCGCCGACGCTGCCTCGTCGATCACCGAGTTCGGCTGCAACCGGTCTTCGTCATCGAGCAGCTGGGCAACGAACGGAATCGCAACCGCAAGGTTGAGCGGGTACATGCGCAGGGTGGTCACCACCTGCTTGATCATCTGCGCCGCCCGCGCCCCCGCCGCGACGCCGCCGTAGCTGACCAGGCCGACCGGCTTGTAGGCCCACTCCTGGTGCAGGAAGTCGATCGCGTTCTTCAGCGGGGCGTTGAACCCGTAGTTGTACTCCGGCATGACGAAAACGAAGGCATCGGCACGCCCGACGATTGCGCTCCACCTTTTTGTGTGCTGGTGCGTGTAGCGACCCAAACGCGGGTGATTCGGCTCGTCCATGAATGGCAGCCCCACCTCGGCCAGGTCAACGAGCTCCAGCTCGAAGGACCGGTGGCGCTCGGCGCACGCGACGAACCATTCCGCAACCGGCAGACCTACCCGGCCGGGCCGCGTACTTCCGACTATGACCTCGAGCTTGGGCAACAAGGGGATTGGTCCCAGGACTCGCCGTCAGCCGTCTGCGAAGGAGGGTGAGCGTCCAACCAGAAACGGACTGTCGGGGACCAGGATCGAACCCGTTCGCTCCAGCTCCTGGTACTCGCTTTCCTCGCGCTCAAGGACGGACGCGACGCTCGGGCGGAGCTCGCACCGCCTGGCATGGTCCAGGCACCCGGGAAACTGCCTTCCATCCATGCCCGAGCCGGTCGCCCTGAACCAGAGCCAAAGCATGTAGGCGTCGGCCACGCTCCACTCGGCGAAGAGCCATTCCTGGCCCGAGAGACGATCCTCCAGCAAGGCGAAGGCGGCCTCCAGGTGCCCGCGTGCAACGTCCTGAATGGTCGGATAGGCCTCGTCGCGGTCGCAGACCGTGTGTGGGAAGCGAAACGGGGTGATGTACCTGTGGACGCCAGCCGCAAACCAGGACGTCAGCACCAACGCGTCGATCTCCGCGTAGGCGTCCCCTCGCGGAAGCACCGAGGCATCGGGGTGTCTCCTGGCCAGGTAGGTCAGGATCGCCGGCGTCTCCGTGAGCGAGTGCCCGTCGACCACCAGCGTGGGCACTCTTCCCTTCGGGTTGATTTCCAGGTAGCCGGCCGTATCGCTCGGATCGCCGTACCTGTTGACGACGGTTGCCTCGAAAGACGCACCGGTCTCCATCAAGGCCGTGAACGTGACCCGCGAGCAGGTCCCGGGACACCAGAACAGGTGGTAATCGACGTCCTCCCTGCCGATCCTCATGACGGTCGCTCGATCGACGTATCTCGGGCGGGTCGCTGAATCAAGGGATCCTCCAGGTATCTAGATACATACAATGCATAATACTCATGCAGTCGGGCTTTTTCGCAAATGTCCGCCACATGATCGAACAGGATGCGTAGGAGCATCTGAGCCTCCCCGGCATCCCCCGCTCGACTTCCAACGTCACCGACTCCAGTAGCGTCCCGCGTCGGGCGAGGAAGCCGTGAGCGATTGGCTGCCACATGTCCTCGGGCGGCATCTGGAGCGGTAGCCGGTCCTCGATCAGCGCGGCGATCTCATCGATTGCCTTCCGCAGTTGCGCGATTGGAACGTCGGCCTTCTGGCGAGCTTGGCAGTCGGGTCGGCGGGTTGCCCCCGGTGCCGGATGCCGGGTTAGGCTTGCGCCGTGGCAGAGCCGGGAGAGCCGAAGCCCGAAGGCATGGTGGGTCGGGTCCGTGATCTGTACCGCCGCAGACCAGTCGTCGCTTGGGGCGGGACGGCCGCGCTCGCTGGTGTGGTCGTCGCGGTGATCGTGATCCTCACCGTCAGCGGAGGCAGCGAACCGGCCAACGTCGCCCTCAACTGCTCGGTCTCCGACTCGGACGGCAGCACGGTCCTCACGGTGGGCGGGAAAGTCACCCAGAAGGAAGCTGAGGAAGGCTGCGACGGTCTCGCGGCCAAGCTCTCGGGCGAAGGTCGCTATTGGCGGGTTGGCTTGCCGGAACCGCCTTCGACCTCCCCCGAAATCGTCTGCGGCTTCAACGCTCCGAAGGGCGAACAGGGCACGGCGATGGTCGAGGTCAACCCCGAATCGCTGGCCAACACGGCGACGACGATCTGCGGTCAGCTCGCCCACGAAGGCTGGACCCAGTTCACGCAGGGCGGCGTCATGGGTCCGTGGCAGCGCGAGTACAGCGTTGCCCTTGAAGCCGAAGAAGAAGCGGAAGCGGCCGAAGCCCGAATCAGGGAAGAAGAACAGCTCGAAGCCGAAGCCGTCGAAGACGCGATCGTGCACTGCGAACAGCAGGCGGAAGCGATCGAAAAGGAAGAAATCTCCGCCATCGAACAGGCGATCAAGCAGCGGGTCTCGGAAGCGCCGAGCGAAGAACGCGGCTGGGAAATCGAAGAAGAAGGCTGGGCCGAAGAAGAAGACGTGTGGAGGAGGACCGAAGGGCGCGACGAACGCTGCCGGGAAGCCGAAGGCAGCGAAGAGCCGGGCGGGACCGAATATCGCTAGACCCCCCAGGAGTCAATCTGGAGTCAAGCTGCGCTCTTTTGACGCCTGCCAGAGAGCCTTATCGAGGGTCCGAATCGGGACATCGAGTTCACCCGCAATTCGCCGACAGGCGAGCAGATAGTCGGTCCAGTAGGAGGTCGGGTAGACAGCCCGTGCCTTCTGGCCCAAGCTCTCCAGTGCCCGCACGTCGAGGATCGGATAGTCATTCGGGAAGGCGAAGAACAGCAACGCGCTCGCGGTCGGAACGCCGACTCCGCTCAAGCTGGTCAGAGCCTCCATGCGCTTTCCCTCATCGTCTGCGCGAAGGGCTCGGGCAGTGGCGAACTCGACCGCAGCCTCAGTGTTCCTCGCTATCCGACCCTTGGAGCGCTCCGTCTTCCAAGCGCTGATCAGGATCAGCTCGTCACGGGAGTAGCAGCCTCGCTCGCTGGCGCACACACCCGCTGCGAGGCAGTCCTGATCATCCTTGGGATAGGAGAACCGCGAAGCGAGCTGGAGGACATCGGCAGCCGGAAACTGGAGAGCGAACCTGGCGATAGTCGGCGATTCTTGCGGCTGCGCCCGATGTAACTAGTTCAGGGCGGTTAGGCTCTTGCCGTGCAATACCGAGCGGGCCACGAAGACGAGGTTGCTCTTCATCACGAACTTCGGGATGCCTTCAACCGCGATCTGACCAACCGGAACTTCTTCGTTTGGCTCAACGTCGATCCAACCGGAGAGGCGAAGCAGTTTGCGCACCTCGACAAGATGGTCGAGAGAACGGAGGCTTGGCTGGCGAATCTGAACCCCGACGCCGTCCGCGAGGGCGATCTTCCAACACTTCAGCTGCACGAAGAGGCGGCCTCCGTCGAGATCACCGCCCTCCCGAGGAGGCGGGAGGTCAGGGACCACCGCGCCCAGGAAATCGTCGGGAACCCCGGACCCGTTCTGGTCGGGTGGGGATGAATGAGTTTGGGTGCAGTTGCGGCCGTCGCAGTTGTGATCGCAGCGGCGTTGATTGGCGCGATCAGCTTGTGGCGCTCAGACCGTCGCAAGAGCAAAGAGGAAAACCGGCGTAACGGCATTGAAATCTTTCGTGAAGCGCGGACTTCTTGGGATCAAGCTCAATTCGTGGAGGTCACCGAATCAGTCCGTCGAGCGAAACTCCAAGAGGCAAGGGCTGGCCTCGTATCGATCCGACTCCTAGTCGGCTTGAACACCAAAGAGATCGCCGATCTCCTGGCCCTTCTGGAAGGTAATCCACTCGCGGAAGGGGGCGTCAATTTGGCGACCGCGAAGGTCCTCTGGCCGACCGTCGAAGGGCAAATCCACGCCGCCCTGGCTGCCTAGCGGCTCCGCCGTACCTTGCCACCTTTGATCGGTGTCGGAGAGCTGGCCAAACACCTCGACCACGCGAATCAGCCTCAAGGGCAGGACGGTGGTGGTCTACGGCTCCGTGGACGACGTGCGAGACGAACTGAGCGCGGCCACCAGAGCCCGAGCGGCCAGATTTCAGCCGGTCCAGTTTGATGGAGAAGACAGGCCCGAAGTCATCGCGATACACATGGACGAGGTGCTGATGCTGGCAAGCGCGGACCCGAAGAGCTGCGACTGAGCATCGTCCCCACACTGCCCATTCGGCCGGATCGTCTCGCTGCTCGATCCCTCCAGAATGCAGAAACCCCGCCGGAGCGGGGCTTTCCTCGAAGCCCGGAATGGGACTCGAACTCGTGACCCTTCCTTACCATCGGGGGTCGTTGAACGACGTTGGCGCTGTTGGCGTGGGTGCTTAGCAGGACCTTTTGAGGTCGTGAGCGACGAGAATGCCGCGGCCGAGTGCAGCCGGAGATGTCGCAATATGAAGCGATTGACCTCGCTTTCTGCCACTCGTGGCATCCGAGTGGCAGATCCGGTATGTCAGGTCGTCGCCTTAGGAAGGCGTATTGCGCGATCCCGCTCTGGCCCGTGCCGCTTCCGTGCACTTGACGACCACGATCACCAGGACGATCGGGATCACCCAGTTGAAGATCGTTTCGGCGCGGCGCGTGTCGATTGCCCCCGCGATGACGTGGGAGCACGTCATCGCGACGAAAGCGGCGCCCCAGAGCGCCGTCAGACGGCGGTTGACCGCGTGAAAGGCGGGTGAGCTCCATTGCGACTCTTCAACCTGTTCGCGCGCGTACTGCTCGGTGAACGGCGAGCCGAGGGCCAGCGAGCCGAAGGCGATCAGGGCCAGGCCGGCGGTCGCGAACGCCCGGGCATACCGGACGAGGACGTCATGAGAGCCAGGGTCAGCTGCGATGACGATGGCGCCAAAGACGACGAAGAAGGCGACCGTGCCGAGCTCGAGGATCTTCGGGCGGCCGGCGCGGATGCCCGGGATCGCGACGGCGATGGCAGCGAGCAGCCCGACCACGACGGCGGCCGTCGGGGTGTCCCTGCGCGAGATCACCACGAAGACCAGCCAGGGGACGAAACCGAGCCAGATCGAGGAGCCGGGACGGTCGGGCTTGGTCGGGCTTGGGCCGAACATGTCAAGCCTCCTATGCAGGGGCCCGATCGAGCCGGTACATGCGCGTGTTCATCGCCACCTTCGCCCGCCACGGCAGCCGAGACAACACCGTGTCGACCAGGCTCGCGTCGATCGTGAGGTGGTTCTTGAATCGCGGCTTCGGCCTCTCGACGATGCGATAGAGCTTGTGGGCGACCTTCTCCGGGGTGGCAAGCATCGGAGAATCCGCGAAGCTGGCCCCCAGCGCCGCGTAGTGATCGAAGAGCTGCTGGTAGCGGGCGCGCCCCCCTGCGGGCATCGCCTCCAGGCTTGCCGCCCCCTCGGCGGTGGTCTTTCCCAGCATCGGCGTCTTGGTGGTCCCCGGGATCGCCAGCACAGCGTGGACGCCGAGCAGCCGCAGGTCGTAGAACATCGATTCAGTGAGTCCGATCACTGCGAACTTCGAGGCGTTGTAGAAGGGGATGTAGGGGGCGCTCATCAGGCCCGCCCAGGAGGCGACGTTGACGACCCGCGATTTCACCCGGTTGCGGTCGCTGTGGGCGACGAGCAGTGGGAGGAACTCCTGGGTGATCCGGTAGGAGCCATGACGTTCACCTCCATGACCTCTCTGCCGCGCACCTCCTCGGCGAACTCGAAAGGGGCCGCGTAGCCGATCCCGGCATTGTTGACGAGGGCGTACAGGCCATTCTCGCCGACCCTCTCCGCGACGGTCGCAAATGCCCGCGCGAGATCGGCGGCGTCGGTCACGTCCATCTTCAGCGGATGGGCGTTCTCGATCCCCTCGAGCTCGTGCAGGCCGGCCTCTGATCGGTACGTGGCGAAGACCTCGTACCCGCCCGAGGCGAGCTCCCGAGTCGCGGCGAGCCCGATTCCCGAGCTGGCACCGGTGACGAAGACGGATTTCTTCATGGTTCTTCCTCCATTTGGGCGTCGGGTTCAGGGGCTGCAGACGAAGTAGATGACCTGGCGCATGCCGTCGAGGTACTCGGGGACCGAAGAGGTCAGGCGCTTGAGCCCGGACGAGGTGGCGTAGAGCACGGTCGCCACGGCATCCGCGGTAGCTCCGCCTCGTTGCCACGGACTTGAGTCGGGCTCCCGCTCCAGCGCCGCCGCGAACTCGATGACGATCTCTCCCTCCAGCTCGGCGGCGGGTTGGCCGGTCAGTCGTTCGGCGGTGTCGAGGATCTCGTCCAGCCGCGAGACGAGGGTTCCCCCTGCAAGCGCGGCGAAACCGTTCAACAGCCTCTCCTCGAGCGGCACGCCGGGCGCGCCCAAGGCGGCCCGCGAGCCGGCCACTGCCTGCTCGAGCAGGCGCTGAATTGACGCGGCGAAGAGCGAGTCCTTGGTCGGGAAGTGCAGATAGAGGCCCTGTCGTGAGATCCCTGCCTGCCGGGCCACCTCGTCCACCGATGCCTTGCGGAAGCCGTAGCGGAGGAGCGTCTCTCCGGCGGCATCGAGAATCGCTGCGCGACGATCGGGGATCGCGTCTACCTTGATCTCCATACGGACAGACTAGACAGATAACGACAAGTTTGTCAAGCCACCGATGTCGGGTGAGGGCCGTAAATGCACGTGCCGGGATGCCAGCAACCCGCAAGGCAGCGATCGGCTGGCGCAGGTCGGGTTGGACCGGGACACCCTGTGACCCGACGCTTCAATACGGCCGCCGAGCCGGCGTGCCGGCCCTTCCGGTCAGCTTCCCTGGCCCATTAGTGGGACCAGGGCGATCGGCTGCAGCGCCTGCCGGAGCCCCGCGAACGGGCCGCCGAGGAAGTTGCTCGCTCAAAGTCCGAGCCAGAGAACAGACCGACCGCGAAGTCAGACGAGGCGACCAGCCAAAGGCGACGCACTGCGACCGATGCGGAGAACCGTTTCCGTTCGAGCGGCTGACGCCGCATCACACGGACTACTTTTCCGATCCCCCCGAGTTCGAATGGGTCTGCAAGAGCAGATGCCATCGCGCCCGCCATGAAGAAATGGGCGATATGGGCGAACAAGCGCTGGACGCGATGATGGGCCGCGAGACGAATCCGAACATCCCGGTCTGCGATCTGGGGGTGCCGCTGTGGGAGCTTGAACCGGCCTTCCCAGACTCCTGAAGTGGTGCTCGCCAGCCAGGTGGTTAATTCGCCATCGGTATAGATGGCCGTACACCCTTGCCAGCTCCCAGAAAGACCCCCTTGGGTGGAATCAATAGGGGGTCAGCGCCGCTTCCGCTGCCATTCTGCTCCCAAGGCGGCTCCATTGACTACCAGCTTGCAGGCCCAGACATAGAAAAACCCCGCCGGAGCGGGGCTTTCCTCGAAGCCCGGAATGGGACTCGAACCCACGACCCCTTCCTTACCATGGAAGTGCTCTACCAGCTGAGCTATCCGGGCAGCTCAGCGGTCGATCTTAGAGGTCCGCGGCAGAACCCGCAGCGCCTCGGGCGGGACGTGAACGGTGACCGGGCGACCCTGCTCGTGGCTGGCGAGGTCGACGCCGTCGTTGGGGATCGAGGCCTGGAGCAGGGCGCCGGTGGCGAGGCGGATCATGACCTGGAGGTTGGAGCCGACGAAGACGGTGCGGTCGATCATCCCGGGCAGGCAGTTCTCGCGGCCGTCGTCGCTGGACATCACCTCGAGCCGCTCGGGGCGGACGACGACCGAGGCGGCGCCGCGGGTGCTGAGGTCGCCGCAGCCGCAGCGCAGGGTGAACTCGCCGACGCTGACGGCGCAGGAGCCGTTGTCGCCGCCGCGGGCTTCGACCTCCATGACGTTGGCGACGCCGAGGAAGTCGGCGACGAAGAGGGTGGCCGGGTCCTCGTAGACCTCGCGCGGGGTGCCGACCTGGTCGACCCTGCCTTCGCTCATCACCGCGATCCGGTCGCTCATGCTGAGCGCCTCCTCCTGGTCGTGGGTGACGAAGATGAAGGTCGTCCCCACTTCCTCCTGCAGCGCCTTCAGCTCGATCCGCAGCTGGCGGCGGATTTTGGCGTCGAGGGCGCCGAGCGGCTCGTCGAGCAGCAGCACCGAGGGGCGGAGGACGAGCGCTCGCGCCAGGGCCACCCGCTGCTGCTGGCCGCCGGAGAGCTGGTTCGGGCGGCGAGCGGAGAGCGCGGCCAGCTCGACCAGCTCCAGCGCCTCCATCGCCCGCCGCCGGCGCTCGGCCTTGGCCACCTTCTGGTAGCGCATGCCGAAGGCGACGTTGTCGAGGACGTCGAGGTGGGGGAACAGCGCGTAGCTCTGGAAGACGGTGTTGACGTTGCGGCGGTCGGGCGGCACGGCGGCGAGGCTGACGCCGTCGAGCATGATCTCGCCCGAGGTCGGCCGCTCGAAGCCGGCGATCATCCGCAGCGTCGTCGTCTTGCCGCAACCCGAGGGCCCGAGTAGGGAGAAGAACTCGCCGGGGACGATGTCGAGGTCGATCGAGTCGACCGCGACGACGTCCTCGAAGCTCTTGCAGAGCGCCTGCAGCTCCACCTCCCCGCCGCCCCCGGCGAACTCCGCAACCACCGCCTCCGTCGTCTCAACCGTCCCCATCGCGCTCCCCTCCTCAGTCCATTCCAGTCAGGTCCATCGCCGCCGTGCCCGCCGCCGACTCGCCCGTGTGGCGGGAGAACCAGCGCAGGATCAGGTAGGCGCCGCCGACCCCGATCAGGGTGACGACGACCATGATCGTCGCCACCGCGTTCAGCGCCGGCGTCGTCGCACCGCCGCGGGCGTTGGCGTAGAGCAGCATCGGCACCGTCGTCGTTTCGCCCCCCGACGACATGTACTGGGTGACGACGAAGTCGTCGATCGAGAGGGCGAAGACGATCAGCATGCTGGCCAGCGCCGCCGGCAGCAGCAGCGGCAAGAGCACGTGGCGCAGCGCCTGCCAGGCCGAGGCGCCGAGGTCGCGCGCCGCCTCCTCGTATTCGGGGCCGATCGCGGCCAGCCGGCTGCGCACGATCACGACCACGTAGGAGACCGAGAAGGTGACCTGGCCGATCACCTGCGCGGTCGTCCCCAGGTGGACGGCGCTGAACGGCAGCAGCGAGAGCTGGGTGAAGACGAGCAGCAGCGAGACCGCCATCGCCAGCTCCGGCGTCGTCAGCGGCACCAGCATCAGGAAGTTGGCGCTGCCCGAGCCGCGCCCGCGCCAGCGGCTGAGCCCGATCGCGAGCAGGAAGCCGAGCGGGGTCGCGATCGCCATGTCGAGCGCCGCCAGCTCGAGGCTGTGGAAGAGGGCGTCGGTGTAGGTCGGGTCGTGGAAGACCGAGAGCGTTTCGTCGCCCCACCACCAGCGCGTCGAGAAGCCCTGCCAGACGCTGCGCGAGCGGCCGTCGTTGAAGGAGAAGAGGATCGCCGCCAGCACCGGGACCAGCGCCCAGGCGATGTAGGCCCAGGTGGTGATCGCGAGGAAGCGCGGTCTCCCCCAGGGGTTGGAGAGCCAGCCCGGGACGCGGCTCGGCCGCACCGGCGGCTGACGGACGGGGGCGGCGGGCTCGACGGCGGTCGCGCTCACGCCATCCTCCTCTCCTGGCGCCGCGTCTCCCAGAGGTAATAGAGCATCCCGATCGCGAGGATCGTCATCAGCACCAGTACCAGGGCCGCGCCGAGGTTCTTCTGCGAGCCGCCCTGGACCAGCAGGTTGACGCTGTTGCCGAGCATGTTGGTGTGCGGCGAGCCGGAGATCAGGTCGTTGGTGTAGTAGTCGCCGAACATCGGCAGCACGATCAGGATCGTGCCGGCGAGGATGCTGGGCCAGGAGAGCGGCAGGGTGACGCGGAGGAAGGTCCAGGGCCGCGAGGCGCCGAGGTCGCGCGCCGCCTCCAGCAGGCGCATGTCGATCCGGTCGAGGCCGGCGTAGACGGGGAGGATGAAGTACGGGATGTAGCCGTAGGTGAGGGCGGCGATCACCGAGAACGGGTTGCCGTTGAGCCAGTCGGTGTGGCCGAACCCGACCGCGCTGAGGACTTCGTTGACGTAGCCGTCGGGGGCGAGCAGCCCGATCCAGGCCAGCATCCGCATCAGGTAGCTGACCCAGAAGGGAAGGAAGATGAGGAGCAGCAGCAGGCCCTTGGTGCGGTTGGCGCAGCGGGCGATGTAGTAGGCGACCGGGTAGCCGATCGCGAAGCAGAGGACGACGGTGGCGGCGACGTAGACGATCGTGTTGCGGGTCGCCGACCAGTAGGTGCCGCCGGGGACGACGCTGGCGAAGGCCTCCTTGACGAAGCCGACGTTCCAGTCGAGCGGGTTCCAGGTCGGGACCGGCTGCAGCAGGGTGTCGATCTGTCCCATCGCCACCGCGACCACCGCGTAGGCGGGGACGACGACGAAGAGGAAGAGCCAGATCACGCCGGGGAAGGCGAGCCAGCGCCACAGCGTGGAGGAGCGGGCGGCGGTCACGTCGTCTTCACTTCCGACCAGGCGGTTTCCCAGATCCCCATCCCTTCGGCGCTGAGCGGGCCCTGCAGGAAGCCCTTCTCGAACTGGTCCTCGCGGACGATCGCCGAGGTCAGGTTTTCGGGGACGAGTTCTTCTTCGAGCACCCGCTCCGGGGTCATTTCGGTCAGCGGCTGCTGGTAGCCGGTGAATTCCATGTTGAGCAAAGCCGTTTCGGTGTCGAGCAGGTGGTCGAGGAAGAGGTGGGCGAGGACCGGGTTCTTGGCCCCTTTGAGCACGGCGAAGGTGTCGTTGCCCATCAGCCCGCGACCGTCGGGGGGCCACCAGTAGCTGACGACGCTGACCGGCGTCCCCTTCGGCAGGTAGTAGCCGATCGCGGTCATGTCGCCGCCCCAGGCCTGGGTCAGCCAGATCGAGGAGTCGGCGATGTGCTGGTAGTCGTTGGTGTAGAAGCGCAGGTTGACGAGGTCGATCAGTTCCTTCAGCGCGTCGCGGGCGCCGTCGACCTGCTCCTGGCTGCCGGTATTGACGTCGGTGATGCCGTTGCGCAGCAGCGCCATCGCCAGGCCTTCGCGTTGGTCGTCCAGCATCGCGACTTTGCCCGAGATTTCGGACATCTGCCAGAGGCTGTCGTAGGGGTTGGCGAACTTGGTCGGGTCGTAGTCGGGGAGGAAGTCGTTGCGCCAGGCGATCCCGGTCGAGAAGATCGTGTACGGGACCGTGTAGCGCGAGCCGACGTCGTACCAAGGGCTCTGCAGCCGCTTCCACACTTCCTTGTGCAGGTTGGGGACGTAGCTGAGGTTGAGCGGCTGCAGGATCTTGCCGGCGACCAGCATCGAGATGAAGGGCTGGGTGGGGACGAAGACGTCGTAGCCGACGGCGCCGCTGGTCAGCTTCGCGATCGCTTCGTCGAGGGTCGAGAAGGTGCTGAGCTCGACCCCGACGCCGTATTTCTTTTCGAACGACTTGACCACCGCCCGGTTCATGTATTCGGCCCAGTTGTAGAGCTGCAGCGGGCCTTCCTCGGGTTCCAGCCCCGAGGGGATGCGCGGGTTGTCGGGGTAGATCGGGAGCTGGACCGGGTTGTCGGGGCGGGCCAGCGGCAGGCCGCCGGGGGCGAGGTTCGGCTCCTGGCCGCCGGGGACGGTGGTGTCCGAACAGCCGTAGAAGGAGCCGGCGGCGGCGAGACCGAGCGCGGCCGCGGCGCTGCCCTGCAGGAAGCGACGGCGCGTCGTCGCTCCTTGCCAGGGCCCCGCCGGGCCGGGCTGTCGGCCGCTCAGGGCGATGCCGGCTCGCCCACCTTCCCGACGTCGAGCTCGCAGTCGAGCAGCCGCTCGGTGATCTCGGCGGTGGCCGCCAGCAGGCTGTCGGCGGAGACCTCGGGGTCGCCGAGCGCGACCTGGACGGTGAGGCCGTCGATCAGCGCCGCGATCGCCAGCGCCGCCCGCCCCGGCTCGATCGGGCCGAACTCGCCCGCCTCCTGGCCGGCGCGGACGATCGCCTCGATCTCGGCCCGCCAGCGGGCGTCGAAGCGCTCGCGGGCGCGGCGCAACTCGGCGTCGCGCAGGGCCCAGGTCCAGAGCTCCATCCAGAGCGCGAAGTCGTTCGACTCCTCGGCGGCGACGGCGAGCAACAGCGCCATCCGCTGGCGCGGGCTCGCCGCGGGGTCGAGGCGCTCCGCGAGCCGCCCGTAGAAGCGCTCGTCGTCGGCGACCAGCGCCTCGGCCAGCAGCTTCTCCTTCGAGTCGAACCAGTAGAGGACGGCCGGCGGGCTGACGCCGCAGCGTTCGGCGACGTCGGCGATCCGCGTCCCGGCGATGCCGCGCTCGGCGATGACTTCAGCCGCAGCCGCAAGGATCTGTGGGCGCCGGATGTGGTCGATCTGGGGCCTGGGAGTCAGCTCCCCGCCTCCTCTCGCGGGTAGTTTCCTGAACGCCGATTCAGACTAACCCAGGGCTGGGCGCTGCGCAAGCAATTCATTGCGGTCGATCCCCAGCTCGGCCGCGAAGAGGTCGGCGACCAGTCCCCGCGCCCGATCGAGGTCGAGGTTGGGGTCGCGCAACAGCGCCCGCAGGCCGAGCCCGTCGAGCAGCGCCATCGCCCGGTCGGCGAGCCCGTCGAGCTCGGCGGGCGCGCTGAACTCGCCGCTCTTCACCCCGGCCTCGATCACCCCCGCCATCCACTCGCGGTAGCGCTCGTACAGCTGCGCCGCCAACGGCCGCAGCTCCGGCTCGCGCGCGGCTCGCAGCCAGAGCTCGACCCACAGCACCCAGTCGCGCTCCGCCCTCCCCGGAACCGGCAGGCACTCGTCGATCGCCAGCGCCAGCCCGGCCAGCGCCGAGCCGCCGGCGTCATGGTCGACGGCGAAGCGCTCCTCGCCGACCTGCTCGAAGGAGTGCAGCAGCGCCTGCTCGAGCAGCTCCTCCCGGGTCGAGAAGTAGTGATGGACGAGCGCCGTGGAGGCGCCGGCGCGCATCGCCACCCGCGCGATCCGCACGTCGTCGATCCCATCCGCCGCGATCAGGTCGCAGGCGGCCTCGAGTATCCGTTCCCGCGCGTCACGCTCAGCCATCGCCCGACCCTACCCGTCCCCTTCGGTGAGAACGCACTTTTGCCCGCATACCGGGAAGAACTGCGTTTTCACCGAAGGGACCGAGAAGAAGTGCGTTCTCAGCACCTCTAAATCGGCGCCGGCGCGAAGTCGATGCTCTCACCCTGATCCATCAGCAGCGCCGCCGCCGCGTTGCGACCGTTGAGGGCGATTACGCTGCCGGCCGGGTGGGTCGCGGCGCCGCAGAGGTAGAGGCCCTCGGCTGGAGTGCGGGCCGGTAGGCGGCCCTCCCACATCTGGTCGGGGGTCACCTCGCCCTGGAAGATGTTGCCGCCGGTGAGGCCGATCCGGCTCTCGATGTCGGGCGGACCGAGCACCTCGCTGTATTCGAGGCAGCCGGGGAAGTCCGGGGCGAAGCGGCTGATCAGGTCGACGAACTGCTTCTCGACGTCGGCGCGGCGGCTGTCCCAGTCGCCGTCGGCGATGTCGTAGGGCGCGTACTGGCCGAAGACGCTGAGCAGGTGCTTGCCGGGGGGCGCCGGGGTCTTGTCGTACCCGGTCTGGATGTAGATCTCGCCGAAGCCGACCGCCGGCTCGCCGGCGGCACATTCTTCGAACGCCTTCTGGCAGGCGTCGACGCCGGCGGTGAGGTCGATCGTTGCCCGCGCCGGCCACTCCTCGCCCGGCGCCGCGGTCCAGTTCGGCAGCCGCGAGAGCGAGGCGTTGTACTTGACCACCGGGCTGCGCACCTTCCAGGCCTCGAGCCGCCCGCGGTAGCCGGCGTCGAGCTCGGCTTCGCCGAGCAGCTCCAGCGCCGCCTTCGGATCGGCGTTGCAGAGGACGCTCCTGGCGCGGATCGTCGTCCCGTCCTCGGTGACGACGCCCTCGCCGGGGAGGATCCGCGAGACGGGAACGCCGCAGGCAAGCGTCGCGCCGGCTTCCAGCGCGGCGTCGGCGATCGCGAAGCTGATCATCCCCATGCCGCCCTCGACGTAGCCCCAGACCGGGCCCTGACCTTCGAGGTCGCCCTGGTAGTGCATCAGTTTGATCGAGGCGGTGCCGGGCTCGTACGGCCCGCCCCAGGTGCCGATCACTCCCTGACCGAAGAGCGCGTCCTTGAGCCGCTGGTCGTCGAGGTATTCGTCGAGGACGTCGGCGATCGAGGCCTCGAAGCAGAGGTCGATCATCTCCTGCTCGCCGTGCAGCAGCTCCTCGATCTCGTGCCGGGTCGGGGTGTCGCCGACCCAGGAGTCGCGGGCGCCCGTGCGCAGCCGCTTGCGGACCTCGTCGAAGAGCTCCTCGTAGGCCCAGTAGCCCTTGATGTCCTTCTGCGAGAGCCCCATCGCCTCCAGGTCGGCGTTGGTGTGGTCGTCGTCGAGCCACTGGCCGAAGGAGGTGCCATCGTCGAACGGGACCCAGAGGTTGGGGTCGGCGACGAAGAACTTGAGGCCGCGACGGCGCAGGTCGAGCTCCCGCATCACCAGCTCGTCGAGCAGGCCGACGACGTAGGCGCAGGGGCTGACGACGAAGCCCTGGTCCTCGAACGGGCGCTCCAGGGTGCAGGCGCCGCCGAGCCGCTCGCGGCGCTCGAGCACGAGCACGCTGCGGCCGGCCTTGGCCAGATAGGCGGCGGCGGTCAGCCCGTTGTGGCCGCCGCCGACGACGACCACGTCCCACTCGCGGGCGGCCAGCTCGCTCAGCGGCTGCGGCAGACCGAGCTCGCCGAGCTTCTCGGCGACGGGGTTCACGCGACCACCTCCCGCAGTCCTTCGCGGTAGCGGGCGGCGACCATCGCGTCGAAGGCGTGGACGTCGCTTTCCTCGGCTGAATAGCGGCCTGCCGAGTAGCCGCTGGAGGCGACCCCCTGCTGGGTGATCTCGCAGACGTGCCAGTCCTGGCGGTTGGTCTGGTCCCAGAAGCGGATCGCGTCGCCGGGGTCGAAGCCCGGTTCGGCGATCGTCGAGGGTTCGAAGAAGAACTCGCAGGTGACGAAGGTGCGGCCCGGCTCGCGCGGCCAGAGCGTGTGCAGCATCGCGTAGTCGGGGTGGAGCGAGACCAGCGCGTTGGGGAAGAGCGCGAAGTAGAGGATGTTCGGCATGTCGGCCGCCTCCAGGGTCGCGATCGGCGGCCGCAGGCTGTGGCCGCCCTCTTTGCCCATCGTCTCCGCCCCCTCGTTCAGGGTCATCGAGCCGCCGCACCAGGCGCCGGCGCCGTAGATCCCTTCGCCGCTCATGTAGTCGCTGAGCGCGTTCAGCTCCGGGTGGACGCCGGGGCAGTGCAGGCACTCGTTGTAGTTCTCGGCGATCCCCTTCCAGTTGGCGGCGACCTCATAGGTGTGGGCGCCGGCGCGGCGCAGCGAGGCGTTGCTGTAGCGCTCGAGGTGGCCGAGCAGCTCGCCGACGTGCTCCTCGATCGGGTCGGCTTCGCCGCCGACGTCGACGAAGACGAGGCCGCCGAGAACGGCGGCGCGGACTGGCCGCAGGCCGTAGCAGGAGTAGTCGAAGTCCTCGACCTCGTCCATGTGCGGGGCGGCCTGGAGGTTGCCCTCGAGGTCGTAGGACCAGGCGTGGTAGGGGCAGCGCAGGCGACGGCGGACCTGACCCTCTTCGTCTTCGACGATGCGGGCGCCGCGGTGACGGCAGACGTTGTGGAAGGCGCGCACCGCCCCGTCCTCGCCGCCGATGACGACGACGCTCTCGGCGCCGATCTCGCGGCGGATGAAGGCGCCGGGCTCGGCCACCATCGAAGCGTGGCCGGCGCAAACCCAACCCTGACTGAAGATGTTGGCCAGCTCCCAGCCGAGCACAGCCGGCTCGGTGAAGGCGGCCGGCGGCAGCATCGTCGCCCGCTCCAGCGGCTGCAGCGTCGCCTCCAGGTCGGCAGCGCCGATCCCGACCAAGGCCCCGGCCCCAGCGCCGTTCCCCCCTGCTCGCGTCTCGTCCCTCACGGTCGGCTCCTTCGTGCCTGGGGCCTGCTTCGAGCGGCCCGCTGACTTTGTAGTTAATGGCATGATACCTTGCCGCTGCGATGTCCGCTCCCTCCCCAGATCCGGCACTGGACCAGGAGACGCTCGAGATCCAGGAGCGCGCCCGGCGCTTCACCGACGAGGTCCTGATCCCGCTCGAGCTGGAGGCCGAGGCGGCCGACGGCAAGCTTCCCCAGGACAAGATCGAGCTGGTCAAGCGCGAGGCGCTGGCCGCGGGCCTCGGCGGCGGCCTGCACGCGAAGGAGTACGGCGGCCAGGACTGGACGCGGCTGCAGTGGGCACTGGTCGCCGAGCAGCTCGGCCGCAGCACCAACGCGATCCACTGGCACGTCCCCAACGCCTACAACGTCTGGTCCCACGCCAGCCCCGAGCAGGCCGAGCGCTACCTGCGCCCGGCGCTGCGCGGCGAGCTGCGCGACGCCTACGCGGTGACCGAGCGCGACGCCGGCTCCGACCCCTCGGCGATCGAGGCGACGGCGACGCCGAGCGAGGGCGGCTACCTGATCGAGGGCGAGAAGTGGTTCGTCACCTCCGGCGACATCGCCCAGGTCCTGATCGTGATGGCGAACGTCCTCGACGGCGGCGAGAAGCTGCCGACCCTGTTCCTGGTCGAGACCGACGCCGCCGGGGTCGAGATCGTCGACAACCCGCGCTTCACCCACAGCTACCCGGACGGGCACCCGACGATCCGGCTGAGCGCGGTCGAGGTCGGCGAGGAAGCGGTGATCGGCGGCATCGGCGGCGGCGAAGAGCTGCAGCGGCAGTGGTTCACCGAGGAGCGGCTGGGGATCGCCGCCCACGGGATGGGAGCGATGGCGCGACTGCTGGAGGAGACCGTCGCCTGGGCGATCGAACGGGAGCAGGGCGGCAACCGGATCATCGACTACCAGGGCGTCAGCTTCCCGCTCGCCGACTCCGCTACCGACGCCGCCGCCGGGCGCCTGCTGATGCTCGAGGTGGCGCGGCTGGCGGACGCGGGTGCCGACCCGAAGATCGTCCACGCCAAGGCCTCGATGGCGAAGCTATTCGTCTCCGAGGCGGCCTGGCGCTGCGCCGACCGCTGCGTGCAGGCCTTCGGCGGCCGCGGCTACCTGCGCTCCAACGTCGCCGAGCGCTTCCTGCGCGAGCTGCGCGTCGACCGCATCTGGGAGGGGACGAACGAGATCCAGCGGCTGATCGTCGCCCGCGGCCTCGAGCGCCGCGGGGTCGGGGCGATCCTGCGCTGAGCCCGGTGGCGAGCCCGGACAGACCCGACCCGGCACCGCTGCTGGCGCCGCGCTCGATCGCCGTCGTCGGCGCCAACGAACGGACCGGGTCCTACTCGGACCTCGTCCTGCGCAACCTCGCCGCCGCCGGCTTCGCCGGGCCGGTCTGGGGCGTCAACCCGAAGCGCGAGACCGTCCACGGCCGCCCCTGCGTCCCCGGCATCGCCGACCTGCCCGAGCCGGTCGATGCGGTGCTCGTCGCGATCCCCGCCGCTGGCGTCCCCGCGATCGTCGCCGAAGCGGCGGCGCGCGGCTGCGGCGGCGCGATCGTGATCTCGGCCGGTTTCGGCGAGACCGCGGCCGGGGTCGGGCTGGAAGCGGAGCTGCGCGAGGCGGCGCTCTCCGGCGGGCTGCCGGTCTGCGGGCCGAACGGCAACGGGATCGTCGCCGTCGCCGCGCGGGCGCCGCTCTGGGGCGACTCGGTCGAGCGGGTCGAGCCAGGGCCGGTCGCGCTGATCACCCAGAGCGGCAACGTCGGCGTCAACGCGCTCGGCTCGCGCCGCGGCCTCGGCTTCCACACCGTGGTCTCGACCGGCAACCAGGCGGTGCTCGACGCGGCGGACTGGATCGAAGCCGTGTCGGCGCTCGACGGCGTCGGCTCGCTGGCGCTCTTCCTCGAGGCCGACGGCGACGGCGAGCGGCTGGCGCGGGCGCTGGCCGCCTGCGCCGAGCGGGGCGTCGGCGTCGCCGCGCTCAAGGTCGGCTCCTCGGCCGCCGGGGCGCGGGCGGCAGGCGCCCACACCGGCGCCCTAGCCGGCGACCAGCGCGTCTTCGCGGCGCTGCTGGAGGAGGCCGGCGCGGCGCTCGCCTCCGACCCCGGCGAGCTGCTGGAGCTGGCCCGCTGCCTGGCGCAGCCGCGGGCGCGGCCGAGCCGCCGCGGCGGCCTCGCCGTCCTCACCTGCTCGGGCGGGGACTCGGGAATCGCCGCCGACCTCGCCGAGCGGCTCGGGCTGGAGCTACCGGAGCTGGCGGCGCCGACGCGCGAGAAGCTCGCGCGGCTGCTCCCCGCCGCGGCGACGATCGCCAACCCGCTCGACTACACCTCGCTGCTGTGGGGGCAGCCGGGAGTGCTTGAGCAGGTGGCGGAGGCGGTCGGCTCGGACGCCGGGATCGACCAGCTGCTGCTCCTCTTCGACCAGCCCGACGGGCTCGCCGCCGACGTCGCCGAGGAGTGGGAAGCGGTGCGGGGCGCGCTGGTCGCCGGCGCCGGACGCAGCGGCGCCGCGGTGATCCTGGGGTCGACGCTGCCGGAGCTGCTGGAGCGAGGCAGCGCTCAGGAGCTCGCGGAGCGCGGGATCGCGACGGCCGCGGGATTGGGCGAGGCGATGGTTTGCGCGAAGGCGCTGCGGGCCCCGCTGCCGTCGGCGGAGCGCTTGCGGGAGATTGCGCGGGCGGCGGCCCCGTTGGGGGATGTGGCCGGCTCGGGAGGTTGGCTTGGGGAGGCGGAAGCGAAGGCTTTGCTCAGGGATGCAGGGTTGGGGGTGCCGGCGGGGGCAGAGGTGACAAGCGCCGGGGAGGCCGTGGACGCTGCGCGGGAGCTGGGGTGGCCGGTGGCGCTGAAGCTCTCCTCCCCTGCCCTGCAACACAAGAGCGAGAGTGGGGCGCTGATCTTGGACTTGGACCGTGAGGAGGAGGTGCGGGACGCGGCAGAGCGCCTGCTCTCCCTCCCCGCCGCGGATGGCGCCACCCTGCTGGTCGAGCAAATGCGCGGAGCCGATGTCGAGCTGCTCTTCGCCGCCCACCGCGACGGGGTCGTCCCGGTGCTGGTCGTCGGCCTCGGCGGCATCTGGGCAGAGGCCATGGACGACGTCGCCCTCGTCCCCCTCCCGGCCTCACCCGCCGCGGTCGAGCGCGCCCTGCGCCGACTCCGCGGCGTCGCCCTCTTCGACGGCAGCCGCGGCCGCCCCGCCCAGGACCTCGCCGCGGCCGCGAGCTTCGGCTCCCGCCTCGGCAAACTCCTCCTCGACGAGGCCCTGGACCTAATAGAGGTCAACCCAGCGGTTCTCACCCCCAACGCCTGCATCGCCCTGGACGCCACCGCCCGCCACCCCACCTAATCCGCCGAGGTTGCCTTTTCCGCCTCATATAGGCGGAAAAGGCAACCTCGGCGATCGGGGGTCAGTCGGCGACTAGCTCGGGGCGCTCTTCCATGCGCTGGGCGGCGACGGTGAGGGCGGCGCGGAGGGTGGCGACGATCTCTTCGATCTCGCCGGCGCTGCAGATCAGCGGTGGGGCGAGCTGGACGATCGGCTCGGCGCGATCGTCGAGGCGACAGATCAGGCCGCGGCCCCAGAGCTCCTTGGAGAGCACGTCCTTCAGCAGCCACTCGGCGGCCGGCCCCTCGAACTGGGCCTTGGTCGCCTGGTCGCGAACCAGTTCGATCGCATAGAAGTGACCGCAGCCGCGGACGTCACCGACGATCGGGATGTCCTTGAGGGCCTCGAGCAGGTCGCGGGCGAGCGGCTCGTTGGCGCGCACGTTCTCGAGCACGCCGTCCTCCTCCATCACCTCGATCGCGGCGAGGGCCACCGCGGCGCCGACCGGATGGCCGCCGAAGGTGATCCCGTGCAGGTATTCGCTGCGGCCGGAGATGAAGGGCTCGGCGACGCGGTCGGAGATCAGCACTCCGCCCATCGGGAAGTAGGCGCCGGTCAGGCCCTTGGCGAAGCTGAGCAGGTCGGGGACGTAGTCGAAGCGTTCGGCGCCGAACCAGTAGCCGAGGCGGCCGAAGGCGCAGATCACCTCGTCGGAGAAGAGCAGGATCCCGTACCTGTCGCAGATCTCGCGCAGGCCCTGCCAGTAGCCGGCCGGCGGCACGATCGAGCCGCCCGCGTTCTGGACCGGCTCGGCGATCAGCATCGCGACGGTCTCCGGGCCGGCGGCCACGATCGCCTCTTCCAGTTCCTTCAGCAGGGCGGCGCAGAAGCGCGCCTCGTCGTCGCCGTCGGGGTGGCGGTAGGCGCTGGTATTGGCGACGTGGACGACGTCGATCGCCATCGGTTCGAACGGCGTCTTGCATTCGTCGAGGCCGGTGAAGGAGAGGGCGCCGAGGGTGACGCCGTGGTAGGCGTCGCGGCGGGCGATCGCCTTGCGCCGCTGCGGCTCGCCGTTGGCCTGGTGGTACTGGACGGCGAGCTTCCAGGCGGCCTCGACCGATTCGGCGCCGCCGGAGGTGAAGAAGGCGCGGTTGAGACCGGGCGGGGCGAGCTCGGCGAGGCGCGTCGCCAGCTCGATTCCGGGCGGGTGGGCGACCGTCCAGTTGGTGGTGAAGGGCAGGCGGCGCATCTGCGCCTCCGCGGCGGTGCCGAGGCGGTCGCCGTAGGAGTGGCCGAGGTTGACGCAGTAGAGACCGGAGAGGCCGTCGACGTAGCGGTTGCCCTCGACGTCGAAGACGTGGATGCCCTCGCCGCGCTCGATGATCGTCACCCCCTCGGCGGCGATCGCCGCCATGTCGGTGAAGTGGAGCATCAGGTGCTCCTGGGCGAGGCCCTGCAGCCGGGCCGCTTCGCCTGCGCCGGGAGTCGGATCCGATCCGTTCGAGGGGGTCATCCCTTTCAACATACCTTGCATGGCGGTTCAGTTTACCTTGTAGTCAATTTCACAAGCTTGTGGTAGGCTGCGGCGCATGGAGACCACCGCCGCAACCCACGTGCCCCGTACCTCTGGCGCCCCCTCCGAATACGACGCGATCGTCGTCGGCGGCGGCCACAACGGCCTCACCACGGCCGCCTATCTGGCGAAAGCCGGCAACAAGGTGCTGGTGCTGGAGCGGCGGCACATCCTCGGCGGCGCCTGCGTGACCGAGGAAGTCTGGCCGGGCAAGCGCGTCTCCCGCGCCTCCTACGTGGTCTCGATGCTGCAGCCGAAGATCGTCAAGGACCTGCGGCTCGAAGACTTCGGCTACAAGGCGGTCCCGCTCGATCCCGCCTACGCGGCGATGACGCCCGATGGGCCAATCGTCTTCTACGACGACATCGGCAGGGCGCAGGAATCGATCCGCCCGATCTCCTCCCACGACGCCGAGAACTACCGGCCCTTCGAAGAGCGGCTCTTCCGCGTCGCCGACTTCCTCAACCCGATGCTGATGCGCGAACCGCCAGCGCTCGGCTCGAAGAAGCCCGGCGACCTGCTCTCGCTCGCCCGCGAGGCGGCTCGCGCCGCCGGGCTCTCGCGCGCCGACGTGCACGAGATCGTCCGCATGTTCACGATGTCGGTCGCCGATCTGCTCGACGAGTACTTCGAGACGGAGGCGCTGAAGGGCTCGATCGCCTCGACCGGCGTGGTCGGCGTCTGGGCCGGGCCGAACACCCCCGGCACCGCCTACAACCTGCTCCACCACGCGCTCGGCGAGCTCAACGGCGTCAAAGGCTCCTGGGGCCACGTGGTCGGCGGCATGGGCGCGATCAGCGAGGCGATCGCCGCCTCCGCCCGCTCCGCCGGAGCCGAGATCCGCACCGATGCCGAGGTCACCTCGATCGACGTCCAGGGGGAACGGGTCGTCGGCGTCACCCTGGCCGACGGCGAGGTGCTGCGGGCGCCGATCGTCGCCTCCGGCGCCCACCCCAAGAACACGATCCTCGACCTCGCCGGCGCCGAGAACTTCCCCGCCGAGGTCGTCGCCGACATGCGCCGCTACCGCACCCGCGGCGGCTCGGTCAAGATCAACATGATCCTCTCCGAGCCGCCCCGCTACGAGGGCACCGGGATCGACGAGGAGATGCAGGAGGTGCTGCGCCACACCGGCGTCAACCTCTGCCCCTCGATCGACTACCTCGAGCGGGCCTGGCAGCAGGCGCTCGGCGGCAAGCCCGCCGACGAACCGTACGTCGAGGCCGAGCTGCCTTCGGCGATCGACTCGACCCTGACCGACGACGGCTCCTGGGTGATGACGATGTTCACCCAGTACGGGCCGCCCGACGAGGAGGGCTGGGGCGACGGCGCCCGCGAGAAGTACGCCGACGCCTGCATCGACCATCTGGCCCGTTACGCACCCAACGTCCCCGGCGCGATCCTCGAGCGCGAGGTGCTGGCGCCGCCGGACATCGAGCGCATCTTCGGCCTCACCGGCGGCTCGATCTTCCAGGGCGAGCAGGGCCTCGACCAGATGGCCTTCATGCGCCCCTCACCCTTGCTCGCCGGTTACGCGACCCCGGTCGGGGGCCTCTATCTCTGCGGCGCCGGTACCCATCCCGGCGGCGGCGTGATGGCGGCCTCCGGCCACAACGCGGCGAAGCGGATCCTCCGCGACGGCCGCCGCAACCGCCTGCGCCGCCGCGTCCGCGCCTCCTGAAGCCTTTTCCTGGTGATAACCGGGAAAGGCTTCAGCCACCCCCGGTTTGACGTCCGGGCGTGGTGCGAACATACGTTCCCAATATGGAGAACGGAGAGAAGATGGCTCATTTCGATGCGTTTGAAGATCTGGTCGGGCGCTGGCGCTGGCGGCTCGTCGCCGGCAGCGGCAAGTCGGTTGCCACCTCGGGCGAGTCCTACGACTCCCACTGGCACGCGCTGCGCGCGGCCGAAAACGTGCGCGGGGTCGCCAACGCGGCACGGATCTCGGGCGAACCGGCGGTCGCGGTCGAGGACGCGCTGACCGAGATCATCGCCCGCGAGCTCGAGCAGAGCTCGAACTAGCCCCGCCCGGGGCACCCCGCCCGATACTCGGGCGGGATACGGGACGCCCGGAGCGCAACCGGGGCTGAACCCCGGTGTTCTCAGGCGCGTATCCTTGTTCGCGGTTCTGGGGTCTCGTCCACCCACTGACCACCGGATGACCCGAGACAGAGCCAAGATCCCCCTTCTTGCCGTAGCCGCGCTGGCGGTCCTCGCGCTGGCGCTGCTCGGGTCCGCCTGCGGCGGCGGGGGCGGTGACTCGACCGCCAACTCGCAGAGCGGCAGCGAAGAGCAGGCAGCCGCGGTCGAAGGCAGCTACTCGGGCGGCGAAGCGACGCCGCCCAAGGCAGCGCCCGAACTGAAGCTGGACAACTACCTCGGCGAACCGGTCGACCTCGCCGAATACAAGGGCAAGGCGGTCCTCGTCACCTTCATCTACGACCACTGCCCGGACGTCTGCCCGCTGATCGTCAGCCACCTGAAGACCGCGCAGGCCGAGCTCGGCGACAAGGCGAAGGACATGCAGATCGTCGCCGTCTCGACCGATCCCAGGGGCGACACGCCGAAGACGGTCGCCAAGTTCCTCGACGAACACGCGATGACCGGCAAGATGCAGTACCTGATCGGGTCGCGGCCGGAACTGGAAAAGGTCTGGACGCACTGGAACATCGTCGCCAAACCGGCGAAGGCCAACCCCGACCTGGTCGAGCACTCGGCGCTGATCTACGGGATCGCCGCCAACGGCAAGATCACGACGCTATACCCGGCCAACTTCGCTCCCTCCCAGATCGTCCACGACGTGCCGCTCCTGGAGCAGCAGTAGGCCGCGAGCGATGCGACGCTACCTGGTGCCGGCGGTCGCGGTCGCGCTGGTCGCCGGTCTGATCGCCTACGAGGCGCTCTCCTCTGGCAACGGCAACACCGGGCAGCCCGCGCCGCCGCTGCCGCCGGCGGTGCTGCAACCGCCGAAGGAGACGCTGGCCAGCCTGCGCGGCAAGCCGGCGCTGGTCAACTTCTGGGCGAGCTGGTGCGAGCCCTGCCACGAAGAGGCGCCGCAACTGACGAAGCTGCAGGGCACGCTTGGCGACAGCGGGACCCTGGTCGGCGTCGACTACACCGACAAGCAGAGCGGCGCCCGCGACTTCATCAAGAAGTACGGGTACACCTTCCCGATCCTCGAAGACCCCGACGGCGTCTACGGCGCCCGCTTCCATTTCTCCGCGTTGCCGACCACGGTCGTGCTCGACGCCCGGGGCCGCATCGTCGAGACCCTGCGGGGGCCGCAGACTGCCGCGGAGTTGCGCCGAGCACTGAAAGAAGCGGCGCGCGAGTAGCCACCAGGCACAAGGGTTTGGCGTGGAGGGGTCGGGTGACCCCCTTCACTTGCCTACCTGGCTGGATCGCCTCCACCCTGCCGAGATCGAGCGCTCGGCCAGCGGCACAAAACGTTCAGGGGGTCACCCGACCCCTCCTCCCGAAGCCCCCCGAGGTCCGCGAAGCGAACAGCTTTCGTGAAGCATGCAACTCGGGAGAGCTCAGACCTCCCGGCCCTTGGAAGCTTCCAGGGAAGGCCCGGGCGGCTCTCGTTGCGAGCTTCCAAGGGACGGGAGCCCTCAGGTGGATGCCCGGCTCCGCCAGGCGAGCGCTCGAGCCAGGGCTGGATCCCGTTTGGAGGCTCGGGTGACCCTCTGAACGTTTTGTGCCGCTAGGCGGGAGCGCGTAGCACGGACGACTGGAGCAGATTCACCTAGGCAGGCAAGTGGAGAGGGTCACCCGAGCCTCCCCCACGGCTTGAACCCTGTTCTCAGACCGCCGCGCCGTTGGCAGTTAGCAGCACGTCGACGTTGCCCCGAGTCGCGTTCGAGTACGGGCAGACCTTGTGCGCCTCGCGGACGATCTCGGCGGCCTCGGCCGAATCCTCGACCGAGGGCAGCGAAACGTGGAGCTCGACGGCGACGTTGAAGCCGCGCTCCTCGGTCGTGATCAGCGAGACCTTGGAGTCGATCGCGACGTCACCGACCTCGGCCCGGCGGCGCATGCCGACGACGCCGATCGCGCCCTCGAAGCAGGCGGCGTAGCCGACGGCGAAGAGCTGCTCGGGGTTGGTGCCCTCGCCGTCGCCGTCCATCTCGGTCGGCCGGCGCAGGATCACGTCGAGCTTGCCGTCGCTGGTGGCGCCGTGGCCGTCGGCGCGGCCGCCGGTGACGTGGGCCTCGGCGGTGTAGAGAACCTTGGTGCTCATCGAGCTCCTCTCGGGATGGGTGGCTTCAATCGCAGCTGGAAGCGAAACACACTCGGGGTGCGGTCGCGATTGCCAGCGGCGTCGACGGCGTAGATCCGCACAACGTGGGCACCGAGCCCGACGCCGAAGACGCGCGGCGAACGGCAGCGCCGGTAGGGCCCGGAGTCGAGCTTGCAGAAGAAGGTCGAGCCGGCCTCGTTGGACGTGAAGCGGAACGAGACTCGCCGGTGGCGGCGAGCGCTCAGCAGCAGTCGCGGCGGGTGGTGGGCGATCCGCGTCTGCGGCGGCTTGACGTCGGGCGGAGGCGGGGGCGGCGGTTCTTCCGGTTTCAGCGGCGTTTCCGGCACCCGGTATTGGTTCGGTTCGGATTCGCGCACGGTCTCGCATTCGACCGGGACCGGGTCGTCGTATTTGGGGTGGACGTCGATCAGCGCGGTGTCGATCCCTTCGCCGCAATCGATCGAGGCGTCGTCGTCGCCGTTGTTGGCCAGGATCACGTCGTTGCCGGCCTCGCTGGAGAAGACGTCGGCCCCCTGGTGCCCGAGGATCTGATTTTCGCCCGCGTCGCCGATCAGGACGTCGGCGTAGATCGAACCCTCGAGGTCCTCGATCTGTTCGAGCGAGCCGAGCGCTTCTCCCGGTCCGCTGCATTCCGCTTCGCCACCGCTGCCGGGACGACCCGCCTCGCCCAGGTCGAGCCGGGCCTCGACCCCGTGGCCGGCGCCTTCTTCTTCTTCCTTGAACTTGGCCCAGGAAGCGTTGTCGCGACCCGGACCGCCGTTGATCGTGTCGCCTTCGCAGACCACGGTCGAGAGGATCAGGTCGTTTCCTTCTTCGCCGAAGATTTCGTCCTTGCCCTCGTTGTTGACGAAGCCGTCGTCGCCGGCGAGGCCGCGCAGGACGTCGTTGCCGGGGCCGTCGACGAGCGTGTCGTCGCTGAAGGCGCCGGCGGTGAGATTGTCGGCTTTGTTGCCGCCGAGAAGAATCAGCGAGACCGTCGAGGGCAGCGCCGGCGCTTCCAGGCGGTCGTCGCCTTCGAGGCCGGCGAGGAGGACCGAGTCGAGCGGGGCGGTCAGTTCGCAGACGGCCTTCTGCGAGGTTTCGACTTCGCAGCCGGACTGTGCGGACGCGGCTTCGTCGAAGCTGCTGCCGGCGCCCAGTTCGAAGGTCACGGCCCCTCCCGGTTCACCCAGCAACGGACCGTTCGAGGTCACCGTCAAGTCGTCGTCGCCTTCGCTCCCGATCAGGTAGAGCTCGGCGTATTCGCCGCCCGGCACCATCTCCCCGACGCTGACCTTGCTCTTGTCGCGCAGCGTCACCGCGCCCTGGGCCGCCGTCGACTCGCAGCTGACGTGGGTGGCGCCGTTGACGCAGTCGTCGCCGTCGGCACCGCCGTCGAGCGCGGTCCCGGCCCCGGCTTTGGCGATCAGCACGTCGGCGCCGCCGCCACCGTAGATCTGCTGGGTCGAGGAGCCGCCGACGATGTAGTCGGAGAAGGGGGAGCCGATGATGCGCTCGAAATCCGGACCGTCGATTTCGTCGACCCCGCCGCCGTTGGGGGCGCCGCCGTTGTTGCCGCTTTCCTCGGTCTTCGCCGTCAAGGTCAGGTACACGCCGCGTTCCTGGCCTCCGGCCGGGAAACCGGCGTGTTCGACGCTGAATTCGGGATAGGCCGGGTTGCCGGGGAAGGCCGGGCCGTTGCCGAACCCCGGAGTCACCCCGGTCGCGAAGCTGAGCGTGTCGATGCCGGTCGTGCCCGAGTCTTCGATCTTGTCCTGGGTCGCGTCGCCACGGACGAGGTCGCTGCCTTCGCCCCCGTCGATGCGATCGGCGCCGAAGCCGCCGGAGAGCTTGTCGTTGCCGGGGCCGCCTTCGAGGACGTCGTCGCCGATCCCGCCCCAGAGCCAGTCATCGCCGCCGTTGCCGCGCAGGATGTCGTTGCCGCGGTCGCCCCAGACGACGTCGTTGCCGGGGCCGCCTTCGAACACGGTGCTGCCGAGTTCGAGGTGGCAGCCGGGAAGCGGGCATTCGGTCGGGGTCGTGGCGGCAGTGATCGGCCCGGCAATGATCGTGTCGTTGCCGGCCCCGGCCTTGACCAGCTGGACCGTGGCGGGGACGTGGATCGTGTCGGAGCAGGGGGTGCCGACGATCACGTCACCGGCGCGCTCGGGGCCTTCGGCGCAGGTCGGCGATGGCAGCTGCGGTTCGGCAGGCGCCTCGGCGGCGCTCGCCGCGGGCGCCGACGCCAGCAGCACCAGCGACGCCAGCGCCACGCTGGGGATCCCCCGCTTCGCGTACATGGCCATCGTCGATCAATACCCTAGCCAGGGATGAAGTTCCGATTTCCGCTCTGGGCGCTCGCGATCTTCCTGCCCGCGCTGCTCGCCGGGTGCGGCGACGCCGTCGAGGACCCTTCGCGGCCGGCGCCGGCGGCGACCGAGTTCCCGAGCGCGCAGGGCAAGACGATCGCCGACCTCCTGCACGGCTCCGGCGCCACTCCGACCGACCTGGTGGTCGCGCCCGCAGCGCAGACCTTCGACGTCGGCGAGAACCGCTACCCGTTCGGCGTCTTCACCACCGGCAACGAGCAGGTCGACGAGGCCGACGTCGCCCTCTACTTCGCCAAGGACGCGAGCAGCCCGGTGCAGGGCCCGCTGCCCGCCGCGGTCTCCTCGCTGGAGACCAAGCCCGCCTACCGCGCCGCCGGCAGCGAGGGCCCGGGCGAGGCGACGACCGTCTACGTCGTCCCCAGAGTCGACTTCGACAAGGCCGGGCCCTGGCTGGCGATCGCGATGCTGAAGGGCGAGAACGGGCTCGAAGTCTCGCGCGTCCCCAGCCCCGACGTCGGGCTCTATCCGAAGGTCCCTTCGGTCGGCGAGAAGGCGCCGCCGATCCACACCCCGACCGCCGACGACGTCGGCGGCGACCTGAAGCAGATCGACACCCGGGTGCCCCCCGACCAGATGCACCAGGTCGACTTCGCCGACGTCGTCGGCCGCAAACCGGTGGTGCTCGTCTTCGCCACCCCGGCGCTCTGCCAGAGCCGCGTCTGCGGCCCGGTCGTCGACGTCGCTCAGCAGGTCGCCGACCAGCATCGCGATGAAGTCGACTTCATCCACATGGAGGTCTACAACGGCAACGACCCCAGCAAGGGGATCCGGCCGCAGCTCCGCGCATACGGCCTGCAAACGGAGCCCTGGACCTTCCTGATCGACTCCGACGGCGTCGTCCGCGACCGCATCGAGGGCGCCTACGGCGTGTTCGAACTGGAAAAGGCACTCGGAACGATCCTTTCTGCTGGCTGAACGGCCAGCCTGCGATAGTCTTGGCACCGTCGCGCGGAGCTGGAGGGGGCTCGGCGCGAAACCCGGTGGGAGGCAGGGTCGATTCTCGAAACGACGCTGCAAGGAGAGATATGAAGCACTGGTTGGCAGTCCCTGCGTTGCTCCTGGGGCTCTGTTTGGCCCTCACCGGCCTCGCCGCCCCCGCGCTCGCGAAGGGAGGCAAGAGCAAGCCGCCGAAGACGAAGGTCTTCGAAGTCTGCAAGCACGGCTGCAAGTTCGGGACGATCCAGAAGGGCGTCAACGCCGCCGGCTCCTTCAAGGCGAAGAAGAAGAACAAGAAGGTGCAGGCGATCGTCGCCGTCAAGCCGGGCAAGTACGTCGAAGGCGTCGTCGTCGACGGCACCAACAAGAAGAAGAGCTTCGACGGCCTGGTGATCGAAGGGACGAAGAAGGACCGCAAGAAGGTCATCCTCGAAGGCAAGAACGCCAAGGGCGAACTGGGCGCCGCGCAGAACGGGATCGAGGCGATCAGCGTCGACGGCCTCGTGATGAAGAACATGTGGGCGCGGAACTACCAGTCCAACGGCTTCTTCGTCCACGCCGACGTGAAGAGCGGCCAGCACTGCGAAGGCTACGTGATGGACAACCTGCTGGCCTCCGACAACCGCTCCTACGGCCTCTTCGCCAAGGGCTGCTTCGGCGGCAAGATGATCAACTCCGCCGGCTACCACCAGGGCGACTCCGCCTACTACGTCGGCGAAACGCCGTGCAACAACCTCAACTGGACCAACCACGGGATCGCGCCGCCGCCGAAGCCGTGCCAGCAGAAGCCGAAATGGACGATCCTGAGGAACGACCGCAGCTACGAAAACGTGCTCGGCTACTCGGGCACCAACTCCAAGTACGTGAAGATCACCGAATCCGCCTTCTACAACAACGGAGCCGGGATCGTCCCCAACACGCTCGACAGCGAGGGCTTCGAGCCCAACGGCTGGAACGTCTTCGAAAAGAACGACGTGTTCTGGAACAACTACAACTATTTCCTCGCTGGGACCGCGTTCCACACCGTTTCAGGCGGGCTCGGGAAAGTTGCCGGCGCGACCGTCAACTACCCGACCGGGGTCGGCATCGTCCTCTACGGCGGCGACCACAACGTCGTCCGCAAGAACAACGTGTTCGGCAACTACAAGTGGGGCGTCGCCTCCTTCTCCGGACCGGGCGAAGTCTACGTCGCCAACCAGGGTGATGACGCCAAGAACGTCAACAACCAGATCGTCGAAAACACGATGGGGCGGGAAGGCGCAGACCCCAACGGCGAATACGACTTCTGGAACGACAACTCCGGCGGCGGCAACTGCTGGTCGGGCAACTCGGCCGGGGCCAGCTTTGCTCCGGGCAACGGCAGCGTGCCGCTGAGCAAAATCTATCCGGGCTGCCCGCAGGCGGAAGTCCTGATCGACGGACCGGGGATCCACAGCCTCGAACTGGTTGCCGGGCTGCAGCTCAACCTGGCCAACGAAGGTGACCCGAGCACGATCCTCGGCTACGCCGGCTCCAGTCCGCCGCAGAACCAGCAGTGCAGCTGGGTGCGCCGGGTCGCCAGCCACCCGCCGTTCCAGAAGTACAAGGTCGCTGAAGTCACGCCGCAGCCGGGAGAACTCTCGTGCCCGGCCAGCTGAGACGCCACGCCAGGCTCGGCGCCTCGCTCGCCGTCGCTGCCGTCGCCGCGCTCGCAGTCGCCCTCTTCGGGGCGACTGCGGCGCCGGCGGCGAAGCCGAAGCCCAAGCCGAAGGTCGTCACCGTCAACGACTTCTACTTCGGCCCGAGCTCGGTCACGATCAACAAGGGCGGCAAGGTCAAGTGGATCTGGTCGGAACTCAACACCTACCCCCACGACGTCCACCTGAAGAAGGGGCCGAAGGGGCTGACGGAAAAGAGCAAGTACTCGACCAAGACGACGGCGGTGACCGGGGCGCAGTTCGTCAAGCAGTTCAAGACGCCGGGCACTTACAAGTTCATCTGCACGATCCACCCGACGGAAATGCACCTGACGGTGACCGTCAAGAAATAGGGGCACAGAGGTGAGCTTCGAGCCAGTCGATCGTCGTGCCTTCCTCGGCATGGGAGGCATGGCGCTTCTCTGCACGATCGCCGGCCAGGAAGTCCGGCTCGACAAAGGAGAAGTCGACGTCAACGCTCTTGCCGACGGCGTCCAGGTGCCGCCGCGGGTTGCGGCGGCAGACGCCAACGGCGTCTCGAGCCCGGTCACCCGCGACCTGGCAGCGCTGGTCAGTGCCGGCCCGGTTCGCGAATACTGGATCGCGGCCGAGGAGCGGCGCTGGAACATCGTCCCCACCCACTACGACGAGATGATGGCCCAGAAGGTGAAGGGGAAGTCGACCTACACCGCCTACGCGTATCGCGCCTACAGCCCGAACTTCGAGCGGCCGCTGGCGCCAGCCTCGGTCCCCGGACCGCTGATCGAATGCGAAGTCGGCGACACCGTCGTCGTCCACTTCCGCAACAAACTGGGCTCCCCGGTGACGATGCACCCGCACGGCCTCTTCTACGCCAACGAGATGGACGGCGCCTACAAGGGCAAGTACACCGACCCCGGCGGTTTCGTCCAGAAGAACCGCACCTTCACCTATGTCTGGGAGGCGAAAGAAGGAACCGAAGGGACCTGGCTCTACCACGACCACGGGCCGATGGACCCGCTGCCGGTGTTCAAGGGCCTACACGGACCGCTGATCGTGCGCAAGAAGGGCGAGATCAAGCCGGAAGCAGAGTTCTTCCTCGCCTTCCACACCCTCGAACCGGGCATCACCGGGCTGCAGAAGATCTTCTACTGCATCAACGGCAAGGCCTACGCCGGCAACACCCCGATCCTGGAAGCGAAAGTCGGCCAGCGGGTCGCCTTCCACGTCTACGGCCTCGACAACTTCTTCCATACCTTCCACCTGCACGGCCACCGCTGGACCGAGCCCGACGGCACGATCATCGACAACAAGACCTTCGGGCCGGCCGACTCCTTCCGGGTCGAATTCACCGAGGACAACCCGGGCCGCTGGTTCTACCACTGCCACGTCTTCATGCACCTCGAGATGGGAATGAACGGTTGGTACCTCGTCTCCTAACCCACCGAGGTTGCCCTTTGCCTGCGCATAGAAGGCAAAGGGCAACCTCGGCGCTGCTGGCCGTCCTGGTGGTAGGGCTCGTATTCGCAGCGGCACCCGCAGGGGCGGTGAATACGCGGGTCTCGATCGCCAACTACGCCTGGTCGAACCCGGCGGTCCACATCGACCTCGGCGAGAAGGTGACCTGGGACTGGCTCGGGCCAGACACCCAGCACTCGGTGACCGGGATCTCCGAAAACGATCGTGGCTGGGACTCCGACCCGGGCACCGACACGCCCGACCACCAGCCCGGGGACTCCTTCACGCTGCAGTTCAACACCCCGGGGACCTACCTCTTCCAGTGCAAGCTGCACTCCTTCGTCCGCGGCGAAGTGATCGTCTCCGAAACGCCTGGCGACCCCAACTCCGACCCCGGCCCGCAGCCGCCGCTCAACGTCGACGTGACGCCGCCGACGCTGGGCAGCGTGGCGCTGCGCAAGACGACCTTCAAGGGGACCAACGGGGTCGACACCAGCGCTCAGATCAGCGACCGCGGCACCCTCGACGCCGAGTACTACCGCCTCAACTCAAAGGGCAAGCGCGTCTACAACGGCTACAAGACCTGGGACGTCTTCATCGGCATCAACCACTTCGCGCTGGGCAAGCGCTGGAAGCACTTCCGCGCCAAGCCGGGGCGCTACGAAGCGGTGCTGCGCGCGACCGACACCTCGAACAACACCTCGAAGCCGGTCCGCAAGCGGTTCACGATCGCCGGCTAGATTTAGAGCGAGAGCGTTTCGAGCGCGATGATTTGGCGCGGCGCGGCGGCTTGCCCGCTTCCTGCAAGGTCTGTTCGCCGGCGCGCTCGGTCGTTTCGCCCATCGTGATCTGGAACATCGCCAGCAGCGCGTCGGAGGCCAGCGGCCGCATCCGGTCCAGCGCCTCGCGCACCTTGGGCCAGTCCTCCGCGGGCTGACCGGCCTTGTCGAACGGCTCCCAGATCTCCGTCACGAAGAGGTCGAGGTAGGCGCGGGCGACGCCCTCGGCATGTTCGCGCAGCTTCTCCGCCGTCGCCATCCCAGCTGCCGGGCTGACGCCGAGCGCGATCAGCTCCTGCCCCGCCCGCTCCAGCCGCGGGCTGAGGACTTCGACCTTGCCGTCGTCGAGCTCGCGCAGCATTCCCAGCCGCTCGCCGTAGCGCAGCAGCTTCGGTTCGACCTTCTTCACCCCCCAGGCCTTGGCCAGCTCATCGGCCTCGAAGATCTCCGGCGTCTCGTCCTCGAACGGGGCGCGGACGGCGCGGGCGAAGTCGACGATGCCCTGCGAGGAGCCGCCGCTGGACTCGAGCACGCGGCGGATCGCCTCGAGGTTGAGCCCCTCCCCCTGCATTTCGCGGGTCAGTTCGATCCGGGCGACGTGCGACTCGTCGTAGTAGCCGGTGCGGCCGTGGACCTCAGGCGGCGGCAGCAGGCCGCGGGTCTGGTGGGCGCGGATGTTGCGGATCGTCATCCCGGTACGGCGCGCCAGCTCGCCGATCGTCATCTTGCCGTCGGGGGCCTTGGCTTTCGGCTTGGCCTGTTTCCTTGGGCTCATCAGCGCATCGTAAGCGGCAATCGCTGGCCGTTCATCTTCGCCGCCGCGTCGGAGCAGACGAACCGGATCGATTCCGCCAGCTGCTCGGCCGGCGTGAAGGTCGGGAAGTCCTCGCCCGGGCTCTCCTCGCGCATCCGCGGCGTCAGGATCGCGTCGACGACGACGATGTTCGCGGTCGCCCCACCCGGCTCGAAGCCGTCGGCGTAGGCGAGGGTCCAGGCCTCGGCGGCGGCCTTCGCGGCAGCGTACGCCGCGTTGGTGTTCGAGGGCGCCTGCGCCTGCTTGGCGGAAACGAGGACGAAGCGGCCGCGGGCGCCGGCCGCCTCGATCTGGCCGTGGAAGGCGCGGGTCGTGTGCTGGACGGTGCGGATCAGGAGGTCGTGCAGGAGCTCCCAGTCAGCGAGCGGCTCCTCGTGCAGGGGCTGCCCGCCGCGCCAGCCGCCGACCAGGTGGACGAGCCCATCGACCCGGCCGAAGCGGCTGACCAGCGCCTCGCACCAAGCTGCCACCGCGTCCTCGTCGAGGAGGTCGACGACGCGGCCGTCCCAGCGCTCCTCGCCGACGCCGAGATCGGCGCCAACCCCGTCGAGCGCCGCCTGGTCGCGATCGGTTCCGGCTACCGTCGCCCCCGCCCGCACCAGCTCCGCCGCGACCAGCGGCCCGAGGCCGCCGCCGACACCGGCGATCGCTATGACACGGCCGTCGAGCTCGCTCATCGAATGGGGGAGACAGGATTCGAACCTGTGTAGGCAGAGCCAACTGGTTTACAGCCAGTCCCCTTTAACCACTCGGGCACTCCCCCAGGTGAAGGGAGCTGGATTCTAGAGGCCCGGCTACCCCGCGGGCGGCGCCGCCCCGAGCCTGGCGGCCATCCGCTCGTTGAAGGCGGTCAGCGCCGAGAGCGGCCGCATGAAGACGGTCAGCTCGGCGACGCGGCCCTCGGCGTCGAGCTCGAGGAAGTCGATCCCCTCCAGCTCGCGGTCGCCGACGTTGGCCTTGAAGCGGAGGGCGACGGTGTTGCCCTCGCGCAGCTCGTCGGTGTAGCGGAAGTCTTCGAGCACGTCGATCACGTGGCCGAGGACGACGAGGACGACGTCGCGGCCCTCGAAGCCGCGGAAAAGGATCGGGCTGTGGAGGACGACGTCCTCGCGCAGGGCCGCCGTCATCTGCTCCAGGTCCTTGGCCTCGGCGGCGAGGCGGAACGGGTGCGGCTCGGGCATCGTGGGACTACCCTAACGCGATGGCGGTTCTCAGCGACCATGCGATCTCGCGCTTCTCCAGCTCGCTCGGGTCCCGCGGCCTGCGCTGGGCGGGAAAGCTGAACACGCCGATCTACCGGCTCAGCCGCGGGCGGCTGATGGCTCGGGTAGGCAAGGCGCCTGTGCTGCTACTGACGACCACCGGCCGCAGGTCGGGCCAGGCGCGGACGGCGCCGCTCGTCTACCTCGCCGACGGCGAACGGATGATCGTGATCGGCTCCAACGCCGGCAACGCGACCGTCCCCGCCTGGGCGCTCAACCTGAAAGCTGAACCGGAGGCCGAGGTCGAGGTCGGCGGCCGCCGCCGGCCGGTCCGCGCTCGGATCGCCGAGGGCGATGAGCGTGCCGACCTCTGGCGGCGCTGCAACGAGCAGTACTCGGGCTTCGACGACTACGCCGCCCGCACCAACCGCGAGATCGCGGTCTTCGTTCTCGAGCCGGTCTGAGCGCCGGGCGAGCTAGGACGCTTCTCTAAGCATCTGTGCCTCTGGGAGGCGCTTCAGCTTCTTCAGCGTGTTGTTCTCGATCTGGCGGATCCGCTCGCGGGTGACGCCGAAGGTGCGGCCGACTTCCTCCAGCGTCAGCGGCTCGGCGCCGGAGAGGCCGTAGCGCAGTTCGATCACCTGCCGCTCGCGCTCGGGGAGCGCATCGAGCGCCCGGCGGACGCCCTCCTTCTGCAGGTGCTCGCTGGCTTCCTCGAAGGGCTCGAGCACCGCGTCGTCGGCGACGAAGTCGCCGAGCTCGGATTCGTCCTCGTCGCCGACCGGTTTCTCCAGCGAGACCGGCAGCTGGGCGACGCGGAGGATGTCGCGGACGTCGGAGACGGGCCAGCGCAGCTCCTCGGCGATCTCAGCCGGCTCGGGCTCGCGCCCCAGCTTCTGGACCAGCTGGCGTTCGACGTGGGCGACGCGGTTCAGCTTCTCCACCATGTGGACCGGGATCCGGATCGTCCGCGCCTTGTCGGCGATCGCCCGCGTCACCGCCTGGCGGATCCACCAGGTCGCGTAGGTCGAGAACTTGTAGCCGCGGCGGTAGTCGAACTTCTCCACCGCGCGGATCAGCCCCAGGCTGCCCTCCTGAATCAGGTCGAGGAAGCTGAGGCCGCGGCCCAAATAGCCTTTCGCGATCGAGACGACGAGGCGCAGGTTGGCCTCGACCATCTGCCGCTTGGCGAGCATGTCGCCGCGCTCGATCCGTTTCGCCAGTTCGACCTCCTGCTGGGCGGTGAGCAGGTCGACCTGGCCGATCGAGCGCAGGTAGAGGCGCAGCGAGTCGAGACTGGGCTCGACGGTGAGGTCGAGCTCTTCTTTCTTCGCCTGGCCCGAGTCGCCGCCGCCGCGCTGTTCCTTGTAAGCGCTGACGCCGTCCTCGGCGATCACGTCGACGCCGTGCTCGACCAGGTGGGCGTGGAGCTGGGAGACCTGCTCCTTGGTGATCTCGACCTCCTCGAGGGTCGCCGAGATCTGCTCGAAGGTCAGGTAACCGCGCTCGCGCCCGAGCGCGACGAGCCCGCGCAGCTCCTCGATCTCGACGATCGCGCCCTCGCTCGAATCGCGCTCCATCACGTCGGTGACCGTCTCCAACGGTTCGATCGCCACAACCTCCGTGGTTTCCCTCTCCCCCATTCCCGGGTTGCCGGCCCCAAAGCTCCGGCAGCGCCGAAGTATAGGGACATCCGGGTCTCGTTCGCGGGGGCGAGGGTGCCCGCAACGCCGGTGTCCTAGGCTTTCTTTCAGATGGCAGCCGAACCGACCACCGCCACCGGCGCCGCGCCGGACGTGCAGGCCTCGTTGCCCGCCACCCAGGTCAGCCTCTCGCGGGTCGGGGTCACCGGCGTCGAGAAGGTGATCCGGGTCAAGGCCGACGGCAGCGAGAACCTCTTCTACGCCAACTTCGAGTGCTTCGTCGACCTCAACCCACAGCAGGCGGGCGTCCACATGTCTCGCTTCGAGGAGATCGTCGGCGAGGCGATCGACGAGGTCGTCCTCAGCGAGGCCTTCCGCGCCGAGGTGCTGGCGGCCCACGTCGCCGCCAGGGTGCGCGAGCGCCAGGGCGGCCTGCGGGCCGAGGTCTCGGTGACCGCGCGCTACCCGGAGACGGTGCAGACGCCGAAGAGCGGCAAGAGCACCCAGGAGATCTACGTCCTCTTCGGCACCGCTGTCGACTCCGCCGCCGGCCGGCGGACGCTGACCGGGGTCCAGGCCCAGGGCATGACCGCCTGCCCCTGCGCACAGGAGATGGTCGCCGGCCTGGCGCGGGAACGACTGGCGACCGAGGGATTCGCCCCCGAGGACGTCGAGCGGGTGATCGAGGCGGTGCCGATCGCGACCCACAACCAGCGCGGGATCGGCACCCTCCACGTCGGCTGCCCCGAGGGCGGCGAGACCTGGATCGATGCCCCGGAGCTGCTGCGGATCGTCGAGAGCTCGATGAGCTCGGAGATCTACGAGCTGATGAAGCGCCCCGACGAGATGGCCGTCGTCGTCAAGGCCCACGAACAGCCCCGCTTCGTCGAGGACTGCGTCCGCGAGATGGTCCGCCAGGTGGTCGAGGGCTACCCCGACCTTCCCGATGACGCCTTCGTCATGGCGCGTCAAGAGAACCTCGAGACGATCCACCGCCACAACGTGGTGGCAGAGCGGTACGGGACGCTGGGCGAGCTTCGTGCGGAGCTGACGCGCGGCGAGCACACCGCGAGGCATCTCTCGATGCGGGAGTGGCTC
>Ga0335070_10000635_pt1 | contig 39543 bp, 61 predicted proteins | sample Lox_Sample_13_FD_206722 | JGI IMG/M metagenome (GOLD analysis project Ga0335070, IMG submission 206722) | Soil microbial communities from Loxahatchee National Wildlife Refuge, Florida, United States - Lox_Sample_1.3 | ecosystem: Environmental > Terrestrial > Soil > Wetlands | place: USA... | reverse complement strand
GCGACCTCTTGCTCGACATGGCCCGTAGCGTGAAACGGGAGGCCGCATGAGACCCGAGGCAAGGATGGCACTCGCTTGCTTCGCTGCGATGCTCGCTCTGGCCTTTGCCGCTGCTCACGGATGCGGACGGGCGAGGGCCACGGACTTGCGCCGGCCGATGGACCTCCGGCTTAGCAACTCGCAGCCGCCCCGAGTGGCGCAAGAGGGCGGCCTTCCCACCTACGCGCAGGCCATGGAGTCCGCCCGCTGGTCCCTGCGCCAGCTCGACCACGCTGACCGTCTCGTAGTCGACCACGCTCTAGCGGTCAGGGCGTGGAGAGCGATGAGGCCGGTGGCTGTGGAGGAGGGGAGGATCCCGTGAAGCCGGAGCCCAAGCCGGCCAAGAAGGCGAAGCGGGTAAAGCCTCTGCCATTGGATCTAGACAAGATTTTGGACATGCCTCGGAAACGTCTCTCGGTGGTGGATCTCAAGGGGTAATATGCTATGCTCTGTGCCGGCCCGGATCTCACAGGGTCTTACGCTCCGCGGCGCCCCGGAGGGCACACAGGGCGCCCTTTCTCCGTAAGGGAAAGGGAGACAATGAGTCTTCCATGGTTCGCCGTCGCCTCGGGCTTTTCCAGACACCCTAAAACCTTGAAGCTGTGCACCTTGGTCGGTGACCCCAACGCTGGAATGTACGTGGTCCGGCTGATGGAGTACTGCGCCGAGTTCGCCCCAACGGGCGAGATTCCGTCCGAGATGATCGAGCGGGCGGCCGGCTGGCATCGCGTCCGAAGTCCCGGGAAGCTCCTCCGAAGCATGGTTGAAGTGGGCTTCCTCGAGCCTAGAGGGCTGCATCACTTCCTGCACGGATGGGACGAACGAAATGGGGCACATGTCCGTAAGGCCGCGAAAGATAACGCGAGACCGAACGCCTCACGCCGCAACCCCGACAAAACCCCGCGCGGGGTTTCAGCGGGGCCCCGCGCTGGAGAGGAGAGTAGAGTAGAGGATAAACTACTTCTTCCCGCCGCTGCCGCGTCGGGGAACAGGAAGGCGAAGAAGGAAACGGACCCCCGCTTTGCACCCCTCCGGGCCATTTGGGAGGAAGAGTTCCGGGCGGTGCACCACGGGGTGAAATACCACTGGTCCGGAGCAGCCGACGCCGCGGGGATTCACCGCGTCATCACGACCGACCCGGAGGAATTCCGCCGCCGGGCAAGGGCTGCCCTTCAAGCCAACGGATTCAAACACTCTGCATCGGTTGCGAAGCTCACTAGCAGTGAGGTGTGGAATGACCTAGCGGGCACGCTAGACCGGCTGCCTCAGTCGCCCGCCCGTTGGTGGCTCTCCCTCACTGCCGAAGCCCGGTCGCGTTATTTGGCCGAGCGTCGAGCAATCGACCCCAGCCTAGACGACGCTCCGTTCGGCGCGACCGGAGAGGCTCACGCGGCGGAGATGGAGTCCCTCAACCAGCGCTGGGCATCGGAGGCGAGATGAGCGAAGTGTGCGGAAAGCATGGCTGGCGAGCCGCTGACGGCCATCCCTGCCCGGCATGTGCACCGCAGGGAGGAAGCGAGGGCCATTACGGCGGACTGTACGGTGCACCGCTTCCCTTGGTTCCCTGCCCAGACTGTGCACGGCTCGAAAGACGCGTTGTGCACCTTGAGACGGTTCTCTCGGCGCTTCGTGTGGCATTGGGGGACGAATGAGCTGTGCACTCTGCGACGAAGGCGCGCTCCTCATCCTTGGCAGGCACATCCGCGTGACCCGCGAGCGCGGCGTCGAGGAGCTGGGCGCGTGCTCAGCGACTCCCGAGGAGATCGAGGTCGCGGAGTCCAACGTGGTCCCGTTCCGCGCGGCACTGACCGCATGGCGGGAGCGGATGGCCAAGCTCCCGAACGTCCCTCCCTCCTTCATTGCCCGCAGTGAACCCCGCGAACCAGGGAGCGACGATGACTGACAAGCACCATCCGAAACCCTGTCTTTGCTGCGGTGTCGGAACCTACCGGAGCGATGGCTACTGCCGCCGCTGCCACTCCGAGCGGACCTTCAAGATCGAGGAGCTGAGCGAGGCACTGTTGCTGCGCTGCGCCCAGGAGCTCCTCAGGCGTCACAGAGAGCGAGACGAGGCCCTCCGGGCGCTGGGGCTCGTTCCAGTGAGGGCGGCATGAAGGGAGGAGCGATGACGGCAGAGGAGAGGGCGAAGCAATTGCTGAGTGTCCTACGCCGGGACGGGATACACCTCGATCGCGGGGCCGCCCAGGGGTGTGTCGCCGACGCCATCCGCGCCGCCGAGTCCGACGCCAGGCGGCAGGCGCTGGAGGAGGCGGCGGAATGGGTCGAGGAAGGGCTTTCCTTCCATTCGTACGCAGGCGGATCGGCAGCGGCCATTATCCGCACTCTGGCCGCCAAGGAGCCCGCGAGATGAGTTCCCCGACCTCGCGCAGCCTGAAGCACCTCCGGGATCAGGGCTACCTCGCTGCCGTGGTGGAGCGCTGGAATCCCTACGCCCGGATCCGTCAAGACCTGTTCGGCGTGCTCGACCTCGTAGCCGTGAAGGAGAAGGAAACGCTGGGCGTGCAGACGACCTCGGGCTCCAACATCGCGGCGAGGATCAAGAAGCTCGAGGACAGCGCGGCGCTCTGGATGCTCAGGCAGGCCGGGTGGGCGATCAAAATCCATGGTTGGAGGAAAAACTCCAAAGGTCGCTGGGTGTTGAGAGAGGTAGATTTATCATGATCATTCGACAGCGTGACCGACTCGGGCGATATGCCGAAGAAACGTCTCCTCCCGACCCCGAGACATTTTGGTCGCGGACCACTCCCGAACCGAACACCGGGTGTTGGCTTTGGACGGGGAAGGGTGGCCGATATGGGCAGGTCAGTGTCAAGGACCGACCTATCTTGGCGCATCGCCGTGCCTGGGAATTTGCCATGGGTCCTATTCCGAAGGGCGCATACATCTGCCATCGATGCGATGTTCCCGGTTGCGTGAATCCCGATCACTTGTTCCTCGGGACGGCCAAGCAGAACTCAGAGGACATGAGTCGCAAGGGTCGAGCGATTCACGGCGAGCGCCATCATAACGCCAAGTTAACCGAAGCGGTCGTGGCGGTAGTCAAGCTAGAGCGGAACCGAGGTGTGTCCTATTCGGAACTTTCTCGCCGACTAGGTATCAGTCGAAGTGCTCTTCGTTCCGCGGTCAACGGGAACACTTGGCGCAAGGCCGCTGCTCTCCGGGGGAAGCCATGAGCGACCTGATCATGGTGCCGGTCGTTATGTCGGCCCCGAAGCCCAAGCTGTGCCCGCATTGCGGCAAGGAGATTCCCGACGAGCCGATGCCAGCCGCCGCGGGAGTGCCTCTTGTCATCCTTGTGCTGGGGATGGTCCTCGCCATCACGGTTATGCTCACGCTCATCGGTCTCGATACCGCCGGGCTGGTTTCGGTTCTTCATCCGCCAGAGTGGCTGACGAGGTGGGGCGGTCATGCACTCGTGGCCTGGGTGCCGCTCATGATCATCGGGGCGATTCTCGGGCACGTTGCCGACCGCGCTGCGGCGAGGCACAAGCGATGAGCACCGGCTGGGGCACCGAAGGCACCTACGGCATAGGACGGTCATACCCTGGCGGGTCCCCTGCCGAGCGGCTGTGGGACGAGGACCAAGCCCGGTCAGAGCAGCTCTGGCGACAAATCCGCGCCGAGGCCGCTCAGCAGGTCCCGAATGCCCCCCGGATGCCCTCAGGAAGGCCCCTGGCTGCCCTTGAGAGCGATTTAAACGGCGAGGACGGTCAGGGAGACGGGGACCCATGAAAAAAACCGTCCCACGCAAGACTACGATTACCCGTCCCTACTGGGTCCAGTCTCGACCGCTCACGCAAAAGGGTCTAGACAACTGGAGCCAGATAACATGGGAGGAACCGGAGAAGCGGACCTATCGAGTCAAGATCAACGGGAGGTGGGTGGATGGAAAGTCCTGACGTGATCGCCTACTCGACCCTGCCGGTCTCGACCCCCGATTTCGGCATGCGCTCCATGCGGCCCACCGACCTCGCTTTCGTGTTCCAGTCCTGGCTCACCAGCTACGAGAACTCACCCTTCGCCCGCCACGTCTCGCCCCCGCTCTACTACCGCGCCCACCACAAGCTGATCGAGCGGCTACTCACCCGCTCGACCACGCGCATCGCTCATGCGCTCGAGGACGAGGATACGATCCTGGGCTGGATCGTCTTCCAGCGGAACCCCGACTGTGTTCACTATTCGTTCGTGAAGCCTCCATTCAGGCGACACGGCGTGTTCAGGGCTCTCCATCCCGAGGGCGAATGGTTCGTCTCCCACTACACGCAAGCCTGGGCAGCGATCAAAGGCAGGTTCCCCACGTACCGCTACAACCCGTATCTCATCTGGGAGGGATGATGGCTCAGCAAGAGCAACTCAAGCCGAAGCGCATCGTGCGAGTGGACACGGCAGCCTATCCGGTCATCGTGCCGAAGGAAGTAAACGGGAATCAGCTCAGCCAGCAGCTACATGCACGCCAAGGCTGGACGATGGAGATGGGGCGGGCCGGAATCATCGCCACGTACACCAAGACCGGATTCACTCTGGTCGTACCCTACGCGAACGTGCGATATTGGGTGGAAGAGTAAGGCGCTCCGCGCATGGCAGGTAAGAACGGCAACGGCACTAGGGAACCTTGCTCCCCCCTCCCCGGGGAGTACGAGCGGGGCAAGCGCCGCCGGTTGCTCACGGTAACGAGCATCAAGCATGAACTCGCGGACGTCTGCAAGGAGCTCCGGGACGGCATAGGCGATCCGAAGCGGCAGAACGCTCGCGTCTTCGCGCTCTCCAAGCTAGCCGACATCATCCAGGCGTCGGACTTCGAGGATCGGCTGCGTCGCATAGAGCGGCGAGTCACCAGCGGTCCAGAGGAGGAGGTCACGCGGCAATGATTCAATTCGCGTTCTGCGTCACGTTCACGGCTCTCGTTCTCTTGGGCATCCTGTTCTGGAGGGCCTCCTGAAAAACTTGGATGTCCTTGAAAAGCGGTTCCTGAAGGCTGCGGCCCAGATCACGCCAGCCAAGGCACCGCCGTTCAACCTCGATGGCATCCTGTTCGGTGAACAGCACGCGTTCGTGCGCGACCCAAGTACCTACGCAACGGCCGTATGCGGGGGGCGAGCGGGCAAGAGCTTCGGGATCGGCTCGTGGTTGCTAGAGGGACCGCTGATCAAGCCCAAGGCTCCCAGCCTCTACATCTCGCTCACTCGCGAGAGCGGCAAGCGCATCATGTGGCAGGCGCTTCTCGATCTGAACCGCAAGCACAAGCTCGGCTATGTCCCCAACGAAACGGATCTCATCCTTCGGCGCAACGGCGTGGGGTCGGTTTATCTCGTTGGAGCCAACACGCAGAAGGAGATCGAGAAAATCCGCGGGACAGGCTGGGGGCGAGTCGCAATCGACGAGGCGCAGTCGTTCCCGAACTTTCTCAAGGAACTGATAGACGACGTGATCGATCCGCGACTCATGGATCACCGCGGCCAGATCCGAATCATCGGCACGCCCGGGGCCGTGCCTATTGGATACTTTCATGAGCTGAGTTCCTCGCCTAACTGGAGCCACCATGCGTGGACGGCGTTTCAGAATCCTTATGTTAACGCCCGAGAACACCTGGAGACGACTCTCAAGCGCCGAGGAGTTACCCAAGACGATCCTTCAATTCAGCGCGAGTTCTTCGGCAAGTGGGCTTACGATCCGTCTGCTCTCGTCTTCAAGTGGAGCCAAGCCAATGCCAAGGAGCCGCCGCAGAAGCTCACGGACTACGTGATAGGCGTTGACCTCGGGTTCGATGATGCCGATGCCATCGCGGTCTTGGGCTGGAACGCAGAGAGCCCTAACCTCTACTTGGTCGAGGAACGAATCACGACTAAGCAAACGGTCACCCAGCTCGGCGCGCAGATCACGGAGCTGCAGGCGCAGTACCAGCCGCACGCGACCGTCTGCGATACGGGCGGGTTAGGCAAGAAGATCGCGGCCGAGGTCGAGGTGCGTACCGGCATCATGCTCGAGCCGGCGGACAAGGTGCGCAAGTTCGAGCACATCGAGCTACTGAACGACGCCCTTCGCTCCTTGCGTTTCTTTGCTCGGGCCGATAGCCGGTTCGCTCAGGACTGTCTTCTCATCGAGTGGGACCGCGACAAGAGTCACGGTGACCATCTCGTCATCTCGGACCGCTTTCACTCGGACATCGCTGACGCAGTGCTGTACGGCTACCGAAGAGCGATGCACTGGCTCTACACGGAGCCAGAGAAACCAAAGCCTCCGGGCATGCCAGATGACTCGGAGCACGTCCAGGTGCTGGAGCAAGAAGTAAGGGAGCGGCACAGGTACGAGAACGAACTAGAGGAATGGGGGTACGTGCAGTGACGAATGAACAACTAGCCGAGATCGAGGCCATGCTCACCATGCTGGAGCGTCATCCGGTCCAGCGCTTCGCCACGGTGGGTTACACCATCGAGTTCCAGCCCAAGCAGGCAGCGATGGAGATGCCAGAGCCGGGCGAGGACAAGCGGATCTGCGCTTGCGGGCATGACCTGAACACGGAGCACAACCAGTTCGGCTGCCTCATCTGCACCGGGGAGAAGTGCCCGGGGAACACGGAGGACAAGCCGTGATGATCGATTGGGGTTGTGAAGTCTGGGTCGGCAAGCGAGAAGTCTCGGGCCCAACCGTCTCGATTATGATGGACGGCGAGGCCGTCGAGCATGGCGTGAAGGAAAACCCGGCGGCCTTTGCTCGGGTCCTGGATCTTTATATGGCTACAGCGCGCCGTCACCTCGTGAATATCATTGAAGAGCACACGGGGGTTCGCATCCCATGACCTGCACGACCTGCCGCTACTTCCACGACGGTGACTGCCGCGAGTCGCCGCCCGTGCTGTACTCGTTCCTGGCCCCGGTCCAGTCTACGTCCATCATGCGCGGCTCTCGGGACATCGAGATGGCCCTGCACGTCCAGTGCTCCTACCCCAAGCCCGATCCGAACAAGCCCTGCGGCAAGCACCGCGAGGTCGATAACTGATATGTGCGACGATTGGGAGCATCCACTAGGAACGTGTGACATCTGCAACAAAGCGGGGCTTAAGCGCATCGAGGCCCACGTCTGTCCCTGCGGCTGCGGGGCTCACATCGAAGGGCGATACATCGGTTCGGACGAAGCGCACCGGGCTTATTGGGTGAAGTGGGATGCGGAACATCCGTGGAAGGGCCCGCCTCTCAATGCAGAGGACATAAACAAGGCATTGAAAGAAGGTTTGTCGGCGAAACGAGTGGGGGATCTCATCTACAAAGACAATCCGGTTCTCAAGCACATGAGGTAACCCCATGGCTGAAAAGCAATCGCTGAGCATCAAGGACTTCAAGACCGACCGCGACGGCAAGCTATCCGGGCCGAACTACCGCGATAACATCGACCGCCGCTGGTGGCTCATGGAGGGCATGGACATCTGCAATGCCATCTCCGCCACGCTGCGCCAGATGGAGAGCATCCAGAAACAGCGGCTGGCGCAATACGTGGTCTCCTCCAGGCTCTACGGCAATCTCAGCCTGATGGGCCTGAACGGGATGGCCTGGGGCCGGATGGCGAGCCAGAACCCGCAGCTCCGGGATCGGGTCAGCTACAACCTCGTCCAGAGCGTGATCGATACGCTCCACGCAAAGGTCGCCAAGAACAAGCCGAAGCCGATGTTCTTGACCTCCGAGGGGCTCTACTCGGAGCAGCGGCGCGCCAAGAAGATGAACCGCTTTTGTGATGGCCTGTTCTTCGAGATGCAGGCTCACAAGTACGGTTCGCAGGCGTTCCTTGACGACTCGGTCTGGGGTGACGGCTTCGTGCATCCGTTCAAGAACCGCAAGGGCCGGGCGGCGCTCGAGCGCGTGGTGCCCACGGAACTCTGGATCGATGAACTCGACGGGCTCTATCGCGAGCCCACGCAGTTGCACCGGTGCAAGAACGTGGACCGGCAGGTGGCCATCGCTGCCTGGCCCGAGTCCAAGGAGATGCTGGAGCGAGCCAGCGAATCGGCTCCGACCGAGGGGACGCGCTACGAGAACGTGGCCGATATGCTGACCGTGCGCGAGTCCTGGCACCTTCCGTCAGGGCCCAAGGCCGGCGACGGAATGCACGTCATCTCGATCAATGAAGGCATCCTGTTTGTGGAGGAGTGGAAGAAGGATTACTTTCCCTTCGTCCACATGCAGCGCAACTCGCGGCTGTACGGCTACTTCGGCCAGGGCCTCGCGGAGCAGCTCCAGTCAATGCAGATCGAGATCAACAAGCTGCTCTGGACAGTGCAGCGCTCGTTCAACTTGGGCGGCACCCAGCATCTACTCGTCAAGATTGGCTCGAAAGTCGTTCCAGAGCACATCACTAACGACCTGATGAACATCATCAAGTATGCGGGAGAGACGCCGCCGACGTGGGCAACTCCTCCGCTTGTGCAGCCCGAAATCTTCGCCCACCTCGAGCGGCTCATCAAGGCGGGCTATGAGCAAGCGGGCCTGACGATGATGAGCGCGGCCGGTGAGAAGCCGATGGGCGTGGACTCGGGCAAGGCGCTGCGGACCATCGAGGACATCGAGGATACGCGGTTCGTCATCACCCAGCAGCGCTACGACGAGTTTTACATGGAGTTGACGAAGATGTCGCTCGATCTCGTCAAGGAGATCTCGGGCGACGAGGGGGGATACGAGGTCCACGCGCCGGGACGCGGCAAGGCCGAGGCGCTGGATATCAAGGACCTGGAGTGGGACGAAAAGCGGTTCGTAACGCAGATCTTCCCCGTCTCCTCTCTGCCTGACGATCCCGCTGGTCGGCTCCAAACGGTGCAGGAATACGCGCAGGCTGGCCTCATCGACCAGCGGCAGGTGCGCCAGCTCCTCGACTTCCCGGACATCGACGCCAGCGAATCCCTCGCCATGGCGCAGATGAACCTCATCGACAAGCACATGGAGATCATGCTGGAGGGCAGCAAGGACGAACCGCAGCCGGTCCTCGAGCCGTACGACGATGCCAACCTCGCTCACGGCACGGCGCTCTCGACCTACGAGAACGCCAAGGCCGGGGACGTGGAGGAGTGGCGTCTCGAGCGGCTCCGCCAGTACATCGACCAGGCCACCGATATCATGCAGGCCGCGCAGCAGGGGGCGATGATGGCCCAGGCGCAAGCGCAGCAAGCTGCCCAGCCGCAAGCCGCACCGGAGCAGCCTCCGACTTCTGACCTTCTGCCTAATTCACCCGGAGCCGCAGCTTAAGGGGGTACAATGCCTGATACCGTCCATGTCGCAGTGAACCCTACGGGGAAGACGGTCACCATCGACAAGGTGACCAAGGCCATGGAGCCGGCCAAGGTCGAGCCCGCTCCTGCCCCAGCGGCCGAGCCTCCCAAGCCAGCCGAACCGGCCAAGGACGACCGCTTCGCCCAGCTGGCCCGGATCGAGGCCAGGAACCGCCAGGCCGAGAGGGAGCGCAAGGCCGCGGAACGCCAGCTTGCCATGGAGGCCAGAGCGGTCCGGGAGGAGCGCGAGAGGTTCGCTCGAGCCCGGGAAGACCCGACCCAGTTGGACAAGATCCTAGGCCCCAACTGGTACGACCAGGCCACGGAGGCGAGACTGGCCGGTGGGAAGCTACCGCCCGAGGTCCAGGCTCAAAGGGCGCTCGAGGAGGCCAAGGCTGCCCGTGAGGACGCGCGGCGGGTCAAGGCCGAGGTTCAGGCGATGCTGGCCCAGCGCGAGGCCCAGGCGGCAGAGCAGGAGGTCAAGGCGAGTATTGACAGCTACCGGGAGCGCGTGGCACAGTTGTTGCCGACCAAGGCGGATAGCTATCCCGCGCTGGTCACGATGCAGGAGAAGGGCCTAGACGTTCCGGCCTTGGTCCTGCAGATGCAGCAGGAGTACTTCGAGCGCACCGGCAAGGTGATGCCCGAAGACGAGGTGTTCGGCCTAGCCGAGAAGTATTACACGGACGTGGCCGAGGGTATCTCAGCTAGACGCAAGCCTGCCGCAGCGAAGCCGCCAGAAGAACCGGCCCAGGCTACAGGGGCCGCTCCGCAAGAAGCCCGAGTTCAGCGAAAGACGCTGGATAACGGTTTGACCAGCGCGCCGATCAGTCCTCCGAAGGTTCGACCTCGGAGCGCGATTGAAAGGGCGCTGGCAGAGATGGAGCGAGTGGCGGCCGAGCGCGCGGCAGGAAAGAAGCCCGCCTTCGAGTAACCGTCGCTCCGCTCCCGCGGAGTGACAGATGCCTGGTGGCCCGTATTATGACCTGACCGCAGCCAACGCTGCGCTCAAGGAGCTCTACGCAGGTCAGGAAGTCAAGAACCTCGTCTACAAGACCAATCCCTTCATGGCTCTGGTCCCCAAGGACACAGAGTTCGAAGGCGAGTACAAGCCCATCCCGGTGATCATCGGCGCCAGCCAGGGCCGGTCGAGCACCTTCGCCAACGCGCAGTCGAACCAGAGCCCGGTGCAGGCGTACAAGTTCCTGCTCGCCCGTCGCTCTGACTACTCCATCGCGACCCTCGACAACCAGACGATGATGGCGAGCCGCAGTGACAAGGGCTCGTTCATCCGGGCGACCAAGACCGTGGTGGATGGTGCATTCCGCTCCATCACCCTCTCCCTGGCCTCCTCGCTCTACCGCTCCGGCACCGGCTCCATCGGCCAGATCGGGTCCATCTCGGGCGGAGTCATCACGCTGTCGGATCCGAACACGGTCGTGCAGTTCGAGCTCAACATGGTACTCCAGGCCAACGCGACGGACGGCGGCACCTCGCCTCGCGCTGCTCTGGGATACGTGGTCGGCCCCATCGACCGCGTGGCCGGGACGGTGGGCGTCTCCACCACCTTCGGCGGCGCGCTCGCCAGCCCCTCCGGCTGGACCACGAACGACTACGTGCTGGTGCAGGGCGACCTGAACGCCAAGCCCCAGGGACTCCTCTCCTGGCTCCCTGCAGCGAACCCCGGCGCCTCGGACAACTTCTTCGGCGTCAACCGGAGCGTTGACCCGACTCGCTTGGGCGGAGTCCGGTACACGAACGGCGCGAACCAGCCCGTCGAGGAGGCGCTGGTCGATGCCTCCAACCTCGTGGCTCGTGAGGGCGGCGTTCCTGACTACGCGTTCGTCAGCTTCGCCAGCTACTCGGCTCTGGAGAAGGCCCTGGGCGCCAAGGTCCAGTACGCCGAGCTCGAGGCGCAGATCGCCGAGGACGTGAACATCGGGTTCAGGGGCATCAGGATCCACGGCGCGAACGGCCCCATCGACGTGATTCCCGACCGGAACTGCCCCGGCTTCATCGGCTTCCTCCTGCAGCTCGATACGTGGTGCCTCGAGTCTCTGGGCGAGGCTCCGATGCTTCTCCGGTACCTCGACTCCAATGAGTTCCTGCGCGTCTACAACCAGGACGCCGCGGAGTGCCGCGTGGGCTTCTACGGCAACCTCAGGACCGACGCTCCCGGCTGGTCGGCGTACGTGGCTCTGCAGAACTAGCGGTCTCTCGTAGCGGACAGGTGGGGCGCGCATACCTTCAACGCGCATAGCCGAAGGGAACCCCAGGGGAACGGGAACCCCGGAGGACAGAGATGGCGAATAGAAACTTCGTGCAGTTCATGTACGGGCTGGAGAAGAAGCCGGTCCGGATCTACGCGACCGTGAAGTTCAACGCGACCACCGCCAACCCGTCCCTGCAGCAGTGGCAGTTCGGCGGGTTTGCGGGTGTCTACCAGGGCACCGCGGCTCCGACCTACGTTGCCGCTCCGACCTCGGGTTTCAAGGGGATCGGTGGCGGGACGCAGTACCCCAGCACCACGGTCCCCATCGTCTACAACTCGGCCGGTAACTACACGGTGTATTTCCAGGACCGCTACATCAGACTCCTGGGCTTCCTCTGCACCTTCAACACCAGCGTGACCTTCCCGGCGGCGCCGTTCACTCAGGTGGTGTCGACCTCGCTGACGCCGACCTTGCAGACCACCTGCCCGTCCCTGGTCCTGCAGTACTACAATACCTCGGGCGTCGCGACCTCCCCGGCCCTGAACGAACAGCACCTCTGGACGTTCTTCCTGAGCGACTCGAGCGCTGCCTAAGGAGCGGACATGGCTTCCGCTCTCATCAACATCGCGGTTTCACCCAATCCGGTTCCGCTGGATCAAGCGCTGCAGGTCCAGCTCACGATCTGGAATTGGGGCAATTCCACGATCCAGATCGCCTCCATGTCGGTCCAGTGGTGGAACTCCTCGGGGCAGGCCCAGCCGGCAGTGCCGTATAGCAGCAACAACTCGTTTCCGGCCGGCCCTGCCTTCTTGCCTGGCGGCACCACCACCAGCCTCGTGCAGGGTACTCCGGGGATTGGTGGCTCGGGCTTCATCACTGCGGGCTCCACGGTCACGTACAACTTCGGGATCACGCGCTACAACCACGCGATAGGGGCCGGCACGCCCGGTACTCACGCGCCGATGTTCTCGTGGCTTACCTGCCTGGTCGGGTTCAGCGACGGCACGACTCAGTACCCCGTCGCGCCTGCGCAAGTCACGGTGCAGCGTTCGGACAACACGAACAGCGGCAGCGAATACGCCTTCGCCTACACGGGCGGGACGTATCGGGCGGATCAGCTCTACAACGCTCCGTTCTCGTATGGGATCCTGAACTACGACTTGTCCCAGCCGTCCAACCTCATGACGTGGAGCATCTGATATGGACACAAGAGATCTCGCTACACGTCTGGTGGATGCCAAGATGCAGGATGGTGGAGGCCGAGAGTCGGAAGTGGACATGCTCCACGAGCTGCTCCGCGACTTCCATGACTCCCTGCACGCGGGAGACTTCGCCAGCGCTGCCTCGCATTTTCGCGGTGCTTTCCAACTCCTCGAGTCCGAGCCGCATGAGGAATATGGCGAGGAGGGAGAGGGCTACAGCCAGGGCGGCTATGCCGAAGGCGGGACAATGCCTCCGGTCAGAAGTGGTGCGCCTTTCGCGACATCTAGCGTTCGGGGCATGGCCCCAAGGAGAGGCTAATGGCCCTCTGGTGTACGATGGCAGTGGTGGGTCCCGCGGCTGCGGGCTCTGACATCCCGGTGATCGCGAATCAGCCGATCGCCACGACCGTCACCGTCTACAACAGCGGTGCGGCCGCGGTTAGCATGCTGACGGGGCAGGGCTGGATCTTGCCTGTCACGGCGGGAGGCGTACCGGATAACGAAGTGTTCTTCCCGGGCGCCAACACGGTGCCGGCGATCTCGGGGAGCACGCCGGGATCCTTCCAGTTCGATCTGACCTTCGTCCTCTTCGCGCCGCAGGTCTCGGGAATCATCGGCGGGACCTATACCATCGGGGTGACCTGCTACACGTCTGATGGCTCCGTGTTCTCGACCAATCAGACGGTCGCAACGACCACGCCCGTGGGAGTCCTCACCGGAGGTCAGGGCGGAGTTCCGCTCGCTGGTCAGGCTGGAGTCGGGCCGCAGTTCTTCTACGGCCAGCTCGGCTACAGCTTCTACATGGCTCCGTTCCTCTCGCCTATCGGGCTGGGGTGATGGCTCTCACGGCCACGATGACGGTATCGAACGGGCCGTATACGACCCCGGAGTTTGCCAATACTCCGCTGTCCGCGACGCTCACGCTCTCCAACTCGGTCGCGGGGCCAGTTACCGTCACTGCCATTCAGCCGTTCGTCACCGGAGGCACGCTGCCGTATACGCAGCCCAGCCCCCCGGTCCCGATCACCGTCCCTGGACTCGGCTCGAGCACCCTGAACATCTCGTTCTTTGCCCCGGCAATGAACGTCAAGGCGAGCCCTTCGAGTGTGGTAGGCATCGCCCAGGGCTACACCATCGGGGCGATCATCTACTCGAATGACGCAACGAACCCGGTTCTTTCCCCTACGCCCATCGCGATCACTCCAACCTCGGGAAACCTGGGGTCATGACCTTTTCAAGCAGGGGAAGCAATAGCGCGGCCCCTGCTCCAGAGCGCACCCGGTATTCCGCTCTGTAGCACGCCCGCAGTTCCACTCACCCAAGAGGTACACAGATGGCGCTTCTCCCGCTTGCTGCCAAGGACGCCAACGGCGTCGCGCAGTCGATGGTTGCTTTCCAGGATGCTTCGTCCAACAACATCCCCTCGGTTACCCTCGATACGAGCCGCGCCGTGTACCGTGCGTCGGCCTCGTTCGTCCCGGTCACCACCGGCGCCCTGACCCTCGTCCAGGTCCAGGGGTCGGCCACCAAGACCGTCCGCATCACCCGCGTCATCATGTCCGGCTCGACGGCCACCACCGTCGCGGCCATGGTGGCGTACACCCAGCTCACCTCCACCGCCGGCACCACCGGCACCGCGGTCACCCCGACCATCGCCAAGCTGGACACGAACAGCCCGACCGCGACCGCCGTGGTGACCCACTACACCACCGCCGCCCAGACGGTCGGTACCCTCATCGGTGGCCCGATCAGCTTCTTCCAGATCCCGCTGATCGTCACCGCCGTCCCCACCGTCGGACTCCCGCTGCCGTACACCGTCTTCCCCGAGAACGGCGCCCCGCTGAATCAGTGCATCGTGCTCCGCGGCACCGCGCAGTACTACAACGTCGTGAACTCTGCGCCGGCCAACTTCGCCAACGCCCCGGTGCTCCAGTACACGGTGGAGTGGATCGAGGACGCGTCGTAAGGATCAAAGGGCCCCGCACGTAGGCCCTTGGGGCCCGGCAGAGAAGCACCCCCGCCTCTGCCGGGCCTTTGTCTAGGAGGAGCGAATGGCGACGCCCGGACCCTTCATCATGCCATCGACGGCGCACGTTGCGCCTTCTGGTTCGGTAGCCTTGACAGCCTCCAATGGAACCGGGACCGGATTCGTCTGGTCATTTATCACGAACCAGAGCGGGGGAACGATCAATAGCGGCACAGGTGCGTACACCGCGGGTTCCTTGGTCGGAGTCGATACCGTTCAGGTGGCGGATTCCGCTGGTAACGCAATCAGCGTGCCGATCACCGTGCAGAGCGGTCCCACGCTCGCCGCTCTCACGCTCCAGGCTCAGCAGCGCGGCGACTTCGTCAACTCCAACTTCGTCACCAGCGCCGAATGGACCTCCTACATCAACGGATCGGCCTTCCGGCTTTTCAACATCATCATCCAGCACTTCGGAGATGACTACGTCTCGAGCCTGCCCTATCGCTGGCTGACCGATGGAGTGACCGAGAGGTACCAACTCCCTCCAGACATCTTCAAGCTGCTTGGGGTGGACCTCCTCCTCAATGCCAATCAGCCTAGCTACAGGCTGACGATCTACCCCTTTAACCGAGGCCAGCGGAACAAGTACAGCCCGTGGAATATCCCCATCAGCTACGGGATGCTGTCGAACCTGCACTACCACCTCGACGGGAACTATATGTGGTTCACGCCGTTTCCGAGCGCGGGCCAATACATCCAGATCCAGTACATCCCGACCATGACCGCGCTCGTGAACAGCACGGACGTACTGAACACTGGAGTCCTGGCGGGCTTCGAGGAGTTCGTGGTGATCGATGCGGCCATCAAGGCGCGCGTGAAGGAGGAATCGGACGTCGGGGAGCTCATGCGCGACCGGGCGGAGATTCTCCAGAGCATCGAGGAGGCGGCCGAGAACCGCGACGCAGGCATGCCTGCCACGGTGACCGACTCCAACTGGAGCGATATGTGGTGGCCGGGCGGGACGAGCGGCTGGGGGTCGAGTGGCGGCTAACAACAACAACAACCTGAGCTGGCAGCCCAGCGGAAGCCCCAACTTCGACCGCTGGGGACTCCAGGCATCTCAGGCCGTCAACGACGCATGGAAGGCGATTCGTTCCATGCCCGTCTTTCCGGTCTACTCGACCGTGAATCGGCCCACCGCCTCGCCAGCGTGGGTGAACCGGCTCATCGTGGTGCGGGACTCCGGGTCGGATGACGTTCTGCAGTGGTGCAGGCAGCTAGCGGCAGGAGGCTACGAATGGAAGGTCGTCGCCTACTGACTCTCATCCTTGCGGTCCTGGCCGTGTCCGTCTACGCGGATACGGTGGGACCGGCCTATGTGGACTCCGGTACGCCCTCTGGGTCCTGTTCCGGAACACGGGTGCAGTTCTCGTCTACCGGGACGCAATATTGCTGTATTTCGAGCACATGGACCGCTTGCGGGTCCGGAGGAGGAGGCTCGCCCGGGGGTCTAAATACCTACGTCCAGTTCAATGACTCCGGCGCGTTCGGTGGCTCGTCCACGCTGACCTGGGACAAGACGAACGCAACGCTCACGTTCGGCGCGGCCAACACCTACGACGCGATCAAGTTCACGAACACCGGCGCGCGGCTGCACCTGGGCTCTCTGGCCAACGCGTACCTATATCAGGACTCCGGGGGCTTCGTTGCTACCCCTAACTCGTTCAAGGCATTGAACTACCAGTCGTCCGCCGTGGGCCAAGCTGCAATCACCCTGTTCCAGGGGCAGGGGATTGCGTTCATGGACAATGGCGCCCACACGACAAACAGCGGGATAGGTCAAACCGGGGGATCGGCCCAAAACCTCGACATCACCGCGAACGCGTCCCAGACGCCGGCCGGAGTGATCAACCTCAACAGCAACACGAAGCTCGGCGCGAACACGATCACGTCGACGGCGCCGACCGGCTTCGTGGGGAACGCCTCGACCGCGTCTGCTCTCGCTGCCTCGCCGACGACCTGCGGCGCGGGGATAGCGGCCACGGGCGTTGACACCAGCGGGAACGCGCTCGGCTGCTTCACGCCCGGGGGCGGAGGCGGAGCTGACGCGCTAGGGACCTACCTCGTCCAGACCGCGACGCACGCGCCGGTCAACGCTCAAGTCATGGGCTCGCTGGGGACCGGGCTGGAACTCAACACCACCACCACCGGGGTCCAGTCGATCTACGGCGGGGCCGACGCCGGCGCCGGCAACGCGATCCGGGCGCTCAACGCCAGCGGCGGAGTCCAGACCAGCATCGCCGTTCCCACGATCTCAGGCTCCTCGGTCCTGAAGGGCTCGAGCGGGAACGCGGTGGCGGCGACCGCTGGCACGGACTACTCGGCTGGCACCTCGGCCCTCTCGACCGGGATCCTCAAGAGCACCACCTCCACGGGCGCGCTCTCCATCGCCTCGGCGGGGACCGACTACTCCGCCGGGACCAGCGCCAACGCCACCGGTCTGGTGCTCTCCACGACCTCGACCGGAGCGCTGACGGCCTACGGCGGGACCTCCTGCACCAACCAATTCCCCAGGAGTCTCAACGCCTCGGGGGCTGCGACATGCGCCAGCGTCGCTTTGGGGTCCGACGTGACCGGATCGCTTCCCGTGGCCTCGGTCAACTTCAGCGGGACGCAGTACGGGATTCCGTACTACACGGCCGCCGGGACGATCGGAACGACTGCCGCCCCAGGCAGCGCCAACGTGGTCGCGCACGGAGCCGTAGCCGGCGCTCCGACCTGGAGCGCGGTGGACCTCTCGGCTGACACCGCGAGCACAGTCCTGCCGATGACCAAGGGCGGGACGGGCGCGAACCTGACCGGCACCGTCGGAGCGCTCCTTGCCCCGACCTCGACCACTGTGGTCGGGCAGATCGCCGACGTGGCGGTGGGCTCAGCCCTCGTCAGTGGCGGCGTCGGAGTCGCGCCGTCCTACTCCGCGTCTGCAACCTGCACAAGCTCGGGTGCGACGACCTGCACGATCACGGGCCGGAGATCCGGCTGCCTGCCGGTCTGCTCCATGACCACCTCGGTCAGCACCACCTTCCACGCGGCGATCTCCTCCACGACCATTACCTGTACGTTCGGCACGTCAGGTACGAACACGTGTAATTGCATCTGTTTCTAACCATGCTCGATAAGCAAACAGCCTTCTTTCCGTTCGCTAGGGGCGTCGATAGCAAGACGGACCCCAAGCAGCTCGTCCCCGGCCAGCTCGTGACCTGCCAGAATGCGCAGTTCACGACCGGGCAGATGATGCGCAAGCGGAACGGGACCTCGGCAGCCATCGGGGCAGGTGCGATCAGTGCGCTGAACACCGGAAAGTGGATCGGGTCGCTGAACAGCGACCTCTTGACGGCGGATGGGGACTCTCTCTACTCGTGGAGCCCGGGATCGGCAGCCTGGGAGACCCGCGGCAAGCTGCAGACGGCCCTCGTCACCCGCTCCGTTGGAGTTCGAGCCGGAGTCACGGATACGAACCTCCCGGTTCTGGGTAGTGTCTTCTCCGTCACTGCCAACGGCCTGGAATTCACCGCGTACACGTTCAACGCGTCGATCCACAACGTCTACTGGACAGTGAAAGACGCCGCAACGGGTGGAACCATCGGGGCCAATCAGTTCAGCACGACGGGTCAGGCGACCGTCTTCGGGGTCGTGGCGCTGGGAACGTATTTCATCATTCTCTGGTACACCAGCGCACAGGGAGTGACCGCAACCAGCATCCTCCAGTCCAGTCCGCTGACGGTTTCCGGCAACACGGTCATCAACGCGGCATGCACGAAGCCTGGACCGCTCGTCACGAACTCGAACTTCCCCACCTACGCTTTCGGAGCCTTCGCCACCTCGACCACGAACATCATCGTCTTCAAGATCACCAGCGGCCTCGTCGTGACGAGCGCAAACATCACGACCACGGCGCAGGCGCACGGAATCGGGGTGGTCTTTGATAGCGGGAACGGGGGCTGTGTCGTAGGTTATTCCTACCTAAACGCGGCCTACCAGCTCGCCTATGCTGGCTTCACCTCTGCGCTGGGCGCGTCCTGGGCTCCGGTCGTAGCCGACAACACGACGAACGCGGCCGATGCTTCCGTGACCTTCACCGGGAACTCCTACAACAACACGGGAGTGCTCTACTGGTCCGTCCAGTCGATCAACATCAACCCGTTCAGCAATATGTTCCTGGCGTATACGGGATCTTATTCGTTCACGTCAGGGACATCCGCGCTCCTGCGCAGGGATCGAGGGTTTGCGCTCCTTTCCTCTCCGGTCACGATCGGGAACTATAACTACGCCTTGGCGGCCACCTCCGGGTTCAGTTCGGCCTCCACGGCCAATCAGCCCGGAAGCATGTATTTCATCGTCGCGCTGTTCGGGTCCGCCGTGGCTCCTCTCATCGTGGCCCGGATCGCCCAAGAGGACGGAGGCATCATCTGGGTCCTCGAGACGGGAGCGGGCTTCAACCCCGTGCCTGGGCAGATGTCGCTCCCGAGTGCATCGGTGGCGAAGTTCCCGATCTGGGTTCGGCAGCCCAACCTAATAACGAACATCACCACGGCGTCGAACGCGGCCTACGACATCGCAACGGTGGACTTTGCCAACGTGACCCAGGGCTGGCAGAGCGCGAACCTTGGCAAGAGCCTGTTCCTGAACGGTGGGGTGCTCTGGGAATACGACGGGCAGACCTTGGCGGAGCAGGGCTTTCACTATCCGCCCGTGATTCTCGGAGCGACGCCCTCGAACTCTGGCGGATTCCTGTCCACGGGCATCTATCAGTACGCGGTCACGTACGAGTGGATCGATGCAAACGGGGCGGTTCATCGCTCGGCCCCTGCTTTCACGACGGTCACGACCACGGGGCCCGGGACCAGCAACTCCGTGCAAATCTGGGTTCCGATGTTGCGGAACACGATGAAAAGCAACGTCCGGATTTGCTTCTACCGGACGCAGGTCAACCAGGGAACGTGGACACTCAGCGGCTCGGCGGCCAACGATCCGACCGTGGACATCCTTTACACGTACACGGACACGGTCTCGGACGCCAACATCTCCGCGAACGTACCGCTTTATACACAGTCAGCCGTCTATGACATGCCGTGTCCTCCCTGCGGGGCGCTGGCCGTGTTCAAGAACCGGCTGATTGCGGTCTCGACGGAGTACACGAACCAGCTCTGGTACTCCAAGCAGATGGTGATCGGGCCCGGCTCCGTTCAGCCCGTGGAGTTCTCGGATCTGCTTTACCAGTCGCTCGATGGCCTGGACGGAACGGTCACTGCTCTGGGCGTACTCGATGACAAGCTCATGATCGGAAAGCCGGACACCTGGTATTACATGACCGGGACCGGGCCGGCGCCGGATGGCTCGAACAACGACTTTTCCACGCCTCTCGTGGTGAATCAGTCCTCTGGCTGCTCTTGCCCGTCCTCGGTCGTGACGACCTCGCTCGGGATGTTCTACCAGAGCACGAAGGGGATCTTCCTCATCTCCCGTGGATTGGCCGAAAGTTACATCGGCGGAGAGCTCGAGAACCTCGCGATCTGGACCTCCAACCCCATCACCGCCGCGGTTCTCGCGCCCAACACCACTCAGGTTCGATTCACCAGCGGGTCGGTCGGGAGCGTCTTCGTCTACGACTACCACTATCGGCAGTGGTCGGTCTGGAACTCCACCACCGCCGCGATGACGCTGGCCGACGAGACGGTCTGGAACGGGGTCTGGGTAGGGCTGACCACGACCGGCCTCGTCATCCAGGAGACTCCGGGGACGTTCCTTGACCTCGGGACGACCGCTTACGCCTTGAGCGTCAAGACTTCCTGGCTGCAGGTCGCTGGCCCCGAGGGATGGCAGCGGGTCTACCGCATGCAGATCCTGGGCGACTTCAAGAGCACGTCCAGCATGGTCGTTACCCTGGCCCGGGACTACAGTGGATCCACGTTCCAGACGGACACCATCACCGGAGGTACGCCCTTCCAGTTCCAGGTGTATCCCTCCATCCAGAAGTGCCAGAGTCTCCAGGTTTCCATCACGGATAGCGCAACGACGGGCGAAAGTTTTGACCTCTCTGCCCTGGGCTTCTATTTCGCGATCAAGCGTGGTCTATTCAAGCTGCCCCCGACGGCATCCAGTGGATAGCCGACGATTCGAGAATGGGGATCTCCCCGAGCTGAACCGCTGGCACCGGGCCCACGGCAAGGGAGACATTCCCCTCTCTGCCCTTCCCACGATGGGCTTCATCGTTCCGGGAGTCGCCGCGGGGTTCGTCTACGAGACGGATTCGGATCTCGCGGCCCTCGATGGCTGGGTCACGAACCCCGAAGCCCCATGGGCCACGCGCAAGGAAGCCTTGACGCTACTCGAGGGGCGCGCTGTGGAGTTCGCCCGCGAACTCGGATTCAAGCGGATCGTGGCTTTGGCTCTCCCGTCCATCTCTCGCTGGCTTTGTAACCGGCACGGATTCAGTCCGGTCGGGACCTCCATCACCTGTGTGAAGGATCTATGAGCGTCGTCAGCAATATTAGCTCCGGTCTCGGTAACCTCATGGGTGGCCCCCTGGGCGGTCTCGCCAAAGGGCTGAGCAACAACGTCTTCGGCAAGGTCCCCTCCTACGACCCCAAGCAATACCAGCAGTACACGACCGGGGCCCTGCAGGGAAATCAGGAGCTCCAGGGCGACTTGATGGCCCAGATTCAGGGCAATAAGCCGGACATCGCACAGCAGGAGTTCGCGAACGCTCTCGCTCAGTCCAAGAGCGCCGTGGCGAGCGAGGTCGGCGGGATGAAGGGCCTCTCCCCTGCCGCGATGGCCCAACTCATTGCCCAGGGCGGTGCAACTGCGGCAGGGACGGGAGCGGGTGGGGCTGCGCTGGCTGCGATGAAGGAGAAGCTGGGTCAGGAGCAGATGTTGGGCCAGCTCCAGTCGGCAGCCATCAATCCGACCCTGGGCTACCAGCAGAGCACGCAGGCGACCCAGCTCGGCGGCGCCCAGCTAGGAGCCCAGGAAGCCGGCGCGGGTCTGAACTTCCTCGGAAACACGCTGACGCCTCTGGTCAATCAGTCGCCCGCGGGGGGTCTGACTGGCGGGAGCGAGGGGAACAGCACCGTTGCGGGTGGAGACTTCAGCGGCTACGGTGGCGGCAGTGGAGCTCCCTTCGCCAGCCAGGGCATGGAGGTGGGCGGCAGGGCAGACGTTGCCGGGGACTCGCCCGAAAACGACAAGGTCAAGGCGATGCTTTCCCCCGGAGAGATCGTCCTTCCCCGCACGGTCGCCCAAGCCGAAGATGCCCCGGAGCGCGCTGCAGCCTTCGTGGAGGCGCTCAAGAAGAACGGGGGCAAGCCTGACAAGGCCGACTTTAACTCGATCCTGGCTGCCCACAAGCGACTAGGTGAGGCCCTCAAGCGCTGGAAGGGGGGCGAGGCGTGAGCTACAAGGTCTTGAAAGAGGAACCCGATCACTGGGTCGCCCAGGACGAGAAGGGGCAGTTCAAGGTCGCCAAGAAGGGCCTGTCCCCTCGCCTGCAGGAAAAGATCGCCAGCATGGCGAAGGGCGGAGAGGTACTCAAGGCCGCGGAGGGAACAGAAGTCTACGATCCGACAATGGATCCGATTCCTCCCTCTGCAGCCATGGCAGAGACGCCTGCCGCGGGCTACGATCCGAACGCTCCATGGGGTGGTAGACAGATCAGCCTTGCGGATATCGCAGGGGCCGGGCCTGCGGCAAGCGTGGTGCCGAGTCTAGGTAGTCCCGCCGTGGCCGCTGGTGTAGGGGCGGCGCGAGAGGGCGGGATGTATCCGGTCTCTCCGGTAGCCGCAGCTACAGACATTGCAACCGGGAAGACTCCACTTGTCGTCCCTGCGCTTCCTCCCCCGGGAGCAGGATCGGCGGGGCCAGCGGTTGCCCCTGCGGCGACACAGGCCGCAGCGCCTGCTCCGGCGCCCAAGTCTCCCGATACGTTTAGCGTGCCGAGGATTCCGGGCGGCGGAGGCGGCGGCGCGACGAAGGGTGCCAACGAGGCCGCGAACGAAGGTGCGCAGGCCATTCGGACAGCAGGTTCGGCTCAGGCGGCTTTCGATGCGCAGATGGCACAGGCCCAGCAGGCGGCCAATGACTACCAGAATCGGATCTTTGCCCGCGCCTCTGCGATGCGCGACTCATGGAACACGCGGATGGAGGCAGCTTACAACGGCGTCGCAAACGGCTCCATCGACCCGAACCAATACTGGCACAACAAGAACACAGGTCAACTAATTGGCACCTCCATCGCCATGGGACTCGGCGCGATGGGCTCCAGCATGACCGGCACGCCCAACTACGTGGCCGAGTCGGTCAACAACGCCATCGCTCGGGACATCGACGCGCAGAAAGCGAATCTGGGCCTGAAGCGAAGCCTCCTATCGGATGCGATCCAGGCCGGACATTCGATAGACGATGCCACCCAACTCGCCATGGCTCATGGGCAGGCGGTGGCGACCGGGATGCTCAAGAACGCAGCCTACAAGTATGGGAGCCCGGTCGATCAGGCCAACGCGAACGCAGAGGCTGAGAAGTATCTTATGAGCGCAAAATCGGCCACGTCCGAGATCGCACTCAGAAGTGCCCAGGCCGCAGAGGCGAACGCTCAGACCCGCATGCTGAACTGGCAGGCGGGGATGATTGGGCCTCGGTTCTCGATTCAGGACAAGATCGACAACGGCCAGGATCTCACCCGAGAAGAGGCCCTCTTCTCTGGCAGGCCGATTCGTCGGAATCCCGCCACCGGAGGCTACCGGGCATTTACGAGTCCCGAGGAGGCGAGCCAGTTCGATACGCTCGACCAAGGCATCAACGATGTCGTGTCGGAGCTCCAGAAGCTCCCGGAGCCCGGTCTCAAGAACCCTCTGGGCCAGGAAGCCATCCTCGGGAACGAGGCGCGCGACAGGGCTGCGGGCAAGTTGCTCGCCCTGGGCAAGAGCAGAGGTGGTCCGCTGAACGACCAGAAGATCGAGTTCTACAAGAACCAGATCGGCTCCATCAACACGCTGCGCCCTGAACTGCAGAAGGCCAAGACCCAGGAACTCATCCAGTCCCTTGCTAGAGAGCGGATGATCGCCCTCATGGCGCACACCGGAGGTCGTCCTCAGTGAGCGGGACCCCTCCACAGCTCATGATGGACGACGCTGGGAACCTAACCCCGGTTCCCGCGGATAGCGTCGGCGATATGCTGGGAGTCGGCTACAAGCCTGCCTCTCCGCAACAGGTCCAAGACTGGCAGAAGGAACAGAGCCTCAAGGCGCAGTACGGCACGACCGGGCAGGCCGCGGGAGCCTTCGCAGAGCACGCGGCGGGGGCCCTGACATTCGGTGCCTCTGACTGGCTCGAGCGAGCGGCTGGGCTGTCCACCCCCGAGGCCATGGCGCTCCGGGAGAAGTACAACCCCGTCGCCAGTGGACTCGGAACGGTCGCAGGCATCGCCGGGCCCGTTCTTGCCACCATGGGCGCGGCCGCCCCGGAGGAGGCGGCAGCACAGGGAGCCATCCGCGGCGCGGCCAAGCTCACCGGACCCGGCCTTGCCACCGCTCTAGGCAAAGGGGTCACCGGAGCGGCCGAAAAGCTGCTGCCGGAGGCCACATCCCTGGCGGGGCGTATCGGGGTCAAGGCTGCGACTAGCGCCGTAGGGGCTAGTGCCGAAGGCCTCCTCTACGGTCTAGGCCAGGACATCCACGAGGGAGCGATAGGGGATCACAAGCTCACCGTAGACTCCCTGATCGCCCACGGTGGCCTAGGAGCGGCGCTAGGAGGCACTCTCGGAGGTTTGGGCGGGGCGGCCGAGGAAGCGGTCCCAGCGGCCATCAGAGGCGCTTGGGGGGCCGTCCAGAAGGGCGCCCAGAAGGCGCAGGACCTTTACCCGGAGCTCGCAGAGCGGCTTGGGGTAGGCGACGCTGGCACCATCCGGGAAGCTCAGACCGCCCTGAACGAGGCATTCAAGAACCCCAAGGAGATCGCCTCGCTCCAGACGGACATGGGGCAGGCTGTCGCAGACTCGGCCAACAAGGTCGCGGAGGCCAGCAAGAAGCTGGAGCGGGTCGCTCGTCCCCAGGAGATCGAGGATTCCATCCGGGCCCAAAGCCCGTGGAACCTGTCGCCTCTCTCATCCCGGGAAGGGGTCCTGAACAAGTTCGATGAGGCCATCGCCCAGATCCGGTCGGACCCGGATTTGCGTGAGGTCGGATACGCAGCCAAGCTGCAGGAGATCCGTGATGGTTTCGAATCTCGCACTGATAACGGCGATGCTGTGCAGATTTTCAATGAACTGCGCCAGGCGCGAAAGCAAGTTGACTCCTACGCCTACGCCGGGAAGGGAGCCAAGTCCTTCGCCGACCTTCCGTTCAAGGAGCGGGAGACCATTCCGATTGTACGTAGTGTCCGGGACGCCATCAAGGAAGCCATCACCGACGAGAGCTCTTGGGGCCCGGTTGCCGTCCAGCAGGCCAAGCTTGACGGTCTGCAGTCTGCCTATATCGACTCGCTAAAGGGGCTCACGAAGGGGAACCTGGGGCCGCTCAAGTCCAACATCCTCACCAAGGTTTTCGAGGGCGGCACGGAGTCGATGGAGGTCAATCCCCGCGCCCTTCGGACGATGATCAACCAGATGGGCGATCCGGCCTCGACGCGGATCATGGATCGGCTGGGAGACTTCCACGAAGCGGCGAGGAACTACCTGCAGGGCATGCAGGACTCCTATGCCCACGTCCCGACGGCGGACTTCGATGTCCAGGGCCTAACGGATCTGGTGAACAAGTCAGCGGCGCTTGCGCAGAGAACCGCCAAACAGGCGCAGGCGACGCGGCTCGTGAACAGCCTCGGGGAAGGTTTCCCGAGGGGCGGGGCGAGTCCCCTCATCCCCAAGCTGGCGACCGCAGGAGGAACGGGAGAGGGGATCGGTCTCATGGCTGCCGCTCCCTTCGCTGGTCCTCTGGCTCCGGTGGCGGGTATCTACGGAGCGATCAAAACCGGACTCGGGATCATCCGGGATGTCAAGAACGTGCCGAAGATGATCGGTTCGCTTTCTCGTCTGAATCGCATGGTGAACGACGTGGGCGAGCACCTAAACATCGCTGCCAAGGGAGTGGCAACAGGGACCAAGTATGCCTCCCGGGCTAGCCTCGGAACGCTGGTCACGAACCTGACGGATTCGGGCCCCAAGACCGCAGCGGCAAGGGCTGCTGACTTCGGCTCGCACGTCGCCCAGATCAACCAGCTTGCGGATCCGAAGAATCTCCACGACCGGCTGACGCAGCAGACGAAGGATTGGGCAGACCACGCGCCGAACACCGCTCAAGGTCTCCAGATCACCACTGCGAAGGTCGCGAACTTCCTCCAGAGCAAGATGCCGGTGATCCAGAAGCGGGGCCCGCTCGGAGCGACAACCCAGCCGTCGCAGGCGGAGATCGCCAAGTACGAGCGGTACTATGAGGCGGCCACGGATCCGGTCTCGGTCTTGAAACACGCCACGGACGGAACGCTCTCGAAGGAACACGTCGAGGCGCTCCAGACCCTATACCCTACGCTCTACTCGCGGATGGTGACCAAGGTCATGGGCGCGGCCGCGGAGGCGAAAGAGGTCCCGTTCAGGCAGAAGATCCAGATCGCTCGGCTCATCGGAGGAGACGTAGATGGCCGAGAGGACCCGCAGCGAATCGCACTTACGCAGGCGGCCCTTGCTCCGCCTCCGGCGCCGCCGCAGCCCAAGAGCAAGGGAATGCAGAAGCTATCGGTTGCGAAGCGGGCCCAGACCGGAGCCCAGCGAATCTCGACCGGAGATGAGGAGAGCTAACGATGCCCTGGACTCGTGATCAGGTGAAGGCCCTGCACGCCAAGAACGAGCGGGGCGAGGTGTCCGACAAGGTGGTGAACAAGATGGATCGAGAGGTCAAGCAGCACGGATTCCGGAAGATGGCGGGAGGTGGCTCGACCGGACTTCTCATGCAGGCGATCCCGCTGGTCGCGAGCATGATGAACAAGGGCGGGTACGTGAACGAGGAGGAATCCGCTCTGGACCGCCTCCTGCGCAAGTACGGCCACGATGGCGATACGGGCATCTCGGAGGAGTTCTACTCCGGGGGAGCCATCGAGCCCGTCTACGAGCCGCTGGATGAGCAGGACTCGGCCGCTTTCGAGGAGGAGACCGAGGAAGAGCGACACCACAAGGAGCTCCTCCGGGCATTCGCCGGGGCGCTCGCCAAGCAGAGCGGGAGGCGGTAATGGCTGTCACCTACACGTATCTCGAGCCGGCGAACATTTCTCCCCGCTCCGTTGCGATCTACTACTCCACGCCCTCGACCGATCACTTCGGCTACGGGCTGAACGACGGAGTCTCACTCGTGAACTGCGGGGCCTGGACGGTCGAGGTCTGGGCCGATAACGGGCAGACGCTTTCCGGTGGTGGAACGGTCGTCACTTACCTCCAGAGCCCGATGGCCCTGCAGCTTGGGTTGGGGCTGAACGGGGGAACCGGCTGGTGCGGAGCTCCGGACTACAACATCACGATCCCGGCCTCCTACGCCAAACAGGGGTATCTGCCCCAGCTCAGCACCCCGGGACTCGGGATGCCGGTCGTGATCAAGAAGGCATACCGGATCGGGTTCGATCTCTCGAGCGTCGCTCTCTCTCAGGGCGGGTTGACGGTCATCGTCACCACCTACGCCTCCAGGCCGGGGCAGTGATGTGGTACTTCCGCCAGCATAGTGGGGGAGTCCTGAGCGAGGCCACGCCTGTATGCGTGGGCTACTCGGGGCACGGCCTAGGCCGAAACAATCCGGACATGCAAGCGGATCCGGACGTGGGCCCGCTTCCTCGAGGCCGGTACACCATCGGGCCGCCGCAGCCGACGCACGGGGGCTTTGCTCTGCCGCTGACGCCCGACCCGTCAAACGAGATGTTCGGGCGAAGCGCGTTCCTGATCCATGGAGACATGGCCGATCCCGCATTGGCAGGGACGGGTAGCCTCGGTTGCATCATCATTCCTCGGGTCTATCGTTGGGCGATCTGGGGCTCGGGGGATCGAGACCTGGAGGTCATCGAATGAAGCGGGCTACCCTCGTCGCATTCCTTGTCCTCTCGGCCTGTGGTGGATCTAGCCCGAAGGAAGTCACCGTGAAGCCTTCCACGGTCTCGCTTTCCACAGAAGGAACGCAGGCGTTCACGGCTACGCCATCGACGGTCACATGGTCAACGAGTTGCGGAAGCATCACCGCTGCCGGGGTCTATACTGCTCCCGCTAGCGCCGCGACGTGCATCGTCACCGCGACGGATACGGAGAATACCAGCATCAGCGGAACGGCCACCGTTACCGTCACTGCTCCAGTGACTCCGGTGGTCACGATTTCGCCGGTTGCTCCCACGATGGATGCCTGCACGACGCTGCAGTTCGCAACCACCTATAATATGTCCGGGACGGTCAGTTACTCTGTCGGGACCGGCGCAGGTAGCGTGACGGCGTCTGGGCTCTACACCGCGCCCTCTTCCGCCGGAACCTATCAGGTCGTAGCGACCGGCAGCGTCGGCGGAGCAGCCACGGCCACGGTCACCGTGGTGGATCACATTCTGTCCGTGGCTGTATCGCCTACGACCGCCAACCTGAACACAGGGGGCTTGCAGCAGTTCACGGCCACGGTAACGACAACCTGCGGGACGTTCGCGGCGACCGGGAGCGGATCGTGAACGGGCGAGTTCTCGTACAGGGACTTTCATTCGACAAGGAGACCCTTACGGAGATCGATCAGGAAGCGCGCCGCCAAAATCGCCCTAGGGCCTGGCTGCTAACGCATGCGTGGAGAATCGCAAAAGACACTATCCGTCGCTTCCCCGGAGAAGACATCGCAGCTCACAATGAACTGAGGGAGGAATCAGTATGTGGAAGTCGCTAGCCTCGGAACTCTGGACTCGCATCTTCCTGTCGTACAAGAGCACCATCGTCGGTCTCCTCTGCGCTGTGGGCGTCGTGCTGGTCGATTGGGCCACGAACGTCCTCAGCCAGTACCATTGGGCCTTGGCGCCCTCCCTGGCGGTCATCCTGGCTGCGGTGGGCGCGGCGCTCAAGTCCAAGGCACAGGCCGACCTGGGGAGTCTTCCCCCGCCCATCGCTCCGGTCACCCCCTCTCCCGGCTCAGGAAGCGTGCCCCCCAAGGCCTCCGCTGCCGTGCTCGGGCTGCTTTGCCTCATCCTGTCCATGCCGGGGCTGGTGCGCGCTGACGAGACCACCGTCTCCACGGATACCGGGGCGGGCTTTCTGACGGTCCAGCTCGACAAGGACTGGAGCCTGCACCTCAACGTCACGACGGTGGCGTACATGTACAGCCTCTCCACCCACGTCTTTGTCGGGGAGGCGAACGTGGGCGGCCTCTACATGCTCGACTACAAGGGCAAGTTCGCCTTCGGGGGTGGCCTCAGCTTCGCCACCGGGGGTCCGGCGAGTTCGTTCGTCGGGAACCTGGCCGCTGCGAGCCCGCGGCTCAACTTGACTCCGCAGGAGTCCTTGCGGCTGGCCCTGATCGGCCAGGGGGCCTCACGCGCAGGCAAGTGGCAGTGGGGCATCGGTATCGGACCGCTGTACGAGTTCTAGGAGGACAACATGCCATCGTGGCTCTCTGGAATCGCTCTGGACGTGATCAAGGCGATCGTCTCCAACGTAGTCGGCGCGGAAGAGGACAAGGCCAAGGCGTGGGTCAAGGGCATCGTCCTCGCCCTCAGTGCTCACGTCTCCACCCATGCCGATTGGGCCGGGGTCGCCCCGCAGGACGTTCACCAGTTCTTCACCTCCAATGCTCCCGTGGCTGCACCGACGAGTGAGGGCGGGTGACAGAGTTGAGGGCGCCCGCCACTAGGGTCCCCTCCGGGCCACCGCTGGCGGAGCGCTCCTCCCTCCGCCTTCCGTCAGCGGGGTCCGTTTCCGGCGAGAACTAGATGCTTCCTGATGTCCTACTCCAACCCGAGGTGGCCCGGCTGATGCCGGTATTCACGGTCCTCCTCGTGTTGGCCCTGGGAGTGATGGGAACACTCGTGTTCGCTGGCATACGGTTGCGGAGCTGGATCGGCCACTTCAAGGATTCGATCACGGACACTTTCAAGGCCGCGCTCTGGGACCATGAGATCGCGGAGAACAAACGGTTCGATGAGTTCGACTCGGGTATCTCCCGGTTGAACGTCCACATGGAAGACGTGAGGGAACGACTCGCCAGGATCGAGGGACAGATGGAAGAGAACCTGGAGCGGAGGCAGCGATGAACCCGGGTTGGATGAAGGCATCCTTTGCATGGAAGCGTGGCCCCCTGATTCCCGACGATGCCAATACCGTCGCCCATGTCTATTTCCGAAACGGCGCCCTGGTTGATAGCTATGGCAACTCTTGGACACAGAACGGTACTATGCCCCAGGTTTCGGCATCGGGAAAGATACCTCCCGGCTCCGGGCCATCGTCGGACACGAACAACTATTCCCTCGGGTCCGGAAATGATGTCTTGGACTTCACCGGCAATTTCTCAATATGCATGATCGTGGGGGCGAGTTCCTCGTACGCAGCCCAGCCCGTGACGTTCTGCAATGGCCTATACAATAGCAATGGATATTATATTGGATTCAATACCACCGGGCACCTGACAATGGGCGTGGGACCCGGGGGTATTATGACCGCCACCTCCAACGCCATAATCTCAGGCGTCCCGAACGTCGTCTGTGTGGGGATTAACTTCGGAACGAGCACTTGGGTGCAAAAGCTGAACCTCGGAACGGTGGTGACGGCCGGTTCGGCGTCACTCCTTCCGGCGACGGGTCGGATTGCTTATCTTGGACGATACAACACCGCCGGGCAACCATGGCTGGGAACCATTTACGAGGCGTGGTTTTCGACTACGCTTGCAAGCGACGCGGCGTTCACGACGCTAGCTACTCAGATCAAGGCCACACTGGGCATTAGTGCCTGGTGATGAACAGGCGGGAGTTCCTAGTGACGGGTCTCGCCGCGGTGGTGCAAGGTCAGTGCTCTGGAGGGTATTCCGTTACCCGTCCGCCCGAAAACTGGTACGTGGACAGCCGCAACGGATACGACTCCAACAGCGGCCTAGATCCATGGCAGCCGCTAAAAAGCATCGGGGCCCTGCTTAGTAGGGCGCCCGCTGCCGGAGCCTTCATCTGGCTGGCTCGGGGAAGCTACTGGCGGGAGGAGATCCCCAAGCTTTCGATGAACGTGACGATCTCGGCATTCGGTCCTAGCGTCTCTAACCCAGTCGATGATCTGGGCCGTTCTCTGCCATCCGATCGCCCGATGCTGGACTGTTCAAACATCGCGCCGAATTCCGCCTTCACGCAAACGCTCGGCTACACCTACGTCTATCAGATCACATGGGCGAGCGAGTTCGGCTCGAGCAAGACGGCGCAGCGCGTATGGGAGAACGGTGTTCGCCTCATAAGGGCCAAGAGCCTCGCGAATTGCGATGCAACCCCCGGCAGCTTCTATGCGACGAATCCCAGCGGAACGGGATCGGATATCGTATGGATTCACGCTGCCGATGGATCGAACCCGGCTATGAACGGATATGTGTATGAGTTGGCCGCCAGGAACTACGGGATCAACGCCAGGGATTCACATTACGTAACAGTGAATTCGCTGGCGACGCGCCGCAACGGGCACAACGATGGATCCCTGCTAAGTTCCTACATGGCAAACGATTGCTGGGCATACGATGGACAAACCCACAACTTTTGGGTTCAGGGCACCGCCATAAACTGCGGGGTTCAATATTGCGAATACCCCCTCGGATACGGCGCCACCACCATGTTCATCACCTTCACGGACGGAACAGTCGGGATTCCGCCGGGACATACGCCGGGCACGGTTCTCTATAAGGGGTGCCAGATCATCGGAGAGGATCGGGTGTTGACGGGCGGCTATTACGTTCACTGCACGGGTTCTGCACAGTTTGATCGAATCATCTACGACAACTGTTCAGCCCAGGACGTGAACTACGCGTTCGAGGGAGTGAGTGCAACCCATGTGATTTTGTATAACTGTTCATGCTCCGGATGCCAATATGCGGTCGGATGGGGAGGAGGGACTACTAAGACTGTCTACGAGATCGGATGCACCTGGATTCTGAACGTGATCGGCAGAGGCTGGAACGGACAGGACTACGGAGCCTTACTCCTGTACTGCTTCGGCTGTCGGTTTATCGTGGAGAATGCCACGGCGATCTGGGCCTATTACGCGCAGACATACCAGATCCAAAACTGCACGTTCTATGTGACGGCCGGCTCGGGCTATCCCATGATCTTGTTCCCTCCTAGTCCTGGAACTGCCCTCATGCTTTGGAGCAACAATCTCGTATGGATGGCCCCAGAAGTCATCCTTGATATCTATCCGGGATGGACGTATCAGGGGGACATTAACGATTGGTTCAGTACGAGCCACGCGCCGAGCATGACATACCAAGGCACCGTATGCACTAGCCTTGCGGCATGGCAGGCGGCGACAGGACAGGATCCCAACGCCATCACGACCGACCCCCAATTCATCGGGACACCCCTGACTGGAGACACCCGCATTGCTACTAGTTCTCAGGCGTATACGTTGAACATCGGGGCTGATGTGGCGTCAGTTCCTGCGGCTGCCGATGCGCTTTATCAGATGGCCCTATCTCTGGCTGTTTAGCGCCCCATCCTCTCCCTGACCACCGCTCGCAGCGCATCGGCCCACGCCTGAAGCTCCGGCGACTGATCCGGGGCGATGTGCAGGAGATTTCCGAGTTCGTATATGAGCGCCGTGTCCTCCACATGCTCCCGGTACATGACCTCGATGGTGATCGGTGTGCAGTCGTAGAACGTGCAGCCCTCTGCGTCCGAGCTGTAGTCCTGGCAGGGGAAGGGACCGGGACTCCAGACGATCCACCCTCCCTGCGGCAGGTCCGGCCTGGCCTCGCGCACGACCTCTATCGCTACGTCCACGCCATCGGGAGCGTCTCCGGTAGAGGTCCAGCCGTGAGCCTGGGGGACCGAGTTAGCGCAGGCGGTCAGGGCAAGGAGGAGAGCGCGCATCATCGCTCCTCCGGTGGCTCGCGCGAGGCACGGCGCAGTTCCGCCACAAAGTCCACAGGCTGAAAGTCAGGGCCAGGCCAGACCACGCGAGTGCGGCCCAGATCATCGCTTCCCCCTGACCGGAGACGCGAGCTTGAGCGCGGCGCGGAGACAGTCCGGGCAGATGTCCATCGCCTCGTAGTCCCAGTCTCCGGGATCCCCGTACTTCGTGTTCTCCAGCGTCACGACCATCCCCACGTCCCTGTCACACTCGGCACAGTGAACGTCCACCCAGCTACCGTTGCCGATGATGCTCTGCAACGTCTCTCGACTGGCGGTTTCTTTATCGAGGGCGTGCAGCTTCACTCCGATCGCTCGCTGGGCGGGCGTAGAATCGCCCTTGGCCGCGTACTGCCGATCCCAGCGCTCGGCTACGCTGCGGATCTCACTGCGAATGGTCTTGAGCTTCATCGCTTGTTCCCCCTGACCGGAGAGAGACGCCGCACCAAGGGCCGGAGTCGCGCGGCCAAGCAACCGGATGAAAGGTGAACCTTAAGCCGCTCCAGTTCCCTGTCACGCTCCATCACTATCCTCGCTACCGCCTTGAGGGCGCGGAGTTCGCGGAGCAGTTTCCGGCGGTCGCTGGGCGTGTCGTAGAGGCCCTCGGCCATAATTTCCTCGACATAGGCCGTGACCGTGGGCGCTATCTTGTCAGCCATGCTCCCCTCCAGGCGAAGGTGGGTAGAAACGCGCGGCGTCATCGTGCGCACGCTTGGAGTCCCATCCGAAGGACAGGGGACCGATGGCGAACTCGACCGTTAGTTCTTGATCGTACCAGCAGATGTCCAGCCCAAAGCAGAGGGCTTCCGGGTCCCACCAGATCGTCCAGCCTCGCCAAGACCAGCAGGACAACCTGCTGCGAATGAGGTCGCTCACGTCTCCCCTCCAGGCTCCCGGGTCCCGCTCGCTGGCGCCCGCCACTGACCGCATTGGCAGGTCCCGCACCCTCCGTCCTCGCCGTCGATTCCCGCGATGTGAACGTGGCCGCAGGCGCAGGGGCGCGCGTCTTTGTGCGTCGCTATGGCCACAGCATCGGGCCTGATCGACTTCACCCAGGCTGCGTCGCGGCGCATCTTCTCTGCCCACGTCGTCATTTCTCACTCCTTGTGGTTGTCGGGGGTCCCGCTCGCTGGCGGGGCGGGGACGGGTTCTAGGCGAGCAAGGGCGCGCTGCAACGCATCCCGGCGACGCTGAGCAGTCAGCACGCCACCGGGGTCTTTCCCCTTGACGCTCATCGCCTTATTCCACACGTCGTGGAGGAGGCCGCGCAGGATCGAGGCATCTCGCTCGTCCTCGGTCATCTCGTTCCAGTGCTCTCGAACGTGCTTCGTGTGCTTACGGCTCATCGGGCGTCTCCTTGGTCTCGGGGGCGGGCGCGGCGAGCGCGCAGGTTGCACCGCCGCAGCGCAGTGGAATCGGCGCGCCTCTGGGCACCCATGTCAGGTGACCGCAACCGGCCCGCTCGTTTCGACCGTCTGGATAGATGACCGGATCCTGGGCCTGAGCGAGCGGGGCGGCGAGGAGGGCCAGCGCAGACTCCCCGTCTCTCCGGCACGCTGCTGCGGCAGCGAGGGCGCCTTCGTCTCCGTACACCCCCTCAAACTTCACGGCGGCCAAGCCGAGCGCGCCGGCTGATTCCCGCAGCGCCCCCTCCAGCGCCTCTACGCGGCCCCGGAGGGCGTCGCGCTCACGCTCGGCGGCGGCATGCTTTTCGGCCAAGCGCCGCACCATGCCCACGGTCGTGCTGTCCGCGGTGCTCGTTATGGGAAGGCAGATGGAGAACACTTTGGCGAGCGCCTGTTCCGCCTCGTTGCCGGCAGCCTCGGCGATCTCCAGCCGCCGCGTGAGGTCCGCGACCTGGCTGCGCAAGTTGCCGATGCACTCATCGCTTCCGTGCGAGACCGGGGCGCCGCGCTTTAGGGCCCACTCGTCCACCGCCACCGGCTCCCCGCAATCCACACACTCGACCATGGTCGTGCTCACGACTGTCCCCTCCTTGCTGCCCGCAGGGCCGCGATGAGCCGAGGGACCGCGGTGCGAGCGGCGGCGATGAACGGGCCGTCCTTGTCTGCATTGGTGACGTTGGCGCCGCACCACGCCACCGGATCTCCGGGGTAGTCGTCCCGCTCCTGACGAACGGTGCAGTCCGTCCGGCCGTGCCCGAAGCTCACCCACGGCCCCGGCGTCGCCTCGTTCGCCAGCTTCTCCCACTCCGCGATCTCGGCCTCGCTCGGCGCCTCCGTCTCTCGCTCCGGTACGGGGGCGGGGCGCAGCATCTTCCCTGCGGCACGGAGCAGGTCGCGCACCTCGGGCGTGTCCTTCATCTGCGACTCGGAGATCACGTCCGGGAGGTCCGGCGCCGCGCTCTCCGGGCTCGCGGCCAAGAAGGTCCGGGCTTCGGCGAGACGCTTCTCCCAGGTCATCGGCGCTCCGGCGTCATGGGCCGAAATCAGACCGGCCAGCGCTTCACGGATCGCGTCGCTCATGGCTCCCTCCCGTCCGAAGCGTCGCGCCGGCCGCGGTCATAGCCGTCGTCATACGCGTCGCGTGCCGCGCGCTGTTCCTCGATGAGCGCCTCGCTGACGGCCTCATTGGTCTCTCGGCTGTTCCTGCGGAACCACCAGAACCGATCCGCCTCGAACTCGGCGCGGGTGGCCCGCAACTTCGCCAGGATCTCGGGGCGGGGCCCGTCACAGGCCGAGCAGATGAACGGGTTGCCGTGGACTCCCTCCGTCTCCTCGCCGCTCACGTTCGTGAAGACCCAGCGCGCCACGTCGCCAACCGCGAATCGGTGGCCGCACCAGGAGCAGCGGAAGAGGGGGTGTGTGGTCGCGCCCTTGGCTGCCCTCCGGCCGCACCACGACGCGGTGATGTGCTCGGCCGTCACCGTGAACGGCTTCTGATCGGAGAAGCTCATGGCTGTGGCTCCCTCCGGTGCTCGGGGTGCTGGCGCAGGATCTTGAGCCTCTCTCGGAACTCTCTCGCCGCTGCTGGCTCACGGTGCAGGGCGCGATGACAGGTTCCGCAGAGCCAGGCCACGTTCTCTATGCTCTGCTGCTGGCGACGGCGACCGGAGCCGCCTAGCGTGTGGTGCATGTGACCCACAACTTGAGGCGTCCACTCTCCGCACCGCTCGCAACAGAGCAATCCCTTCACCCACGCGAGGCCGATTACCTGCTTATGCAGTGCTTCCGTCTGCTCCCGGTACTCCTCCCTCGTCGGCTTCATCCGTCCCACCTCGATGCGCTTCTGAGTCCGCTTGGGCTTGCGTAGGAGACGCTCGGCGGCCTCCGTGACCCGGACCGGGGCCAGCTCGGAGGCCACCTCACGGACCCACTCGGCCAGGATTCGAGAGTCGCGGTTCATGGCCTAGAAGGGGATGTCGCTCGGGGGAAAGAGCACGTCCTCGACCTTCTTCGCCTGCTCCGCGGTCCACGAGTGGGAGGGCGGGTAGCCCTCTGCGTTCGGGTCGCCCAGCACGGCGTAGGCCGCTCCATCCCACTTTGCCTTGGCCTTCTCCTTGTAAGCCGCAAAGCAGCGCTTCCAGAGAGCGGCGACGTACGGCGGAGGGGGCTTAACGTCCGGCCTGTCTCCGGGGACGGGGGCCGCGGCTGGGGCCACGCGACGCGCAACCTGGGCGGTGTTGCCCTGAGCTGCGTTGCCATCGTCGTCCTCGTCCTCCGAGGCCACGCCCACGAGGCAGGCCAGGGAGTAGCGGCGGGCGTAGGTGATGGCCGACCCGACCTTCTGCGGGCTGGTATCGTCGGGCTTCATCGCGAGGGAAGACTCGATCCACTCGCCGGAAGCGTGAAGGAGGCGGGTGTCTACGACCAAGGCCCCGTCGCTCACAGAGGCAGCTTGGACGAGAGCGATGGAGTGCTTGGCGAGGGCCGGCTTGACCACGTCCAGCATGGAGGCGAGGTCGGCGTAGTCGAAGGAGTAGCTGCCCCCGGTCTTGGTCTGGACCTTGGCGGTCTTGTCCTTGACGATCTTGCCCATCTCGGCCTGCGCGGAGGCCAAGGCGGCGGCGATGGTCTTGACGCTTTCGCTGGTGTTCACGGCTTCCCCTTTGCCAGTGCGGTGTCGAGCGGCTCAGCCCTCACGTAACACTCCTCGTATTCCTCGCCCCAGACGGTTCCGGGAGGCACTTCTCCCGTCGCCCGGCAGTGCTCTTGGAGCGCCTTCATCTCGGGTTTGATCTCCTGCCTCCAGAGCCCCAGCTCCACCGGCTGCGTCGCGAGCCACTCGGCCAGCGCCTTGGGGTCCGAGACGGTCAGCCGGCCGCCCAGGCGACGCCACGACACGGAGCCGTGAAGGAAGGTAGCGGTCTTCGTCTTCCCGCGGAGGAGCTGGTCTCGAGCGGCCTGCGCGCCCATCTTGATGCGGCTCTCGAAGAAGTGGACGCCCCGCATCGCCCGCTCCTTCAACTCGTCCCTGCGCTGCTGGGCCCGCTTGACCCACGCCTCGTACTGCTCATCGATGGCGTTGGCCTCGGCCTGGCACTGCGCGAGCCGTTCGAATCCCCAATCGAAGTCGAGGCGGGTCACCGGGAGCCACGGCGTCTTGACCTCCGGGCGCTCCTCGTCTTGGTACTCGGGCTCTGGCTGCGTCTCGATGGCGTCCATGGTTCCTCCCAGCCGGGGCCGCGCGCAGTAGCGAATGATCGGACTCATCCGCGTTTCGGTTCGAGCGACGGTCGGCGATTGCAACGCACCAGGGACTTGCCGTCTTCCGTTCCGTAGACCATGTCACAGGTTTCGCCTGAAGAAGTGCCGACCTTCGGAGCACCCGGGTCGGCGGCGGGTCCAAAAATAGCGTCGCCAGGTGGCATCGCGGCGCCATCTGCTCCAATGTGCTTAATTCGTCGCTTAGACTTGCTCATCGCCCCATCCCCGCAATGTCTCGTCCGTGTCCTTGCCCCCAGATCAGCCAGCCACCTGCGTTCCCGGCGATGGCGCACGCTACGAGAGCGGCTAGGTTTGCGTGCGCCGGCATGACGGACATGAAGGCGAAGCCCCACACGAGGCCGTTGACGTAGCGCAGCCACTTCATCGCCCCACCCCCGCAATGTCCAGCAGCGTTCGCATCAGCGCCGCGTGCCGGTCCTCGTCCCCGTAGATCCCCTCGTTCATGGCGAGGTCGTCGATGGACTGGCAATCGGCGCACTCCATCCCGGCCTCGGGGACAGGCGTGTCGCAGAAGGGGCATCGGTATACCGGCGGCGGGTCCTCGCGGTACTTGTCGCGGCGGTCGCACTCGGCGTCCCATTGCGCGTCGGTCAGGCGGGTGGTCATGGCGTCTCCCTGGCCTGCTCGCAGAGGTAAGCCCGGGCATCGGACAGACGAGAGAAGGCATCGCCCTCCGTGGTGCGCTCTACGTGACGAACGACGTAATGGTTGCGACCCTCGAGAGTGGTCCAGAAGAGGATCCAGTCGCCGCGCCGATCCTTGGCGGCCGGGTTATCCCGGAGAATGCTGGCCGGCGTCCACTTGGTCGCGCTCATGGCGTCTCCAGAACGGCAGCGAGGTGCTTCCTCGCGGCCTCGATGTTCCGACGGGCCTGCTTCGCTCTCTGCTCCTTGACGAGCCGCTCCACGTCCAGCGGAGCCTCCGGGTACGCGGCGGCGTGCTGGCTGAGAAGGGCGAGAAGGAGTTCGGACTTGGTCAGCATCGGTGCCTCCGTTCGTTGCCTACGGTCCACACTCTACCGCCGCCGACAGAGAAGTCAAGCGTGACTTGCCACGAATCGACAGTGACCCATCTGGGACGCTGGGGCATCTGGACATGGGCGGGCGAGAGGTCCACCATGGCTTGCCATGAAGCAAGGGATCTCCGTCGAGGTAGGTGCGCAGATCAAGGCACAGAGAACTCGTCTCAAGTGGTCGCAGGCTTACCTCGGGTCCCTGTCGGGGCTGACTAAGCAGGCGATCCAGCAAATCGAGGCAGGGACGGTGAGTTCTCCCCTGACCACCCTGGAGCGCATCACGGACGCGCTGGGAACGAGTCTCGCCCAGGTCCTACCTCCGAAGCCCCGCAACCGCCGCGCAGCCTAGGGAGGCAGCCATGCTCCTCTTTGCGAAGCTGGCCCTGGCCTATGTCTCCATCGCTCTAGTTGTCTACCTCGCCGCAGAGCACGCGTTCTCAGCCGAGAGCAGGGCGCAGCGGAAGGCGCAGCACGGAGCACGGGCGTATTTCCGCGGGGAGAACTAGCCCGTGATCGCCGCTCTCTTCGTGGAGAAGGGCGGAGCGTACTACGGGATTCCGGACGTGGACCCGTGGGACGAGGAGCGGGACGCGCGGCTATACCCGGGCCCGTGGCCGGTGGTGGCGCATCCGCCGTGCGCGCGCTGGTGCAAGCTCGCCGGCTTGGTCGAATCACGGTACGGCATCAAGCGCCACGAGGACGGGGGCTGTTTCGCATCGGCCCTGGCCTCAGTCCGGCGCTGGGGTGGCGTGCTTGAGCATCCGGCCTTTACGGACGCGTGGTGGACCTTCTCGCTTCCCCGGCCGCCCACTTCCGGCGGTTGGGTACGGGGCATCGACGGCGGATGGGCTTGCCATGTCGAGCAGGGAGCATTCGGACACCGAGCCCCTAAGCCGACCTGGTTGTACGCATTCGCCATTGAACCTCCGTCCCTGCCTTGGGGACCGAGTGGCGCGACGGCCCGGCTCAATTCTTGGTACACGCCAACCAACGAGACCGAGCGCCGCACCAAGG
>Ga0335070_10000634_pt1 | contig 39589 bp, 32 predicted proteins | sample Lox_Sample_13_FD_206722 | JGI IMG/M metagenome (GOLD analysis project Ga0335070, IMG submission 206722) | Soil microbial communities from Loxahatchee National Wildlife Refuge, Florida, United States - Lox_Sample_1.3 | ecosystem: Environmental > Terrestrial > Soil > Wetlands | place: USA... | reverse complement strand
CCCTTGCCTTTCTATCGATGCGCTTCACCTCTATCCCGACCTCATCCCCAGAGACATGCACCTTGATGTAGTGGTGAAAGAAATGTTTCGGATCCTTCCCATGGAGCCCGCCCCCTGCTCCACCTGTCGTTCCCATTTTGGGAATTAAAATAGATGCCAGCTGGTCATTTGCCCATGTAAGTGAGGTCCAGCAGAATACGATTAAGCTGATTACGCTCAGTCTCATTTGGTGTTTACGCCTATCTTCTTATGCGCAATAATTATTATACTACAATTTGTTATTTGTAAGAATCCTACCCATTCAAGTACCTTCTGTCAACGAAAATTCGAGGTTGAGGATTTCCAGCTGAAACATTGCATGGATAAGGTCTACGCGGATTTGAAGAGGAAGGAGTCATCGGAAAAAGGGGGGGGGAGGAGTTACAGTCTGACATAACTCTAAGGTCAACGATTACTGTTTGCTATACGTAAAAAAGCCAATTCGGTGCCATTGCCACAGCACCCCGGCTTTGACCATGCATCTCACCCGTGGCTGCGATATTCAAATCAACCGGAGGAGAGAGGCCTGTAGAATATTGAATAAGAACCCTAAATAATACGTCTAAAAAAGTATCGATCAGGTCGGGCGGAAGGTCGACGTCGAACAGGAAAAATTAAATTCCGATTTACAGAAGCGGCGTTGTGAAGCAAGTGAATATTTTGATTTTTTGGATAATCTGAATGGTCGTAATTACGTACAAGAATAGAAACAAGAGAACGAGTGACCAAGTGTTAACGAAGAGAGAGGATTTGCTATGAAGACAAGAAAAAACTTTATGTGCACATTGATCTGGCTGGTTATCCTGCTAACGTTATCCCCCCTGCTGGTATTTGGCCAGGACCAGTCTACAGCAAACAAATTCAGGCAAGAAGAATTGGACCAGATGCTGGCACCCATTGCGCTTTATCCTGATTCGCTCCTGGCCCAGATTTTGATGGCATCCACCTATCCCCTTGAGGTTGTACAGGCAGAACGGTGGGTAAAGGCAAATAGAAATCTTACGGGGAATCAGCTCAACGATGCCTTGGATCGAAATGAGTGGGATCCCAGTGTAAAGGCTTTGGTGCGTTTTTCAGAGGTGTTGACGATGATGAGCGAAAGACTGGAATGGACCCAGAAACTGGGCGATGCCTTTCTGGATCAACAAGACGAAGTGATCGATACAGTTCAGAGACTGAGAGCTGAGGCGCAGGCCGCGGGTAACCTGAGGGACACCGAAGAACAGAGCGTGATTGTGGAAGACGGTGACATCGAGATCGAGCCTACGCAACCAGAGGTGGTCTATGTGCCAGTCTATGACCCGACCGTGATTTATGGGCCTTGGTGGCACCCGGCCTTCCCACCCTTCTTTTTCCTTCCTTCTCCCAGGGTGGTTATCGGCTTTCACGGAGCAATGGGGTTTGGGAGGGGCATAGCCGTCGGTAAAGCTTGGGGTTACGCATGGGGGCACTGGAATTGGAGGCATCATTCCGTTGATGTGAACATCGACCGCCACATAAACATTAACCGTAACATAAACATTGGCCGCACAAGCGTCCAGACGACTCAGTGGCAGCACGATGTGACTCATCGCAAGGGTGTGACTTATAGGAATGAGGTAGTCCGGGAGCGTTATGGTCAGACGGCAAGGGGAGCAGAAGCCCGTCGGGACTTCCGAGGCTTTCCACAAGCGACAAAATACCAACAGGCTCCAGTAGCTACTCGCCAGAGTTCTGTGGCAGCACAAGGCCCAAAAGCTTCAGTGCCTGCTCAACAAGGCCTTGATCTCAGTAAGAATAAGAGTTCCTTTGCGGACGTGGGGCGAGGGAGTGATGCACAAATCCAGAGCAACCGTGGTCTCCAAAGCCGCCAGAGCATGTCCTCAAAGGGAACAGGCGGTGTGAGCAAAGGCAACGTTGGCCGTCCCCGTTAAAGGTTGAACAAACCATTTAAACATCATAGTTCGATGGAGGATAAGCGATGTTTATCAATACATGGAATCAAAAGAAACGTTCGATGTGTCGTCTTGGTTTCGCAATCATAGCGGCAGTGATGATGATGGCTGGATTTTATCAGAGTGTTTTTGCAGCGGATACTAAGCAAAAGAGTTTCAAATCTCCTGAGGAGGCCGTTAACGCACTTGTTAGTGCGGTCAAGGGGCATGATACGAAGGAATTACTAACGATCTTTGGTCCTGCAGGGAAAGAGCTTATTTTTTCTGGCGACGAGGTTGTCGATAAGGCAGGGCGAGGTCGTTTTGTTAAGGCTTATGAGGAAATGAACAAACTGGTGATTGAGAATGACAAGAAAGTCATCCTCAATGTGGGAAATGAGGAGTGGCCTTACCCAATTCCTATTGTTAAGAAGGGTGAAAGCTGGTTCTTCGATACCAAGGCAGGGAAGGAAGAGATCCTCAACCGCAGAATCGGTCGCAACGAACTCAATGCCATCCAAGTGTGTCTGGCCTATGTGGATGCACAGCGTGAATACGTGCTGAAGGACCGGGATGGGGACAAGTTACTGGAATACGCCCAGAGGTTTATGAGCAGGGAAGGGGAAAAGAATGGCCTTTACTGGGAGGCGAAAGAGGGAGAACAACGAAGCCCCCTTGGTCCCTTAATCGCCAAGGCTGCCGTGGAGGGATATACTGGAAAGAGGCCCGTTGGAAGACGAACCCCTTATCATGGGTATTATTATAGAGTTCTGAAGGCCCAGGGCAAGAACGCACGGGGAGGGGAATACGATTACGTAGTAGATGGCAAGATGATTGGTGGGTTTGCTTTGGTCGCCTACCCTGCTGAATATGGTAGCTCCGGGATCATGACCTTTATGGTGAATCAGGATGGTGTGGTATACGAAAAGGATCTGGGTAAAGACACTGAGAAAATTGCAGCAGCCATGAAGAAATTCGATCCAGATGAGACCTGGAAGAAGGTGGAATAATCCTTTCAGAGAGTATTGTCCGTGATATGGCGATTTTTTAATTTAGAATGGGGAGGTTTTCCCCATATTTTATCCATCCATCCTCTTTTTAGGATTTAATTTTTCCTTATCGATTTCCATTAGAAATATTGTATTGCCTGACGAGATTCAAAAACAAGGAGGAAGTAACACAGGCGATAGTTTGAGATGTTCCTCCCTGAATGGCCCGATAGCTTGCCACTGCACTGCCTTCCAAGAAATTACGATCTGACAATCAAATCAATTCCCGGATTCATTCCATTTGTTACTGGTTGAAGTGTTGCGTCTCGGCAGGCCATTCGATATGATTCATGGTCCTGAGTTTACCAAAGGGCTCACGAGTGAAGTCGAGGGAAAGGCCGGGGAGTCGAAGGGTAGAATCGAAGGGTTGACTTCTGGACTAATTGTTCCTAAATATCTTAAGGAAAGCCCACGGCAACCTATGCTCCTTGACCCTCCCTTCCCAATAGGGGCCCGATCGGAACGGTATAGGAAACTGAATGTGGAGATGAAATATGAATGAAACACTGGCACATCTAATCGATCAGACGGCACTTCGATTAAATGAAAAGAAAGCCATCCTCTTTTTGAGAAAAGGAAAATTAGAAACTGAAGTCACCTATTCTTCCCTTCAACAGATTTCTAGTCGCGTAGGTAACGCTTTAATTGATATGGGACTAAAGAAGGGTGAAAGAGTTATTCTCTATATGCCCAAAAGTGTGGAACAGGTGATGTTTCATCTCGGCGTTCAGAGGACCGGCGCCATTTCCGTCATCCTCAATCCGGGTTTCAAAAAAGAAGAAATGGCATATTTTCTGAAAGATACCGATGCTAAGATTCTCGTGGTCGGCAAGAAAGAAGAGGCATTGATCCGATCGATCGACGACAAGAGACTTATCCTTTCTATTGATACCGAAAGCCCTTTTCATCAAGAAAAATTATTCCCTAAACATTCATCCCAGATATCCAAGATGGAATTTACTTCGCACGACCCTGCCCTTCTCATCTACACTTCCGGCACAACGGGCCAACCCAAGGGGGCGATTCTCACTCAAGAAAACCTCGTCCAAGACGCAAAGAATATCGTCCACATCTGGGAGATCACGGAGAGGGACGTGCTCTGCCACGCTCTTCCCCTCTTTCATGTCCATGGATTGTGCTTTGCCCTTCATACCGCATTAATCGCCGGTGCAAAGATAATCATGTGCGATGAATTTTCACCTGAAACGGCCATCGATATTCTCTCCCGGCAGAAAGGGGAATTGGCTTGTACCATGTTTATGGCCGTTCCGACGATGTATTTAAGAATGATCGACAGGATGGAGGCGAGGAAACAGAGCTTCAATCACCTTCGCCTATTAGCCTCCGGCTCTGCTCCACTTCTCCCAAAAGATTTTGAAAGGATCAAGGAGGTGTTTGGAAACGAACCCGTAGAGAGGGAAGGAATGTCCGAAACAGGAATGAATTTTTCAAATCCCCTGCGGGGCGTAAAAAAATCCGGATCGATTGGCCTTCCCTTGCCCAATGTGGAAGCAAGAATTGTAGACCCGGAGACATTCCAGGATTTGGACGTGGGCGAAGTTGGAGAGATCTGGTTAAAAGGACCGAATGTCAGTCCTGGTTATTGGAAAAAACCACAGGAAACTGAAGCTGTGTTCGTAAACGGATGGTTTCGGACGGGCGACCTGGGGAAAAAAGATAAGGATGGTTATTACTACATTACCGACCGATTAAAGCATATCATCATCTCCGGAGGAGAAAATATTTCTCCGAAGGAGGTCGAATCGGTGATCAATGAACACCCGCAGGTATTGGAATCGTGTATTGTCGGCATTCCAGATGAGAAGTGGGGAGAGAAGGCTGTGGCTGCTGTGGTATTAAAACCAGGAACCACCGTCGAAGCAAATGAAATCCAGAATCATTGTAAAAATCATCTTTTGGATTGGAAATGCCCTAAGGAGGTTTTCTTCGTGAAAGAACTCCCCAGAAACAGAATGGGAAAAGTCATGAAAGAGGAAGTGTTGAGCAAGGTCTTATTGCCAAATATCTCACCTCTCAAATCACACTGAGACTCTCCGTTTATCCACAAACACCCTCCGCAAAAAAGTAATGAATCTCAAGACCTACCGTAGTAGAATGATAGCAGGGAGAGGAGAATAGCATGGAGCGAGAACTGAAAAAAACACCACTCAATGCCTGGCATCGTGAGCACGGGGCGGAGATGGTTAAGTTTGGAGGCTGGGAGATGCCTATTTCCTACAAGCGAGGGATTCTCGAAGAGCATCTGGGAACGAGAAGATATGGGGGACTCTTCGATATTTCCCACATGGGCCGTTTTTCAATATCCGGAAAAGATGTCCTTCCCTTCCTGCTTCATGTTTTGACGAACAATGCGTTTGCCCTCGACCCCGGGATGGCCCAGTATACGTTGATTCCAAATGAACAGGCAGGCGCGCTTGATGACGCCTACCTTTACCGATTGGACGAAGACGACGCCGACCCCAGAAGTTATCTTCTTGTCGTCAATGCCGCTACGAGGGAGAAGGACTGGAATTGGTTTGTAGAACAGAAGAAAAGATTCCCTGATGTCATCATTGAAGATAAGACCGAAGAAATAGGCATGATGGCTTTTCAAGGCCCATCGTCTAAGAAAGTCTTGGAGAAAATTTTGAAACTGCCCGATCCCTGGAGAAACCGGTTGAGGACCTCCGACTTCGAGGGAACTTGGGCCATGGTGTCGAGGACGGGCTATACCGGCGAACCCATCTGTTTTGAGCTTTTCATACCCCGCGAAAAATTAAAATCCCTATGGGAAATGATTCTCTTGCTCGGCGAAAAAGAAGGTATTGTCCCGGTGGGCCTGGGCGCAAGGGATACTCTCCGAACAGAGGCGGGCCTTATTTTGTACGGAAATGAATTAGGCCTCGACACGGAGGGGAATGAGATTCCAATTTACGCTGTTCTCCCCGCAGCAAGAGTGACAGTGAGCCTCTCTTCCTTGAAAGGAGACTTCATTGGAAGGCAAGCTTTACGGGCACAGTATGAAGAGGTGAATAGAAGAGAGAATGGTTACCCTTTGCCACCGAAGGAAAAAAGGCTTGTTCCTAAGAGCATTGTCCCCTTTCTCGTCACCGGGGAAGGGATTGCCAGGCGAGATTATGAGGTCTTTGCAGACGGCAAAGCCGTGGGCCATGTCACCAGCGGCACGATGGTTCCTTACTCTGTTTTTACCGAGATGAGCATCCTGGGGACACCCACTGAGGAGAAGAAGATGAGGCCGGTCGGACTTGCTTATCTTGACTCAGACCTTGAGGAGGGACAAAAAATAGAGATCCGACACCGGGGAAAAGCTATTGGAGGATTGATTGTGGAAAGCAATCTCTCGGCTGAGGCGCCACCCTATGCCCACCCTGTTTTTGTGCAAAAGCCACCTATGATTAAGCACAAGGGAGGAAACCTGAAGGACCTCGCTACGCAACTGATGTCTCAGGCAGTCCAAAATACCCATTGGAGACAGAAAGAGGCTTTCAACTTAATTCCTTCAGAACAGACTCCTTCCCTTTTAGTCAAAGCCTTCTCCATTATGGACCCTTCTGACCGATATGCTGAACATCGTAAATTCAAAGCCTTTGAGGATAAAGAAATTTTTTATTATCAGGGGACGAAGCTCATCGAGGAAGTGGAAACCCTCTTGATCGAGGAGTTCAAGAATTTTCTTCAATGTTCTGAAGCGGAGACCAGAGTGATCAGCGGGCAGATCGCCAATACGGCGGTCTTCAGCGGCTTGATGGATTACCTCAACCGTTTCTATCGGAAGAGCGATCCGCGAAGGATCAGTAAAGTGATGAACCACCATCTAAGCAGGGGCGGACATCTCAGCGCCCAACCCATGGGCGTCCTGAGAGACTTTGTCTGCGTTGACCCTTTCATGGAGAGGCGAGCTGCCATTGAATTCCCGGTTCTTGCGGAAGATCCTTATCAAATCGATCTGGAACAGACGAGAGAGCTTCTGGAGGTGCACAAACCGGAGCTGATCATCCTTGGAAAGAGCATGATGATCTATCGGGAGCCCATCAAAGAGATTGCCCAAATGCTTTCAAAGATTCAGCCTAAGCCAATTATTCTCTATGATATGGCTCATGTGCTTGGCCTGGCCGGCCCGTATTTTCAGGAGCCTTTCAAGGAAGGTGCGGATATCGTCACAAGCTCGACCCACAAGACGTTTTTCGGACCCCAGAGGGGCGTCATCGCCAGCAACATGTCCGAAGGGACGGAGTATGAGGATCTCTGGGAGGCTATTTTGAACAGGGTTTTTCCCGGCAGTGTAAGCAATCATCATCTGGGGACCCTTTTAGGGTTGCTCATGGCCTCCTATGAAATGAATGCTTTCAAATCCGAGTATCAAAAAGCAGTCGTTTCAAATGCCAAGTCCTTTGCGCGGGCTTTGAAGGATCGAGGGCTGGCCGTCGAAGGAAATCCAGCCATCGGATATACGGAGACGCACCAGGTCATCGTAAGGGTGGGTTATGCCAAAGGTCCGGCAATGGCCAATCGGCTGGAAGAGAACAATATCATGGTCAATTATCAGGGGGCGCCGGATGATGAGGGATTCACCGCCGCCAGTTGTTTGAGGATGGGAGTCCAGGAGATGACCCGATTCGGGATGAAAGAAGAAGATTTCGGCCAATTAGCGGATTATATCAGCCAGGTTATACGACACGATCGGTCATTGACAGGTGATGTCTCTCAATTCAGAAAGCGATTCACTGAGATGATATATTGCCTCCCCATGAATGAGGCTGCTCCGTTGGCCAAAAAGCTGTGGCAGGCTCTCGTCTAAACAAAGTACTCGGCAAGATAATGGCTCCCCATTATCTCCTCCACTCGGGGCTCATCTCCGCTAATTGGTAAAAGAACCTGGGTTTCTCCAGGCTCGTTATCCTGCCCCAGTTTTCCATGACGTCCTCGGGCGTCGGGATCTTGTTCCCGTCCGAAAGAATGACGCCTTCCCCTGTCATGATCGCAGACCTGCTGAAATAGCCCAAGCCTGCATTAATAATAATTCCGGAATCCTGGCACTGTTCGGAGCACATATAGAGAACTGCAGGAACCACAAACTCAACACCCATCCTATTAAAGATGTCAGGGGGCACGACACCCTCAGTGAGCCGGGTGCCTGCAACGGGAGCAATTACATTAACCTTTACATCGTATTTAGCGCCTTCGAGCTTTAGCGCATTGGCAAAGCCCACGACGCCCATCTTGGCGCTCGCATAATTCGTCTGACCAAAATTGCCAGCGAGACCGGACGCTGACGTGGTCATTACAATTCTCCCATAATTTTGGCTCACCATGGCAAGGTAAGCAGGCTTGGTAACACAGAAGGTTCCCTTCAGATGGACAGCTATCACAGTATCCCACTTTTTCTCGTCCATCTTTACAAAACTGCTATCCAGAAGTATTCCCGCATTATTGATAAGGATATCCACTTTCCCAAAAGCATCGATCGCGGTCCGGACAATATTTCCTCCTCCCTCCACAGTCGCAACATTATCGTAATTAGGGACGGCCTGACCACCCAATCCCTTTATCTCTTCGACGACGTGATCAGCTGCCGAAGTACTTGAACCAATTCCACCCTTTGACCCACCCAGATCATTGACCACGACTTTCGCTCCTCGCTTTGCAAGCTCAATCGCGTAATTTTTACCCAGTCCTCCGCCCGCACCCGTGACAATGGCTACCCTTCCCGTAAAATCTATTCTCGACATAGTCACATCCTCTCACTCGACCGCTGGGGGTGCCTGGAAATGACAACCTCACAGCAATCATCACCTTGATTCAGATTCTTTGTATGTCGAACAAGCACATCCATCTCTTTTCCAAATAACCCCTTCGCAAGTCAACAACTCTATTTAATGATATTGATCAAAATTCTTTTGCATCAAACGTAGATAATGATTAGCAAAACGGGGACCGCTTGTCAATTTTTCATCCCTTCCGGACAATTCAAAACGGCGGCTAGAGCCTTCCCCACCCTGCGCTGAAGGATAATAAAATGTGATGGGTTTCACTTGACTCCATTCCCTTTTTTTATTACCATTGGGTCGAAAAATAGGGAGGCAAAAATGGGAAAGACTTTCATGCCGAAAATCAGAACGGAGAGGGAATTGAAGCGAACCCAGTTGCAGGGGCTTCAATGGACGGTAAACCATGTTTATAAAAATTCCGAATTTTATCACAAAAGGCTCGAGGAAGCCGGTGTCAAGCCCAGACATATCAAATCCTTGAAAGATATTGCTAAACTTCCCTTTACTTCTTCGAAAGACCTTCAGGAAGGTTATCCTTTTCCCTTAAGATCGATTCCCTTTGAAAAGATCGTTCGAATTCACGCCTCTTCCGGAACGACAGGAAAACGTAAAGTCCTTTGCTACACCCAGAAGGATATTAATGACTGGGCTAATATGTTCGCCAGGTGTTATGAGATGGCCGGCCTGACACCTAAGGACCGGGTACAGATTGCAGTTGGATACGGTGTTTGGACAGCCGGAGTTGGCTTCCAATTAGGAGTCGAAAAGTTGGGGGCCATGGCCGTTCCCATCGGTCCTGGTAATATTGACCTGCAATGTCAGTTCTTGGAAGACTTTCAGTCAACCGTTCTTTGCTCTACCGCCTCGATGGGCATCCTCATGGCAGAAGAAGTTGAAAAAAGGAGCCTGAGAGGAAAAATTGCTCTGAAAAAATTAATTATGGGCTCTGAACGCTCGAGCGACGCCCAGAGAAAGAAGATGAAAGAACTGCTGGGCGTTGAACACGTTTTTGATATCCCAGGTCTCACGGAACTTTATGGCCCGGGAACAGGACTGGACTGTATTTATCATGAGGGGATACACTATTGGGCGGATTATTACATCCTCGAAATCCTCAATCCAGAAACGCTTCAACCTGTCCCACCCGGAGAGATTGGTGAAATGGTGATTACGACCCTACGGAAAGAGGCTGCCCCTCTCGTCCGCTACCGAACCAGGGATCTCACCAAACTCATTCCGAAACGATGTTCCTGCGGTTCCATCCTTCCGATGCATGACCGATTGCTCGGCCGTTCGGACGATATGTTTATCATCAGGGCAGTCAACATCTACCCCGGCCAGATCGATCATATCCTTTCCAACACAACAGGAGCGGGAAGTGAATATCAGATTCACCTCGAGCGCAAAGAGGACGGAAAGGATTATATGACGATTAAGGTTGAGAGGACGGAAGGGGGTAATCCCGCTGAAGATTCCGCCTTGACAAGAACGGTCGAAGAAGAGATTAAGAAACAGATCCTCGTGAGCGGTAAGGTGGAGATCGTTAACTATGGTGCCCTTCCCAGGTCAGAACGAAAGACCAAACGCGTCTTTGACAACCGGGGAATCTAAAACGATTTCGGAATGTAGAATGCGGAATGCGGAATCAAAATCTCTAAACCTTGCAATCTAAATCAAATCACGGATTTTGGGTTTCAGATTTCAAATCCGCAATCTGCAAACCCTGCCTACCGGCAGGCAGGCGGAATCCAAAATTGGAGTGCGAAAAATGATCCCACGAATAGAGAAAATCTTGTATGCCACAGATCTGAGTAAAAACTCTGCCTATGCGTATCGATATGCCATGAGCATGGCGGAGAAATATGGTGCGGAGATTATTATTCTCCATGTCATCGAACCGATTCCCGCTGCAGCCAAGCATTATATGAAAATTTATGTAGACGAGGCTAAATGGGATGAAAAAATCAAGTACGAGCAGGAAATGGCAATAGAACTGATCAAAAAACGCTTAGAAGAGTTTTGTAAAAAGGAAAGTCAAGATGCACCTCAATGTCTTGCACTGGTCTCAACAATTCTTGTTCGTCCAGGCCACCCTGTGGAAGAGATTTTAAAAGCAGCAGATGAAGAGCAGTGTAGCCTGATTGTCCTCGGAACTCATGGGAAAGGATTCCTGAGACACACCTTTCTGGGAAGCGTAGCCCGCTCGGTATTGGATCGGGCCAGAAAACCGGTTTTCATCGTCCCCCTGCCGCATGAAGAAACCGGCTTAACTATTGGAGACATTTGATATATTTGGAAGGGACAAAAGGAGGTGATGGAAGTAAAAAAAAGGTTGACAGGAGACCGGGATATTGTATACAGTATACCGTTAATGAGTCATTAAACTCAAAGGAGGTTCAGAAAATATGAAACAAAAGAGTATAGCCGTCATGCTAATGGTAGCGTTCCTATTTGGGATTAGTTTGTTCTCTGTCCCTGCCCAAGCGCAAATCAAACTCACCTACGCAAACTTCCCTCCTGCCACGACTTTCCCATGTGTTCAAATGGAGGAATGGAAAAAGGAGGCAGAAAAAAGGACGGGTGGAAAGGTAGCCGTGCAGACCTTCCCGGGTAGCACCCTGCTCAATCCAAAAAACATGTTCGAAGGGGTCATCTCTGGGACAGCTGACATTGGCTGTTTAGCAATGAGTTATCAACCGGGCCGTTTCCCCATTTCAGAGGCGATTGATCAGCCTGTTGGGTTTTCGAGTGCAAAAGCTGCAAGCCTTGCTCTTTATGATCTTATCGAAAAATATAATCCAAAAGAATTTGAACAGGTAAAGATCATCACCTTGTTCACCTGCCCGCCCGCAAATATTATGACCATTAAGCCTGTGAAATCTCTAAAGGATTTAAAGGGACTGGAGTTGAGGGTCGGTGGAACCCAAGCGGATATCATAAAAAATTTAGGTGGAATTCCGGTCGCCATGCCACAATCTGATACACCCGAGGCACTCCAGAAGGGCACAGTCAAGGGCCATGTGTCTTCAATGGAAGTCCTGAAAGACTTTAATTATGCCGCATACACACCCAATGCAACTATTGCAAACTTATGGGTTGTTACTTTCGCTGTAGTGATGAATAAAGATAAATGGAACTCTTTGCCTGCCGATGTAAAAGAAAAGATCGATGGTATGAGAAAGGAATGGGCAGAGTGGACAGGAAAGTATGTTGATAATCATGTCCTAGAAGCGCTTAAGTGGTCGAAGGAAAAATATAACCTCCAAATCTGGGAACTTTCTGCTGCTGAGAGAACCGAGGTACCCAAGCTCATCAAACCCCTCATCGATGGCTACATCGAGAGAGTCACCAAAGCGGGGTTAGCTGGCAACCAAATCATGAAGGATGTTTACGCTTTAAAGGAGAAGTACGAAAAACAGTATAAGTAATGAGTCATAAGGTGTCTGGGTATTTCCCAGGCACCTTATTTTATTGGAATGGACGGGGGAAGATAATGAGTTATCTTGAAAAAATAAATGTATTTTTGAATAAGATTCTTATGATTGTAGGTAGTGTAGCCGTACTGCTTCTCATGTCCATTGCAACAGTGAATGCGTTTATGAGACTCCCTTTTATTAAAGCAACTTGGCGAGGGGCTTATGAAACAGTGGGGTTTTTAGGAGCCATCGTCATCGCTTTTGCACTCGGTTACACGCAAAGAAGAAAAGATCATATCGTTGTTGATATACTAACAGAGAAGTTTCCCAAAAAGGTGAACAGGGTTCTCGATGGGATTAATTATTTTATCACGACGATTTTCTTTGCTCTCGTTTCCTGGCAGGTATTCGCTTGGGGGATGAAGATATCGAAATCAGGGGAGGTCTCGGAAACCTTAAAAATCATGTTTCACCCCTTTATATATAGCGTCTCGCTTGGGTTCGCAGTATTCTCGCTCACACTCATTCTGGATTTTCTTAAGAACCTCAAGAACAAGGAGGACTAAATAAAAGATGGAAGGACCTCTTGTTGGAGTCTATGGAATTCTTTTCATGTTTATCGTCCTCTTCTTGCTCAGAATACCTGTAGGCTTTACGATGGCATTGGTTGGGTTTTTAGGATTCAGTTATATCGCTGGTTTCAAAGCAGCCCTGGGAATGATTGGCACAGATATGTGGAATATTTTCTCGAATTATGGCCTGACCGTCATCCCCATGTTTATTTTAGTAGGAGAATTCGCACATTACGGAGGATATAACGATACTCTATACTTCACCACCTACAAATGGTTTGGTCATTATAAAGGGGGCTTAGCAATCACCACGATCATGGCATGTGCCGCCTTCTCAGCGATCAGTGGTTCCAATACCGCCACGGCTGCAACGATGGGTTCAGTGGCCCTACCAGAGATGAAAAAATATCATTACAACCCAATACTCAGTGCAGGCTCTGTGGTGGCGGGGTCTACCCTCGGGGTCATGATTCCTCCGAGTATTGTGCTGGTCGTTTATGCAATCTATACAGGCCAATCCATTGGTAAACTATTTTTCGGAAATATCATACCCAGTGCCATACTGACTATCTTAATCGCAGCTACCGTAATATACATCTGTTATCGACATCCGGACTGGGGTCCAAAAGGACCCAAAAGTACCTGGAAAGAAAGGTTTAAGGCCCTTCCCGATGCAATCGATATCGTCATTCTGTTTCTTATCATTATGGTTGCCCTTTTTACAGGGATGGTAACCGCTACAGAGGCTGCGGCAGCAAGCAGCGCTGTTGGTCTAATCATCTGTATTGTAAGAAAAAAACTGACATGGAAGGGATTTGTTTTATCATGCGTTGACACCCTTCGTATTTCATGCCTGGTTTTTATGATCGTTGCTGGTGCTACAATTTTTGGCCGTTTTCTGGCTGTAACCAGATTACCCTTTGAAGCAGCATCATGGATCAGTACTCTTCCGTTGCCAAATTGGATGTTGCTCTGGATCATATTAATCTGCTATATGGTCGGCGGCTGTGTCATGGATGCCCTTGCCTTTCTTTTGATATCCCTTCCCATTTTTTACCCCATCGTTCAACAAATGGGTTACGACCCAATCTGGTATGGCCAGGTCATTACGATCACCACTACCATGGGAGCCCTCATGCCACCCATTGGGATCTGTTGTTATGTGGTTGCGGGAATGGCCAAGGATATTCCCATCGGAACAGTCTTTAGAGGTGCCGTATATTATATTCCTACTTACATTATCGCTAATATTCTACTTATGCTCTCTCCTTACTGGACCGTTTTAGTTTTATCAGATCTTGTGAAATGAAACTCCCCTTACCCTCGCCGATCCTTCGGGAGAGGCAAATGGAAAATGGCATCGGAGGCGTCTATGAAAAAGTTTGATTACTTTAAACCAAAGACCCTGGAAGAAGCGCTCACCCTTTTTGCTAAGTACCGCGGGAAAGCAAAACTGATTGCGGGCGGGACGGATGTCATCGTCATGATCAAACAGAAAACGATGGCTCCCGACGCTCTCGTCTCGCTCCGGGGAATTCCGGGTCTGGACCAGATTAAGTTCAATGGCTCATTGAGCATCGGACCGATGGTTACCCACCGGGCGATTGAGAAGTCTGAGATCATCAGAAAAAATTTCTCTGCATTAACCGATGCCGCCGATTACCTCGGTTCCGTACAGATCCGAAACGTCGCCACCATCGGCGGCAACATCTGTACGGCTGCCCCTTCCGCAGATACCGCCACTCCTCTCCTGGTCCTCGGAGCCCAGGTCAGGATCAAAAGCCTCAAGGAAGAAAGAACCATTTCTATCGAGGAATTCTTCAAAGGGCCGGGAGAGACCGTGCTCAAAGCAGGAGAAATCGTTCAAGAGCTGCTCATCCCCAAGCCTCTGCCGAATACTGGATCGGCTTATTATAAGCTACAGAGACGACTCGCCCTGGATCTTCCTCTCTTAGGAGTGTCGGTTCTCCTTTCCCTCGACAAAGATAAGATCACCTGCTCAGACATGCTCTGTACGGCTTCCCCCATTTCATCCATCCTCCATAAGATGGAGGAAGATAACATTGTATGCAAAGAAGTGAGGATCGCCTTAGGAGTTGCAGCACCCACTCCCTGGAGGGCGGTGAAGGCAGAGGGCCTTTTGAGGGGCAAAAAACTGAGTGACGAACTCTTAGAAGAGGCGGCAGAAACCGCCGCCACAGAAGCTCAACCCAGGGATACCATCCGAGGAGAGGCCTGGTACCGGAGGGACATGATTAAGGTTATGGTCAAGCGGATGGCGATGAAATCGATTGAACGAGTAGTTCAATCCGAAGCAACGGTGTTTCCGGAAAGATTATGGTAAACCATTCTGTAGCGCCCTCATTTATTGGGGGCGAAATATCCGTTCCGATAAGATCGGAACGCTACAAAATGTCGAGGAGAATGAATCCATGAAACAGATCATCAAATTTAGTTTGAATGGAGAATCGGTTGAGGTGGAGATCGAATCTCATCTCACCCTTCTGCAATTGTTGAGGGATAAGTTAGAGCTTACCGGAACAAAAGAAGGGTGCGGCATGGGTGAATGTGGGGCCTGTACTGTTCTTTTAGACGGAAAAACGGTCAATTCCTGCATCCTCCCCGCCATGGAGGTGGATGGAAAGAGTGTGACCACCATTGAGGGTTTGACCGACGCCCAGGGCAATCTTCATCCCATTCAGAAGGCGTTCATCGAATATGGAGCGGTCCAGTGTGGTTTCTGTTCTCCCGGAATGGTGCTCTCTGCAAAAGCCCTCCTGGACGAAAATCCAAAACCGACGGAGGAAGAGATTCGCCACGGGATTGCGGGAAACCTGTGCCGCTGCACAGGATATCTCCAGATCGTTCAGGCCATCAAAGTAGCGAGTGGACAATAGCATTGTGGATTGCAGATTGTAGATTGCGGATTTAAAAATCCGAAATCCCAATTCCGAAATCCGAAATTAGGCAGGAGGTTATCATGGAAGAGTTCATCAACATTGGAAAGCGAATCCCCAAGATGGATGCAGAGGACAAGGTGACGGGCAAAGCCATCTACATTAACGACCTCAAGCTCCCGGGGATGCTCTATGGAAAAATTCTCTATAGCCCCCATCCCCATGCGAAGATCGTAAGCATCGACACCTCTAAAGCAGAAAAAGTTCCCGGGGTAAAGGCGGTTTTGACGGGTTACAATATTCCTCCCATCAAATTCGGTGTTTATAAAGACAACGTCCCCCTCAAGGCTAATAAAGTCTGCTCCATGCGGGACGAGGTCGCTGCCGTGGCTGCCACAGACCCTGATATTGCCGAAGAGGCTCTCAATCTGATCAAGGTCGAATATGAAATCCTTCCTGCCCTGTTTGACCCTGAAGAGGCCATGAAGGAAGGTGCACTGCTCATCCACGAGGAACATGTGGGCGGTAAGGAGAAGAAACCAACGAATGTCCTCAATCTCCCCTGGAGGCTGATTGCAGGAGATGTGGATGAGGCAAGAAAGAATTCTGCTTATGTTGCCGAAGATCGTTTCAAAGTAACTTGGGTCGCTCACTGCTGCCTCGGAACGAGCGGCTGCGTCGCTCAGTTCGACCAAAAAAATAATTTGACGATGTACAGCATCACTCAGATCCCATCCCTCGCCCAGAGGGATTATACCGATGCCCTGGCAACCATGGGTTTGAAAAATAAAAAGGTTCGAGTCATCAAAACAACGATTGGTGGTGGATTTGGTAGCAAACTCGACACCTATGCCTTTGAATACATCGCCATCTTGCTCGCTCATAAGACGCGAAAACCCGTCAAGATTCTCTTCAGCCGTGAAGAGGAGTTTTTCGCCACTTCCCCCAGGCAGCCTGCTATCATCAATATCGCACAGGGATGCACCAAGGACGGAAGATTGACCTTTCGAGACATTCGAATGGTCCTCGATAACGGTGCCTATACGTCATGGGGTGCCACCACACCCTCGGTGATGATGATGCCTATTTCCTCTCTTTATAAAGTCCCCAACGTCCGATATGTCGCCAAATGCGTCTACACCAACAACACCTATTCTCAGGCTATGAGAGGGTATGGAAATCCGCAAGCGACCTTTGCCATCGATTCCCAGATCGACATGCTCGCAGAGATGGCCGGCATCGATCCTCTCGATTTCAGGATGAGAAACGCCAACACCCCGGGCGAAGTGACGCCCCAGAACTTCAAGATCACTACATGCGGTCTCAGGGAGTGCATCGATGTCGTGGCGCAGAAGTTGGACTGGCGCCAGAATCGCGGAAGAAAAGACGGAAGGGGCATGGGGATGGCTTCGATGATTCATGTGGGGGGAGGCGCCCGGGTTTATAAATCCGACGGCTGCGGAACGATCATCAAGATCGATGATTTTGGAACCGTCAATGTCATCACCGGTGCCACGGATATGGGACAGGGTTCGGATACGGTCATCGCACAAATTGTTGCCGAAGAACTCGGTGTCAGGGTGGAAGATGTTGTGGTGACTCATACCGATACGGATATCTGCCCCTGGGATGTCGGGGCTCATGCCAGCCGAACAACCTTTGTGGCCGGGAACTCAGCAAGGGGTGCAGCAAAAAAAGTAAAGGAACAACTCCTCGAGGTAGCGGCCAAGTCATTGGGCGAAAATCCCGAGAATCTCGATATGCGAGATCGAACGATCATTTCAAAGAAAGACCCCGAGAAAAAATCTCCTTTGGGAAAGGTATTAAGAGCAGCCCATTACACTGCCGGCGGAAGCATGATCATGGCGGAACATTTCTACGATCCGACGAATGAAAATTTAGACAGAGAATTTAAAGGAAATCTCTCCGTCACTTATGCCTTCGGAACGCACGGTGTAGAGGTCGAGGTCGACAAGGAAACCGGTCAGGTCAAAATCCTAAAATACATTGCTGCTCACGATGTGGGAAGGGCGATCAACCCGATGCTCCTGGAAGGTCAGGTCTACGGCGGCGCAACGATGGGAATTGGTTATGCCCTCACGGAGAGGTTGATTCTACAAAATGGAAAAGTGATGAATCCAAACTTCCTCGACTATAAAATGCTCACAGCCAAGGACGTTCCGAATATCGAGCCGATTGTCGTCGAAACCAATGATCCTTTCGGACCCTTCGGGGCGAAAGGAATCGGTGAGCCGGGGTCGGTTCCAACGGCGCCGGCGATCGCCAACGCCATTTACGATGCAGTAGGCGTAAGAATCAAAGAACTTCCCATCACTCCGGAAAAGGTACTGGCGGCCCTAAAGGAGAAAAACACGTAGAGTCATTTGACACTAAGTTATCGGGGCAATGAAGGAAAAAGCGTCGGCGTTCATGACCGGCACTTTTTCCTTTTGACCTCGTATTAAAAGACCCGGATCATTGATGGACGACCCATTGTCCATAAAAAGAGGTCGGGTTGGGATTGACTTTCTCCTCTGACTTTGATCAATTCTGCCACGATGCCGACGGCGAAAGAAAATCTCACCGTCTAAAAAGGTAACTTACACTTTTTCCATCTTTTCCTGTATCACGCGCTTAGATGCTTCGACAACCTCCGGATCAAATTGTTTTCCGGCATTCTTATGAATCTCCTCGAGCGCTTCCCACGGTGGCATTCCCTTCCGATAAGGACGGTCACTCGTCATCGCATCAAAAGCATCTGCTACAGCAACGACACGAGCACCTAACGGAATTCTAACCAGGTCCTTATTTTCTGGTTCGTCAGTCCCTTTCATGAAATAGTTATGATGTGAGACGACAATTGGAACCACTTCCTTCAGAACCGATCCCACGGAAGAAAGGAGATAGGCTCCTTTCACGGTATGCTCATCGAGTAACTCCTTTTCTTCCGAAGTTAATTGAGCTGCCTTTCGAAGGATGTCCCCACTGATCTCGATCTTCCCGATATCGTGCAGCAATCCCGCCACTCGGATATTCTCTACCTCACCTCGCGACAATCCCATTGCAATAGCAATTTCCATGGCCAATTCCGAAACTCTGACAGAGTGCCCTTTTGTGTAGCGATCCGTTGATTCGAGATATTTAGAAAGAATTTCTAGAACACCGATATAGGCGTTCTTTAAATCTCGTAAACGACGCTCATTCTCCTCATAGAGCGTCCCCACCACAACGCTTGCCAAGATAAGAAACCCACCCCAAGAAGAGAGTTTCGTAAGGCTACTCAGCAATTCCTTCTCTTTCAGGAACGCGTGGGGGAAATACAAAGTCGAGATCACAACTGCCAGAATTGAGAGGATAGCAGTGAGAAGGCCCATGCGACGCCCCAAAAAATATCCGGCTGAAAGCACCGGGAGATAATAGAAATTAAGAATAACAGACTTCTCTTCGATCAAGTATGTCCCTGCGAATGCCGCCACAAGGATTACACTCACCAGAATCTTTTCAAAATTCTTGATAATGAATTGCTTTAATTGTTCCATAATGAATGCTTATATGGACCGTTTCCCATCAGATGGTAGCAATTCTCATACCAAACATTAACACTCTATAACTGGTTACTATTAAAGGACTTTTATAGACCTAACAATTTTAGGTCTCAAAAATGGTAAATTTCTTGCCACCATTGTTGCACAACCATGCTTTTAAAATTAAATGGAATTTCGTTAAACTAACATAGCAGCCACTGAAAAAGGGACTGATTAAAACATGGGTGGGAAATAATAGAATAGGTATAGATGTCGCGTCGATAAGTAATAAAGAGGTGAGAGATTCTGGATTGGGATGCTGCTTCCCTCTCAATAATCGCTGTTACTTAGGCAAGAGTTTCGATGAGATGTCTCGAAAATCAAGTGGTAAGAAAATTCTTTCTCCTGTGTAAGTTTAGCACGTTCTAATTCTTCTTTATGGCTGTCTCTAACTCATCCATAAGGTCTTGCATATCCTTGTCTCCATTCTTTTCAGCCTTGAGCCTCCTTAGGGCTTCCGAGTCATCGATCATCTTATGTAATCGAATGGCAAACTCATCGAGAGAAAATGGTTTTTTGATGAACTCTCGAGCTCCAGCGGATATTGCTACGCCTGCAGAATATTCTTCGTCAAACGCAGTCATTACCATTATAGGAAGTTCAGGGTATTGTAATGAAATCTTATTCGTGAGAATTATCCCATCCATATTGGGCATTTTTATGTCCGTTATGACAATGTCGATTTTGTTTCTTTTCATTTTATCCAGGGCATCAACCCCATCGATTGCCATGACACACGAATGTCCCATTTTGGACAAAAAGGTAACCAGGAGGTTTCTTATTAATTCTTCATCATCAACTACAAGAATTGTATACACGGATGCGCTTGTTCTTAGATTTTCTGCCATGAGCGTGTGCCCCATCTGGACGCGTGGGATTATTCTAATCGACCTTAAATGACGGAGTCAACAAATATTTGACAAATATTTGACTTGAGCATACTCAGAGGAGAGACCCCCTTGTTGACAATGGCTTTTTGCAACAGATAGATGCTCCGCCAACACTGATATTTTTTGCTTGTCGATCTACGGATAATGGCCAGTGCCTTCTGAGTCAGCCATTTACATGACGATCTTTCAGAAGTGGGAACGTCGTCTTCTACCGGACAACATGCCTTTCGATGCTGGGAGAGGGATGATTTACCAGAAACCCCTACAGTACCATTCGAGAGCTTTTCGAAGAGTATGACGGTCGCAGCCCTCACGGGTCGAGTTCTCGTCGAAGGAATACAAGTAGTCTTTTAACCAAACCAATGAACGCGCATCAGAAGGCCTGTTCACCGGAGGGGAAGATCGAACCCATTGAGCTTAATGTCAATGACAGGCCACCCTCTCACATTGCCTGTTTTCAGTTGTAGCAAATGGATAAGGGACCTTCAGATTGGCTCACGGTACCTGTGGGCGGCCAGCTTTCTGAGTCGAAACGCGGTATAAAGACCAAATGGCGACCCGGTCTCCCCTTGTGCCGCACCAGGGCAGAACGCTAGCCCCGCGTCGGCTTTGGCAGACCTTCGCGTTTCGCCGACTTTCTCATTAAGGGCCCGCACCCGATTCAATTCCTCCGAGTTCTGCCAGATATCGTTTACCCTTTGGTCATGAAATGAGCCCAGTCGAATCCGCCACTGAACGCAAGGATAAACATTTCCATAAGGATCAATGGCAAGGCCTGTGGAGCCTGCCCCACAATGCTCGGTCTTAGATTCCGGGCACTCTTTCTTTTGAACTCCTCTATTTGCCAACTCAGCCGGCCCGGCGGGCTGCTTTTCTATCGAGGGAGTGGTAAGACGCGCCAGATGCACCTCATGCAGTCGCCTGAGGCCTGCTTCCGTAGCGGCAATAGAAAGGGGAGCCGCATCACCGGTGTCTATCGGCGTAATATCTGGATCGATCTGAAGCAGGAGCCCCAATTTGTCGGCGAGGGCGCATAGCGCCTCGATCTCTGCTTCATTCCATCGCGTCAGCACGACGTTCAGTTGCACCCGAATCCCGGCCTGAAGCATTCCCTGGATGTTATTCATCAATTGGCTGAAGCTCCCTTCGGCACGGGTTTGCCGATCGTGGGTAGCTGCACAGGCACCGTGGAGACTCACTTCGGCCACAAACGGATCCACCTCCAGCTTCAGGCGTCTGGCCGGTTGTGGTCCGATCGCATGTCCGTTCGATTTGATTCGGATGATAAATCCACGGGTTCGGGCATGGGAGCCAATAGCCCAGAAATCCTCGTGGAGGAGCGGTTCCCCCCCGCTCAATGTTAGATACAACACACCCATCCCGGCCAACTCATCGATGAGTTGGCGGTATTGATCCAGGCTAAGCGGTAGGCCTCGTTGCTTCCGATCATTGTAACAAAAGAAACAATTGAGGTTACAATCATAGGTCAACTCGAGCAGGACGCTTAGCAGTGCATGATTGCGCCATGCTTTCTGGACCAGATCCTCGTAAGTCATCATCAGTCCTCGGTGCAATGGATGATGCCTGCTTCTTTAAGTTGGTTGATATACTCGTTCAGGTCCTGCTCTAGTTGAGCCTCGTCGTCCACCTCGTACTCGAGAAGCAGGAGATCACGAACAGCGAACAGCTTGCGCTTGCCATCAAGAAGTTCGAGCACCCGGGCGCCCACCTCACTCAAGACGAGAACTTCAGCGACATCCTGACGTACCACCACCGCTTGGCCCTCCAGAATTCGATACCGTACCGATGGTGACCGCTCGTATATCTCCTCGAGATTTGCCATAGCAATGCTAACGGGCACAAGAGATGTTGCCAGATCCGGTCCGTGCCCCCCGCTCGTCTACACTCAACGTGCCTGCCAAGAGGTCCAAAAAACCTTCGTCTTTCCGAAACTTCAACCGGTAACATCGAACCAGGCTGCACATCCGCTCTAGGCTCTCGATCAGTCTGTCATAACGGTATGGATCGAGGTTCACGTAAGGTGAGCAACTGAGGAGATGCGCGAGCATTTGGGTCTTGGGTTCGAACGATAGCTCATTCCTGCAGGATTTCTCAAGCGTGTAGAATGCTTGAACGGGAATGCATAGCGGTCTTTGGAACGGGCTTGCCACGTCCCCATGAAACGGCACCCAGAGCACCCAGAGGGAATTTCCCCGTATTACCAATGCGTTCAGATCGTCACTCAACACTCGTTTTCCTGCGTGCAAGGCCATGTTGGACAGAGTTGTTTTGCCATGCCCTGATCGACCGACTAAAACAGAGCCCTCGGTGTCCGCCACAAGGGCTGCGCTATGGAGCAGTATGCCTCCTCGCGCTAACAAACGGTAGCCAATCAGGATCCGGAGAAAGTTTTCGAATGCCCCGTGGAAGGCTTCACTCCCCCGCTCACGCGTCCAAAGGTAGCCCCGCAAGCGTGGGGTCCAAACGATCTTCGCGGCAAAACCCAGACCGGCAATTTGGACCATCCCCTCGTTATACAAAATATCAAGATCGTACTGCCAGCCCTTAAGTTCGATCTCCCTAAATTCAGATTCCACCTTGTAACAAACAGAGACATTGGTTAATTCTGGGGGCTCCCCGTCCGGTCTCTCCATGCAGGACGGATAAATCTTTTCAATCAAGTCCTGCTGCCCCTTGGCGAGTCCGCTGAAACGATAGCAGTCACCGGCAATACAAAGCTCGGCCGTTGCTTGGGCAAAAGGCAGGCCTGCATTCCATCGGGTTAGGCTCCCAGGATGAGTCAGGTATTTTTCGCCGAACATACTCTGCGGATTCGTGAAGCCAAAAGATGTGCGGCCATGCGGCCAAGATCCGTTATCCCCCGAGCCAAGGGCCAAATCCTGCGCGGGGAATCCCGGCCGTCCCTTGAGGGCACAGCCTTGACCTTGCCGATGACCTGGTCAAGATGGATGGGTGCATCGAAGAATTTTGATCGGTCCCCCCGTGTGAGGAGCTGGAGCGACCGCCTCTTGAAGCGATAAGCAATGAGCCTGTGGATGCGCAGGCCAGCCTCCCCATAACGAAAGACGAGAATATCTCCAGGCCAGTAAAGACGGCAAGACGTCACGATGACGTTTTCGCCTTCGGGGATCGCAGGCGCCATGCATTCATCGCGCACCTGAATGGTGAGAGTTCCTTCCTGACAGAAATCTTGAAGCAATTGCGTGTCCAAAACCATCCCCGAAGCATTAGGAGGAAATAGGACCCACCGGGCATGTCACCGGCGACCCCTTGCCCACAGGCTGGCATAAGCCGGCAACTGCCTCCAGCGGCTCGCGCGAAAGAATCCGCGGAGGCGTATAAGGCTTGCGCTTTACATCGGATCCTTGCGGGTTCTCATCCCTGGGTCTTTGGTTTTCCTTCTCACTCATACTCCAGAAGACCTCGCTTTATTTGACTTGGCCGTTGAAAAAACGAACTATCCGATCTGTCATGACCCATCCAACCGCCGCCCAGCTTCCTACCAATTTGCGCGGCAGGATCACCGAGGAGGGTATACACATCCAGCATCACCGGTTTGACTGCCACTTCACCCCGGAACGACCGCATGGCTTCAACGACGGCGTCGCCGACCCGGTTGGTCCCTTTTACATAGATCGCCTCAAACAGCTTTTTCCCCAGAAGTGCTGCGTGAGAATCAATCGACGTGCCGGTCGGGGCCCACACTGCCGAGGCCCCGCCGTTAGGAGCGATAACTAATGACTCACCTAAGACTATATAAACGCTGGGTATTTCAAAGCGATTGATCAGACAACTTAAGGCACTCACGAACGGAAGCTGGCTGCCATTGCTCAAGTTTTGTACATCTGCGATCGTCAGGAGACCTCCCGTAGCCAGTCGGTCCATCCCACCATGCCCTACGTGGGTCACTACCGCCATTCCGTTGACGTTGAGATCGGTCTGCAGGCTGGTCCGGGCATTGTCAATCGGAAGATCGTCAAGGTAAATGCGATAAACACTTTGACTTCCAGCCAGTACTGCCATAGCCTCTGCCTGAGCCTTAAAATCGGCTTTGCCGTCCTTCACCTCCGCGGTGAGCAACACATTATTCCTCCAGGCTCCCCCATAGTTTTCAGAGGCTGAGAGCTTAGCAAGATAAGCGTCAAACTCTTCATTGCTGATTACTGGGATACGACCGAGGGCATACTCTGGAACACCGTCATCACCCGCCACATCGGCGAATCGGTTATCCGAGGCAAACATGCCTTCGGGCGTAGGAACCATGATGGGGGGAACCAGATTGGTTGCCTGCTGAGTCACATCCTTGTAATCATAGGTCCCCTTGCCGAGCAGAACCACGTAGCGTGGGACTCGTCTCCAGTTCATGTAGACATGCTGGAGAAAACTGCGAATCGCGTATGGATCGACAATCCCGTAGTTGAACTCGTTGTATATGTCTTCCAATAGCGCAATATAGGTTTGCGCCCCCAAGGTGGCGCCTCGGTAGGCCGCCAGAGCTTCCGCACTCGGTTTCAGCACCTCCGGCGCAATGATCAGGTAATCCGCCCTATTTTGTTCTTTCCTAAGGCTGGAGGGTATCTCCGCACCGAACCGAACAGGCGCCTTCGCCGTATTCATGTTTATTGCCAGGTAACGCCCGGCCGGAGTTGTCGGCGAGAAGCTGACTCCATATCCCCCCCCAAAGGGATCGATCCGTGTCGACTGGATGAATGTCGGAGCCGAAGGATTGGTGACGTCCAAGACACTGATCCCGTTGCTACTGAAGCCGTCCACGGTCACAACCTGATCCATCCCGACGGTGAAGAGCAGGGAGTCATTAAGCGCGGTGGTATACCTCGGGTAACTCAGATCGAATGCATCCAGGTAGTATCCGCTGCTGGCTGAGGAGATGACCTCGACCGTGTTCGATTCCGTAAGATGTGAAGAAGGGAACTTAAACACAAGGACCGGAGAAGCCAGGTCATCCCAGTTGCCGGTGCCGATCAACGCGCCGTTTACACGGACCGTCGCCTGGTGTTCGTTGACCATCGGACCGCTGATGGCTCCCTGGACGTAGACACGCAGTGTGGCCTCTCCATTTGGCGCGACACCGGGCGAGGGGATATCAAAGGTTTCAGTGCTGCCTCCATACAGGATTTTCCAATACCAAAAGCTCTTTCCAGAACTCACCGGCACAACAGGCGCGTCAAAGAGATCTTCCTCAACGTGAAGGTTCTCCACAAAAACCTGTCCTTGCTGAACGTTCGTAGGCCCGTTACCTTCCCGAATGTTCATGAAACTGTTAACCGTACCCCGAGCGTGTGCTACCCAATAAATATTTTCTTGAGTAAAGGGGCTCTGGATGGCCTCACCATAAAAGTAGAGGGCTGCGCCTTGGTCTGCCGGCAGGTACTGGACGAGCGAACCACGGTTCGTTATTTTAAGCCGACCTCTACTGATCAACGTGCGAACTCGTTCTTCCGGCCTGCCTAAGACGTTAGCGATCTGAGAGGCAGTCAGTTTGTAGAGGCCATTTTCCGTTACTACCACCTTGCCGACTGACCCGACCTTCTGCTTTCGGCCTTGGGCTAGATACGACTGGCTCACCTCATAGGCTTGCTGAACCTCGATTGGAGGCTCTTCAAGGGTCTTGTGCGGCTCACGAACTGATCCTCGGGGCTCCACTAAGATGCTGCCCGGCAACTCGGAATGATGTGATGGAGCGTCGGTGCTGTCCTTATTCCCATTGACAAGATCAGCCGGTCTGCCATCGACGGATACCTCGAATGGGCCGTAACGGCGGCGACCGCCGTTCGACTGGATCTCGATGAGTTGGTAGGTGTACCGGCCACCCGAAACGGCCCCGGAATCGATTACAGAATAGGTGCCGCCCTCGGCCCCTGTCATCAGGGCGCGGACTCGGCCACTGTGCACGGGTTCGTACCTTCCTGAATGTCCATTGAGGCGTCTGAGCACGAAACCCACAGTGCCAGCTTCTCCAAAGGTCTCCCACTCGACGCGAACCTGGTTTCCATCAGCGTAAGCTCGGAAGGAAGACAATGAGACGTGAGTGATAGAGGTCCCTTCTGTTACCGAGAGGCCGCAGAGGGGTCCAAACATGAAGGTGGCGCGGGCCTGTGCTGCGTTGCCCGTTTCATCGAGGAAAGTTGCCTGGGTGCCGTTACCGTTTCCCGGTTGGCCTGTAACGAAGATCGTCTGATTGTCCGACACGCCGTTATTGGGCGCCACCCCAACCTGGTAAGTCAGAATCTTCGTCTCATTGCTTCCCACTATGCCTGGATTCCACGTAATCAGACCCGGATTCCCTATTCCGGGATTGCTAACGATCGTCGTCCCCGGTGTCGCATCAAGGCCGCCGTGGAGCACAACGGTCGCATTCGGTGATTGATTAGGGATCGTTACCGAGACCAGATTGCTGCCCCCGAATGTGATGCTCGAGGCAGTCGGGTTGACGATTCGAACAGTGATCTGGATGATAGTTTGCTGCCCCTCGGTCGGGGCCTGCGGACCCGAAACGTAGGTCAGTTGTTGTTCGAGGTAGGGCTTAACAGGAGCCGACCCACCGTCAGCGGGAAAGTAGAGCCGGTAGGATGGCACGGTAAGGCTGGACGGAGGCAGAGTGGTCGGGTAGTTGTCGGAGTAAAAAACCGTATAATTTGCGCTGCCGGTGTAAGTCCCGATCCGGTAACTCCCGAGACAGATGCCGTGATCCGTATTTTGAAGCGGGTTTGTGTCGATCGAACTCGTCTGGTGGCTAAGCCACACATTGTTACCGGACATCTGGGCATCGACAACATTGAGGACCTGCCCGCCACCGCGTGCATTGACCGTAAGTTGTCCCTGGTCGCCGGCGTTTTGTGCATCCATGTCAAATTCACTGAAATCGACCGTGCAGCCTCCTGTCACGTAAGGATAGAAAGTGAAGGTATTACTCATGGGGTCAGGACCATTTACGCCGATGGGTACGAACGGTTGAGCATAAATCGGGATCTCTGTTCCTCCAGGGCCCGGGTCGCCGTCATGGGCCCGAATGCCAAAGGCATTGATATTGTCCCCGTTTCCAGCGCCGCTCGTGTCCACCTCGAGCAGCCAATGGCCTGCCTGCGGCGGTGGAGGGGAAGAAGCGGACGGGCTGACTGCGACCGTGACAGCCCGCCACCTTTGGCGTGCAGTAAGCGCAAAGGCTGCGGTACCGGTTGGACCGGCTGATGTCTGGCCCGTATCTGCTGCTGCTGTGCTTGTACTGCCACTCCCACTTCTCTGAACAGCAAAACGGCCGGTATGCCCTGCAGGATAAGGGTTACCTGAAAGGCCGTTTCCATCTGCGCCCATTATTCGCACAACACGCGTGCTCCCAACAGTAGTTGTCACACTGGGCGCGGTCGGGGTGGTGCTTCTCCCAGTCGAAAAACCGGAAACATTAATCGGAGTTAAAGTATTAACTCCCCTGTACCGGATGATACCACCCGCTGATGCCTCATTGCCGGTCCAGGTTACTGTAACCGATGTTTCAGTCCCCGTAGCAATCCGCGAGAAAACCGCAAGGTAACAGACGCTCCCATTGCACAGTCCTCCATCGACCAGGTTCCAGCCGGCGGGGGTATTGATTGTACTACTGCCGGCAGCGGATACGGCGAGAAGAAGCAGATCACCCACATTTCCTGCCGGCACATTAATCGTAAGGCTCGTGCCTGTCGTGCCCGTATTTGTCTGGACGGCGACGAATTGAGGCGGGAGTGGTGTGGCGCTGTCATAAAAGGTGAGCCAGGCATTGTCTGAATTGGCCGGTCCGGTTGAATTTCCCTGGGTAAAGTTTGTTCCAACCTGTGTACCACCCGGATCGAAAAGCCGGTAGTAGGCAGTGGTGGTCCAGTTTCCACTTGTTGTCCTGTCACGACCGGGGGTGGCCTCGGCTGCTCCTCCCATTCCCACGTCCGCATCGAAGATGTCCACCACCAATCGGTTTGTGCCGGCCGGGACCTCGACATAGAAGCGATAAGGGCCGTTAAGAGCACCCGAACTGGAAACGTAATCGCCCACGCCGGTTGCCGCAGCCCCTCCGTGTGGTTTTAAGAGGGGGTCGGCGTTGGAAACCGTGCTGCTCATGGGAATGCTTGCCGCAAGGGCCGATCCTGTGATTAGAAGAAAGCTGATGAGAAGGCAGATGAAGCACTTAGAAACAAAAATTGGAGCAAGGTGACGCGAGTCCCTTACGCATGATATCATGGGCCACCGCAGGAATTCTCGCCAGACTGTTTTTATGGACGACCTCCAGAAATCTCTTGATCGCTATCCAAGAACCGTCCTCTCTAAATGAGCATGAGTATCAACAGAACCCTCGAGGCTTGCCTTACGCCTTACCCTCATTCAAGGGTGGCAAAAACAGCCCGCCTCTCACTCGCCCACGAGTCCCCTTCGGAAAACGGCAGTTCCGACTCAGTTGTATGCGTTAAAACATTAAATGACTTAAATGTCAAGAAAAAACACAAACGCCACAAAGATCTTCGAGGGAGTCTTTCGAACATCAAGCACCAGGAAAATTCATTCTTGCTGCGGATTAATTATTTTCTTGTGAGATCTGCCGTACAAGCTGAATATGCCGATCTGACATCTTGAGGAATCGGACTCCCATTCCCCGGTTTACGACTTTCTCCTCCGGAACATTGACATTCGACCAGACGACCTGCGCGGTAGCCATGCTATCCCAGGGATCCGAGATGCGTGGCTTTCCGTCACACGATTGCTCGTGGTTTGGCTTTATCGAGTTTGTTGATTACATTGTTGCAATTCTGATGCCAAAGAAATTTTACACAGAACTTATTGATTTTTATATGAAATTTTTTGGGAACAAATTTTTTAAGAGGAACAAGCCACATTCCTTGTCACCGGATTGGCATTTTTACGCCCACATCAGCTACCGGTCCCTCTCCGATCTTCAGCCCTTGCGGGAGCCCGTCAAGTCAAGCCATTTGACAACTTCTTCAACCTGTAGATCTCCCACGGATGGTCGTGCAGCCAGCGCTCACCGTGACGCTCGATTGGTAAATGATCAGAGGAGGGATGCTTTAACCCTTAAGGGCCATGAGTAAAGGCCGGGCTGGATATTTTCTCTCAGGAGGAGTTTATAGGACAGGTTCTTCACCTTAACATCGCTTAAATACGGCTGATGGAGTGATGGAGAAGGCCTCCAGTTTTTGATAAAGCAAGCTCATGACAGGATAGAATGGTTATCTTTTCCTAGCGGTTTGCTTTAGGGTCCAAGATTTCCGATATTCATCGCTAAAACCGGCCTACCAATTATACAATCACTTTTGATACTTTCTATCTCTCTTTGAAGCTCGCTTATTTTCCCCGAAGACTCTCTTTGAATGTGGAAGAACATTTCTTTTTCTTTTGCCTCGACTTGGAGAAGAATTTCGTGGTCACTCATCATTTTATTGAACCGGAGGATAAGTTCGTCTTGTGAGAAGGGCTTCCCTATAAAATCCCAAGCACCTGCCTTAATCGCCAATTCAGCGGGGTAATCTTTACCGTATCCTGTCATTACCATGATGGGTAATTTAGGATATAAACTCAAAAGCTCTTTCGTAAGATCAATCCCATTCATTTGAGGCATAGCGATGTCTGTGATGACGGCATCAACTTTGTTATTATGGATTTTGCTCAATGCCTCGACACCATTGCTCGCTGTGACACATTGATGCCCTTGCCTGGACAGAAAAGCAACAACTACCTTTCTCAGTGCTTCTTCATCTTCAACCACAAGAACTTTGTAATTGGAAAGCTTTTCTTTCTGGCTCCCTTCTTCTCTATTTTTCTCAAGCTCTTTTTGCTTTTGCTCCAATAATTCTTTCCTTAACTCTTCGGGATTCTGACAGAACTGAATATCTCCCTCGCAAATGGCTTGCCCGAAAAGGTCGCAATGTCCCAGACCGATGCCTACCGTGAGGCTTTCAGAATCTCGGTAGAAAGTGCATTTTTTGAAAATTGACATTGAAATCGCCTCCTTAATGAAAAAGTTAACTTACCGAGTTCCCGCTAATTATTCGATGATCGGGTCGGGGTCAGGGGACCAAAATGTCTTCTCCCAGATGAGAGTGCCACTTAAGCTATCGTTTCTAGTTATCGAGCCACTATTAAAACCTGCAACAAATATACTTCCATTTTTATCGAAATGAATATCAGTATGAGAACCGCTATGCGTTACCTCCCACATCACACTGCCGGTCGAACCATTGTATTTGCTGATGAACATAGTTGTGTCATTGACCTGCCCTTGAATAAGGACATTTCCTTCAGAATCGAGCCCAGCTCCGGCATCTGTAAGTGAGTTATTAGCTGGAAGACCATGTGTCTTCTCCCACAAAAGGATCCCGGTCGAACCCTTGTATTTGGCAAGAGATACAGTGTCACCACCAGCCGTACCTTCGACAATTAGATCCCCTGCAGAATCAAGTGTAACAAGGTCGCGGTTCGTCCTGAACGTCGGTATGATCTCCCACAAAATGCGGCCTGTTACGCCATTGTATTTCGTAATTGAAACAGCGATATCATTAGCCGACCCTACTACCATTACATTTCCTCTTGAATCAAAGATATGCTTAAAGTTGCCCCAGCTAAAAATGCCGTGTGTCGACTCCCACATCACCTTACCCGTTGCACCATTGTATCTGGTAATAGACAGAGTTGTATCGTTGACGCTACGGAAAACGATTGCATTTCCATTCGAATCGAAATCAATCGTATCTCCCAAAACCGATTTCTCCCAAATGAGAGCCCCAGTTACCCCATTATATTTGCTAATAAATCTTGTCGAGCCATTTGGAAGATTAGCGCCCGTCAGATATAAATTTCCGATCTTGTCAAAATGAACATCTATCGCCATCCTTTCATAAGTAATCCCACCCAAATATGCCTGTTGGGTATTCTGCCACATCACGGCGCCATTTTTCCCATTGTATTTTGAAACATGACAAAGATTGTTGGTTGAGTCTAAATCGTAGGCGATTATATTGCCTCCAGAATTTACTCGTAAAATATGGGTATCCAACAACCCCCGGTTGTGCTTCCAGATGACTGCCCCCGAGTCAGCACTGTATTTGGCAATATAGTTGGTGACGCCGTCAGTACCCGAGGAAAATACATTCCCGCTGTGGTCTAAATAGATTTCCGGAGTAGGAGAATAGTATACGGGGTTTATGATCTCCCAGAGAAGAACTCCATTTTTATCATCATATTTTCGTAAAAAGTGGTGGACATCATCAAAGAGTGTTCCCCCTAGGACAACGTTTCCTCTCGAATCGATGACGTTATCGATGTATGGAGAACTTCCAATCCTGCACTCTGCTTCCCATATAGTGGAACCATCTAAATGATTAAGTTTTACCATCTTTTCGTTCGAAGGATCCCAGATCAACGGGTTTCCGTTTGCGTCCATATTCATAACATCTAAAAACCTGAAAGAACCAGAATCGTGAAGCAGTACACCAGATTCAGGTGCACCCGAATCCGGTTGCTCCCCATAAGCCAGTGAGCTCAGAAATAACAATACAAACAGAGAAATAATCAAACCCGAAACTCTTTTCTTTTGTACCCTGGCCTGTGCATTCATGGCATCCTCCTCTTTTAGAGATTTTTGCTTTTTTCCAGACATGCCTTGGTTAGAGCATAATCCATGCCGCACTGAAAAAAAGAAATATTTCTTCGATGTCCCACGATCTGAGCCTAAGTTATAAATCCCGTCCCCGGGTGAAAAAGCCTAATAATTTCAAAAGATTTTTTCTAAATAGGCTGGGAAATGAAATTTCAGGACGAAATGAAATTAATAGGATGTGCGGCTACGGATGGGAAAATCAGGAATTGAAGCTATGGAATTCAATCCATATCTTAATGGAATCCTTCCCATGCTTCACGGGAGCCACCATTTAGCCATGGTCCCCTCTCTCTTCTACCGAAATTCCTAATTGCTTCACCTTTGTATGCATCGTCTTGTAATCGATATGAAGTATCCTGGCTGCTTTTGCCTTATTCCCGCCTGTATATCTTAATGCTTGGGTGATGACTTCCCGTTCGACGGCAATGAGGCTTTGCTGGAGGATCTCCTTGAAAGAATAATTAGCCCACGGCGTCCCGTCAACTTTTGGGGTGAATGCCAAACCAGGCACGGGCGCCCTCTTCAAATCAAGATGCTTCTCAGTGACCACGTCATCGGCAAGAAGGACAGCCCGGCGGATGGCGGCCCGAAGCTGACGAACATTCCCGGGCCAATTGTAACGAAATAGGGCTTCCAAGCCCGCTTCCGAAAGGTCTCTTATAGATTTGTTCAGCTCAGCGTTTGCACTGTCCAGAAACCGTTTGGCCAAGTATGGAATATCTTCTTTACGCTCACGTAGGGGAGGGATCGTGATGGCGAACTCATTCAAACGATAGAAGAGGTCAAAACGGAAGGAGCCTGATTCGCTCAAGCTCTGAAGGTCCTGGTTACTTGCAACGAGAAGACGGACGTCAACATGGATAGGCTTCGTGCCGCCTACACGGTAGACAACCTTTTCCTGAAGCACGCGCAGGAGTTTAGCCTGAGACCCCAACGGCATGTTTGAAACCTCGTCCAGAAAAAGGGTCCCTCCATTGGCCATTTCAAATTTTCCGCCCCTTTGGGCATCTGCACCGGTGAATGCTCCTTTTTCATGGCCGAACAGGTCGCTTTCCAGAAGCGCCTCCGGGATGGCTCCGCAATCAACGGGGATAAATGGCCCTTTTGCTCGAAGACTTGCCTGGTGGATGGCTCGGGCGACAAGCTCCTTTCCGGACCCAGTTTCTCCCAGGATGACGACAGTAAAATCTGACTTGGCCACACGGTTCACCTCTAAATCAAGTCGGGCCACCGCATCGCTTGGTCCCATCAATTCTTTTAGAGGGCGTCGCTCCTTAAGTTCATCGGACAGTTGCTTGACCTTTCGTTTGAGGTCTCGTTCGGCCAGCGCCCGGTAGACCATGCGGATCACTTCGTGCATATCAAAAGGTTTGCTAAGATAGTCGTGTGCTCCCGTCTTGATCGCCTCAACCGCATCACGAATCTCGCTATGTCCCGTCATCATGATAACCGGAAGACTCTCTTCTAGCTCCTTCACTTTCTTCAGCACATCCATCCCGCACATGTCTGGTAGCTTCACATCCAATAGCATCAAATCAGGCATCCGGGAGCAAACCACCCTCATTGCTGAGGTTCCGTCGTGAACCGCCTCGGTCTTAAAGCCCTCTTTTTTCACGAGATGGCCGAGCATCGAGCAGAGCTGCGCATCATCATCAACAATCAGGATCTGAATACCGCCTTCTGACATCTTTTTGCCTCCTCATCCAACCCTTCACTCCACAAAGCTCAAGTCTCAAGTTGCAGGTTGCAACTTACTTACCCATAGCTTCAACTATCTTGGTCGTATTGCCGAGAAAGGTCAATTTGCTCCATTGTGTCAGGGTCTTTTCTAAGAACCAGCTGAATGCCATGGAGGAGCTGCGCTTTGGTAAACGGTTTGGTGATATAATAATCGGCTCCCAGTTCATACCCTTTGAACATATCGGAGTCTTTATTTTTAGCCGTCAAAACGATTACGGGAATATCTTTCGTCTTTGGACTCAATCTCACTTCTTTTATCAATTCCCATCCATCCTTTTTGGGCATCATGATATCGCAGATGATCAGGTCAAAATCCTCTTTCGCTAATTTCAGAATGGCTTCTACTCCGTCTTCCGCTTCCACAAATCGATAACCCCATTTGGTCAATTGAAGCCTCAAAAATTTTCGAATCACATCATCATCCTCAACGATCAAAACCTTTCCATTTTTCATGGGTCCCTCCTTATCGGAAATCGAATCGTAAACGTTGTACCGATATTTTCTTTGCTTTCAACATCGATACCCCCATCATATCTTGTAACTAAGCGGTAGACGGTATTCAGACCGAGCCCCTTCCCCTCCCCAAACTTTCTCGTGGTGTAGAAGGGATCGAAAACTTTATTAAGATCTTTTTGAGGGATCCCTGGGCCACTATCGCTAACCTTGACCTCGACGCTATCCTGTAACGATCGAGTGGAAAGAATCAGTTTTCCTCCTTTCCCGTCCATGGCCTGAAATGCGTTGGTGATCAGATGATTGAAGACCAGCTGAATCTCTCCTGCGTTGGCCTTTATCTTCTCAAGGGGTTGAAATAATTTGGTCACTTCGACACGGTTCAATTTTTTCGTGATGCGAACCATTTTCAGAGAATTCTCAAGGACCTCGTTCACATCCACAAATATTTCGTCCTCTCCTTTCGCCATTCGAGAGAAAGACGATAGGCCTTTGACAGTTTCATCTATCTTTCTGCCGCAATTTAATATATCCCCCAAGTATTCCTTGATCTTCGGTATATCCTCTTCCCCCAATGCAAATTCTGCCATTCCCATAATGCCGCCAAGAGGATTGTTGATCTCATGGGTGATCCCGGAGGTCAATATGCCTAACCCGGCTAACTTCTCTGATCGAATGAGTTGTTCCTGGAGCCGTTGTTCTTCGGTGATATCTTCGGTATATTCAATGACCGAAACCAGGTTTCCCTTCTCATCTAAGATAGGATACGAGGAGATCCGCAAAGTGATATCTCTCTCCGAAATCTTCGTCGTCATGGAAGCGGGCTGTTTTGTCTTGATGGTCACCGTCATTGGACACGTTTCACAAGGACCGGACCTTTGATAATAAGCTTCATAACATTTCCTGCCAATCAGCTCTTGATAGGTGCTTTTGTATTCTTCGACGACTGCCCGATTCAACCGAAGGACCTGATAATCAAGACCCTGCATGGAGACCTTATCGCGAATGCCGTCGAACATGGCTTGAAGGCTTCTTTTGCTCTCCCTGATCTTTCTCTCCAATTTTCTTTGATCTGTCAGGTCTCTGAAGATCATCTGGACAAAGGTGTCTTCCCCTAAATTGATTCTTTTGGTCGATAAATCCACCTCGATGACGCTTCCGTCTTTCCGCAATAACGAAAGAGAATCTGTACTCCCTTCCCCTCTTTTCGTAACCTCTTCGAAATAATCAACGGCTTTCTCCTCTGAGTTGAATAAACTCAGAACACTCTTTCGCAAGAGCTCATCTTTCTTGTAACCACTTACCCGTTCGGCCTCTCTGTTGGCATCGGCAATTTGTAATGGGGAATGTCTCAAAATGATAATTCCATCGTTGGCATTTTCAAATAGGCCTCGATATTTGTCTTCCGAGATGGCGAGTTGCTGCTGGCTCTCTTTGGTAAACGTTTGGACGATATACCCATAAAAGAGAGACATGATGAAAATGAAAGGGACGCGTAGGGTATAGCTGATAGCATATTCCGAATCCAACAACCCCCACGAATAGAGAAGAATTCCGTAAAGGAGGGCCGTCGCCCCGGAAACGGCCATCAAGAGTTTAAAGTTCCGACTCATCGATGCAAAGATGAGAATAAGAAAAAAGACCAGATAAAAATCGGTCGTCATCCTTTCCGAAAGATACATTCCAAATGACAGGATCCCAGTGTCGAAAACAACTAATGAATAGAAAAGCTTTGGATTAGAAAAGTAGGCTCGGGGGAGAAAAATGAGGATAAGATTGGAACAAATATAAAGTAAGACAAAGAGGTGCCCCAAACCGAGATCTGTAACTCTTCCCTTCCCGAAGAGGACGAGGTAAGAGGTGACGATAATGACCGTCCACCTCAAACAGAGAATGATCTTTTTTCTGTCCTGACTTTTTATATTTTCCATAAATGTTTAAGACTAATTTCCGATTTTAGATTTCAAGGAGAACCAAATCGAAAATCAACAATCATCCCATCGATAAACCCGAGGGCCATGAGCCTATGGAATGGCAATCGACAATCAACAATCACTTATCCAGCACTTCTTTCACTTTTCTCACCAGACTCTCCACAGTAAAGGGCTTCTGGAGATAATTTACTCCCTTATCAAGTATCCCATGGTGAGTGATGGCATTGTCAGTATAACCCGACATATAGAGAACCTTGAAATCCTCGCATATTTCTTTAAGTCGATCCGCCAATTGGCGGCCACTCATTTGCGGCATGACGACATCTGTCAAGAGCAATTGGAAAGGCTTCTTTTGTTTCTCGCACATCTTCACGGCCTCTTCTCCACCTAACGCCTCCCACACCTTATAGCCTTGTTTGCGGAGAATCCTTCCGGCCAGCTTCAGGACGACCTCTTCGTCTTCCGCGATGAGAATCGTCTTGCTGCCCCGCGGGAGTTCTTTCGTTGCCAGTCTCTTTTTCAACTCTTCTGGAGCCTCTCCCACAGCGGGCAAGTAGATTTTAAAGGTCGTGCCTTTCCCAGGTTCGCTGTAGACCCAGATGTTCCCACCGCTCTGCTTTACAATTCCGTAGACGGTGGACAAGCCTAAACCCGTGCCTTTTTCTTTTGCCTTGGTCGTAAAGAAAGGCTCGAAGACTCGATCCCTGATTTCCGGCGTCATCCCGATGCCTGTATCGCTCACCGAAATCATCACGTAGCAGCCCGGCGTCACTGCAATATGGGCTCGGGCATAGGCCTGATCCAGCTCCACATTGGCAGTCTCGATAGTCAGCTTTCCTCCATCGGGCATCGCGTCCCTTGCGTTCACTGTAAGATTCATAATCGCCTGTTCCGCCTGCCCGGGATCGTTCTTTACTCTCCAAAGATTTTTCTCCAGCAAGGTTAATGACCTCCTGGCATTCATAATATGCGGTTCCCACGTGGAAATTGCATCTACAAGTCCATCCACTAAGGCCTGGGTTAACTGGGTGGCTTCAAGATCCACGACTTTAACATCAGGAAATGAAATGCCGCCATAAACCATAAAGAGACCTAAGAAGTAGTGTCCGGTTGAGCCTTTGGTGGTTCCCACCTTTTTGTCTTTTAAATCTGAAGCCTTTGTTATTCCTTTATCCTGGCGGGCAAGCACCTTAACATCACTATCCGAGTAGACCATGGCAGCGATAATCGCATAATCATTTCTGGTAAAGCTATTAAACATTACCGGAGTTTGAGCACAAGTAACCATGTCGAGATTTCCTTCGGTTAACATTGTTTTAAGAGCGCTTCTTCCTGGACCAAACTCTTTTATTTTTACATTTAGGCCTTCTTCTTGAAAATACCTTTTATTTTCGGCAACCCAGACAGGGGAGGGTAGAATGCTGGTCTCAACGCCCAAGATGATTTCTCCTTTTTCTTGAGCGTATGTATCTGTGCCAAGAAGGATTACTATAACGTATAAGACCACAGACAATTTTATTATTTTCATCTCGCACACCCCCTCGTTTTCTTTAATACTTTAACTGCGATTGCAGAGCAAATTCATCAATTCCAAGTTATATAGTTATCTTTATCTGTCCTTTCCTCGTTTGTCCTCATTTGTCGCAATATTACTTGTGAGGTTTTAAAGGAGGGGCACTCCCATTTTTTCAAGATGCAAGTTCCAAGTTGTAAGATGCAAGTAGCGGCTTATTCAATTTTCCTTATCGACAATAAGTGTCCGGTTCTCCAAACGTATCCCCCTGACACTTGCTTTAAAATCACACTTACTTCCCTCCCTCTCCCTTTAAGAACCGATATAATTCAGATTGGAGGAACCTCCATCCCCTTCCTACTTTGATGGCTTTTATCTTTCTGAGGCGAATATGTTTTAATAATGTGGGTTTTGAGATTTTCAGGTATTTGATTGCTTCATCTGTGGTTAAAACGACATCATGTTTCATCTCTATCATTTAAATTACCTCAATTTGCTTTATTTTGTGTTAATTTTACCGCAAAATGTATGCCAGAAAATACAATTCCGGATTTCTTTCCGTAACTATTCAATTCTTTAAGGTTTACTTTCAACTCAGAGTGAGTATTCAAGAAGGACAAACGATTACGTTTAAGAACAATTCTTGTCCAAAACTGAAAAAATCTTTAGGTTTATGGGATTTGATTTTAGAAGTGGTCTGATGGGGATGTCCTTCACGAAGATGCTTTGGTTTGTCATTATTATTTTACAAGAATTATTGATTACCACTGAAACGTTGCATAGCTTGGTAAAAATTGGAAATCAAGGCTCAGGGAGACAAAGTCAACGTTGGACTATCTATTTGCATATTGGACCCATTCGTCAGTTTTTGCGACAAACTACTCCATTGGTTTTGTCTCTTGTCCGCTGTATTCGGTTCCTTTTTCACCGGTCTGGACAGATGCTCAGTTCAAAAGACCTTTTTCTGATCCCTTGAAACAGCTCCAATTTCTCCAAATCGATCATCAACTTCAGGACGATCTCCCCTGCGTGTTTCACAATCCGACCCGCCACTTGAACCATCTTCCATCGAAACGTGGCAATGGTATGTTTCATCCATGATTCTGGACACGAAAGTCGTTTGAATCCGATAAAGAGATTATATGCAATCACCCCTATCCTAAAGAAAACCGCATTGGCGTAGCTCTGCCCACAAGGCATCCGCTCCATTCCCAATCCAATCTTTAACTCCTTGTTGAAGTTCTCCGCCTGCCTCCTCTGATTGTGCCACTTCAGAACTTCCTCCGTATTCTTCTCCTCCTCCAACCAGTTCGTCGCGACAGCATAATAAAAATACTGGCCCTCTTGCTCAAAAAGTTCTCTTTGTCTTCGAATCTCTCGCTTGACCACCAAACACAATGCCTTCTTCGTCCCATTCATGCAATGCACCGCCTCCGCTAACTCATGACCACAGCCCCTCTCCGGCTCCTTCCAATCCCCATCCGGTATCAACCCAATTGTCAATTTCACCGCTTTGTCCTGATCCACCGTGACCCCATACTTGACCCCATCCTCCTCTAATTGGTTCAAAAGACGACCAGCTGTATCATCACTATCAACCTCCTTTTGGTCTTCTGGTTTCACCCAACAATTGATATTCTATATCACCGAAACCTCTTGCCCAAAATGAGTTTTTTTATTTTTTTTGGATTTCTATATCTTTTTTAGGGAGCAAAAAAGTACAATAGTGGATGTCTTGCGACTGTTCGTGACAAAAGGGTAATTGATTGTGGGGGGCTTCAGGGTCATCATCTGCCTGTAATTTCCATAGTATTGGGAAAGGAGGCGGAGATGACCTTGGAGCAAGAATCTTTTGATAGTGATCGGGATTACACTCGGAACCAGGGACTCCTTAATCGGATTGTACATAGGATTGAGGAACTGGCTCTTCCCCGCGCGCGCCGAGATTTTGGAGATTACCCTTTCGGGGAGGCAGGTTTCGAGTGAGGTATTATCTCGCTGCTGCGGATTAATTATTTTCTTGTGAGATCTGCCGTACAAGCTGAATATGCCGATCTGACATCTTGAGGAATCGGACTCCCATTCCCCGGTTTACGACTTTCTCCTCCGGAACATTGACATTCGAC
>Ga0335070_10000633_pt1 | contig 39662 bp, 35 predicted proteins | sample Lox_Sample_13_FD_206722 | JGI IMG/M metagenome (GOLD analysis project Ga0335070, IMG submission 206722) | Soil microbial communities from Loxahatchee National Wildlife Refuge, Florida, United States - Lox_Sample_1.3 | ecosystem: Environmental > Terrestrial > Soil > Wetlands | place: USA... | reverse complement strand
CAGAATTGTCGCTACTCGTGGCATCGGACGGGCCGAACTTTCCCCAAGTCGAAGACGATGCATAAAGCGGCGGAGATAAGTATTATGTCTCCCAGAATGTCCGGCGATGACGACCGGGCCTTTGGGATCGCCATCATGCTCTCCGCGATCCTCGCACCGATTTTGAAGAAAACCGGATCGGCCGCACGTAAGCTGTACTGATCGATATGCGTTGACCGGCGTCAAACGCCGGCGAAGCCGAGGGTGAATGCCATGGCCGGTATCGGCGCTTCGAGTGTAAGCCAGCCCGAGCACCTGGCCCGCGCGGCGGCGATCGAGATCGTCGCGGTCGCGGCGGCGACGCTCTTCAAGAATGGGCAGACCACCGAACGCGTGGTGATCGCTGCGGAGCGGCTTGGCCGTGCCCTCGGCGTGCCGCTCACCCTGCATCCCCATTGGGGCGAACTCGCGCTTCAGGTTGTAGGGACGCCCTTCTCCGAAATGATCCCGACCATGCCGCTCGGGGTCGATATGGGCAAGGTCCTGGCAACGACGAAGGTCGTGGACCAGGTTTGCGACGGCCGGCTGCCGCCCACCGCCGCGCGCTCCGCGCTCGCGGCAGTCGAGCGTCTGCCGTCGGCTTCGACGCCGCGCTTTGTCCTCTTCGCGGCCATCGGCGCCGCGTCGCTCGGCGTGATCTTCGGTGCTCTCGACCCCATCAGCCTTCTGCTGATAGCCGTCAGTGCGGCGCTGGGTGCGTGGCTCCGCCGCTGGCTGGCGACGCTCGGCCGCAATCCCTTCGTCCAACCGCTTTGCGCCGCGGTTGTCGCCGGAGCCGTCGGTGCGGTCGCCATGCGCTTCCATCTGGGCGCGTCGCAATCCCTGGTCACGCTCTGCCCCGGTATGGTTCTGGTGCCAGGCCCGCACATCCTGAACGGGGCGATTGATCTTGCGCGCGCCCGGATCACCCTCGGCGTCGCCCGCCTGGTCCACTCGGGCCTGATTGTCCTGATGATCTGCGCCGGCCTGCTGGCGGGTCTTGCCGGTGGCGGCGCCACGCTGCCCGCCGCCACCGTGCCCGGACCAGTGCCGATCTGGGCAGATGTGATCGCCGCAGGCTGTGCAGTCGCGGCCTTCGGCACGTTCTTTTCCATGCCGTGGCGCTTGCTGCCGTTTTCGATCGCCCTCGGCATGTTGGCGCATGCGGCGCGCTGGGCGCTGATCTCGCTGGCAGGCGCCCACGTCGCCCTCGGCGCACTTGTCGCCTGCGCCCTGGTCGGCGTCATCGTCGCGCCGGTGGCCGATCGTCTGCATCTGCCGTTCGCCGCCTTCGGCTTTTCCGCAGTCGTCTCCCTGATGCCCGGATTCTTTCTGTTCCGCGCCTCGGGCGACCTCATCGCCCTGATCTCGGCCGGCGCACCCGCCTCGCCAGCCCTCCTGTCCGGCATCGTCGCAAACGGCACGACGGCGTTCTTGGTCATCCTGGCGATGACGTTCGGGCTGATCCTGCCGCGCATGTTGTTTGAGCATTTCCTGCCGACACCGCCGTGGATCCACGGCCGCTGAGCGGAACCACTACTCTGCCCGGGATTTCTCTGCGATTGCGGCGATTACGCGATTACGGGGACACAATTCTCAATTCTTACATCCGCATCGCGACCACGCATGTGCCGCCGGACGCGCGAATTCTCCCATTGGAGAATGCCGCCTTCGATCGACTCTCGCCTTAGAACAAAAAATGAACTATACTCTCATACGCGGACCTGACGTGCCCGCAGCGACCGCGCCGCGCGCGTCCTGATCTTTCGACTGCCACGGCGCCGACCCCATACAACAGAATTTCGGACCCCGCCCCATTCACGACGCTCTCCGCGCAGTCGCGCCCGACGCCATCCCAATGCGCAGCGTTGCAGCGCCAACCCCGACCGGACCCCGACAGAATGGAGAATCCATGTCGATCCTCACCGATGAGATGAAGACGTTCATCGTCAACGGCTTGGCCTGCTTTGACAGCCCCTCCGAGGTGGCGGCGGCGGTCAAGGCGAATTTCGACGTCGAGGTCAGCCGCCAGCAGGTGCACGCCTATGACCCGGACTGCGTGCAGCGGCCGGCGCCGCGCTGGTGCGAGCTCCATGCGGCGACCCGCGCGGCCTTCCTGCAGGAGCTCGCCGGGATCGGCATCGCGCAGCGGGCATTCCGCCTCCGGATGCTCGACCGCATGTCGCTCCGCGCCGAGGCGCGGGGCAATCTCGGCCTCGCCGCCTCCTTCCTCGACCAGGCGGCAAAGGAATGCGGCGGCCACTATGAACGCCGACGTCCTCCCGCCGCTCTGGCGCCGGCGCCCGCACCCGCGGAAGCGCCAAGCGCAGGCGCGGCACCGGCAGCTTGATGCGACTAGGATGCCCCTCTCGGCGTCCAGCCCGGCGAGAGCGTGTTGTTCCGGCTGGGCCACTGCTCGCCGATCGGCGGAAGCGCGCTCACCTTGCCGGTGATGATCTCCGGCGTGATGGCATAGACGATCGGCCCGGCGAGGCGCGGGAAGGAGCCGATCTCCCGGCCCCAGGACTCCTTCGGTGCGTATTTCGCGAGGAATGCGGTGAAGAACGCGCGCTGCTCGGCCGCATCCTCGATGATGCGGATGCGGCCGAAGACGATGACCGAGCGATAGGAGACGTTGGTGTCGCATTCGACATGGCCGTAGGGGAAGATCTCGCCCGGCTCGTCCACTTCGAAGCTCACCCGGTCGGAGTGCCGCACATTCTCGAGGAAGTGGCCCTGGTGCCGCGGCGTGTGCAGATAGACCTGGGCGTTCTTCCAGATGAAGAGATTGGGCGCGACATAGGGATACCCGTCCGCGCCCACCGTCGCCGTGCGGCCGCAGAAGGCCCGTTCGAGCAAGGCTTCCACCTCCGCCTGGCCGAGGGCCTCTTTGGGTTGCCGCACGAAGCCGCGCAGGGATGAAACCGTGCCTTCAGTCATCACCGTCTCCCTCTGAAGAATGGTGCGCCAAACACCCTCCAACCCCTGCGCCAACTTAGACCGTACCTATACGGAATGAAGAATCGATTTCGGCCGTGGCGATGCGACAAAGTATTTCATAGTCAGTGGCTTAGCGCACTTAGACGCAGTTGAAAGACAGCAGCGTCCGTCAAGGTGAATGTCCGCCGGCGCCGGTCCCAGCGAAGAGCCCGAATCGCGTAGAGTGGACCGCGGCAGACGACAGGCGCTCGGGACTTTGGGGGAGCGGGTTGTCGTGGGGCGGCGACTGCAAGGAAAGCAACGGGGAAAGCCCTACGGAGAGATCCCATGAGCACAGACACGCCTACTTCGCCGCCGGCAGCCCGCGCCACCGGCGCAGCCGGTCCGCATCACCTGCGATTTCATCGTCCGATCGCGCATCTGCAATCGACCTTCGGCAATGACTGGTTTGCCCTGAAGGCGGAGGCCTTCGCGCGGTTCTTCGGGACGCCGGTTTTCCTGATCGCGCAGACCGGCATCGTCCTCATCTGGGTCGGGTCGAACCTCATTGGCCTCGTGAAGTTCGATCTCTATCCCTTCATCCTGCTCAACCTGGCGTTCAGCCTGCAATCGGCCTATGCGGCGCCGCTGATCCTGCTGGCGCAGACGCGGCAGTCGGATCGCGACAAGGCGCATGCGGAAGCCGACGCGCAGCACCGCGAGGACCTGGCCCGGATGGCGGAGCAGCGCCAGATCGCCGCCGCCGAACAGAACAAGGCGATGCTCGCCTTGCTGGAGCAGAACACGCGCCTCACCGAGCTCACCCAGAAACTGAGCGAGCGCATCGAGACATTGACCCGCGACGTCCACGGCAGGCTCTGCACGCCGGAAGGCAGCGCGGGAACGGGGAACTGACCCCAGGGATCTGATCGGGGAGTTTATTCGTGCGCATCGTTCTGACCTGGGGCCTCGTCCTCGGCGCCATCGGTTTCATCGGTGGCTTCTTCGGGCCGATGATCTTCACGCGGGAGGCCAATCAGGGGCCGATGCTCGGCATCTTCATCACCGGGCCGCTGGGTTTCCTCTCGGGTGCTGCGATCGGGACCGCGATCGTGATGTTCCGCTGGCTCAGGTGACCCAGGAGTCGACCAAGCGTGGGGTGAACGAAACAGCCCCTCCGCCGGGGGAGACGGAGGGGCGAGGTCGAGACCATTGAGGCCGGTCGGTCGGGTGGGTACCGCGAATGCCGGCTCGAGGATGGCAGGGGCTGGGGACTGCCGCGCGCCGGAGAAAAATCCGCCGCGTCCGATTGGAACCAGCCATCCACCGAGCCAACACGGCCCGCTTCGATTGGTTCCTCCGATTCCCTGCGGTAGCGCTTTAGAAGGTAAACGCGCTGCCGATCGCAACGTTGAAGGCGTGGTAATCCTTCTGCTGATCGATCACGGCGTCGCCGCCGTCGGTGAACCACGTGTAGCCGATCTCGCCGTCCAGCGCGACACCGGGCGCCAGATCATAGTTCACCGTGCCGATCACCTGGTTGAGGATGCGGCTGCCGCCGGGGTCCGAGGCGAAGCTGAAGGCGCTTTCGCCGTTGTAATGGCCGTGGCTGCCCTGGATGCCGAAGGTCCAGGCGTCCATGGTGTAGGCGGCGCCGCCGCCCGCGATCCAGGCATCGTTGTCGTCGCCGCCGTTGTGATAGAACTCGAGCACGCCGCCGACGGAGAAATTGCCGAAGGTGAGATTGAGGTCGGTCTGGTAGGCCGAGCTCGCGCCGTCATTGCCGCCGGGGGTGTCGTTGAACGCCGCCTGCCAGGATCCACCGCCGCCCCAGTCGATGCCCCAATTGTCGCCCTGATAGCTGTAGGTGGCGTAGGCGGCGAAGCTGTGATGCGCGGTGCCGTGGGGGTTGCTCGGCGTGCCGGCGTTGTTGACGCCCTGCTGCGTGTAGTCCTCGGCATTGTTGTCGGGCGTGTAGCCGACAAGGAGCTGGAAGCCGCCGAAGTTCGGCGTGGTGTAGAGGATCGACTGCGAGTTGCCGAGCACATCGCTGCAGGTGGAGTTGGAGCCGATCGGATCGTTGGAGCCCCAGGCGTTCGGCGACCAGGCCGAGAAGTTGGAGGTCGCCCCCGGCGGCAGCACACAGTAGCCGCCGATGGCGTTGTCCTGCGAGCCGATCTGCACCTTGCCGAAGCCGCCGGACCAGTAGACGAAGGATTTGTCGATCTGGTCGCCGGCATTCTCGCCCTCGAGCTCGATATGCGCGCCGATGGTGAGGCCGTTGTCGAGGGTGGTCTCACCATTGAAGTGGACCTCGGCATTGTGGTTGAACGAGTCCGTGTTCCGCTCGTCGCCGAAGTGGTGTGCGCTCTTGTCGTCGAACACCCCCATATAGACGATGTTGAAGAAGCCGCCGACTTCGAGCTTGATGCCGTCGGAGGCCTCGGCCGCGCCCGCGAGCGAGGCGACACCGATGACCGCGGTGCTTCCGAGCAGCAGCTTCTTCATGGCCTTCCCCCGTGTTCCCCAGGAGATCCGTCACGCGCCGGTTAGAATATACCTGAAGCTGAGTCGCGAACAGTCCAGCCTTGAAAATGCGCGACCTTCCGTGAAAATTGCTCAAGATCAAGTTTGATGCTGCTGCAGGTGCGACGGCCTCAGGCGCGCGCTTGCGACTGCAAGTGACGGTTTTGAAGCAGAGAGGTGTGCTTGAAGATTGCGGGCCACGACATCCGGAAGCTGCGGCGGAGCGAGCTGCCGGAGGAGACGATGGCGCTGGCGCGTTTCATGATCGGCAAGGTCGTGGTCCGCGCGCTCCCGGAGGGCGTGCTCGCCGGCCGGATCGTCGAGACCGAGGCCTATATGGCAGACGATGCCGCCTGCCACGCCCATATCGGGATGACGCCGCGCAACCGCGCGCTGTTCCTCGCCCGCGGGCATGCCTATGTCTATCTCGCCTACGGTACGGCCTGGATGCTGAACGTGTCGAGTGCCGCGAAAGGCGAGGGCGCCGGCGTGCTGATCCGCGCCCTCGAGCCCATCGCCGGTCTCGATCTGATGGCGCTCCGCCGCGGCACCGGCAATGTCCGCGATCTGGCGCGCGGCCCGGGCCGGCTCGCCCAGGCCTTCGCCATCGATCGCAGCCTGGATGGGGTCGATCTCACCCGCGATCGGCGATTGTGGCTCGGCCGCGAGGCCGGGGCGCCGGAACGGATTTCGCAGGCAAAGATCGGTATCAGCACCCGCATCGGCCTCACCAAGGGCGCCCATTTGGAGCACCGATTTTATTTGAAGGGCAGTCGCTTCCTCAGCGGACCCGGTGCGCTCAATCGCTGAAGCGCAAGAAAATCACGCGTTTCCTCTGTCGTTCGCGGCTGCAACAAATAAGTTCAATCGAAAATTCGGAGGCGGCTCCAGCGCGCGCATGACTTCGGTGCTCGTCGCAACGTGACCCGACGTTGCAGCTAGCGGCTTGTCACCCGATGGCGATTTGTATTTAAGTAAGACAAATAGAAGAGACGGCCGCTGACGGCCGCAACAACGGGAGGCGTGGTTCCAGGCCATCTGGATCTTGCAGCACCGCGGCATACACGCCGCGCGGCATCGAACGACGATCGATCACTTCATTCTAAATTCTAAGCAACGACGCAATGGGAGGAGAACTGAGATGAAGCGTATCCTGTCGACCGGCATCGCACTCGGCTTGGCACTGGCCTTCACGGCTGGCGCGCATGCCGATGACAAGAAGACCTTGGCGTTCGTCGTCAACGTCCCCAGCGATTTCTGGAAGGCCGCCGAGGCCGGCGTGAAGAAGGCGCAGGCCGAGCTGCCGAACTACAACCTCGAACTGAAGTATCCCGAGCAGGGCGCCGCCGCCATCCAGGAGCGGCTGATGGACGACCTCATCGCCGGCGGCGTCGCCGGCATCATGGTGAGCGCGGTCGACCCGAAGACCGAGAGCGACTACCTGAACAAGGTCGGCAGCCAGATCGTGCTGTTCACCACCGACAGCGACGCGCCGCAGACCAGCCGCGTCGTCTATATCGGCTCCTCCAACGTGCTCGCCGGCCAGCAGGCCGGGCAGATCATGCTGAAGGCGATGCCGGACGGCGGGAAGTGCATGGGCTATGTCGGCCTGCTGGGCGCCGACAACGCCAAGGAGCGCATCCAGGGCGTCAAGGACACCATCAAGGGCTCGAAGATCGAGCTCGTCGACGTGCGCGGCGATGACGGCGACCAGACCCGTGCCAAGCGCAACGTCGAGGACACGCTGACCGCGCATCCCGAGATCAACTGCATGGTCGGGTTCTACTCGTACAACACGCCGCAGATCTACGCGGCGCTGAAGGATGCCGGCAAGCTGAACTCGATCAAGATCATCGGCTTCGACGGCGACCCGGTCACGTTGGGCGGCGTCAAGGAAGGCTCGATCGCCGGCACCGTGGTGCAGCAGCCGTTCGAATGGGCCTACCAGGGCATGAAGAACATGGCCAAGTTCATCGAGGGCGACAAGTCCTGGATCCCCGAGAACAAGCTGATGATCGTGCCCACCAAGATCATCGACCAGAGCAACGTCGATGCCTACAACACCGAGCAGGCGGGTTACCTGAAGTAAGGCTTCAGTCCCGATCCGGGGCCGACCTTGGAGACAACTGGGCCGGCGCGGTCCTTCGACCGCGCCGGCCGCTTATTGAGTGGAACCGACCTCCAGCGAGAACCAAGCCGGCGGCGGGAACCAAATTGAGCCGGATTTGTTTGCAGCCGCGGCCGTTTCCTGCTTCCCTTTCAAGGCGGTGGCGGCCGTCGCGGGCGCTGCGCCCCGAGCATCGTTGAGCCCCCACAGGCGTTGAATATGGACCAGGCGACATCTCCGTTTCTCGAACTCGACGGCATCAGCAAGAGCTATCCCGGCGTCGCCGCGCTGAACGGCGTCAGCCTGAAGGTCGCGCGCGGCGAGATCGTCGGCCTGATCGGCGAGAACGGCGCCGGCAAGTCCACCCTGATGAAGGTGCTGGGCGGGGTGGTGGAGCCCAGCGCCGGCACGATCCGGATCGACGGCCAGGCCTATCCGCGCCTCACCGTCAGCGACGCCATCAAGAGCGGCATCGCCTTCGTGCACCAGGAACTGAACCTGTTCGAGAATCTCGACGTCGCCGCCAACGTCTTCATCGGCCGCGAGCCGCTGACCGGCGGGCCGTTGAAGCTGGTCGACCGCAAGGCGCTGCGCCGCCGCACCCAGCCGCTGCTCGACAAGCTCGGCGTCGATTTCGGCCCGGATACGCCGGTAGCCGCGCTCTCCCTGGCGCAGCGGCAGCTGCTGGAGATCGCCAAGGCGCTGTCGCTGGATGCGCGGCTGGTCATCATGGACGAGCCGACCTCGAGCCTCACTTTGACCGAGACCGCGCGGCTTCTCGCCGTGCTCAACGACCTGCGCCGCGACGGGGTCAGCATCATCTTCATCTCGCATCGCCTGAACGAGGTGAAGGCCTGCGTCGATCGCGTGGTCGTGCTGCGCGACGGGCGCATGGTCGGCGCGCTGCAGGGCGAGGGCATCCGGCCGGACGCGATGATCCGGCTGATGATCGGTCGCGATCTGAAGTCGCTCTACATCCCGCCCCAGGTGGCGCCCGGCGCGCCGGCGCTGGAGATCGAGAACGTCCGCACCGCGGCCTTCCCCGACCATCCGGTGAGCCTGACCCTGAAGCGCGGCGAGATCCTCGGTCTCGCCGGGCTGGTCGGCGCCGGACGGACCGAGCTTGCCTGCGCGGTCTTCGGCATCGACCGCGCGCTCGATGGCGGCGTCAAGATCGACGGCCAGCCGGCGACCATCCGCGAGCCCCGCGACGCCATCGCGCGCGGCATCTACCTGGTGCCGGAGGATCGCAAGCGCGCCGGCCTGCACCTCGACTTCTCGCTGACCGAGAACATCTCGCTGCCAGACCTGAAGCAGTATGCCAAGGGCAGCCTGATCAGCGCCGCGGCGGAGGAGAAGAATGCCGCGGAACAGAAACGGCGCCTCAACATCAAGGCTCCCGACATCGCCACCACGGCGGGGACGCTCTCCGGCGGCAACCAGCAGAAGATCGTGCTGGCGAAATGGCTGTCGATGAAGCCGAAGGCGATCATCTTCGACGAGCCGACGCGCGGCATCGACGTCGGGGCCAAGTCGGAAATCTACCAGCTGATGCGCAACCTCGCCGATTCCGGCGTTGCTGTGCTGATGATCTCCAGCGACATGGAGGAGGTGATCGGCGTCAGCGACCGCATGGCGGTGATGCACGAGGGCGCCATCAGCGGCTTCCTGGAGCGCAGCCAGTTCAGCGAGCACAACGTATTGCAGCTTGCCGTCGGCAAGACAGTGAATTGAGACGAGACCCATGCTGAAGAAAGATCTAGGCCTCTTCCTGCTCATCATCGTGGTCGGCGCCGTCGTGGCGTTCCTGAACCCGCGCTTCCTCTCCGGCCTCAACATCGCCAACACTGCGAACCTGATCGGCCTGTTCGGCCTGTTCGCCCTCGGCGAGGGCTTCGTCATCATCACCGGCGGCATCGACCTCTCGGTCGGCTCGATCTTCGCGCTGCTGGGCGTGATCTTCATGGACCTGCTCGGCAACTACAACCTGCCTTGGCCGCTGGCGGTGGTGATCATCGTCGCAGCCGGCATCGGTCTCGGCGTGATCCATGGCTTCCTCATCACCAAGATGAAGATGCAGCCTTTCGTCGTGACGCTGTGCGGCCTGCTGATCTATCGCGGCCTCGCGCGCTGGTACACCGACGACGGCACTGCCGGGTTCGCCTTCGGCCAGCAATTCCCGACCCTCGATTTCCTGACGACCGGCCGCGCCTTCGCCGTGCCCGGCAGTTTCCCGGGTATCCCCAACAGCTTCATCGCCTTCATCGTCGTGGCGATCATCATGGCGGTGGTGCTGCATCGCTCGGTCTTCGGGCGCTACCTGTTCGCGGTCGGCAAGAACGAGGAGGCCGCGCGCTATTCCGGCATCCGGTCCCAGGCGATCATCGCCGCGACCTACGTGCTCTGCAGCGGCCTCGCCGGCCTCTCGGCCATCTATCTCGCGATGTACACCCGGTCGATCTCGCCGGCCTCGCACGGAAACTTCTACGAGCTCTACGCGATCGCCGCGGCGGTGCTCGGCGGCTGCTCGCTCCGCGGCGGCGAGGGCTCGATCCTCGGCATCGTGCTGGGGGCGATCCTGCTGCAGATCCTGCAGAACCTGGTCAACCTGCTGGGCATCCCGAGCTCGCTCAACTTCGCGGTCATGGGCGGTGTCATCCTGATCGGCGTCATCGCCGACATGCAGCTGGTCGCGTACCGGAACCGCAAGGCCAACGAGAAGAAGCAGGTGCCTGCACCCGGCGCCGCGGCGCTCGGCCACGCGGCGGCGGGCGAGGAGAAGTAGCGGCGGCGAGGCTCTAGACCGCGTCCTTCACCAGCGGTGTCTGGTCGAGGATATAGCGGTTGAGGAGCGGGAGGCAGGCGCCGCCGACGGCGCGGGCGTTCTGTCCGACCTCGCCTTCGACGATCGCCGGCGGCGCGATCCCTTCAAGGTCGAGCTCGGCCATCGCGGCGCGGGTCGCCTGGACGATGCGGCTGCGGACCGGCGGCGGGAAGCCGCCGTCGATGATGACGGCGGGAAAGTCGACGACCGAGCAGGCGGCGACGATGGCATGGGCCAGCGGCCGCGCGATCTCCGCGATCCAGCTATCGAGCTGCCGGCCGAAGCCGTCCCAGTCTTCCGGTTGCAGCCAGAGCGGCGAAGGATCGATGCCGGCTGCCTTCAGTCGGGATTCCAGCAGATAGATCGAGGCGGCATCGATCAGCTGGATCGGCTTCTTTCCCCCGGCAGGCACCGGCATGGAGCCGATGGCGCCGGCATTGCCGCCGCTGCCGGTGAAGACCGCGCCGTTGATCACCACGCCGCCGCCGACGAAGAAGCCGATGAAGAAGTAGAAGAAATCCTTGTAGGCGCTGCCCCGGCCGAACACGACTTCGGCAACGCAGGCCGAGGTGGCGTCGTTCTCCAGGAAGACCGGGAAGGGGAGGTCGGCCTCGAGCTGCGCCAGGAGGTCGAGGCCGCGCCAGGCATCCATTTGCTTCTGCGGTGCACCGACTTCCTCGGCCCAGTTCCAGAGCTCGAAGGGTGAGGCGATGCCGAGCCCGGCGATGCGCCGCCGCTGCGCCGGCGTGAACCGCTTCAGCACCGCGGCGATCTCCTTGCGGGCGAAAGCGAGAATGGCGTCGGGCAGGGGCCAGGCATAGTTCTTGCGCCGCGTTTCGCGCACTTGGCCCACGAAGTCCATCAGCACGAGATCGACGCTGCGCCGTCCGATCTTGAGGCCGAGGGAAAAGACGCCGTCGGCCGCCAGCGTCATCGGGATCGAAGGCTGGCCGACGCGCCCTCGCACCGGCGTGCCGCGGGCGAGGAGGCCTTCCTCCTCGAGCTTGCGTATGATGACGGAGGCCGTTTGCGGCGAGAGGCCGGTCAGGCGCGCAAGCTCGGCCTTGGCGAGCGCGCCGTGCCGGCGCACCAGCGAGAGCATGAGCTGCTCGTTGTGGACGCGCACGTCGGCCTGCTTCGATCCGCGGCCGTGCAGAGTGGCGCTCGAAGCGGTGCCCGGTTCCTTGACGACGACGTTGCTCACGCGATCCCGCTGTGCCGCGAGTTGCCCTGACTCCATTGATTTTCAAGGAGAATAATTAATAAATCAAGTATAGTTATCTATTGACGCACAACGCGTGCAATGTCTTGATAAAGTGGGAGTTGAAGGTGTCTCATCCTTCGGCTTTCTCGAAAAGAAACCGCGTCACGCGAAATAGCGGCCGCAATCCTTGGGAGGATTCCACGATGAAGAAGACTCTGCTCTCGTCTGCGCTTTTTGGGACGATCGGGGGTGCCCTCGTCCTGAGCCTCGGCTTCGGCACGTCTGCACAGGCCGCCGGCCCGGAGGCCTGCCTGATCACCAAGACCGATTCCAATCCGTTCTTCGTGAAGATGAAGGAAGGTGCCCAAAAGAAGGCCGACGAGCTCGGCATGACCTTGAAGGCATTCGCCGGCAAGATGGACGGCGACAACGAGAGTCAGGTCGCGGCGATCGAGACCTGCATCGCCGACGGCGCCAAGGGCATCCTGATCACGCCGTCCGACACCAAGGCGATCGTCTCCTCGGTGAAGGAGGCGCGTGACGCCGGCATCCTGGTGATCGCGCTCGACACCCCGCTGGAACCGATCGACGCGGCTGACGCGACCTTTGCCACGGACAATTTCGAGGCCGGCAAGCTGATCGGAGCCTGGGCGTTGAAGACGCTGGGCGACAAGGCGAAGGACGCGAAGATCGCGTTGCTCGACATCAACGTCAGCCAGCCGACCGTCGAGGTGCTGCGCGATCAGGGCTTCCTGACCGGCTTCGGCATCGACACCGTCGACATCCACAAGGACGGCGACGAGAAGGATCCCCGGATCGTCGGCAACGACGTCACCGACGGCAACGAGGAGGGCGGCCGCCGGGCGATGGAGAACCTTCTGCAGAAGGATCCCAATATCAACCTCGTTTACACGATCAACGAGCCGGCGGCGGCCGGCGCCTATGAAGCGCTGAAGGCGGCCGGCAAAGAGAAGGGCGTCACCATCGTCTCGGTCGATGGCGGCTGCCCGGGCGTGAAGAACGTGGCGGCCGGCATCATCGGCGCCACCTCGCAGCAGTACCCGCTGCTGATGGCCTCGATGGGCATCGAGGCGATCAAGGCGTTCGCCGACAGCGGCAAGAAGCCCGAGAAGACGCCGGGGCTCGACTTCTTCAACACCGGCGTCACGCTGATCACCGATCACCCGGTGGACGGCGTGCCTTCGATCGACACCAAGGAAGGCCTGAACAAGTGCTGGGGCTGAAGCCGGGCACTGGTGTCTGAGCGGCAAGTTCGACGGGCGTCTTCGATGATGGCGGGCGGTTGACCTTTGGGTTGACCGTCCCGCCGATCAGCACGACACTTGCAACAACGGGAGCGACCCGCGGCTGATCCCGAGGGCCGCCTCGCTGTTGCGTTCTGGGAGCGAAGCATGGCCGAGGCACAGGCGGAAACCCGGCAGGCGGCGGAGTACGAGAAGCACCTGGCGGAAGCCGATAACCGGGTCGCCTCGTTCGAAGAGCGCGGGCGGTCGCCGCTCGAACGTGCGCAACATTTCCTGCATTCCAGTCCATCATCGGTCCCGCTGCTGGTTCTGATCATTTCGATTGCCCTGTTCGGCATTGTCGACGGGCGCAAGTTCTTCTCGCCCTTCGCGCTGACCCTGATCCTGCAACAGGTGGCGATCGTCGGTATCGTCGGGGCGGCACAGACCCTCGTCATCCTGACGGCGGGCATCGACCTCTCGGTCGGCGCCATCCTGGTGCTGTGCTCGGTGGTGATGGGAAAGTTCAGCGTCAATTACGGGCTTCCGTCGGCCGTCGGCCTGGCGGCCGGGATGCTGCTGGGGTTGGCCTGTGGCGCCTTCAACGGATTCCTGGTGGCCCGGATCAAGCTGCCCCCCTTCATCGTGACGCTCGGGACCTGGCAGATCTACAGCGCCGCAAACTTCATCTACGCCGCCAACGAAACGATCCGCAGCCAGGACGTCGACGCCCAGGCGCCGATCCTGCACTTCTTCGCCAACAAGATCGAAATCGGGCAGGCGAACTTCACCTTCGCGGTCATCATGATGGTGCTGATTGCGTTCTTGCTGTGGTACGTGCTCAATCACACGGCCTGGGGTCGCCACGTCTATGCGATCGGCGACGACCCGGAGGCGGCGCGCCTCTCCGGTATCAACGTCAAGCGGAATCTGATCCAGGTCTATGCCGTGGCAGGCCTGATCTGCGCCTTCGCCGGCTGGGCGCTGATCGGGCGCATCGGCTCGGTGTCGCCGCTCGGCGGACAGAACGCCAATATCGAATCCATCACCGCAGCGGTGATCGGCGGCACGTCGCTGTTCGGCGGGCGGGGCTCGATCGTCGGCACCATGTTCGGGGCGCTGATCGTCGGCGTGTTTGGCCTGGGTTTGAGGCTGTGGGGCACGGATCCGCAGTGGACTTACCTCTCGGTCGGCGCGCTGATCATCATCGCCGTCGCGATCGACCAATGGATCCGAAAGGTGTCGGGATGAGCGAGGGAAAAGCGGTCGAGCCCATTCTCTACGCCCGCGGCGTCGTCAAGCATTTCGGGCGCGTGGTAGCCCTCAACGGCTGCGACTTCGATCTCTATCCCGGCGAGATCCTGGGCCTGATCGGCGACAACGGCGCCGGCAAGTCAACCCTGATCAAGGGGATCTGCGGCGCCATGAGCTTCGATGCCGGCGAGGTCTGGTTCCAAGGTCGGCAGGTTTCGTTCCGATCGCCGATGGAGGCGCGGGAGGCGGGGATCGAGACCGTCTACCAGACGCTGGCGCTGTCGCCGGCGCTCTCCATTGCGGACAACATGTTCCTCGGACGCGAGATTCGCAAACCGGGCCTGCTCGGGCAGGTTTTCCGAACGCTGGACCACGCGGAGATGGAGCGTCGGGCCCGGGACAAACTCTCTGAGATCGGCCTCCTCACCATCCAGAACATCGGTCAGGCGGTGGAGACATTGTCCGGCGGCCAGCGCCAGGGCGTGGCGGTGGCGCGCGCCGCTGCCTTCGGCTCGAAGGTCATCATCATGGACGAGCCGACCGCGGCGCTCGGCGTCAAGGAATCGCGCCGGGTGCTGGAGCTGATCCTGGATGTGAAGAAGCGCGGCATCTCCATCGTGCTGATCTCGCACAACATGCCGCACGTCTTCGAGGTCTCGGACCGCATCCACATCAACCGGCTTGGAAAGCGGCTCTGCGTGGTCGATCCCAAGGAGATCTCGATGTCGGACGCCGTCGCCATGATGACCGGGGCGAAGGCGCCGCCGGTCATGCCCGAGGCCGCCTAGCAGATACTTGACTCAGTCAACTATAGGTGCGAACCTCGCCTTGGGCAGGGCGAGGAGACTTCGCATGGCCATTCCATCGGCGCAGGATGAGCTGGAGCGGGACGTCGCCGCGGTCCGGCGGTTCAACCGGTTCTACACCCAGAAGATCGGCGTGCTGGACGAGGGCTGGCTGCGCAGCGCCTTCACGCTCACGGAGGCGCGCGTGCTCTATGAGATCGCCCATCGGGAGCCGGCGCCGAGCGCGACCGAGCTCGGCCGCGATCTCGCCCTCGATGCCGGCTATCTCAGCCGTATCCTGGCGGCGTTCGAAAAGAAGAAGCTGCTGAAGCGGACCCCGTCGCCGGAGGACGGGCGGCGCTACCATCTGGCGCTGACCGAGAAGGGGCGGAAGAGCTTCGCGCCGATGGAGGAAGAGACCCGGGCCGAGGTCGCGGCGCTGCTGCAGCGGATGCCGCCGTCGCGGCGCCACGCCTTGGTGCAGGCGATGGATACGATCGAAGTGGCGATGGCCGGGGACGGGGAGGCGCACGACGCCCGGCCGGAGATATCCTACGTCTTGCGCGGCCCGAAACCCGGCGATCTCGGCTGGATCGTGCATCGCCAGGGGCGGCTCTACGCCGAGGAATACGGCTGGACTGCGGAGTTCGAAGGATTCGCGGCCGAGATCGTCGCCGGTTTCTCGAAGCACTTCGATCCCGCGCGCGAGCGCTGCTGGATCGCCGAGCGCGGCGGCGCGGTCATCGGCTCGATCTTCCTGGTGAAGGAGAGCGAGACCACGGCCAAGCTGCGCCTGCTCTACGTCGATGCCTCCGCACGGGGGCTCGGGCTCGGCCGGAAGCTGGTGGAGGAATGCATCGCGCAGGCGCGTGCCTTCGGCTACCGCAAGCTCACGCTCTGGACCAACGACATCCTGGACGCGGCGCGCCACATCTACCTGTCCCAAGGCTTCCGCCTGGTGAAGGAGGAGAAGCATCACTCCTTCGGCAAGGACCTGGTCGGGCAGTTCTGGGAACTGAAGCTCTAGGCGGGGAGGCCGGCGCGCAGCAGCGCCTCGCGGTGGTGCTCGCGGTCCTCGGGGCGCCGGTAGTGCAGGGTGCCGAGATGCGCCGCGGCGGTAAACTCCGGCGCCAGCTTCAGGACCTGTTCGGCATGCCGTGCGGCCTCGTCCTTGCCGGCCGCAGCGTGGCTGGCCGCGAGAAGCGCATGGTGCATCGCCTCCAGGGATGAAAGCCGGCTGATGGCCTCGACCGCCTCGTCGTAGCGGCGGGCCACGAAATACGCGCGACCCAGATGATTCCAGAAGCGCGCCGGATGATAGGGATTGAGCCGCATCGCCTTGCGGATCCAGTCGATGCCTTCGTCGGCCCGACCGAGCCAGGTCAACAGCTCGCCCTGCTGCACCACGATGAGGTCGTCGTTGGGATTGAGGTTGAGCGCACGCTCCTGGTGATAGGCGGCCTTGTCGAGCTCGTCGCGGGCGATGGCGATCGCGGCGGAGATCCGGTGCACGTCGCTGTCGCTGTCGTCAAGCGCGGCCGCCCGGCCAAGCTCGGCGAGCACCTCGTTCCAGGTACCGTCACGGTCGGTGCAATAGCCGTTGGTCCAGGACTGGCCGAGGATGCAGGCGCGCCAAGCGCGCGCATGGGCGTAGCGGGAGTCGAGCGCGATTGCGCGATCGACCATGGCGAGTGCCTGGACGTTGTCGTCGCGACTTGAGCGGTGATGCAGCAGGCGGGCGGTCATCACGCATTCGAAGGCCGCCATGCTGGAGGTCGGCTTGTGCTCGGCCCGGGCGCGGGTCGCAGCCTCGATCCGCCCCGGCAGGATCGAGGCGATGGTGGCGGTGAGCTCGTCCTGCATGGCGAAGATGTCTTCGAGATCGCGGTCGTAGCGCTCGGCCCAGATGTGCCGGTCGGTCAGCGCGTCGATCAGCTGGACGTTGATCCGCACCCGGTTGCCAGCCTTGCGGACGCTGCCCTCAAGCACGTATTGCACGTCGAGCGCCTTGGCGACCTCCCGCACGTTGACGGCCTGGCCCTTGTACTTGAATGCCGAGTTGCGCGAGATCACCAGCAGGTCGTGGAAGCGGGAGAGCTCGGTGATCGTGTCTTCGCAGAGTCCGTCGGCGAAGAACTCCTGCTCCGGATCGCCGCTCATGTTGGTGAAGGGCAGCACGGCGATCGAGGGCTTGTTGGTGCCCGGCTTGTTGGCGTCCTGCGTGACGATGCGCGCGACCGCCTCGGTCGATCCCGGCGCGACGACGGCGTGGAAGGCACGGACCGGACGGGCGATGTTCTTCAGCGTGGATTCGCCGCGATCGTTGAACGGCAGGTTGACCTTGCCGGCGATCTGGTCGTGCACCACCGCGGCGATGCAGATGCCGCCCGGCTCCGCGGTTGTCTGCAGTCGTGCCGCCACGTTGACGCCGTCGCCGTAGAGATCGGAGCCTTCCACCAGGACGTCGCCGATATTGATCCCGACCCGGAGCACGATCGCGGGCTTGTCCACGGCGCCGGCATTGGCTGCCGCCATGCCGCGCTGAAGCTCGATCGCAAAGTCGACGGCCTTGACCGGGCTCGCAAACTCCAGCAGCACGCCGTCGCCCATGATCTTGAAGAGGCGCCCGCCATGCTGATCGGCAAGGGGGCGCAGGATGCCGCGCCGCCGTTCCTTCAGGAGCGCCAGCGTGCCGGCCTCGTCGGCCTCCATCAGCCGGCTGTAGCCGACGACGTCCGCCGCGACGATGGTTGCCAAACGCCGTTCCATGCTTGTCATCATAGGTCAGGGGCGCGGCGAAGGCCAGGAGCGGCGCGGGTTTCGTGTTCCGGCACTAGCCCGTTGTAGGGGGTTGTCCGACACTCGCCGCAGGGTAGAATGCGCCGCCGGTCGGTCGCCGGCGTGGCAGTGAGGATGGGATCATGGACGTTGCGTCGGTGCGAGGCCCGGACAGCACGAGCTGGCCGGAAGTGTTTCGCCGCTCGATCGTGTGGGATGCCCATTCCTGCATGCCGATCAAGGCGAACCAGGATCTCGCGGCCGCCGAGCGCCATCGCCGCGCCGGAGCCACCTTCGTCTCGCTCAACGTGGGGATGGATTTCAATCCGCTCGGCCAGTGCATCCGGGTGATCGCCGGCTATCGCGACTGGATACGCCGGCATTCCGACCGCTTCCTCCTGGCGGAGACGGCGGAGGACGTGCGGCGCGCCAAGCGCGAGGGCAAGCTCGCCATCGCCTTCGATCTTGAAGGCTCGGTGATGCTGGAAGACGACCTGGCGATGGTCGCGCTGTTCCGCGACCTGGGCGTGCGCCAGATCCACCTCGCCTACAATCTCAACAACTCGATCGCCGCCGGCTGCCACGACGAGGATCGCGGCCTGACCGATCTCGGCCGGGCGGTGGTCAAGGAGATCAACCGGGTCGGCATGCTGATGGACTGCTCGCATTCCGGCCGGCGCACCAGCCTGGAGATCATGGAAATCTCCGAGAAACCGGTGATCTTCTCGCATTCCAACCCGAAGGCCTTGCGCAACCACGGCCGCAACATCGACGACGAGCAGATCGACGCTTGTGCGAAGACCGGTGGTGTCATCGGAATCTGCGGCATCGGCCCATTCCTCGGCGAGAACGACATCCGCACGGAGACCATCTTGAGGCACATCGACTACGTCGCCGAACGCGTCGGGACGCGGCATATCGGCCTCGGGCTCGACTATGTGTTCCATCCCGAGGTCGAGGACCTGCCGCCGACCGAGCGCGCGGACAAATGGTGGCCGCGCCGGTTCGGCTACGGCAGCACCCAGGGCGCCATGCGGATCGTGCCGCCGGAGCAGCTTCCGGAGATCGCCGAGGCGCTGGTGAAGCGCGGCCTCCCGGAAGCCGAGATCGTCGGCATCCTGGGCGGCAATTTCCTGCGCGCTGCGGAAGCGACCTGGGCTTAGACGGATGAGCAAGGTCATCCTGGTCACCGGCGCCGGCCGCGGGATCGGCGCGGCAATCGCCCGCGCCGCGGGCAAGACGGGCTATCGCGTCGTGGTCAACTACGCGCAATCGCGCGAGGCGGCCGAGGGCGTGGTCAAGGACATCACCGGCGCAGGCGGCGAGGCGATTGCGATCCAGGGCGACGTCGCCAAGGAGGCCGACATCGTGCGCCTGTTCGCCGCGATCGACGCGAAATGGGGACCGCTCGACGCGCTGATCAACAATGCCGGCATCATCGGCCCGTTCGGCCGGGTCGATGCGCTCACCGCAGCGCCCCTGGCCGAGCTGCTGGCGATCAACGTGACCGGGGCGTTCCTCTGCGCCCGCGAGGCGGTGAAGCGGATGTCGACCGCCCATGGCGGGACGGGCGGGGCCATCGTCAACATTTCCTCCGCCGCGACGACGCTCGGCGCGCCCGGCGAGTTCGTGAGCTACGCCGCCTCCAAGGGTGCGATCAACACCATGACCATCGGCCTCGCCAAGGAGGTCGCCCGCGAAGGCATTCGTGTCAACGCGGTCGAGCCGGGACTGATCGAGACGGATATCCATGGGCCTGCCGGCGGCCAGGCGCGGCTCGAGCGGCTCGGCCCCACCGTGCCGATGGGCCGCGTCGCGCCGCCCGATGAGATCGCGGGACCGGTGCTGTTCCTGCTCTCGGAAGCCGCCTCCTACATCACCGGCGCGATCCTGCGGGTGACCGGAGGGCGCTGACGCTCAGGCGGCGGCGTCGTCGCTCGCGGCGGGGATCGGCTCGAGCGGTCTTGCTTCCAGGGTGAAGTCGAGGGTGATGGTGGTTCCGGGCGGACCGGAGATCGCCATCCTGCCGCCGAGCTGGCGCGTGAAGGCGCCGATCAGGTTCTGGCCCATGGTCGCGGGGCCTTGTCCGGCCTCGCGTTCGCGATAGCCGACGCCGTCATCGGCGATCGTCAGGCGGGCGTTGCCCTCGGAATCGGCGATGAGGCGGACCTGGATCGATCCGGCGCGGTGATCGGGGAAGGCATGCTTGAAGGCGTTGGTCAGCAGCTCGGTGGTCAGCAGGGCGAGCGGCACCGCGCGGTCGCCGGATAATGTCGCCGAGGGGATCTCGACATGAAGCCGGACCCGGCGCGACGGGACGCCGGACCCGTCCTGCACCAGGCGGCAGAGGCTCGACATGAAGGCGGCGAGATCGATCTCGCGGAGGTCCTGGCTCTCATAGAGATGGCGATGGACCAGTGCCAGCGTGTTGATCCGCGTCTGCACGTCGGAGAAGGCCTGCTTGATCGCCTCGCCGCGCGGGATTCGGGCATAGAGGTTCAAGAGGCTGGTGACGGTCTGCAGGTTGTTCTTCACGCGGTGGTGGATCTCCCGCAGCATCATCTGTTTCTGCGCCAGGGATTCGCTCAACTCGAGCTCGCGGGCCTTGATGCGCGCGGACATCGCGGTCAGCGTCTGGTTCAGCTCGCGGATCTCGGTCGGCGCGCCGACGAAGCTGAGCGCATGCGGCGCCTCGTCGGTGCTGATGGCCCGTGCCTGTTCGGTCAACAGGACGATCCAGCGCGTTACCAGCAGGCGCGATCCGATCAGCGCCGCCGCGAGGCCGCCGAGCACCACCAGGCTCAGGATCGAGATCTGGATGGCGAGGTCGCGCTGCAGCGGCCCGATCAGGGTCCGCGTCGGCTGGCCGAGCAGGATGTAAAGACTGCCGCCGGCGATCGGATGGATCGCATAGTTCCTCTGGACGCCGTCGCGCCCGACGGCGTCGAAGGTCCGGTCCGAGTTGCCGATCGCGGCCAGCAGCGAGGCGGCATCCGGGAGCCCGCCGGCCTTCTCGGCGCTGGGCTCCGAGGTGACCAGCGGGGCGCCGTCCCGATCCAGGAGCTCGACGCTGGCTTCGGGCGGCAGGCCCGGCTCCTGGCCGCTCGCTGCCAGCCAGCGCAGGCGGATGCCGAGACCGATGATGCCGAGCACATTGCCGGCGGCGTCCTTCACCGGCGTTCCGTAGGCGAGGATCGGCTCCTTCAGGATCGGCGCGAAGGTATAGCCGCTGAACGAGGCCTTGCCGCTGGCCACGACCTGCTTGAACCATTCCTGGCTCGAGGCGTCGCTGGGCGCCCGGTTGCCGGTCGAGCGGCAGACCGGCGTGCCGTCGCGCGCCAGCAGCGAGGCGACGGCATAGGCGGGGTAGGGGTCGACCGCATTCTTCAGAGCGGCTTCGCAGGCCCCGACGTCGCCTTGGCCGCGCAGCGCCGCCAGCACCGTTCCATCATGGGCAAGATCGTCGGCAATCCGCTGCGACTGCCAGATCAGATTGGTCTCGTTGCTGGAGGCGAGGGTGGCGTAACGCTCGGTGGAGCGCCGTGCCTGCTTGACCTGGCTGCGATAGTGGTCGACCGCCGCGGCGATGCCAAAGGCAGTCGGCACCATGACCACGATGGCGAAGACCAGAAGCAGGCGCCGCCGCAGCGGACCCAGGAATTCTCGAATCATGCTGTCCGCGCTCTTCCTTGACTGCAGCGACGAACGCCGATCCGATTATACCGCCTTTCGCGTCTCCGCGTGGGTCCCGAAGAAGGACAGGGCCTGCGAGATCGTGACCTTCAAGGTGTCCGGCTCGAACGGCTTGGTAACCAGATAGGTCGGCTCCGGGCGCTCGCCGGTCAGGAGGCGTTCCGGATAGGCGGTGACGAAGATGACCGGGACGCTCATGCTCTGCAGGATGGACTTGACGGCGGTGAGGCCGGATCCGCCGACACCGAGGTCGATATCCGCCAGAACCAGCCCCGGCTGGCCCTTGCGCGCGATCTGCACGGCCTCGGACTGGCTGGTGGCGACCCCGACCACGGAGTGGCCCATGTCGGCGACCAGCCCGGCGATGTCGAGGGCGATCACCGGCTCGTCCTCGATGATGAGGATGGAGGTCGCCATCTGCTGGTTGACCATCGACCAGGCCTCGGCGACCAGCTCGGCTGCGGTGGCTTCCGGCACCTTCAGGATCTCCGCTGCCTGTTCGACCGAGAAGCCTTCGAGGGTCGTCAGCAGCAGGGCCTGGCGCTCGCTGGGTGGCAGGGCCTTCAGGCGGGATTCGACCGTAAGATCGGTGAGCTCGCCGGGCTCCAGGGCATCCGAGGCGGAATCCCGCACGCCGGTCCGGGTAAAGACCTCATGGAACAACGAGAAGAGCTGGATCCGGGCGTCCGGCCCAGCCTTCACACGGTGCGGCTCCTGGACCAGGGTCTCGAGGCAGATTCGCACATAAGTGTCGCCGACATTCTGGTCCCCTACCAGGGCGCGGGCGTAGCGACGGAGATAGGGCAGGATAGCGACAAGCTGTTCTGAAACATCAGACATTCGGATTCCCTCAAATAATCGCCGATTTCCCCGAGGCCGTGCCGCCGGAACCCCCTAAGGCTCCGGTAAGGCGCGTTTTTTCCTGTTCGGAAGGAACCCCGGTCTGCACGGAGGGTTCCCCCCTGTGTAAAATATACGGACGTCGGCAACTTTCACCTCCCAGGCGGTTTACTAGTCTGGGAAAGCGCCATTCTGTGGCCGGGGGGACGTGACGTCGATGTGTCGCGGGCAAAGCAATGTGGCGGCGCCAGTTTCGGGTCGCCCGGATAAGAGCTGGAATGGTTGACGAGAAGGACGAATCCTTGAAAGCCCGCGCCGCTGGACGGGCAACCGAAGGTGCGATGGATATCACGCATTCAGACAACGCAAACCCCAAGGTCAAGGCGCCGCCGGCGCAGGACCGCTGGTTCGATACCCAGCTCAGCCGGATGTACGCCGACCTGGCGTCGGATCCGCTTCCGAAGGATATGCTCGCCCTTATCCAACAACTGAAGAAGCCCACATCTTAGTCGGGCGGTGCGGATGGGCGGGCGCTCGAGCTTCGGGTCTCGGACGATGAAATCCAGACCGGCCACGGCCGGCGCAAGGTGAGGTATGAATGAGTCAACCGACCTTCGATGAGATGTCGTCGGAAATGCGGACGGCGCTGCTGGAAGCGGTGCCGCACCTGCGTGCATTCGCGCGGTCGCTGACCCGCAACCGCGATCAGGCGGACGATCTCGTAAACGACACCATCGTTCGGGCCATTGCGGCGTCGAACCAGTTCACGCCGGGGACCAACTTCCGCGCCTGGGTGTTCACCATCCTGCGGAACCTGTTCTACAACCAGGGTCGGCGCGGAAAGTCGCGCTTCTCGTCCCTCGACGACCTCACGGTGGACGAGCCCTCAGCGAGCGCGACCCAGGAGGCGAGCCTGGAATTCTGCGACTTCCGACGCGCATTCTGGCAGCTGCCGGATCATCATCGCGAAGCGCTGATCCTGGTCGGCGCCAGCGGGCTCAACTACGAGGACGCGGCGAGGATCTGCGGCTGCCAGGTCGGCACCATGAAGAGCCGGGTCTCGCGGGCGCGGACCGAATTGCGGCGGGTGCTCGACGAGGACGCCCTCAGCGCACGGCGTGTGGAGGCCAAACCCATCACCGGCCAGGACCCGTTCGAGATGATCCAGGCCAAGGTCCACGCGCGCTCCAAGTAGCCGCCGTCCCAGACACACCCCGAACAATCCAGCGACCGCCGTCACAGGGCGGTTTTCGGTCCTGACGGGCCGGCTTGAGCCGCCCATCCCTGCGATGCTATTCCTGCCGCGCACGCCCGGTGCAGTTGGGCGCTGCGTTCGTGGGGGTACCGTCGTTTGGCAAGGATTATCACGCGATTTCCGCGGCCTGTGCGGGTCGTCGAGAACGTCTTTATACCGATGTCGGACGGCATCCGGCTGGCGGCGAAGCTTTGGCTGCCCGAAAACGCCGAGGATGATCCGGTGCCCGCCATCCTTGAATACGTTCCCTACCGCAAGCGGGAGGGAACCCGGACCCATGACCAGGGCTCGCATATGTATTGGGCGGGGCACGGCTATGCCTGCCTCCGCCTCGACATCCGCGGCACGGGCGACAGCGAAGGGCTGATCGAGGACGAGTACACCCCGCAGGAGCAGCAGGACGGCTGCGACGCCCTGGCCTGGATCGCCGCTCAATCCTGGTGCACCGGCAATGTCGGGATGGTCGGGATCTCCTGGGGCGGATTCAACGCCCTGCAGATCGCCGCGATGCAACCGCCGGCGCTGAAGGCGATCATCACGGTCGGCTCGACCGACGATCGCTATGCCACCGACATCCATTGGGTCGGCGGCTGCCTGTCGAAGGACAACTTCGACTGGTCGGCGACCATGATGGCGCACAACGACCTGCCACCGGATCCGGAGATCGTCGGCGACAAGTGGCGGGAGATGTGGGACGCGCGGGTCAGGCACAACTCCCCCTGGATTCTGCAATGGCTGAAGCACCAGCGCCGCGACGCCTATTGGAAGCAGGGCTCGGTCTGCGAGGATTTCTCCAAGATCAGGATTCCGGTTTATGCGGTCAACGGCTGGGCCGACAATTATTCGGAATCGATCCCGCGCCTGCTGGCGGGCTTGAAGCATGTGCGCAAGGGCCTGATCGGCCCTTGGGCGCATTCTTATCCGCATCATGCGGCCGTCAAGCCGGAGATCGGCTGGCTGCAGGAATCCCTGCGCTGGTGGAATCACTGGTTGAAGGGGCACGACACCGGCGTCATGCACGAGCCGCGGTACCGTGTCTGGATGCAGGAGAGCCAACCACCGAAGACCTGCTACACCGAGCGGCCGGGCCGCTGGGTGGCCGAAGACAGCTGGCCGTCGGACCGGATCGAATGGCAAAGCCTCCATCTCAATGCCGGTGGCGCATTGGAGCCGAAGCGGCGTCGCGCAAAATCGGTGACGGTGTGCTCGCCGCTCTGGGTCGGCGCCGCGGCCGGCGAGGTCGGCCGCTACGGCAATGCCGCCGAGTGGGCGACCGACCAGCGCGAGGATGACGGCGGTTCGCTTGTCTTCACCTCGCCGCCGCTGACCGAGACAGTCGAGATCCTCGGCGCGCCACAGCTTGACCTCACCTTTGCTTCCGACAAGGCCGTGGCGCTGGTCGCCGTGCGTCTCAACGATGTAGCGCCGGACGGAAGCTCGACCCGCGTCACTGTCGGCCTGCTCAATCTCAACCACCTGAAGAGCCATGAGAAGCCGGTGCGCCTCAAGCCCGGCCGGCGCTACAAGGCCACGGTCGACCTCGACGACATCGCCCATGTGTTTCCGGTCGGCCACAGGATCGCCGTCTCGATATCGACGGTCTATTGGCCGATCGCCTGGCCCTCGCCGGAGCTGGTGACGCTCACCTGTTTCACCGGAGCGACCCGGCTGCGCCTGCCGGTGCGGCCGGAGAACCCGGATGACGCCGAACTCATGCCGTTCGGCGAGCCGGAGCAGGCGGAGGATACGCCGCATGAGCGGCGGGAGATCGCCGCACCTTGCCGCCGGACCGTGACGCGCGATTTGGAGACCGGCCTGATCACGGTCGATTTCCCGCGCTGGGTCGGCGAGCTGGAGATGCCGGATATCGGCCAGGTGTTCACGTCGAGCGGCTATGCCCGCTACACGATCCGCGAGGGCGATCCGCTGTCGGCGCGGATCGACACCGACTATCGCGTGACCCTGAAGCGCAAGGATACCAGCGTCACGCACCACAGCCGCGGCACCATGACCTGCGACGCCACGCATTTCCGCGTCGAGGTCAAGCTCGAGGTGTTCGAAGGCGATAAGTCGGTGTTCCGCCGCAAGTGGGATAAGCGGATCAGGCGCGACTTCCTCTAGGCCGGCTCCGGGTTGAAGCCCGGGTCAGGCCGCGACGTGCCGGATGAACGCGCGCTGGACCGCGGCGTCGAGCGGACCTCGGCGCAGGCTGCCGCAGATCGAAACCACGTGAAACGTGCGGTTATCGGGCATGGGCGTCCTTCATGTGCCGGGGAGGGGCATGGGTTGGCGGCCATGGATTTGCAGCCGTGGATTGGCAGCCATGGATCGGCGGATTGTGAGGAACGACACTATTTCCGGCCGCGCCTGCGTGACAAGATGCGGACGGGTGAGTCGTGGAAGAGATAGGGGGTCACGATGCCTGCCGGACCATTGCCGGCCGCCGCCACGAGCGGTGTTGAGCCGAAGCACCGCCACATAGTGGTCATCCTGCTTGTGCTCCTGCTCTTGGCCGGATTGCCGCTGGCGGTCTGGATGGATCTGCGCTCGCTCTCGGGCGGCGTGCTGCGGGAGCAGGCCCGGCAGACCGGGCAGATCATCGACAACATGCGGAGCTTCTATGCTTCGGACGTGGTCGCGCGGGTGCTGGCGGCGCACCAGCAGGTGAAGCCGGTGCACAATTACACCGAGATCGACGGCGCGATTCCGATTCCCGCCACCCTGTCGATCGAGCTCGGCAAGAAGATCAGCGCCCAGAACACGGCGATCAAGTATCGCTTCGTCTCGGATTTTCCCTTCAAGGGCCGGGAACCCCATCCCTTGGATGCGTTCGAGATCGGAGCCTTAGCCAGCCTCCGCCAGAACCCCAAACAGCAGATCGTCGATGTGGCCGGCACCATCTTCGATCGGAGCGTCCGGATGGTAAGCCCGGTCATCATGGGCGAGGCCTGCGTCGCCTGCCACAACACCCATCCCGACAGTCCGAAGAAGGACTGGAAGGTGGGCGACGTCCGCGGCATCCAGGAGATCACCATCCAGCAGCCGATCGCCGCGAACATCTTCGCCTTCAAGTACCTCTTGGCTTATTTCGTGATCGCAGCCTTGAGCGGCGTCTCGTTCGTCATGATGCAGCGCCGTCAGGGGCGGCTCATCTCCGACATGAACCAGGACCTGACCGTCGCCAACGAGTACCTCGCCTCCGTCTCGATGAAGATCGCGCGCTATCTGCCGCCGCAAATCTACACCAGCATCTTCTCAGGCGAGCGCGACGTCACCATCACCACGGAACGGAAGAAGCTGACGATCTTCTTCTCCGACATCATGGACTTCACCGGCACGACGGAGCGCATGCAGCCGGAGGAGCTGACCAACCTCCTCAACGAATACCTGACGGAGATGTCGCAGATCGCGACGTTGCACGGCGGCACCATCGATAAGTTCATCGGCGATGCCATGCTGGTCTTCTTCGGCGATCCCAAGACCGAGGGTGTGGCGGCCGATGCCCGCGCCTGCCTGCTCATGGCGGTCGACATGCAGCGGCGGCTGGAGGAGCTCAACGCGACCTGGCGCCGACGCGGCATCGAGAACCCGTTCCGCGCCCGGATGGGCATCAACACCGGCTATTGCAACGTCGGTAACTTCGGCAGCATCGACCGGATGGATTACACCATCATCGGCGCCGAGGCGAACCTCGCCGCCCGGCTGCAGGCGATCGCCGAGCCCAACGGCATCGTGCTGAGCTACGAGACCTACAGCCATGTGCAGGACCTTGTGCACGCCAACCCGCTGCCCGCGATCGCCATGAAGGGGATCAGCAGACCGGTGGTGCCCTATGCGGTCGACGGATTGCTGATCGATCTGCCGCAGCGCTCGCGCGTCATCAGCAAGCACGAGAGTGGCATCGACCTCTTCGTCGACCTCGACATCATCGATCGCGAAGCGGCGACCCACACGGTCCGGCTGCTGATGGATGCGATCGAGGCGCTGGACGCGCGGCGCCCGGCCACCGGGGAGCAGAAGTAGGAGCTAGAATTCTCGCGCTAAGGTTGTCCCGCGAGCTGATTTGGGCTATACTCTCTCTTGCCACCCCCGACCGGACCTTTACGAATCACGAAAATCGGCTTGGCCCTGCCGATGGCATTTCATCGTTCTTTCTCAGAATCTTAGAGCGCCCCGACAAGCTCTTAAGAGGCCCGCGGTCGTAAGAGGAGAGGCTGACCGTCGCGCTTTCGCTAGAGGCGCCCGGCCTCGATGATGCGCTTCAAGAAGCTGCGGGTGCGCTCGTGCTGCGGGTCGCCGAAGATCTGCTCCGGGGGACCCTCCTCGTGGACGATGCCGCCGTGGAGGAAGCAGACTTTGGAGGCGACCTCCCGTGCGAAGCCCATCTCGTGGGTGGCGAGCAGCATCGTCATGCCTTCGCGGGCGAGATCGCGGACGATGTTGAGCACCTCGGAGACCAGCTCCGGATCGAGCGCCGAGGTGATCTCGTCAAGGAGCAGCACCAGCGGGTCCATGGCGAGGGCGCGGACGATCGCCACGCGCTGCTGCTGGCCGCCGGAGAGGCGGTCGGGATATTCCTTGGCCTTCTGCTCGAGGCCGATGCGCTTCAGCAGCGTCATCGCCCGCTGCTCGGCTTCCTCGCGGCCCATGCCGAGGACACGGACCGGCGCCAGCACGACGTTCTCCAGCACCGTCATGTGCGGGAACAGGTTGAAGCTCTGGAACACGATGCCGACATCGCGGCGGAGCGCGTTGAGATCGACGCCGGGACCGGTGACGCGGTCGCCGTGCAGCCTGATCTCGCCGCCCTCGATGGTTTCGAGGCCGTTGATGCAGCGGAGCAGGGTGGACTTGCCGCAGCCGGAGGGGCCGATCAGGCAGACGACCTGGTGCTGCTCGACCTGCATGTTGAGGCCCTTCAGGACCTCCATATCGCCGTAGCGCTTGGTGACGGCGTTGACCTCGATCAGCGGCATCGCGTTACCCGCCGGCGCGCATGCGGCGCTGGTCGCGCTCGATCAGGCGGTCGACCAGGCGGGTCTGCGGGATCGTGATCAGGACGAACAGGAAGGCGACGGTCATCACCGAGGAGAGGTTGAAGTGGTTGCTGGCGATGATCTTCGCCTGGTTGAAGGAATCGATGGTGCCGATCACGCTGACCAGCGCCGTATCCTTCTGCAGGCTGATGAAGTCGTTGAGCAACGGCGGAATGATGCGACGCACCGCCTGCGGCACCACCACGAAGCGCAGGGTCTGGCCGAAGCCGAGGCCGAGCGAGCGCGCCGCCGCGGTCTGGCTCCAATGGATGCTTTCGATGCCGGCGCGATAGACCTCGGCGACATAGGCGCCGTAGGTCAGCGTCAAGGCGAGGATCGCGTAGGATTCCGGCGGAAAGTCCTTGATGACCGGAAGGCCGGTCAGCGGCAGGCCGAAGCCGACCAGGTAAATGCTGATGATGACCGGCAGGCCGCGGAAGATATCGGTGTAGGCGGTGGCGATCATGCGGATCGGACGGCCCGCCTCGCCGGGGATCAACCGCGCGACGGCGACGACCAGCCCCCAGATCAGGACCAGGATCTCCGCCACGCAGAAGATGTAGATGTTGGTCCAGAAGGCGCTGAGGACCAGCCCCTTGGTGCTCCAGATCAGCGAGACGCTGAAGAACGTGAAGCCGACCGCGACCTTGTTGGCGATGACGAAGAGGCCGATCGCCAGCATCAGGATCACGGCGGCGCCATAGCCGAAGGTGCGGAAGGCGAAGTCGCGTGCGGCGGCGCTCCGGACGCGCGCCTCGACGATGTTCCCGGCGGTGATCGCCTCGCGGGCGCGGTGGGCGGCGCTCCAAGCGCGCACGGCCGGCAGGAACAGGAGGAGCGGGAGCGCGCTGGCGATCCAGAGCAACACGGCGACGATCGGCCAAGAGGCGCCGGAGCCGGTGATGGCGTCCCGGATGGCCTCCGCCGTCCAGTAGGCGGAGAGGGTGATGCCGAGGGCAACAGCCAGCGCAACCAGCGCCCAGTCGGAGCCGGGCCGCGGCGGGACCGGCGTTCGCCAAAGCTCGCCGCGCTCGGAGCGCTGATGGATGAGGGTCTCGGTCATCGGTCGAAGGAGGATGCGTTGGGCAAAACGGAAACGAGGCCCTCCCGCGCGATCCGGCGAGAGAGGGCCTCGTTGGTCATGCCGCGATCAGGGCTTGAAGTAGGGGACCTGGGTCGGATCGGAGCCCCAGGCGGCGGCGAGATACTTCGCCGCCAAGGTCTTCAAGGTGCCGTCGTCCTCGAGCGCCTTGATGATCTTGTTGATCGCGTCCTCGTTCGCCGAGCCCTTCGGATAAAGCGCGCCGTAGGTCTCGCCGGTGTTGTACTGGCCGACCACGGCGAACTGGCCGTTCGACTGCCCGGCCTGGGCGAGCACGATCGAGGTGTCGGTCATCGCGACGTCGACCTGGCCCGCCTGCAGCGCCGTGAACATCGACGGCGTGTCCGGGAAGACCTTGGCCGGCGTCTCCGGCTTCAACGTGTTGGCGACGAAGTCGGCGCCAGTGGTCGCCTGCTGCACGCCGATCTTCGCCTTCTTGATCGAGGTTTCGTCGATCGAGGCGCCCTTCTTGGCGAGCACGCCGATGTCGGAGGAGAAGTAGGGGATCGAGAAGTCGACCACCTTCTTGCGCTCGTCGGTGATCGAGATCTGCGAGAGCGCGAGGTCGAAGTCCTTGGTCTGGCCGGCGACCAGAGCGTCCCAGGCGACGTTCACGACCTTCAGGTTGTCGAGACCCGCCCGGTGCGCGATGTTGGCGGCGAAGCAATACTCGTAGCCGTCCTTGATGCTGTCGGGCGTGTCGCCGTTGTACCAGCCGGGACCGGGAAGATTGGTCTCGACCGTCAACTGGCCCGCCACCGCCGGCGTGATCGGAGTCTCGCCCTTCTTGCCGGTGAGATCGCAGTTGCCGATCTTGTCGCCGCTTGCCGCCGCCGGGGTGTTGGCCGCAGGCTGGGTGGTCGCCGGCTGGGCCGGCTGACTGGCGGCCGGTTGCTGATTCTGCGCCGCCTGGTCTTCCTTCTTCTCACCGCAGCCGGCAACCGCCAGCAAGGTGAGCAGCCCCACGGCCGCCATACGGATCTTCATCGATTCCCTCCTGTCATCGTCTTCATGGAATATTCTGCCTGGCGCGCGATCGCCGCGCGACTCGCTGTTCCCTCGGCATTGCGGCAGATATTCGTCCCCAACACACGCTTGCCGAGAGCCGCATCCGACGCGGTCCGAGCCCGTTCCAAGCGGAAGCGGGCGCCCATCCCGACCGAACGCCGGCCCGGCATCCGACCAAGCCGGGCCTGGAGTGTCAAGGGCGTATTGCTTGCGCGAAAGCCACGGCGGACGCGTGCCGCCCTCCGAATCGAAGCCGTGGCGGGCTTATTTCTTGTGCAGGTCGATCCCGTTGAGACCGGCCAGGAAGTCGACCATGCGCGGCACGAAACGCTGCGCATAGCCCATGTTCTCGGCGAGGATGAAGCTCTGATGTACCGCTTCCGCCACGAAGGAGGTGGCCGAGATCTGCTCCGTCATATTGGTGTAGTAGCGGAGGTCCTTGCGCGCCGTCGCGATGGCGAACTTGAGCGCGGTATCGTCGTTCTGCAGCGGCACCTTCATCAGGCGCTGGAACATCACGGAATTGGCGCCGCCGGCGGCGACGATGTCGAACAGCGACTGCAGGTTGACGCCGGCCTTGGCGGCGGCGGTGACCGCCTCGGAGACGACGGCGGCGGTCCCGAGCGCCACGAAATTGTTGATCAGCTTCAGCCGATGTCCGGCGCTGACTCCGCCCGCATGGATGATGGTGTCGGCAAAGCATTCGAGAATGGGGCGCAGTTCCTTGAGGGTCGCATCGTCGCCGCCGGTCATGAGGCCGAGCTTGCCGGCTTCCGCTTCGACCGGAGTGCGGGTCATCGGTGTGTCGGCGAAACGGCCGCCCTTCTTCTGAACCTCGTCGGCGACCTTCAGCGTGGAGCTCGGCTCCGCGGTGCTGCAATCGGCGACGATCAGGCCTTTGTGGACGCCTTCCAGCAGCCCGTCCTTGCGATAGACCACATCCTCGACCTGGGGCGAACCGGTGACGCAGAGGAAGACGATGTCGCTCTCGGCGGCGATCTCCCGCGGCGTCTTGCCCTCGGTCGCACCGAGCTTCAGCAGCTTCTCGACCGGCTCACGGTTCTTGTGCGCCAGCAGCTTCAGCGCGTGGCCCTTGGTCACCAGATTCTTGCCGATGCCATAGCCCATGAGGCCGACGCCGATCAGCCCGATGCGCTTCTTCTCCGCCATCTCCGTCTCCATCCGAATTGTCATACATTCCGCAGGACGCTGCGGGCGAGACTATACGCTGCCACCGGGGTTGTCAGCGCCGCTCGTACGCGGTGGGTGGGCGGATCAGTTCGGCTGGTAGGGAACGCTGCCGAGCACCAGGGCGGTGATGCCGCGCAGCGTCAGATCCTCGTTCCAGGGATAGGGGCGGATATGGGTATTGGCGAGCAGCGTCTCCACGAGCCCGTCCCGGAGGCTGCCGCGCATGCTGGGTTCCAAATATTCGTAGGCGCGGACGCCGCTGCCGGAGACGAGGATCAGGCTGGGGCTGATCAGAGCGATGAGGTTGGTGAGGCCGAAGCCGAGCGCGCGACCCGCCTGCTCGAAAAGGCCGAGCGCCACCGGATCGCCCCGCGAGGCGAGGTCGCAGAGCACCTGCATCTGCTCCTCCGAGGGATGCAGGGCGTCGGTGTTCGGCAGGTCCAGCATGGCCCGGGCGTCGCGATAGAGCGCATAGTCGCCGACGAAGCTCTCGATGCAGCCGCGCCGGCCGCAATGGCAGAACGGGCCGTCCATCTGGTACTTGGTGTGGCCGAACTCGGCGGCGGCGCCGGTGCGTCCGTCATAGACCTTGCCGCCGACGATGAGGCCCATGCCGACGCCGGTGCCGAGCATCAGCACTGCCATGTTGTCGACCGACTGGAACTCGGGCCGGTTGCGCAGCGCGAGGGCGATGCAGTTGGCGTCGTTGGCGGCATAGACCGGAAGGCCGAACCGCTCGACCAGCGGCCGCACGATGTCCACGTCGCGGACGCTCAGGGCGGGGCTCCACGCGATCATGTCGGAGTCACGCACCAGGCCCTGGATGGCGAGGCCGATGCCGAGGCAGGGGCCATAGCCGGGCGCCATCTTGTCGCGGCAGCGCGCGATCGCCTCGCCCAGGACCTCGACCAGCCCTTCGGCGCTGAGGCTGCGGGTGTCGACCGCGCGGGTCTCGGTGAGCGCCGTGCCGCCGGTGAAGTCGCCGAGCGCCACCTGGACCTCGTTGATCGACAGCTTGACCGCGACGACATGGGCGGTCTGCGGCACGAGCTCGATCGTGACCTTCGGCCGGCCGCGGCCGCGCCCGGATTCCGAAGGATCGCGCTCCAGCACCTCGCGCATCGCGCCGGCGCGCACCAACTCGCCGGTGACGCCGGAAACGGTCGCCGGGCTCATCTCGACGATGGCGCTGAGGTCGACGCGGGCCTGGGGCCCGTGGACCCGCAGTGCATTCAGGATGCGGTCCCGGGTCGGCGAGCCGGCATATTCGGGTGAGATTCGATTCATCGGTGCAATTGCTTGGCGGCGGAGGAGCTTTTGTTCAGCTTCGAAACAAATGAAAGACCTTCTGATGTCTGTCAATGCCGAACATCTTCCCGCCGCATGATTTGGATCAGCGATTTTCCCCTGGTAAGCGAGCATGTTGCGACGCGAAAGCGGCGGGCCATTCGCCAAGGGAAAGCGTTCGATTTGCCGGTGCGGTTGAAATTCGCTTGACGCTTCGCCGTGTTCCACAGCAAATTAAGTTCAATGCTCGAAGATAATAACGGGCTGTGAATGAACCGTCAGGCCGTAACCGTGGGCGGTTAGCGTGGTCCGGCGAGCAGGCATTATCCAAGGGAGGGAATGACATGAAGCGTTATTTGCGGTGGGCCGTGCCGGCTGTGGCACTGGCCGCGACCATCGTCGGCTCGGCGATCAGCTCGGCCAAAGCCGACGATCTGGTGGTCGGCGTATCCTGGTCCAATTTCCAGGAAGAGCGCTGGAAGACTGACGAGGCGGCGATCAAGGCCGCGCTCGCGAAAGCCGGTGCGAAGTACATCAGCGCCGACGCCCAGAGCGATCCGACCAAGCAGTTGAACGACGTCCAGAGCCTGATCGCCGGCGGTGCCAAGGCGCTGATCGTGCTGGCGCAGGACGCGAAGGCGATCGAGCCCGCGATCACCGCGGCCCTGAACGAGGGCATCCCCGTGATCGGTTACGACCGCCTGATCGAGAATCCGGGCGCCTATTACCTGACCTTCGACAACAAGGAGGTCGGCAAGCTGCAGGCCCAGTACGTCTTCCAGGTGCAGCCCAAGGGCAACTACGTGTTCATCAAGGGTGCGTCGACCGACCCCAATGCGGACTTCCTGCATGAGGGCCAGCTCGAAGTGCTGAAGCCCGCGATCGACAAGGGCGACATCAAGGTCGTCGGCGAGCAGTACACCGACGGCTGGAAGCCCGAGAACGCGCAGAAGAACATGGAGCAGATCCTGACCGCCAACGACAACAAGGTCGATGCGGTGGTCGCTTCCAATGACGGCACCGCCGGCGGCGTGGTCGCGGCGCTGACCGCCCAGGGCCTAGCCGGCATTCCCGTCTCCGGCCAGGACGGCGACCATGCGGCGCTGAACCGCGTCGCGCTCGGCACCCAGACCGTGTCGGTCTGGAAGGACGCGCGTGAGCTCGGCAAGGCCGCCGGCGAAATCGCCGTGCAGCTCGCCAAGGGCACGAAGCTTGCCGACATTCCGGGCACCGTCCAGTTCAAGAGCCCGGGTGGCAACATGATGTACACGACCTTCCTGAAGCCCCAGCCGATCACCAAGGACAACCTCAACGTGGTGATCGACGCCGGCTGGGTGAAGAAGGACGAGGTCTGCCAGGGTGTGCCGGCCGGCAAGGTCGCCGTCTGCAAGTAACCCTAGGCTGACGCGGTCGTCTCTCCAGCCCAACCCTCCCCGACGCGGTCGGGGAGGGCGGGGTTGGAGCATGACTTTCCAGCACCTGCTACACTAACATGGACGCGGGACACCGCGTCTTCTGGGGATCGATTTTTCGACCATGAACCCGATACGCCGCCTGTTCGCGCGCCTCGAGATCGACGAGCGGCTGCTCGGGATGATCGCCAGCCTGATCGTGATCTGGGTCGGCTTCCACATCGCCTCGGACGGCAAGTTCATCACGCCGCGCAACCTCTACAATCTCGGCAACCAGACGGCTTCGGTCGCCGTGATGGCGATCGGCATGGTGCTGGTGATCATCATCCGGCAGATCGATCTTTCGGTCGGCTCGATGCTCGGCGTGATCGCCATGGTGATGGGCGTGATCCAGGCGTTCTGGCTGCCGCCGCTGGTCGGCTTCAGCAATCCGACGATCTGGATCATCACGGTCGCGGCCGGCATCCTGCTCGGTGCCATGCTCGGCGCCCTCAACGGCTATATCATCGGCTATCTTGGTGTGCCGTCCTTCGTCGTGACTTTGGGCGGCCTCCTCATCTGGCGCGGCTGTGCCTGGTGGGTGACCTATGGACAGACCGTCGCCCCACTCGACCAGACCTTCATGCTGCTGGGCGGCGGCGTCTACGGCACCTTGCGTGAGACCGGGAGCTGGGTCGCCGCCGCCATCGCCGTCGTGATCGTGGCGATCGCCGCGCAGCGGCAGCGGCGCCAGCGTATCCGCTTCGGCTTTCCGGTGCGTCCCATCTGGGCCGAGGCGTTGGTGGTGGGCGGCACCTGCCTCTTTGTGCTCGCCTTCGCGGCGACGATGAACGCCTACGAGATGCCGGAAGTGGCGGCGCGACGGCTGGCGGAATCCAACGGCTGGCCGATCCCGGACGGCGGGTTGCACCTCTCGGAAGGCATCGCCATCCCCGTGCTGATCGTGCTGGTGCTGGCGGTCGCAGTCTCGACCCTGCTGAACAACATGCGCTTCGGGCGCTACGTCTTCGCCATGGGCGGCAATCCGGAAGCGGCGAACCTGGCGGGCATCGACATCCGCCGCATGACCTTCTGGGTGTTCGTGCTGATGGGTGCGCTCTGCGGCATCGCGGCGGTGATCGGCTCGGCGCGCCTGCAATCGGCCGGCAACTCGATCGGCACCAATGACGAGCTGAAGACCATCGCGGCCGTGGTGATCGGCGGGGCCTCGCTTGCGGGCGGTTCCGGCACGATCTCCGGGGCGATCGTCGGGGCAATCGTGATCCAGAGCCTGCAGAGCGGCATGTCGCTGCTCGGCTTCGACGCCTCGCTGCAGAACATCGTCACGGGCCTCGTGCTGGTGCTGGCGGTCTATATCGACCAGCTCTATCAGCGCCGGCGCAGCGTCTGACAAGGAGGGCAGGAACATGGCAGACGGCGCACAGTCCACCCCCCCTTTGGTCGAGATGCGGCATATATCCGTGAGCTTCGGAGGCGTGCGTGCGGTCGACGATTGCACGATCGACCTCTATCCCGGCGAGGTGGTCGGGCTGGTCGGCCACAACGCCGCCGGCAAATCGACCCTGATCAAGGTCCTGTCCGGTGCCTATCATGCGGATGCCGGCGAAATCTGGATCAACGGCAAGCCGGCGCCGATCCACAACGCGCGCGACGCGCGGAACTACAACATCGAGACCATCTATCAGACCCTGGCACTGGCCGACAATCTGGACGCCTGCGCTAACATGTTCCTTGGGCGCGAAATCGTGCAGCGGGGCGGGCTGCTGGATGAGGCGGCGATGGAGGACGCCACCCGCAAGGTGATGAAGCGTCTCAATCCAAACTTCGTGAAGTTCCATGCGCCGGTTTCGGTGCTCTCCGGCGGACAGCGGCAGTCGGTGGCGATTGCGCGCGCGGTACATTTCAACGCGCGTATCTTGATCATGGACGAGCCCACCGCGGCTTTGGGCGTGCAGGAAGCGCGCGGCGTGCACGAGCTCATCCGCCAACTCCGCAAGGAAGGTCTCGGGATCTTCCTGATCAGTCACGACCTGCACGATGTGTTCGACCTCTCCGACCGCATCAGCGTCATGAAGAACGGCAAGATGGTGGGCACGGTGCGGACCCAGGACGTCACCAAGGACGACGTCCTCGGCATGATCATCCTCGGCAAGATGCCGGCGATTCCCACCGCGGCCGCGCACTGACCGCGAAAATTCTTATTGGGTCGTCAGACGCGGATGCGACGCGAATCATTACGAATGCTTTAAGGCAAATGGGTTGTGGGGTGATATTGACGCACGGGGTGCATTCCACGGCGGCACGCTGGTAATGCATTGTTAAAGAGTGGGACGTAGGATGAACTTCTCAACATCGAGGTTCGGAAGCCGCGTCCCGCCCGTGTTCCCCTCATCGGCTGGACGTGTTTGGGGCAGGGTCCCCAGAGCGCTGGCCCATCCGGCGCTCGGCACCGCCGGTCACATCGCAGCCCCTCCCCAGGGCGAAGATCGCGGCCGGCGGGCCCTTTTTTTCAGCAGCACCTCCATTGCAGCGCACTTTGCGCCTCCGTTGCGATCGCTTTCTGACGCCTCTTCTAGCAAATTGACTTGCGTACCTCAAGTCCTCTCCGCACAGTATCAATATGATTGAGCGGCCGATCCGCATGACCTTGTCGGATGTTGCGCGCGAGGCGGGCGTCAGCCTCGCTACCGTCGATCGGGTCATCAATCGGCGTCCCGGTGTCAGTTCCCGCTCTGTGGTCCTGGTCGAGCAGACGCTGGAGAAGCTCGGCTATACCCCCGATCCCTTCGCCGTCCGGCTGGCGCGGCGCTCGCAGCAGCGCTTCTGCTTCATTCTGCCCGCCGGCAACAACACCTTTATGCGGATGCTCGCCGACCAGGTCGAGCAGGCGCGGAGCTGGCTCGCGGGTGAGCGCGCCGTCGCCGACGTAATCTGGACCGATGTGTTCGACCCGGCTGCGCTGGCGCGGACGCTCGACGGCATTGATGACAGCTACGAGGGCGTCGCCGTTGTGGCGCTGGACCATCCGATGGTGCGCCAAGCGATCGACGACCTGGATGCGCGCGGCGTTTCCGTCGTCACCCTGGTCTCCGACGTGCCGGGCTCGCGCCGTGCGCATTTCGTCGGGATCGACAATTCGGCGGCGGGCCGCACCGCGGCCACCTTGCTTGGCCGCTTCGCCGGCGGACGCGCTGGACCGGTGGCGATCCTCGCCGGCAGCCTCTCGCTCCGGGATCACGCCGAGCGCATCTGTGGCTTCCAGCAAGTGCTGGCCTCGGAATATCCGGCGCTGGAGATTCTGCCGGTGCGCGAGGGCCGGGACGAAGCGGAGCGCTGCCGTGGCGTCGTCGAAACGCTTCTGGCGGCGCATGGCCGGCTGGTCGGCGTCTACAATGCCGGCGCCGGAAATCGCGGCATCGCCGAGGCGCTGGAAGGCGCGGGGCTCGCCAAGGATGTCATCTTCGTCGGGCACGAGCTGACGCCACATTCGCGCCGCTTCCTCATGCGCGGCACGATGGACGCCGTCATCAACCAGGATGCCGGCCACGAAGCGCGGTCCGCGGCTCGGGTGCTGATGGCGGGCGGCTTGAAACAGCCGATCATTGCCGATCAGGAGCGCATCCGGATCGACATCTTTGTCAGGGACAATCTGCCTTAACGGCCTACGCCGCAGCGGTCGCGGCATCGCCAAGAACAAGACCGCACGGGAGGAGCGTTTGTTCATCGGCATCGACCTCGGCACGTCGTCGGTCAAGAGCATCTTGATCGATGCCGACGACAGGGTAATCGCGAGCGCCAGCGCTCCGCTGGAAGTGTCGCGCCCGCATCCCACCTGGTCCGAGCAGAACCCCGAGGATTGGGTGCAGGGGACGCTGTCGACATTGGACCGCCTTCGCGACCAGGCGCCGAAGGAGATGGCGGCGGTGCGGGGGATCGGCCTTTCCGGACAGCAGCACGGCGCTACGTTGCTCGATGCTGCCGGCAAGGTGCTGCGCCCGTGCATGCTCTGGAACGACGGGCGCTCCGAGGCGGAATGCAAGGAGATCGAGGCGCAGTTCGAAGAGATATCGCGCCTTACCGGCAATCCGGCGATGCCCGGCTTCACCGCGCCGAAGCTGCTCTGGGTGCGGAAGCACGAGCCGGAGATCTTCAGGCAGGTCGCAACCGTGCTGCTGCCCAAGGCCTATCTGCGCTATCGCCTGACCGGCGAGATGGTCGAGGAGATGTCCGATGCCTCGGGCACGCTCTGGCTCGACGTCGGCAAGCGCGACTGGTCGGAGGATCTGCTCGCCGCGACGCATATGAGCCGGAAGCAAATGCCCCGGCTGATCGAGGGCAACGCCGTCTCAGGGACCCTCAAGACCGAGCTTGCACAGCGCTGGGGCATGGCGAGGGCGCCTGTCGTTGCCGGGGGCGGCGGCGACAATGCCGCCGGCGCGGTCGGCCTCGGCGCCATCCATCCCGGCGACGCTTTCGTCTCGCTCGGCACGTCGGGCGTGCTCTGGGCGACGACCGCGGGCTTCGCACCCAACCGCAACCTGCCGATCCACGCCTTCTGCCACGCGATCCCCAAGACCTGGCACCAGATGGGCGTCATCCTTTCCGCGGCGTCATGCCTTTCCTGGTGGGCGAAGGCTGCGAAGAGCAATGAGAAGGAGCTGCTGGGCGAGCTCGGCCAAGCGCCGCGATCGCCGAGCGCGGTGCAGTTCCTGCCTTACCTTTCCGGCGAGCGCACGCCGCACAATGATCCGAACATCCGCGGTGCGTTCTGTGGCCTCTCGCACGACACCCAGCGGCGCGATCTCACCCAGGCTGTGCTGGAGGGTGTTGCCTTCGCGTTCCGCGATTGCCTCGCGGCGCTGACCGAGGCGGGAACCCGGATCAAGGAAGCCGATGCGATCGGCGGCGGCTCGCAATCCCGCTTCTGGCTTGCGGTCTTGGCCAGCGTCCTCAATCTGCCGCTGCATCGCCTGGACGCGGGCGAGGCGGGCGGGGCGCTGGGCGCCGCACGCCTCGGCCGGATGGCTGCGACCGGCGAAAGCCCGTCCGAAGTCTGCCGGCCGCCGAAGCGGATCGAAACGATCGCGCCCGACCCGGCGCTGGTCGAGCAATATGAACCGATCTACCGCCGTTACCGTTCTCTCTATCCCCGTCTGAAGGAAGCCATGACATGAACGCG